>Ga0210383_10002765_pt1 | contig 15806 bp, 13 predicted proteins | sample IncBWC14OmetaG_FD_160072 | JGI IMG/M metagenome (GOLD analysis project Ga0210383, IMG submission 160072) | Forest soil microbial communities from Barre Woods Harvard Forest LTER site, Petersham, Massachusetts, United States - Inc-BW-C-14-O ...
ACACGATATGCGTGGCTGCAGCCGCTCCATCGGCCGTGAGCACGTGATAGCCGCCCATTTCCAGCGCCTCGCGCGTCACGTCGCGCACTGCCGCCTCGTCTTCTACCAGCAGGATGGTCGCCGGAATCGCGTGCATCCTTGGATACGACTGATTGTCGTTCTGTGTTGTCACATTCATCGCGCACCGTCTCTGCTTCAGCAACATTTTGCAAACTCGCTTCTGCTAATGCACGCGCGACACCACTCAGTCCGTGACAAGACCTGTCTTCGCAAACTCCGCCGCTGCAACGCTCTACGAATAAAAAGCGAAACCAAACACGCCCGCTGCGATTCCCATCGCGGAACTCAGTCCTCTTTTGGTCCACCTGTTTCGGGAATCCCCTCTGTTATCCTCACTTATTAACTTCCGGCGCCGAACTTCGCGCCACATCAAGGACCCACACCGACCATGACCCTCCGTTTCTGCAGCCGAATTGCTGCTGCTTTGCTTATCCTTGCCATCGCCGTTCCCGCTTACGTTCTCGCCGCCACAGCGACTCTTCCCAACACCGAGACCGTCAACTGGGAAGTGATGTCGCAGATCCGTAACGAAGGTTTCCACAACTCCAAGGTGATGGAGATCGAGGGCCAGCTCACCGACGTCATCGGCCCGCGCCTCACCGGCTCGCCCAACATGAAGCGCGCCAACGAGTGGACGCGCGACCAGTTCACCGAGTGGGGTCTGGTGAATTCACACCTCGAGAGCTTTCCCTTCGGACGCGGCTGGTCGAACGAGTACACCGAAGTTCGCATGGTCGCGCCGCAAGCTTCGCCGCTACTCGCTTACCCGAAGGCCTGGACGGTCAGCACCAACGGCGCCGTGCGCGCGCCTGTCTTGAAGGCCAAGCTCGCCACCCAGGCCGACCTCGACAAATACAAAGGACAGCTCTCGGGCAAGATCGTGCTCAACGGCGACATGCGCGAGATCACGCCCGGCGAGAAGCCTGCCTTGAAGCGTTACGACGATAAGGACCTGGCGGACCTTTCTCAGTACCAGATCCCCAGCGAGAAGCCGCGCTTTAACCGCGAAGAAACCGCGCAGCGCGTCGCCTTCCAGAAGACACTCAACCAGTACCTCATGGACGAGCATGTCGCCGCCATCATCGATCCCAGCCGAGCCGGTGAAGCCGGTCTCGTCTTCGTGCAGGGCGGAGCCAGCTACGAGCCCAACACTCCTGCCGGCGTTCCCTCCCTCGTCATGGCCATCGAAAACTACGGACGCATCACGCGCCTGCTCGACCGCAACATCCCCGTCGAACTCGAGCTCGACATCCGCAACACCTTCTACGATTCCGATCCCAACGCCTACAACACCGTCGCCGAGATTCCCGGCACCGACAAGAGCGGTGAGATCGTCATGCTGGGCGCGCACCTAGACTCCTGGCACGCCGGCACCGGAGCCACCGACAACGCCGCCGGCAGCGCCATCACCATGGAAGCGATTCGCATCCTCAAGGCCATCGGATTCAAGCCGCGCCGCACCATTCGCGTCGCCCTCTGGAGCGGCGAAGAAGAAGGTCTGCTCGGCTCGGCCGCGTACGTCAAGGCCCACTTCGGCTCGCACGCCGCGCCCACCGATCCCAAGGAACTCGCCATGCCCGAGTGGCTGCGCAAGAACGACACGCCGCTCAACCTCAAGCCCGAGCAGGCCAGGGTCTCGGCGTACTTCAATGTCGATAACGGCACCGGCAAGCTTCGCGGCGTCTATTTGCAGGAGAACGAGGGCGTCGAGCCCATCTTCAGCGCCTGGATGCAGCCCTTCAACGACCTCGGCATGACCACGCTGACCATGCGCAACACCGGCGGCACCGATCACGAATCGTTCGACGCCGTCGGCATCCCCGGCTTCCAGTTCATCCAGGACCCGGTCGAGTACATGACGCGCACCCACCACTCGAACGAGGATGTGTATGAACGCATCCAGCGCGATGACATGATGCAGGCCGCGGTCATCCTCGCAGCCTATGTATATGACGCCGCCATGCGCGACAACATGCTCCCGCGCAAACCGCTGCCGAAACCCGCGCCAGCAGCTGCGCCGGCACCTGCGCCAAAACCGTAGCGCATTGAGGATTCTGGAATGGGAGGAGTAGAACGGGCTACTTTTCTCATTGCCCCAGAAAAAAGGTTCTACCTTATCTGCGTTGCGTTGGCCTGGTTGAGCGACCAAACTACTGGGAACCGTCGACAACTAATTGTTTTCAATTAGTTTCGCAACCTTGCGAAAGCGCTGGACTTGGCTCGCGGTACTAAACCTGCTGGATCGCATCTAATAAAGTGAGAAAGTAGAGGTACGCACCATGAGACTGCCAAGCTTGAAAGCGCTGAGTTTTAGCTTTCTTCTGGCAGCGGTTTTGACCGCGCCCGCGTGGGGCGCAGACACAGCGCTTCCAGGAACACTCAACTACATTGAAGGGCAAGCCAGCGTCGGCGACCAGACGCTCACCTCGAAATCCATCGGCTCGGTCGAATTACAACCCGGCCAGTCTTTGTCGACTGGTAACGGCAAGGCAGAAATCCTGCTGACGCCCGGAGTCTTTCTGCGCGTCGGTGACAACAGCACGGTGAAGATGGTTTCGTCGAACCTGACCAACACCGAAGCCGACCTGGTCAAGGGACAGGCGACCGTCGAGGTCGCTGAGATTCACCCGTACAACATGCTTCGCATCGGCGAGAACGGCGCGACCACGCAGATGATGAAGAACGGCTTTTATGCATTTGATGCCGATCATGACCAGGTGCGCGTGCTGAAAGGCGAAGCCTATGTTCAGTACGATGACCAGAACGTGCAAGTCAAAGGCGAGCGCGTGCTCGATCTGAGCACTAGCGGACGACTGAAGACGACGAAGTTCGACAAGAACGTTTACGAGAGTAGCGACCTGTATCGCTTTAGCTACCTTCGCTCGCAGTACCTGGCGGAGGCCAACGTCGATGTAGCCCGCAATTACTATGCTGGAGGGCCAGGATGGTATGGCGCGGGGTGGTACTGGAACCCATGGTTTGCAGGCTATACGTGGATTCCCGGCGATGGAATTCTCTATAGTCCTTTCGGCTGGGGATTCTATTCACCGTGGTACGTGGGCTATGCGCCTTACTACGGCTTCGGTTATCGCCGCGGATTCGGATACTACGAACACTATTACTCCGGACGCGTCCTGGCTGCGCCTGCGCCACGCATGAATATGGGACGTGCTTTTGCAGCCTCTCCACAGGCTCGCGGCAGTTTTGGTGTTGCCGGCCCGGCGTTTCACGGCGGCGGTGGAGGTTTCCACGGCGGCGGCGTCCACCGTTGATATCGACTATTCGTAGCGCAGCGCCACCAAGGGATCAACCCGCGTGGCGCGGCGCGCGGGAACTAAGCAAGCTGCCGTTCCTACGACGGTCAGAACTACCATCACTCCGACGAATGTTACGGGATCGCGTGGAGACACTCCCCAGAGCTGGCTGGCCACCAGCCGCGTGAGCGCTACGCTCGCCAAGATTCCCAACACCATGCCGACGCCAATGAGGCGCAGCCCCTTGCTCAGCACCATTTTCAGCACGTCGCTAGTGGGAGCACCCAGCGCCATGCGGATGCCGATGTCATGCGTCTGCAGCGAGACGGAGTAAGCCATGACGCTGAAGACGCCAATCGCGACGAGTGTTAGTCCTACGGTGGCAAAAACGCTCAGCAGGATCAACACGAATTTAGGTCCGGCGTAGCTGAACTGCTGCAAGTAGCCCTCGAGCGTGCCCGTCATGGTTAGCGCCACGTTGCGGTCGACCGCCCAGATTTCGCGCCGCACCAGCATCAGCATCGACAGTGGCTCGACGCCAGTTCGCACGAGGATGCCGCGCTCCATGGCGCCAGTAACGCTATATGGAATGTATGCCTCAGGCGCTACGCCCTCCTGCAGGCCGCGGTTTTTCGCATCGGCGACCACACCAATGATTTCGAAGTATTGGTCTTTGGGCGACTGCGGCATTTCGTCGAACATGTTGAACTTGATTTTCTGGCCGATGGGATCTTCTTTGCCGAAATAGGTCTTCGCCAGTGTCTCATTGACCACCGCGACGGGACGCGCAGCATCCACGTCGGATTCTGTCAGCAGCCGACCGCGCAGCAGATGGCGCCCCATGGTTTGGAAGTATCCTTCGCTGCACAGCTGGAACATAGTGCGCCAAGGATCGGCGTGGGTCTTGCCGGGGATGGTGACGTCACTCTCAGGGCCGCCATAAGGTGGAAGGGACGAGGTCTCGGTGGCCGCGATCACACCCGGCAGCGCCGTCACACGTTGCAGAACCTGGCGGAAGAAAATCTTCTTCTGCTCCGCGGTTTCGTACTGACCTTTGGGAAGCGGCGTTCGAGCGACCAGAATATTGACCGGATTCAGCCCTAGCTCGACGTGTTGCAGCGCGAAGAGGCCGCGCATCATCAGACCCGCGCCAACCAGCAGAACGATCGATAGCATCACTTCCCACACGACAAGGCCGGAGCGAAACTTGCCATGACGAAAGTCGGCGTTGACGCCTTTGCCCGTATCTTTCAGGCGGGTATGGAGGTCACCGCGAACTGCATGAATGGCGGGCGCGAGGCCGCATAACAAGGTAGTGAGCCCAGTTACACCAACCGCAAACAGCAGGGCGCGCCAATTCAGGCGCAGCACCGCTTCCGCCGGAATCGTTTGGTCCGGCATCGCAGCAGTGACGCCCTTCAGGCCGAAATACGCGAACAGGCAACCCAACAGGCAGCCACCAAGGGCGAGCATCAGGCTTTCGACCAAGAGTTGCCGCACGATGCGAGCGCGGCTGGCGCCCATCGAGGCGCGGATGGCAATCTCGCGTTCACGCGCTGTAGCCCGTGCCAGCAGCAGGTTGGCGACGTTGCTGCACGCGATCAGCAACAACATGCCCACAGCCGCAAGCAAGGTGTACAACGTTCCTTTGAACTGGCCGACCACGTCATCGGTGAGTGTTTTCGACGACACGGTGAACGTCTTGGGGAAGTCATTGGGATACGTTTTCGCCAGGTTCCGAATAATCACGTCTGCGTCTGACGTTACTTGTTGCAGCGTGACCCCCGGTTTGGTGCGCGCCAACATCCAGAATTCGAGCCGCTGGTTCTCGGGATCGCTGCGGTTCATGTTGTTGGGCACCCAGATGTCGACGTTCCCCAGCAAGAATCGCGGCGGCATCACCGCAACCAGAGTGCGCGGCTGACCGTTCAGCACTAGCGTCTTGCCAATAAGGTTGGGATCGCTGTTGAACTGCTTCTTCCACAACCGGTAACTCATGGCGAACACGGGAGCTGCGTTCGCATCGCCGTCGGCGCGGGTAATCATGCGGCCGAGCGACGGTTGCATGCCGAGGAACTCAAAGGCGTTGGGGGTCACCCATTCGCCGTCGAACTGTAGTGTGCCCTCCTTGTCGGTGTAGAGGATATCGAGCTGTGCGTTGCCCATTACATCTTCGAAGACATGGTTCTGCGTCTCGATGTCGAGAAACTCCGGCAGGCGATAGCTGGGGTTGAGGTAATACTCAGGCCGAGTGGTGTCGTGTACATAAACCACCGTTAACCGTTCGGGACCGCGGTAGGGAAACGGCTCAATGAGGACGTTCTCGATGACGCTGAAGATCACCGTGGTTGCGCCGATTCCGAGGGCGAGAGCGACGATCGCCAGCAGCGTGAAACCACGATCGCGGCGGAATCCGCGTAGCGCGTATCGCACGTCCTGCGCGAACCAACTTAGGCGTTCCATGCAACCTCCCCGACGCCAGATTGAAGCCGCAGCGTCCCCTGGCCTGATAGACGAAGTCCCATCGGTGTCTGTTCCGTTGATGGGATGAGTCGCGGGGAAATGGCTGCAATCGACGGGCGAGTGAGACGGAAGTTAACTTTCATTCGTTTTTTCGCTTGACAAATCAAATTTATCAATTTAAAAATTGATTTAGATAATAAATTGGCAATGGAAAATAAAGATTCCAAATCGAACAGCGATTGGCAGGAGCTGACCCGCCTCACTCACGGGCAAGAGGTAGTCGTCGAGCGCGTGCGGCTGGCGGGGAAGGAAATCGCCATCGAAGGCCAGTTTGAGCTGCCGCAATTGGCGCGGCTTAGCTCGGAAGACCAGGTGTTCGTGGTCGCGTTTGTGCGCTCCCACGGCTCCATCAAAGAGATGGAGCAGGTCTTTGGAGTCAGCTACCCGACAATCAAGGCCCGGCTGACGCGCATCGCGCAGAGCCTGGATTTTGTAGACACTAACCCGTCGCCCTCGCGCACGGAAATTTTCGATCGGCTCCGCCGCGGCGAGATCACCGCGGAGGATGCCATTCGCGAACTGGAGTCGTTGCCATGATTCCCCTCGTAGGTGTTGTCAGTTGGCGGCGCTGGCCGCGCAGCCGCAGCTTCCGTTTATGGGTCCCACTGTTCCTGTTGTGGCTCCTGCTGCTGCCATTGGCTTTGCTGGCGCTGCCCGTGCTGTTCATCGTTTGCCTGGTGAGCCGGGTAAATCCGTTCGAGGCCATCGCAACTTTCTGGGGCATTTGTGCGGGATTTCGCGACACCCACATCGAGATCGACAACGGCGAAGCGCTGGTGCTGATCCGTATTCTTTAGGAGAAGTCATGAACGAACATCGGCGCCAAATTCTGCAGATGCTGTCGCAAGGCAAGATCACGGCCGACGAAGCCGAGCGGCTGATCACCGCGCTGGACAAAGGCACTGGGGCGGAAGCGTCGGGGAATGGCGCGTCGACGCCTGCTTCCCGGTACAAGTATTTGCGCATTCTGGTCGATTCTGACAATGCACGAGACCCGCGTCAGGGGCCGGTAAAAGTGAATATTCGCGTGCCGATGCAGTTGCTGCGCGCGGGAGTGCGCTTGACGGGACTCATCCCACCGCAGGCACGTGACCATGTGAATCAGGCGTTGCACCAGCGGGGAATCCCGTTTGACCTGAGCCAGATCAAGCCCGACAACCTGGAAGAACTCATAGATCACCTCAATGAACTCACCATCGACGTGGACGTTGATGGCCGCGGGCGAGGCGACGAGAAAGTGAAGGTGCGGGTGTTTTGCGAGTGAGCGAGATTGGAGCATCGACCCGGTAAAGGAACTCGCTCTTCTTTCTGTCCGATGCGGTATTCACTGGCCGCCAAGGCTCAGGATCGACGACCCTCTTATCACACTATGCCGTGACACACGTCCTAGCGCATCGCTGTCCCAACACCTACGCTCCAAGACGGAAGGATCAGGGAGAGCTGTTGTCCATGAAGACAGCAGCCGGACACTATCCGCATCCTCATTAAGGTGCTTTGACCTGTGACAGGTCGTGATCGTTTTCGAGTTCTTGCTCTTCTCCCCGCCAATGCCGTCCTCCGGCCCACGAAAATCCCCCCTAAGTCCTTATTCCCTGATAATTTACGTATAAACTCTTTGTTTCCCATATCTTGCACTGCAAACGCACCGTATCTGAATGAAAACAAAGATTCGAGGGGGGAGGGGGAAGGGGTGGGTCCGGGAGCCGATTCCCAAATCGGAATAGTGCCTCAGAGAATTTCACGACCATCGCTCGCCACTCCGACAAATTCCATGCATCACCCTATAATGGCTTCCACTATCCGTCGCGCGTTGGGAGAATCCATGTCGGCCGCTTCCGATCTTGTTGCTGTCCGTTTGCCCCGAAACTATGACGTCGAACTGTTGCAGCGCGACTTGCGAACGCTGCAGGAAGTGCAGCGTGCCCCGCAGCCCGGGCCGTATCACAAAGGCGAGTGGACGGGCATTGCCCTGTATTCGATGGGCGGGAAGCAATCGACCTTTCCCAGCGCGGCCGGCACCGACCACTACCAGGAGACCGAGGAGTTGCAACGCGCTCCTTACATGAAGCAGGTCCTGGATGACCTGAAGTGCCCGAAGGAAGTGGTGCGCATCCTTTTCCTGCCGCCGGAAGGACATATTAAAGACCACTTCGATTTTCACACCAGCTTTCAATTCGGATTGCTGCGGCTGCATATTCCCATCGTCACTCATCCCGACGTCGTGTTCTTCATCGACGGGCAGCGCATGACGTGGAAGCCCGGCGAGCTGTGGTACGGCGATTTCTCCAAAGTGCATTCTGTCAAGAACAACAGCCAGATCGTGCGCGTGCACATGGTGATCGACGTTCAAATCAACGACTTCGTGCTCAGCTTGTTTCCAGAGGACTTCATCGCACGACGCCGCGCGGAGGGCATCTCGATCACGACCGATCCGATTCCTGCGTCAGAGGCCGAGCTGCGCAGGTTCGCGTGCGACTTCAAGATTCCGGGAGAGTTCATGCCGATGTTCGTCATCGGAAAGCCGCTGAGTGCGCTGGCCAAGGGAGCCAATGCAGCGGTGCGTCTCATCGACGGCAAGCTGAATGTGCTGATCGATAGCAAGCCCGCCTTTCGGCTGGAGCGCCTATCGGACGACGTCTTTGGAATCTCTGGATTGCCACCGGGCATGACGCTGCAGCTGAAACGCGATAACCAGGTTGTCCGCGATGTCGTGCTGCACATGAAAGGGCTGCCCAAGGACCTTTACTCGGCGCGGCTGGGAATCATGCGCGGGCCGTCGATCAGCGAACAGAGTGTTTCGCTTCCGGTCATTCAACAGACGGCTAATGCCGCCGGCTCGCTGGGCTAGGGCTGCATCGTGCCTACCAGTGACAATATGAATACGAACGTCGCAGTTGCTTCCGGCGCGTCGGTGAAGGGTGCCGCCAGTTTTTTGTCGCGTCCCGTAGGATGGGCGCTCTGTCTCACACTATTGCTCGGAATCGGCATCCTCCGCATCGTTTCTACCTATCACGTCTTCAATCACACCATCGATGAACCTTCTCACCTCGCCTGCGGCATTGAGTGGTGGGAAAAAGGCACCTACACGATCGAGACCAAGCACACTCCGCTGGCCCGCATCTCCATTGCATTTCTCCCCTACCTTGCGGGCGTTCGCGAAGTGGGCCATCCGAAGGACTGGACCGAAACTTATCCCATCCTGTCGGCGGATGGACACTACTGGCGCAACCTGACGCTGGCGCGAATCGGTGTGTTGCCGTATTTTGTCATCGCAACGCTGGTCGTCTTCTTCTGGACGAAGCGCATCTACGGCGCACCCGCAGCTCTGTTGGCGGCCGCCATCTTAACCTTCCTTCCGACGATGCTGGCGCACTCGTCGGTCGCGACGACGGATGTTCCTTTCACCGCCATGTTTGGCCTGGCGATGTACGCGTTCACCCTTTGGCTGAAAAAGCCGGACGTGCGGACGGCTTCGGTCTTCGGCGTCACCACCGGACTGGCGTTTTGCGCGAAATTCTCCGCGGTCGCGTTCGTTCCTGTTTGCGCTGGGGCGATCCTGGTCCTGTACGCGCTGGCCGGCAATACGAATTGGCGCGCGCTGTTGCGCACGGTTGGTTTGAGCCTGCTGTGCGCGTTCCTTGTGACCTGGGCGATCTATCGTTTTTCTTACGCTCCTTTGAATCAATTCACGAAGGTTCCCGACAGAGTGGCAGCTAGGGTATTCGGCCAGTCGTCGAGTGTGACCAACGTCGTTCGTCAGATCACTGCAAGAGTGCCGGCGCCCATGCCGGAAATTCCTGACGGTATCCGTTACTTGCGCGAGCAGAACCGCCAGGGAATCCCCGCCTACCTGTTCGGCCGCGTTAAGGATGGAGGCTTCTGGTACTTCTTTATTGCTGCGCTGATGGTCAAGACGCCGCTGGCGGTGCTCCTGCTAGCGGCTTTGGGGACTGGTGTCGTCGTAGCCCGCTATCTGCATGACCGGCGTGATTGGGAGAGTGCTGCACCAGTCGCCTGCGCAGTCGTGATCATGATCGTGACCATGCCCACTCGCATCGACACGGGCCTTCGGTATGTCCTGCCGGTATATGTGTTCATGAGCATGCTGGCGGCACTGGGACTGGTGACGCTGTGGAATCGCCGTCATCACAGGACGCTGTCGCGGGTCATTGCGGTTCTGCTCTTCGCGTGGCTGACGGTTTCGTCGGCATTGGCGCATCCGGATTACCTCGCGTATTTCAATGAATTCGGGGGCAGTGATCCGTCGCGGCTTTTGGTGGTCGGCGACCTGGACTGGGGACAGGACTTGACGCGACTGGCGACTTATCTGCGCGAGAATCATATCGACCACATCAGTATTGCCTATGAAGGCTTTTACGATCCGCAGTCGCTAGGGCTGCCCGATACCGTGAAGTTGAAGTGCGGCGACGTGCCGACTGGGTGGGTTGCGGTGGCCGTACGTCGTGCGCGTCGCTCTCCTGAGTGCTGGCCATGGCTGCCGCAACAACAGCGGGTGACCATCGTAGGCAAGACAATGTGGATCTATCACATGCCCGAGCAGTAGTTGCTGCCCGGTCAGCGGCGCCGCCGTCTGCAATCCTCCGTTCTGAGAGCATTGGACGTACCGCTGGCGACACTGTGTAGCACGTCGAAACCGATGCTAAACTAACTCGATTACGCGGCTTTTCTTTGGGGTCCGATCATGCCCAACCCAAGCGAGACCTTCCATATTCTGCAACCGCGCCCGTATCCGGGACTGCTCTCGCTGGTAATTCCGATGTACAACGAGGAAGCTGTGGTGCCGCATCTGCGCGGCGCGGTGGAACAGTTCATGGCAGAAGTCTCCGGAGATACCGAGATCATTCTGGTGAACGACGGCAGTACCGACGAAACGCTGGCGCGAATTGCGGCATGGGCGAGGGAAGACCCGCGCGTGAAGGTCATTCACCTGTCGCGAAACTTCGGTCACCAGATCGCGTGTACCGCGGGACTCGATTTCGCCAACGGTGACGCAGTGGTTGTGCTGGACGCCGATTTGCAGCATCCGTTGCACGCTATTCACGAGATGATTCGCCGGTATTGCGAAGGGTATGACGTCGCTTACGCCGCCGGACTGGTGCGCCAGGGCGAGAGTTGGTTCAAGAGGTTTACTGCGTGGTTCTTTTACCGCTTGATGCGGAGTCTGGTATACAGGCGATTGCCCGTCGATGCTGGAGATTTCCGCCTGATCTCACGCAGTTGCCTCGACGGCCTGCGCCAGATGCGCGAAACCCATCGTTTTCTGCGCGGCATGGTTGCATGGGTGGGCTATCCCCAGATCGCGATTCCTTACGAGCGCGCAGCCCGGGTTGCGGGCCGATCGAAATATCCGCTGCACAAGATGCTGGCTTTCGCGTGGACTGCTGCCACCTCATTCTCGATCTTGCCGCTGCGCGCGATTATGACGTTCGGCTTGATTGTGACTCTCTTCGGAGCGGAAGAAGCCGTGCGAGCCATATTGGCCCATTTCTTCCACTGGTATACGGTGCGCGGCTGGACGGAGCTGATCGTAGTGGTGTCGGTGATCGGCGGAACCATGCTCATCAGCATCGGAATTCTTGGTGAATATGTCGGCAAAATCTACGAGCAGTCCAAGGAACGTCCTCTCTATTTGGTCGCTCGCACCCTCAACGTCGAATCGGCAAAGCAAGATCCTGCCAACGAGCCGCTCAGCCGCAGCGAATATCGATGAGCGATTTCCCAATCGGAGCGCCTGCGGCCCACTGAGTCGATGACGGACAACAAGCAAAATTCTTTTTCGAAGGCAGCCGGGCGCTTCCTCATCGTGAACGCTGACGATTTCGGACGCAGTGAAGCAGTGAATCTGGGAGTGGCGGAGGGTTTTCGCCGCGGAATTGTCACCAGTGCGTCGCTGGTTGCCGCCGGGCCGGCTTTTGAGCAAGCGGTTGCCTTGGCGAAAGAGCTGCCGGAGCTGGGAGTCGGTATTCATCTGATTGCAAACGAATACACACCGATTCTTCCGCTGGCTCAAATACCCAGACTCGTCAACGCAGAAGGCCGTTTCTATTCGCGCCCACGGCAGTTTCAGCGAATGGCCGTCGATCCCAGAATTCCCGGGGACCTTTTACTGGAGTGGGACGCGCAGATCGCCAAGATCCTGAGGGCTGGAATCACGTTGACGCACATTGACGGCCACGGGCATTGTCACGCGCATCCCGCTGCTGCCGGCGTCGTGCTGAAACTGGCACAGCGATATGGGATCCAGCACGTGCGCCTACCGGCAGAACCCATTTGGTGGAAGCCGGGTCTGAATTTCTCCCCTCGCTTCGTCGAAAAGACAGTGCTCAACTTCGCTACCCAAGTACCGCGCTGGATCTGGGAGGGCAAGCTGACTTTTCCAACGTCCTTCTACGGTTTTTCGCAGGGCGGACGCATGAGTGCCGAGGTGGTCCGCGAGGTGGGGAAATCTGCGCCTCCAGGTGTCTCCGAACTGATGGTGCATGTTGCTGTCTCCAACGACGAAGCACCAGGGTTTTGGACAGGATATGATTACGCAGGCGATCTTCGGGCGGTAACTACCTACAGCAAGCAAGAGTTCGAGAAGGAATTCGGCGTCTCATTGGGGACGCACGTTCAGGGAGGACCTGATGGATTCAGGTGAGCAGCGCAAGTTTTGGGACGAGCACATCACGGAATGGGCGACGAGCGCCTATGAAAAGGACAAGAAGCTCCCTTTCATCGAAGAGATCGCCAAACCGTGGCGCAAGCACTTGAAACTGCGTGAAGACATGGCGGTTGAAATTGTCAACGAATGGGCGCCCACTTCTGTGGTGGAACTGGGATGCGGCATGGGAGAATTTGCGTCTGCATTTCTGAAGACTTCGCCCACGGTCCGCTTATATCGGGCATTCGACATTGCAGAGCCGGCCGTCGCTAAAGCACGGGAGCGAGTCAGCAACGCTGTTGGCCCGAACGTCGACGCGAAGGTCGAGGTGAGCTCAGTCGAAGATCTGGATCCGACCGCATTTCGCGATTACGACATACTCGTCGGATTGGGGATCCTTCCTTACCTTACGGACCAGGGTTTCGAGAAGCTGGCGGCCATCGGTCGAGGCAAGAAGTATCTGCTGGACTACCATCCTAAGGAAGCTACGGTGTTCAATGGGATTCACTTCGTATATCGCAAGGTGAAGCGCTATCCGTTCTACCGCATGTTCACAGAGCCCGAACTGGTCGACATCATGGAGCGGTCTGGATTCGCGAAGTTCGAGTTCATCAGGAGCGGGCCGCTTCGCTTCATGAAGAGCGTGTGATCGGTGAAAGAGCGAAGTTGGCGTTCACAACCTTCAGCTCGCCAGCCGCGTTCACCGGTCCAACTTCCAACCCATGAGCCAGATGCGACAAAATTTCTGAGTCGCGCCGTTCGATGCTTCATCTGAAACGCCAGAACACGGAGCTGAATCCGAGCCGCGTTCCGGGTCGAATCGTTTTTCTGGCGGCTGACCACAGAAGCGCCACTTTCGAGCCGTGCGGGGTCAACATGACCGCGGGATGTTCATATATCACACGCGAGCGTGAGCGATGCCGCACGCTTCTTGCCCACCAAGTGCTACACCTGCTGTTATCGCCATTTTTCAGCGCGGTTCAGGAGTTTCTATGACTGACCAGCAATCTCTCTCCAAAGACACCAAGATGGCCATGGCCTCACAGTTCCTGGGGTTCATGCTGGACGCTTATGACATGGCATTGGTCCTTGTCATGGCCCCCATCCTGGTCAAGGTTTTCGTCTCACCAAAAGGCAGCGCAGCCTGGCAGTACATCGTGATCGTGTTTACGTATTCGATCACGATGGCGGCCAGACCCATCGGTTCGGCGATCTTCGGACGATACGCCGACAAAATCGGCAGGCGCTTTCTGCTGGTACTCACCATCGGCGGCGTGGGTGTGATGTCGCTGTTGGGAGGCTTTCTACCAACCTATGCGCAGATCGGCGTCTGGGCCTACGTAATCTTCTGTGTGCTTCGGCTGTTCATGGGTATCTTCTTCGGTGGCGAATATGCAGTCGGGCATACCTTCGCCATTGAGTACGCTCCTCAGAAGCGCCGCGGAGCCATCGGCGGATTCATCCAGTCGGGCTTCCCGCTGGGCTACGTATTCGCTTCGCTGGTGTTCGCAGCGATTTCGTTCTTCACCACCAAAGAAGCCATGGCGTCCTACGGCTGGCGCATCGCGTTCATGACGGGTGTAGTGCCGGTTTTCCTGGCGCTTTATATTCGGAAGAACCTGCACGAATCGCCCGAGTTCGAGAAAGCTAAGGCGGAGGGAAACATCGAAAAATCTCCGTTCCTGAGCCTGTTCAAGCCTCCGCAACTGTGGGACTTTCTACAGGTCTTCTTCTTCATGACGGGATTGTTCCTCACCGACTATTCCGTGTACGGGTTCCTGCCGAACATTCTGACGCTGAAAGGGCGCGGCTTCGACACCACCACGTATAGCTTGATCTATGGCTTCGCGCTGTTCATGGCGTTTCTGGGATATAACTTTTACGGCTGGCTGTCAGACAGGACGGGAAGAAAGATTCTTACCCAGTGGTACTGCGTATTCCTGATCGTGTTCGGCGTGCCGGTATTTTATGTGCTGTACCACGCCGCCATCGAACGCAATCTGTGGATGGCCGTGCTGGGAACCGTGATGGCCGCAATGCTGAAACTAGCGTGGGGCGTGGTTCCCGCTTATCTTTGCGAGCGCTTCCCCACAAAGCGTCGAGCAGCAGGCGTGGGCTTCGGTTATTCGTCAGGCGCCCTACTGGGAGCGTGGTTCAGCGCTTATGTGTGGTGGGCGCACAAGATCCCGTTCATCGCCAACATTGAGAAGCAGGATCTGTGGTTGTCGCCGGCTGTGGTACTGACGGTGGGTGCGATTATGACCTTCGTCAGCCTGCTGTATTCGCCTGAGACCCGACACCTGCATCTCGACGAGGTGGGAGTCGTCAAGGAACCCAGCCGCGGGCCAGTGCGAGTGGAAACGGTACCGGCACACGCTGTAGCCCATCATTGAAACAGCCGCGCACCGGCGCTGACTGACTAAAGGCGATTCGCGCGACGTGACCGGCATCTGTGAGGTCCGTCGCGCGAATTTCAACTTGGTGCCGCTGTTTATATCCCCGATCCTGCTGCCATTTTTGACATCTCTTCGTCGAGGCGCGACAGCATCTGCTGTAACCCTTCCACTGCGCCGTGGGCCTTGGCGACTGTTTCCCGCAAGTCGGCGGACTCGAACAACATGCGCGCAGTTACCGACGTGCCCCCGGTTTGCTCAGTGAACGTAACCGTGGTGTCAAAAGGCGGCGGCGACTCGTGGAAATAAGAGATGCGTTCGGGTGAGACGATTTCGCGGTAGATGATTTTGTTCTCGTAGTTGCGACCGTCGGGCCCATGCATGGTGAACCGCCATACGCCGCCCGGCCGCACATCCGTCTCGTAGGTCGTGGTAGTGAAGCCGCGCGGTCCCCACCAGTTCGAAATGTGCTCGCGATTGGTCCACATCCGGAACACCAGTTCGCGGGGTACGTGAAAGAGCCGCGTCGCCACAATTTCGCGATCGGCCGTGCTTGTTGTCGTTTTCGTGTCTTCCAGTTTCAGCATTTTGTTACTCCTGTTTCGTAGGGTTGTCGGGGCGCGACGAAGCGGATCGTCGGACTCAACCGGCGAACCTCAGATCTTCGCCAACAATTCGGCCAGCCGGTCGAGGCTCTGCTTCCAACCAGCTTCCATTCCCGCCAAGGGTTGGACCGTTGCAGCGGTAGTCTTGATCACGCGCGATTGCAATGTGAGCTTCGTCTTGCCATCCTGTTCTTCGAAGGTCACGTTATGCCGTACTTCGAGCTGGTCGCTGCCTTCCGCATCGGCATAGGCAGAAGTGGTGAAATCGAGCCATTCGGGTTCGATCACCTCGTGGAAAACGCCCCGC
>Ga0210383_10002766_pt1 | contig 15805 bp, 14 predicted proteins | sample IncBWC14OmetaG_FD_160072 | JGI IMG/M metagenome (GOLD analysis project Ga0210383, IMG submission 160072) | Forest soil microbial communities from Barre Woods Harvard Forest LTER site, Petersham, Massachusetts, United States - Inc-BW-C-14-O ...
CCCAGGACGTCGGCGTCCGCTACACTTGTCTCGACCTCGGTGGGCAGGATTGTCTCCTGGGTTGCGCGACCGACGACCAGTTTGCCGCCCTGCGCAAGCGCACCGGCCTGGCCTTCGAGTGGCTGGGCTGACCAGCGGCCAATCGGCTCGGGGGCCTGCGCGACGTCCAGAACTTAACAATCCGTGCACCTCTTTTGTGGCACAATATCTCCGCCGCGGAGGCCGCCTATGAAGCGCACCGTTCTCCTTCTCTCCCTGGCAACGCTCGCAGTTGCATTCGTCCCCTATATTGTGGCGCAAAGCCCGCAAGACGCTTTGCACGCGCCCGACGGCAACTCCTTCACTCGCATCGTCAGCATCTTTATCCCGTCGTTGCCCAACGCGCCCTTCACTGCGACCGTCAGTACTGAATGGACGCGCCAGACTACCGACGGAGCGTCCGTCATCGTCAAGAACCGCCGCATCGTTGCGCGCGACAGCCAGGGACGCGTCTTCCAGGAGCGGCGCCGCTTTGTGCCCGCCGACAGCAACTCGCCCTCCGTTCTGACTCAGCTTGACTACTACGATTCCGTCCGCCACACCCGCACATCGTGCTTCCCCGGCAGCAACGTGTGCGACATGTACGCGTATTCCGCGTCAGTCAGCGAAGCCACGCTCCCGGCAGGCCCATTGCCCGGCGGCAAGCGCTACCTCAGCCGCGAAGATTTAGGCAAAGGCGAAGTCGAAGGACTCGAAACGATTGGCACGCGCGAGACTATTACCACTAATCCCGGAACCGTGGGCAACGACCGCGAAGTCGCGCTCACCAAGGAGTTCTCGTATTCGCCCAAGCTCGGCGTGAACCTAATCGTCAAGCGTTACGACCCATTGCAGGGAACGCAGGTGTACACCGTCAGCAACATCAGCCTCGCTGAACCCGACGCGCGCCTGTTCGTCGTTCCCGCAAAATTCAAGGTCGTCGACCAGCGCGACCCGGCAGCGCCCGCCGCCAAATAACGTCGCCACCAGCGAACGCTCTACCGCGGCATTACCAATACCAGCAGTCGGCTTCCTGAGTCGATATACACCGATCCCGCCGTCGAAACCAGGATGGTCCCCGGACTCGCGGTCGAATACGACGCCATCGTTATGTCGGGCAGGTACGAAATTCCCGGCTTCATCTGGCCTTCGCTGACGTTGGTAGTCGGCGCTCGCGCACCCAGTCCCCGGCTCAGTGCTTCGCCTTCGTTGGTGGAGTTGTTCAGCGTATTGCTTCCGCTACCGCCCGCCATTCGCCCGCCCGACGAATACGGATTGCCCGCCGTCAGCAAATCAGCCTCGCCCGGGCGATAGTGTGGGGCGACACTCACCACCGCAGCCTGGATCGGGATTGTCGTTCCGTCTTTCGTCGCGACGCTGGTAAACAACAGCCCCAGTTTCGATGGCCCTTCCTTATCGGCCTTCACCTTAACGTCGGTAATCTGGCCGTTCAGCTTGCTGCCCTTGGGAAGCTCAGTGCCGTTCGGCAGTACGACCGCAGCCACCACGTGTGCCGTCACGGCATCGCCCACCTTTACGCGCTTTACGTGCACCAGCTTGTCCAACTCCGCCGTGACGCTGGTACTGGCCGATGTCGTGGCGGCAGCTGTGGCTTTCTGCGGAGGAGCTTGCCCGCTCGCCAATGCGGTTGCGAATACGACAACACTTAACGCAATGAAAATGACCCGATGAATCCCACTGTGCCGCATAACTCTATCCCTTCTACACTCAGATACGATATAGCCGCCGACACGGTTCCCGCGCTCTGCTGCAGCCGTTAAGCCAAATGTTAGTTCATCCTTGCCGTGAATCGTGAGTCGTTACTTCCCGCCGTCTCATCCATTTCCTGGGCGTCACCACACAATCAATCGATTCAAACTTGTTCCTGAGGATGAGGAATGGACAGCTCACCCACCGGTCACAAAGCCGCTGTGGCCGACTATCTCGCGGCCGAACGAACACTTCTGGCTTGGGTCCGCACCGGGCTTGCGCTGATGGGTTTCGGCTTCGTCGTCGCTCGTTTCGGGCTCTTCCTGCAACAACTAGCCGCCATCCAGCACACGCCGGCACAGCAGTCCTACGGTCTGTCGCTCTGGTTCGGGACCGCGCTTATCGCTGCCGGCGTCGTCGTCACTCTCGCCTCTGCCCTGCGTCACATACGTATGGTGTACGAGTTCGACCACGGCAGTGACGACTCTGTTCACTCCGTGATACAGGCCGTTGCGATCGCCGTATTTCTGGGCCTGGTGGGAATCGCGATGGCGATTTATCTTCTCTCCGTTCGCAACTCAACCAACTCACATTCCGAGATCACCCAGGAGGTCATCATGGCAACCGCCGCCAACACTACTAAAGTAAACAACGGCATCGTCACCCTGCCAAGCCTTCATTCGGTCGACGAAACCGTGCAAAAGCTCACTGCGATCCTGGAATCCAAAGGAGTCACTCTGTTCGCGCTGGTCGATCACAGCGGTGAAGCCGAAAAAGTCGGACTGAAGATGCCGAATACCAAGTTGCTGATTTTCGGCAGTCCCAAGGCGGGCACTCCGCTCATGCTGGCCGCTCCCAGCATTGCGATCGACTTGCCGTTAAAGATCCTGGTGTCGGAAGACACCCAGGGCATGGTCTGGATTTCCTACAATAATCCCGAGTACCTACAGCAGCGTCACGGGCTGCCGCCTAATCTGTTGTCGAACATCGCCGTTGTAGGCGCATTGGCCTCGGCCGCTGCACAGTAACAAGTAGTAGCGGCGGATTCATGGCCGTCAACGGCTTCTGACGGCCTCGGCTGGCCCAAGAAAAAAGAAAACTGTTTTGCGCAGCGATCATCTCTCTCTTAATACGGCGCCGGGAAGTCGGGGTCGGGTGAAAAAGGTTGTCCCGCAAGCCCGGTCCGAACCAAAGGTCACGTCGTTGCCTGGCGGGCCCTTACTCCCATACAATCGCAAGCCGCAAGGAGGCTGATTATGCGCAAGACACTCATGCTGATTCTGGTGCTTCTGGTTTCTGCCCTTTGGGTGCAGGCCCAGGACGCTACTCAGGCACCCACCGCGTCCGGACCGACCACCATTCAAGGCTGCCTGACCTACGCCAAAGGTCATTACTGGTTGACCGAGGACAATGGAACTGCCCATCAACTGCAGAGTCAAGCTAACAAGCTCCAAAAGCATGTTGGCCACGAAGTTGCCATCACTGGCAAGCCCGCCATCCGGAGCGTCGGCACGACCATCCAGGGACAGGGCTCTTCCGTAAAAGAAGAACCCGTGTTTAAGGTGTCGGATGTGCAGCACGTCGCCGATGCCTGCACATCGGCGGGCCACTGAGCAACCGAACAATCTGGAGTCGGGAGCGGCCCCCTGACTTTCGAAGGCGGTCCAGATGGTTCTCGGCCAATGAAAAAATCCCCACTCGAGCAAGCACTCGGGTGGGGAACCAATACTCAGGCAACCGAAAGCTGGCAGAGAATTACCGCGACAGCTTGCGCCGCAGGAATCCCATTCCCGCCAGCATTCCCGATCCGAGAAGCATCAGGCTTCCCGGCTCCGGAACCGGAGTGGCCACAAAGCCGATCACGTTGTCATTGGCATCGGCGTAGAAGCCAACCAGCTGTCCTAGGTCGTTCACTCCGTTAATCACCGTGGAACCCGGCACTGCTGCTGGGTCATCGACCGTGTAAAACACCCCGCCGATATACACGAACCCATGCATCGTCCCCGATGCATCCGTGTAGTCGCCCACAATTTCGCCCGCGCTGTTAATTCCGAATGCCTGGGTACCCATTCCGCCTGCATAGTCGAGCGTCGTCGCTGATGTACCGTTGAAGATATACCCGTGGAATTCTCCCGAGGCGTCTTGGTAGAACCCGACGACGATACCGGCACCGTTGATTCCCACCGCCTGGTTGTTAAGTGCCCCCGAGGGCAGGAAGCCGTCGAGATACGTGAAGGTTCCGCCCGACTCCATATACGACCTCTGCAACGTCATTCCGGTCGGATCGAGCGACGAATACCCGACGGCCGTTAGGCCATTGTTGATTCCCAGCAGCTGGTTAAACGCCGTCCCTGGCGCATCCACCGTAGTGAAGGTACCGGCATTGAACGTAAAGCCGTGAGTCACACCCGACGGATCCACATAGAAGCCGTCGTTCCACCCACTGTTGTTGATACCGATGACCTGTGTCTGAGTCGAACTCGGATAGTTTTCCGCCGTGTAGGCGAAACCTGGATACGTCAGGGTGAACCCATTATTCGGAACCACCGTCCCATCGCCGAAATACCCGGCGATGAGGGAGGAGTTATTGATGCCCAGCAGTTGCGTGAACGCTGGGTCGCCTGGGCTGGCGACGGACACAAAGTTGTAACTGGCTGGGGCCGCTACCGCTGTAGAAACCAGAGCCGCACACAGCATGGCTCCCAGCAGGACGTGCGCAAGGGTACGTACCATCGTCGGTGCTCCTTGAGTCGAATGCATCTGGATCTTTCGATCCATGTCGGTTTATTGGTTGGTTTACCGGAGTCAGCGCAAACAGGGGCCGCGGCCAGCCACGAAATCGCCAGGACACGCGTCGTTCCTGGACCGATTCCTGTCGAGAAGTTATGAGCGAAGCGGCTCATTGGGCGCATTACGTAACTTCCCCTACATCAAAGGCCTAGAAATTCTATATCGGCTGTACTACTTTGGTCGTAAATTTGCGCAGAAAATAGTGATTACCACGCAAATTATTCATAGCATGACAGTAGTGCTACGTCCCGACCATCTAGACCCCTCAGTCCTCGGAAGAGAATTGCGCTCCGCGTTCATCCGCGTAAATCCGTGGTTGCTTTTGGTCTTTGGCGCCTTCCGCACAATGCGCGGTTGCTGTTGACTCGCCCGGTGGAAGCACCACGCTTTTTGCGTGGTGATGTGACAGACTCTTTGGCCCAGGCCTATGTGTCGCGGCCCATTCTCGTCCTTTGGGAATAGAGGATGGGATCGGAAACCGACAACCGACAACTGTTTCCCGTCACCTGCCCTAGTGACCGCCGTCCTTGTTCCGGCCGATTGGCTCGACAATCCTCGAGATGTGCATCGGCAAACATCGGCGAAGAGCGATACGTCGCCCGTTTCGCTTGGCGGGCAAAGCCTCGTCCGTTTGCCTGCCCCATTACGGTTGAGGTTGGAGGTCGCCCATGATTGGCGATAGCCAGGCTCGGGCCAAATTCATCGGCGAAGTGATCAACCTCATCACCGGCACCGCTTTCATTGTCATCGGGATCGTGGCTCTGGTCGTCGCCACCATCCGCCGTCGAGCCAGCGGAGTGAGGTTGGTCTTCTTCCTTGGTGTCTGGATCGCCATCTACGGCATTCAGCAACTCAACGACACCTCATTCCTCATCGAACTCCTGCCTCGCTGGATGCAGGTCTCCGTCCCCTACTCGCATGCTCTGATTACCTACCTGACGCTGGTTGCGGCTGCGCTCACGTTCCGTGAACTCGCGGTCGGCAAACTACGTCAGTTCGTCACTCTGCAAGCCCTCGCCGCTTTTCTCATCGCTGTGTTCGGCATCGGGCGTTTCGTGTTGACCGGCGAAGAATACTCGCTTCTCCGATTGAACAATTTGGTCGCTGCTGCCGGTTCGGTCGTCTTGTTGATCATCTTTGTGTTTCCGAGCCTCAGCCGGCAATATCTCGTCGTGAAAGATCGTCGCGTCATGCTGGCCGGCACGATCTTTTTTGGTGCCGAGGCCCTCGTGACTAACCTGCTCCACCCCCTCGGCTACCACCCCGACAGCATCTGGGACGACATCGGCTTCTTCGTCTTCCTCTCGTCTCTGGGCTACGTCGCTCTGCAGCAGGTTTACACCGGCGAGCGCCGTCTGCTCTCCATCGAGAACGAACTCGCCGTCGCGCGTCAGTTGCAGTTCTCCATCCTGCCCACTACCACTCCCCAACTGCGCAACCTGCGCATCGCCGCCGTCTACGAACCCATGACCGAAGTGGCTGGCGACTTCTACGAATATCTTCCCGTCGACGAATACCGCACCGGCTTCCTCGTCGCCGACGTCTCCGGACACGGCGTGCCCGCCGCCCTCATCGCTTCCATGATCAAGGTCGCCGTGCAATCGGTCGTGTCCTTCGCCAGCGATCCGTCCGAACTCTTGCGCCGCCTCCGCGACATCCTCACCGCCCAGTTGCAAGGCCAGTTCGTCTCCGTCGCCTATCTCTGGATCGACACCGAACGCCGCACCGCCCGTTACTCCGCTGCCGGACATCCGCCGCTCCTCTGCTGGTGTGCCGCGTGCGGCAAGCTGGCCCGCGTCGAAAGCAACGGCCTTCTCTTCGGAGCGCCCTTCGACGGCGACTATCCCGTCCGCGACATTCCCTTCGCCCGCGGCGACCGCTTCCTGCTTTACACCGACGGCCTAAGCGAGCCTGAAAACACGCAGGGCGACGCCTTCGGCGATCGCAAACTCGAACAGATCCTGATCGACCACTCCTCGCGTCCCGCCGCCGAACTCTCGCTGCTTCTTCTTAACGAAGTCCGCGCCTGGCAGCCTCCTTTCACCTCGCAGCAAGACGACATCACCTTCCTCGTGATTGACGTACTGTGAGCAAGCAAAGGGCTGGAGCTCTTCGCCCCAGCCCCAACCATCGTCAGCTGCCTGCTTGCCTCTAGTGCCACGACTGGAACGTCCAATCGATCTGGCTCCCCGAGGCGGCTCGTTTTACTTGCACGAAGTACGTCCCCTCCGGCCCGGTGGCCCATTCGTCGTTCGCCCCATCCGGCTGGCCGTCGCCCCCGCAGAACCACTCGAACCGCTGGTTGTCCAACTCGATCACCGCGCTGCCTCCCTTGGCCACCGGAACGAACGTACCTTTCTGGTAGTCCCAGACCCAGATCTTCGCGGCGCTGCACTGGTCGTGTGATGTGTCCAGTGTCTTCCGTGACACTACCGACGGCACCTTCGGCCGCGGGAAGCTGCAAACGTCGCTCGGCGTAAGTTTGACGCACGCCTGGATCGTTCCCATCGCTGCGTCCAGGACCAGCGGAGTGCCCGCCGGAACTGGCAACTGTCCTGACACCGCGTTCAACGCGTCGTTCACTCGCTTCTTCACGTTCTCCGTGAAGTTGTTGGTGTTGGTCTCCTCCGCATGGATCCTCGATTTCGCAAACGCCGCCAGCAAGTCGTCGCCCGCGCTTGAGCCATGCAACTCGAAATGATGCACAAACGCTGTCGCCTTCGTCGCCTGCACCGGAAACTTCTCCTGCCTCGCCAGGAACATCACCAGCTCGATGTCGAACACCGCATTGAAATTCACATCACTCTTGCTGACCGCGGCCGTGTTCTCGTGGACCACGTACTTCACCAGCACGTTGTCCGGGCTTTCCCCCACCCGCAGCTCCGCCTTTGCCGACGGCGCCAGTGTCAGGTTCGATATCTGATACCGCTTGTCTCCTTGCAGCGACTTCAAGATCTCCGCCTGGATGTCCTTCACGTTCCCGTCCCAGAACGTGTCCAGCTGCGTCTTCAGGAACCCCGGCATCGGCAACGTCTTCTTTAGCGCCGGCGCCTGCACGATGAAGTCTCCGTCCACCATGTCCACGTAGTCGCCGGTACTGTCGTCCGTCACCGTCAACTGGCGATAGAAATACCATTGCAGAGCCCCGTTCCCGGCGCGCTCCAGTTGTACGAAGTTAAACTCATTTGGATTGGCCACTCGCTCATCGCTCTTGCCGCATTGCCACGACAACTCCCTCGTCATTTTCGGCAATTCCTTCACTACGGATTGCCCCGCCTTCACCGTGACCGGCCCGTCCTTCGCCTTGAACGTCACCGCCTCCGACCCATCGCACGCGTCCTTGCTCTTGCCCAACTGCGTCTGCGGGTTCGCCGCGGCGTCCACCGTTACCTGCACAAACGTCCATTGGATGGCCCCGTTCTTGGCCCGCGAGATCTCCACTTTGTTGAAGTCCGTGTCGTTGGCACTGCGCTCTCGGCTTCCGCCGCAATACCAGGTGATCTCGCGCGTCATTCCCGGCAGATCAAAGCCCTTCGTCCCGGAGTTCGCTTTGACCTCTACCTGTCCTGAACTCGTCTGAAACTTCACCGGATTGCTCTTGTCGCAGGCATCCTTGGTGTCGCCCACCTTCTTCTCCGAAGCCAATAACAACGACGCCGCCACCGTCAATACTCCCAACAACAGCACTCCTGAGCGCATCTTCATTGGTTCTCCTTGTGCGAATGGTCGCGCGACTGTGCGCGTCGGTAGTAGCCGAACGACTGTAGTGACGCGACACCACTGCTATTTCTCCCGGCATCTACCTCAAGCCTTGGGCCTGAGAAATTACTTTCCTGTCCGAAGTGTGCGGAATCATGCCACCACTCTAGTGCTAAGTCAATCGCAAACTTAGCACCTTAGCGTTACTACTGTCCTAGGACTCCATCTGCCGCCTACCGGAAGCGCAGCTCACGCTCTCCTCGGTTTTTTGCCTTTCCTTCGATCCGTTTTCATCCATGCAAATCCGCGGTTGATCTTGCGTTTTCTTGAAACTCGAAACTTGAAACTGACTCTTGCTATCATCCTCTCCGGACTCACCCATGACCCGCCGCCACGCATTCCCCATCGCCTTCGCTCTCCTTATACTGTTCACAGGCTGCACTCAAAAACCGCAGCCTGCGCCCACTCCGGCAACCAACGATCTCGCGCGTTATCAGCCCGTGCCTTACGTCAAGCTCAAACATCCCGACTGGAGCAAGAGCGCCTCCATCTACCAGATCAACACCCGCCAGTTCACGCCCGAAGGAACCTTCCGCGCCGCCGAAGCCCAACTCCCGCGCCTGAAAGGCCTCGGCGTCGAAATCCTCTGGCTCATGCCGATCAATCCCATAGGCGTCAAGAACCGCAAGGGCACCCTCGGCAGCCCCTACGCTGTGCAGGACTACCTCAAGGTCAATCCCGAGCTCGGTACGCTCGACGACCTCAAGCACTTTGTCGCCACCGCCCACCAGCAGGGCATGTACGTCATCGTCGATTGGGTCGCCAATCACACCGCCTGGGACAACGTCCTCGTCACCCAGCATCCCGAGTGGTACGCGCGCAACTGGAAGGGCGACTTCCGTCCCACCGCCTGGACCGACTGGGCCGACATCATCGACCTCGACTACTCCCATCCTGAGTTGCGCAAGTATATGCCTGACGCGCTCAAGTACTGGGTCCGCGAGGCCGACATCGACGGCTACCGCTGCGACGTCGCCGGCTTCGTGCCTCTCGACTTCTGGACCAACGCCCGCCGCGAGCTCGATGCCATCAAGCCCGTCTTCATGCTTGCCGAGTGGGAATCGCGCGACATGCACGCCGAGGCCTTCGACATGACCTACGCCTGGACCTGGTACGACGACGTCCGCGAAATCACCACCGGACGCAAGCACGATCTCGGCGGCCTGCGCAACTACTACTCGTGGAACGAGGGCTATTATCCGCAAGACATTATGCGCATGACCTTCGTCTCTAACCATGACAAGAACGCCTGGGACGGCACCGAGTTCGAGCAGTTCGGTCCCGGCCTCAACGCCGCCATCGTGCTGTCGTGTGTGGGCGAAGGCATGGCGCTCATCTATAACGGACAGGAAGCCGGCAACCGCAAGCGCCTGAAGTTTTTCGAGAAGGATCCGATCGTCTGGAAGCAGGATCCTGAAGGCGACCTCTATAAGAAGTTAATCGCGCTAAAGACGAAGAACACCGCGCTATGGAATGCGCATTGGGGCGCGCGCATGATCGACGTGACGAACTCAGCTCCCGACGCGGTCTTCAGCTTCATCCGCCAGAACGATCACGACAAGGTTTTCGCGGTCATCAACTTCTCCGCGAAGCCGGAGACCGTGACCTTCAAGGACAATCTCTACTACGGCCACTACACCGAAAACCTTTCCGGCCAACCCGCCGACCTCGACGCAAATAGCAAGCTGACCCTGAAGCCCTGGGAGTCAAAGATCTTCGTGAAGTGAGACCCGATCTCGGCGGTTTGCCAAGAGACTTTCTTCCCCGAAATGGGAGCATTCGTAGCCGGGGCACCCCCCCCCCCCCCCCTCTCTCCCAAAACCTTGTTTTTCTGAGGATGCAGAGTTCGGCACGCAAATCGATGAGTGCGTGGGAGTTAAAGGCAAAGTCGTCTTAACAAAAGACTTAGGCGGGATTTTCCGGGGACGTGCGGGAACACTGACGGGCAGGCTGGGGAAAAATCGAGAGCGAGCAAGACCTATCACAGGTCGAAGCACCTTCCGAGAACGGGGTGAATGTCAGATTGTCGCCTCCTGGGACGACAACTTTCCCATTCCTCTTGAGCAAGGGTAGATGTGTTGGGGGTAGGGCGCTAGGACGTGGGTCACTGAGGCGTGTGATAAGGCGAGTCGATGGGGAATGTTGGATAGTCGATAGAAGACGGCGAAGGTAACCAGATTTTTCCCGTTTTGGGAAAAACAATGCTTCACCACGGAGGCACGGAGGACACGGAGGAACGCAAGGCGGAAAAGCAGCCGCGGATTTACACAGATTTTCACGGATCGGATAAACCAAAGAGCAAGTGCGGATCGAACGTCAAAGGACTCACCCACCCCGCCAAAACCAGGCGGGGTGTGGCACCCGACGCTTTTTTTCTTTTCGCGTTGCAATCTTCTGGCTTGTGGGCCAACCTAGGCGGGGCGCGGGCACCAGCCTACAGCGGGTCCCGCCAGAACGCATGGGCCTGCAAAGCTTCCAGAATGGTGCAACTCTCTTGTATGGCAGCAAGGCACTTTTCGCGGTCCGGGTCCTTGGTATTGTCCTCGCCTAGCGGAGTCACATCGGTCAGTTCCTCCAGGCGCGTATAGGCCGCCTGCGCCTCCCGCAAAGCCGTCATCAGTGAGGCATCCGCCACCGCGCCCAGCTCGACGATCAGCGACCGGAACCTTCTCCCCTTGTATTCCGGGTAGATGGAGAAATCGACTGGCTTCCCGACGTCGTCGGTGATGCGATTATTGAGGTAACGAAGGGCTTCGCTGTACATCACACTTGCCCAATACTTCGTGCCGTTTGTTACTCGCTTATGCTCCAGGCGCAACGCCACCACGGCGTCGGCGATCCGGCTGCTGATCTCGGTATTCAGGTGGTCCCGCGTAGTCGTCTTCTTCGTGCGTTCCGTCTGCGACTTTTGGTACTTGGCATACGCTGCCGTTATGCCGGCCACGACGACTGACGAAAGAAACCACAGGACGATCGATGAGTTGAGGAAAGTCCACAGAGAGCTACTTCCGGCGGCCGGCGCATCGACGCCCGCGCCCAACCGTGAAGCTACGCTCATGCCCAGTGCGGAATTGCTCGCCCAGGCCGAAGGCGCGATCAGCGCTGCGCACAACGTCGCGAGCGGACGAACTAATCTCTTCATAGCGAATCACCCTCTTCCTATCGTCGCCCAAACCTTACGTCTACGCCAAGCCTTAGCGTTCTGCGCCATATTCTCCCACGACACAACTGACGACCCCCCAGGTAAAAGCTTCCGTCACGAACTCGGGTGGCCCACACATTCCGTGGCCTACGTTTGGCTTGTTTTGGCGAATGTGGGGCTTTTACTGTCCTTCGCTTCGCCCAACTATCCTCGCGCTCTCATGATGCGGTCCGCCCGTGGCGGACGAAAGAAGAGAGCCCACGGCTTTCAGAGGTTGTTACGAAACTCTGCCGTCGCTCTGCGACTCTTATGAAATATCCCACTGAACCCAGCGTTTCGCCTCGGCTTCACGCTGGGCTAGATTATGGCGTGCCTCCGGCACTGGAATTTCGTTGTCTTTGTTCCAGCGCATAGGACGAGCATAGAGTTTCGTAACAGCCTCGTCAGCCGTGGGTAGGTGTTTGTTGAATCCCGGAGTCGGCTTCAGCCCGAGAGCCGAGTCCCATAAACGACACGGAGAACCACCTTTGGGTTTCCTAGTCGTCCGGAGCGCCTTCGCTCTGACAATCCATGTCAATCAGCGTGACCAGCGTGCGCCGGGTGCGTTGCAGACAGGGCAAGTGGGAACTGACTCCCCTAATATGTGCAAGGTACTGCGCATGCAGCAGGAAGCATGAATGCTATCCCTTTTAGATTCAATGTTGGTGATGGCCTGTGAATTGCCGTGGTACTAACGGGAGAAAATCGGGTAATCCCGATAAAGGAGGGAAAAATATCTTGAGGAAAATCCTAGTAGCAGTTTTCGTGTGCTGCCTCGTGGCCGCATCTGCCTCTAGTCTTTACGCTGCCCCTACTTTCGGACAGGCCTTTACCGGTGCTGCCGTGGGGTCGCAATTGGGCAATGGACCGTATACGCTCGGATGGTCGTTTGATGTAACTAGCCCCATCACTGTTACCGCTCTCGCGGTATACGAAGACAATGGTGTTGGCATTGCGGTAAACCATACCGTAGGAATTTGGGACGCCCTCGGCAACCTGGTTGTTACTCAAACTATCCTTCCCGGCGACCCGAACGTAGTGGACCAACTCGGCTTCCAGCAGTGGGTTACTTTCGGCGTCAACCCAACCCTTCTGGTGCCGGGCATCTATACGATCGGTGCAACCTGGGGCAACCTGAACGACGATTTGATTTTCCCCGGAACGCTAGCCGGCCTAGGGATTGCAAATGTGAACGGCCCTAGCGTAAGTTTCATTCAAAATGAGTACGTGGCGGGATTAGCGCTGGCGGAGCCAATCAATACCACAGGCGACCTGATGTCGTATTTCGGCCCCAATTTCGTCTACGGCTCCAGCACGACCCCCGAGCCCGGTACGCTCGTGTTGCTGGGCAGCGGGCTGCTTGGTGCAGTCGGAGTGATGCGGCGCAAGCTCAATATGTAAAGTTTTTGGTTTTTCCACCAGGACCGGGCCCGTCCCGGTCCTTTTTGTTTGCGGGATTAGCTTCAGCCGCGTCGTCAGTGTGCCCCACCCAAACAGGGGTTTTGTCCGAACCACCAAACGTACGGAGCAGTACGTTTCCGTCTCAGTCTTCCGGAGCGCCTTCGCTTTGGCAACCCATATCAATCAGCGTGACCAGCGTGCGCCGAGTGGCTTCGATGGCCTCTGGTCCGACTGCTGCCAGCAGTTCGGCATCGACTTTCTCCCGCGCCGCACCCTGGACTGCAGCCGCCTCGCGTCCGCGCTCGGTGAGAGTCACGGTCAGCTTGCGGCGATCCTCTTTGTCCATGGCCCGCTCGAGATAGCCGCGGGTGACCAGCGTGTCGACGAGCTGACCCGCCGCCTGCTTGGAAATACGAAGGTTTCGAATCAGTTGGCCGAGGGGAATGTCGTCGCGCTCGAGCGCCAGGCCGCCGATCAGATACAAGCCGTTGCCGGGAATGTCATCGTATCCTGCCTCCGCCAGCGCCCGCCGCATGGCCGCTCCGTAAGTGGTGCGAGCGTGCCGAAGGAGTGCCGGCATTACTAGTTCATCGGAAACCGCAGTTGTTGTCGTCATGCATGGCACATTACTATCATATACATGGATAGTCAAGTTAATTGATAGTAAAAGCCATCGATTCGTCCGGTACCCCTAAACAACGAGTTTTGTCCAAGTGGAATTCTCATCTCCCGATCGCTTCCAGCAACGCAATCAGGGCCCGCGCCGCATGGCTGAGGTGGGCGTTCTTGCGCCAAACGTACAGGAACTCGATCTTCGCATCCATGCCCACCAGCTTGATCGCGCGTAGCGAACCCGCCGCGACCTCGCGCTTCACCACGCTTCTCGCCTGGATCGAAATCCCCAGACCCGCTTCGACGGCATGCTTCACGCCCTCAAGGTTGCCGAATTCCAAAATGTTCGGCAGCACGATTCCCAGCGATCGCAGCCGCTCTTCCACTACGGTCCGGGTTCCAGCGCCGCGCGCCGCCACGATGAAGGTCTCGCTGGTCAACTCCTGCGGCTTGATGCGCGTCTTCGCCGCCCAGCGCTGCTTACGCCCGACGATGACCACCAACTCATCGGTCATGAATGTCCGCGAAACCAGCCTCGCATCGCGCGGCTCGTAGGTAACCAGCCCCAGATCAATTTCGTTCGCCACCAGCTTCGGCCCAATCGTGTCGCTCAGCGCAATGTCCAGCGTGACTTCGACCGCCGAATACCGTTTGCGAAACCGTGCCAGCACCGCGGGCAGCAGGTACACGCCGATAGGGAAACTGGTTCCCAGGCGCAGCTTCCCGCCGCGCAATCCCTTGAGATCATCGATCCGCCGCTCGGCCGCATCGATGGTCGCCATGATCTCCTGGGTCGCGTCGAACAGCACTTGCCCCGACTCGGTGAGCGTAACTTTCCTGCCCGAGCGGTCAAACAGCGGGACTCCGAAATACTCCTCCATCTGCCGGATGTGCTTGCTGATGCCGGGCTGGGTCAGGTGTACGAGATTTGCTGCACGGGTGAAGCTGCGGCTCTGCGCGACCGCCTGGAAGATGCGCAATTGGTCCAGATTAACCATAACTGCTAGTTATGGATTCTATCAAAACAAGTCATTGGATTTATGGTAATTTGCGCCATACTCTTGGTGCAGATGAGTAAGCAAAGGAGTACATCATGAGCCGTTCACAACATGTAGTTATCGAAACCGAACAGAGCGATTTCATTCTGGAAGCGGAAGTGATTGAAGCCTTAGCCAAGCCGTACCTGGTGTCCAATGCCGCCCAGAACAGCGACAATGCGATCACTCGTCGAGTGGAAGCCGTCCTGGACGCGCAGTTTGCTAACGGCGGCATGCCGGCGTAAGTCTTAGCGCGCTTTAGGCGCGTCTTTGGCGGCTTCTTTCGCCAAGATGGCAGCCTTCACCAATTTCTTGATGAGCGCAGCCGGAAGCGGCTTATCAATCGGGAAGCGGATGGTGCCTTTGGAGGTCGAGTATTTCTTCAACTCTTCCTGCATCGGCCCGAGCAGCGTGGAACTCATGCCGAACAATGAGCAATGGTCGGCGAACGCCGCATAGCCGACCAGCATACCTTTGTACTTCACGACCGGCATGCGATAGCTGATGACCTCCGTCGCCTCTTCCGGCAGCACCGACTGAATCACCGCACGAACTTTCTTCAGCGTGGTGCGCTGCGGCTCGGGAACGCGGGCAAGATATTCCTCCACGGTCTTCGGGATTGCTTCGTCTTTCTTCAACTTCTTCATCACTTCGCATCCTCACTGAGTATTGGGTTGGTTTCCCATCCTAGTGCATTTCGAGTATTGTCGGGACGGCTTCGCCCACATACATTCCTTCCAAACGTAGTTGCTTTTGGGGGGACGCCGCGGGGTAGCGGCTTGGATCTGCGCATCGCGAAGGTCCGCAAGGTATTCAAGGTCCGCAAGGTATTGCTTCTAAAATGACCGATCCAGCCACAGCAGCGGTTTCGCGGAGCAGGGGACTGCGACGCGAGCTGGGATTGGGATCGGCCGCGGCGGCGGTGGCCGGGGAAGCCATCGCCGTCGGGATCTTTCTGACGCCGGCGGGAATGGCCAAGTCTCTGGGCTCGCCCTTTTGGCTGCTGATGGTTTGGCTGGTGATGGGTGGCATCACGATCAGCGGGGCGCTGTGCTTCGGGGAACTCGCAGGCAGGTATCCCCAGGCGGGCGGACTCTATGTGTACCTGCGCGAAGCGTTTGGCGAGCGCGTCGCTTTTCTTTACGGCTGGATGAGTCTGTTGGTCATGGATCCGGGCGTGACCGCCGCGCTTGCAGTCGGAGGGGCAGGCTATGGCGCGTACATCTTCGGTTGGAGTCCATTGGTTACGAAACTGATGGCCGTTGCCACCGTCGCAGCGTTGTGCGCGATCAACATG
>Ga0210383_10002768_pt1 | contig 15800 bp, 10 predicted proteins | sample IncBWC14OmetaG_FD_160072 | JGI IMG/M metagenome (GOLD analysis project Ga0210383, IMG submission 160072) | Forest soil microbial communities from Barre Woods Harvard Forest LTER site, Petersham, Massachusetts, United States - Inc-BW-C-14-O ...
TTTTACAACGCTGGCGGTGTGGGTGTTTGTTTATTTTTTGACTGAGCCGGGGCTGGATTTGTCGGCGAGTGCGACGGCGCAGCGAAAGACGCTCTTGTTCGCTGGGTGGTTTCTGTTGTTGGGATTGGTTGGGGGATTGGGAACTTTGGTGCGGCCGGAGACGCCGCTGGTTTTGGCCGCAGCCGGGATTGCGTTGTGCGTGCGCTGGTACCGGCGCGCGAATTGGCCGAAGTTGATTTTGGCGACGTGTTGGATGTGCGTTGGCCTGCTGATGCCACTGGCGCCGTGGGCGACACGGAATGCGCGGACATTCGGGCGCGTGGAATTTCTGGGGCCGCGTTACGCGCAGACTTACGGAGATTTTATTCCGCGGGGTTATTTTGCGTGGACGCAAACGTGGATGACGCGATTTGGCGAGGCCTATCTGGTGACATGGACGCTGGGGAAGCAGCCGATCGGCATTGAGTCCGTGCCGCGCGCGGCATTTGATTCGGACGCGGAGCGGGCTCGGGTGGCCGGATTGCTGGAAAAGTACAACGCGGATTTGCAGCTGACGCCGGTGCTCGATCGGGAGTTTGCGGTGCTGGCGGCAGAGCGGACTGCGCAGCAGCCACTGCGCACTTACCTGTTCGTGCCTGCGCAGCGAATTGCTGCGATGTGGTTTACGCCGCGCATCGAATTGCTGCCTTATTCGGGGAAGCTGTGGCCGGTGGGGGAGCACTGGCGATGGAATCCGGCGGATTTTGGCGTCACTTTGTGCTTTGCGGTTTTGGGCTTGGCGTATGGGGCGCTCGCGGCGGTCGGATGGTGGCGATGCCGCGCGCAATTGGCGGCGATATTCTTAATCTTGTTTGTGGCGATCCGCACGCTGGCGATGACGCAGCTGCAGACGGTAGAGCCGCGGTATGTGATTGAATGTTTCCCGGTGATTGTGGCGCTCGGGGCGTTGGTGTGGGCTATGCCGACGCACGGCGAAAAACCTGTTTAGGATTTGTCGCGGGCGCCTACCGTCGCAGGTTCTTGCGGGTGAACGAAATTGGCGGCGGGAGAGGCGGCAGTTGAAACTGGCGGCGCTGCTGCGGTCGTCGCGGTTGTAGCTGCGCCTTCGGCTGGCGCGGGCGCTTCAATTTCCCAATCGCATCCTTCTTTTATGCAGGTGCGGAAATTTCCTTGCTTGGTGCGCTTTTCGACGATGAATGGCGCGCCGCATTTCGGGCACGGCTCGTTGATCGGCTCGTGGGGCGTGGTGAAATCGCACTCGGGATAGCGGCTGCAGCCGTAGAAGATGCGGCCGGCGCCGCGTCCGCGCGAAATGCCGCGGCGGACGAATTCTCCTTCGTTGCACTTCGGGCATTTGATGCCAAGCGTAATGGGGCGCGTGTACTTGCACTTCGGATAATTGGTGCAACCGACGAAATCGCCGAAACGCCCTTGGCGGCGCAGGAGCTGCGCGTCGTCGAGCGGGCATTTTTCGTCGAGGGGAACGTCGGGCTGGCGCGCGATGCGCGTGCCGCTGACCAGGCGGCGGGTAGTCTTGCAATCAGGGTAGCCCTTGCAGGCGAGAAAAACGCCGAAACGCCCGCGCTTGATGACCATCTCTTTGCCGCAGTTGTCGCAATATTCAATTTTGGCGACGCCGTCGGCTTCAGCGGGCAGCTCGGGCGAAAGATCCTTGATGTAATCGCAATCGGGGTAGCGATTGCAGCCGAGGAAAAATCCGTGCCGGGAAATGCGCTCCAGCAGTTCACCTTCGCCGCATTTTTCGCACTTCAGCCCGGTGGGAATGCCGGCTTTGTAGGACAGCATTTGCTCATCGGCTTTATCGAGGTCGACGACGAAGGGATCCCAGAATTCCTTCACGGCCTGACGCCAGGGAAGCTTGCCTTCTTCGATTTCGTCGAGCTCCTCTTCCAGCCGCGCGGTGAAGCCCACGTCGAAAATATCCTCGAAACTTTTCACCAGCAGGACGCTGACGCGTTCGCCGAGCATGGTCGGCGAAAATCGGCCCTGATCCTTGGTGACATACTCGCGCTCGACGATGGTGGAAATGATGGCGGCGTAGGTGGATGGGCGGCCGATGCCTTTTTCTTCGAGTTCTTTCACGAGCGTCGCGTCGTTGTAACGCGGCGGCGGCTCGGTGAAATGCTGGTCCGGACGAATTTGATCGAGACGGAGCGACTGGCCTTCGCGGACTTGCGGCAGGGAGCGGCCCTCGCCTTCGTCGTCCTTCTCATCGTCTTCGCGGTCGGCGCCGGCCACAGGGGTCTGGTAGACACGCAAGTAGCCGTCGAATTTCTGGACTGACCCGGTGGCGCGGAAAGTGTAATCGCCCGCGGAAATGTCTATGGTGGTCTGATCGAAAATCGCGGGCAGCATTTGCGAGGCGACGAACCGTTGCCAGATCAGCTGATAAAGCTTGAAGAGATCGTCTTCGAGGAACGGGCGGACGTCCTCGGGCGCGCGCAGCACGTCGGTGGGGCGCACGGCTTCGTGGGCTTCCTGCGCGTCCTTCTTCGACTTGTAGAAATTGGGTTTCTCCGGCAGATAGCTTGCGCCGAAGCGTTCCGGGATCATGGCGCGGACTTGATCGAGCGCGTCGTTTGAGACGCGCACCGAATCCGTGCGCATATAGGTGATCAGCGCGACCGAGCCTTCGTTGCCCAGCTCGATTCCTTCATAGAGCTTTTGCGCGAGGGACATGGTGCGCTTGGCGGTGAAACGCAGACGATTGTAAGCGGCCTGCTGAAGCTTGGAAGTGGTGAAGGGCGGAGGAGCGTTGCGCCGCTTTTCTTTCTGCGCTACCGAAGCGACTTGCCACTTAGCCTTCTGCACGGCGGCGACAACCTTGTCGGCAGCCTCCTGATTCAGAACTTCGATGTCCTCGCCCTTGAACTTGCTGAGTTTGGCTTCGAACAGCGGCGGCGTGCCGGCGTCGAGCAGGGCGTGGATGGTCCAATATTCCTTGGGAATGAAGGCGCGGATTTCCTGCTCGCGCTCGACGATCAGGCGCAGCGCCACGGTCTGTACCCGTCCGGCGGAAAGGCCGCGGCGCACTTTGTTCCAGAGCAGCGGCGAAACCTTGTAGCCGACGATGCGATCCAGCACGCGGCGGGCCTGCTGCGCGTCCACCAGGTTTTCGTTCACCTCGGAAGGATGCTCGAAAGCGGCCTTGATGGCCTTTTGTGTGATTTCGTTGAACATCACGCGGTAAATCTTAGGTGGCGCGCCGTTGGTCTTAGGCGGTTCTTTCTTGGCGGCCGGCTTGGGCGCCTTCTCCCCGCCCTCCTTTTCTTCGTGCACCACCAAATCCGCGTACTTCTTGGGCTTGCCCAGGATTTCGGCCAGGTGAGCGCAGATGGCTTCGCCTTCGCGGTCCGGGTCGCCCGCCAGGTAGATCGCGTCCGCTCCACGGGCCGCTTTCTGCAGATCGTGAATGACCTTTATCTTGCCGGGAATTACTTCGTAGGTCGGCTCGAAGATGTTCTGCGCCGTGACGACCACGGGCTTGGCCACCTTCTTTTCCGGGGCGCCGGCTTTGGCCTTGCGTTTCTTCTTCTTTTTGCTGTTTTCCTGACCGGGCAGAAGAATACCGATCGTTTTCTTGGGCAGGTCCATCACGTGGCCATAGGAAGCCTTGACCAGGTAATTCCGGCCCAGATACTTGTTGATTGTTTTCGCCTTGGCAGGCGATTCGACGATTACCAGTGATCTTGCCATGCTCTCGTTTATTCCCTCATGCCTGCATTGGATGCTTTTAGCTATCTTGCGGACTTCTTATCATTATATACAAGCGTTTTTATGCGCCGCGGTTCTCTAGTTCGCGGCGAAGTTCCATCCTAGCTGTAATTGTCCCGGCTGGTTACAACAGGACTTTGAGGAATTGCTTCCCTGGCAACTGACGTACCACGCCTTTGAGCTCCAGGTCAAACAGTGAGGCCAGCGCTTCTGAAGAAGTCAGCCCCGGAAGCTCGACCAGATCGTCCACGTGGCGGGATTCGTCCACGCCAAGCAAATGGTAAAAAGTGCCCTCCGCGGGAGCCAAGTGCTTCTCGACCAGAAGGGCCCTTTCCTCGCTGGCGGCGGTTTCTACCGGCAAAAGCTCGGCGCGGATCAGCGTCGGCAGCTCTTCGATCACGTCTTCCCACCTTGTGACCAGCTTAGCGCCCTGCTTAATCAACTGATTGGGGCCACAGCTGGTGGGCTGAGTTGCGTTGCCGGGAACTCCATAGACTTCGCGCCCGAATTCCATATCCAGGCGAGCCGTGATCAGCGAGCCGGAGTGTTGCGCCCCTTCGACGACCACAACACCGACGGACATTCCCGAAATGATGCGGTTCGGAATCGGGAAATTCTGGGGGCCGGGGAAGGTACCCATTGCGAATTCGGAGAGAATCGCCCGGCGCTTCTCAATCTCAGCGAGGATCTTCTTGTTCTCCTTGGGATAAATCACGTCAATTTCGCAGCCCAGGACGCCAACCGTCGCACCTGAAAGCGAGCTGAGGCCACCCTGATGCGCACAGGAATCAACGCCGCGGGCGAGGCCGCTCGCGATTACCAGGCCCCGATCATCCAAGTCCCTTGCCAGCTACTCCGCCATTTGATTCCCGTAGGGGGTTGGACGACGCGATCCTACGATCGAAATCATATGGCGGTTAAGAAGTTCAATGTTTCCAAGAACATACAGGATGAGTGGTGGGTCATAAATTTAGCGCAGGCGTTGCGGGTATTCCGGCCCGTCCCAAGTGAGCAGGCGGATTCCAGCACCATGCGCCCGAGCCAGTGCCTTCGCCGCGGCGCTCATGGGTTTGGGGGCTATGGATTGCTTGCGCGACGGCTGCCGTCAGCCGGTGGGATTCCAGTTCGGTCAGCGAGGCGCTGAAGATCGCTTCGGGGCTGCCCATCGCGCGGAGCAGTTTTCCAGCCATGCGCGCGCCGAGGCCGGGCGTCAAGGCAAGCGCCAGCCATCCCAGGTATTGGTCGGAGGCCATCGAAGTTGCGGCCAGCGTACGCGGGTAGTACAAAACATTTCAAGGTAACTATTCGCTTGTGCGCTTAGGAACCGCGCGAATTAAACGCATCGAGCACCCCGTATGATTCGCAGGCGGGATTAGGCGAAGTGTGAGCGATTCTTGTAGACTCTGCGCTGCAAGAACGATCCACAAAAAGTGCGGGAGGCGCGCCTTGCAGGCCACAATCTCTGTCCCGGCAATTATTCTAGGATTTTTTGCAGCGGCCGTTGCGTGCGCGGGCCAAACCATTCAGGTGGATATCACTCCGGCGCATGCGACGAATCACTTCGTGCCCAATCAAGCGCTGGGCGCAGGTGTGGACCGTATTGCGCAGGACGCCATAGACAAGGACCTGGTGCAGCCCGCGCTGGACAGAGCGCTGAGTTCGGGCTGGCAGCCGGTGAGTTTTCGCCAGAATACGGAACTGGCGGTGGAGGCATGGCATTGGAATCCGCAGGGAACCTGGAGCGACGCGAGCGGTAAGGGTTACTTTACCGGCTCCGCAAATCCCACGGAATTTCTGCGCTATTCGTATGGCTATTCGCTGCCGCATCGCGGATTCACGCGCAACGACGGCACGGACAACTCCGGTTTTTCGCGCCTGACGGACGGAGACCCCGCCAGCTACTGGAAAAGCAATCCATACCTGACCCAACGATTCACCGGTGAAAGCGATTCCGCGCATCCGCAATGGATCGTGGTGGACCTGGCGCAACTGCAGCAGATTACGAGCATCCAGATCAAGTGGGCCGAGCCGTACGCTGTACACTACATCGTTCAGTATTGGACCGGAGACGATCCAATCAAGGCTGCGACGCGCGGCGTGTGGCAAACCTTTCCCGGCGGCGTGGTCACGAACGGCCAAGGCGGTACGGCGACCGTGCAGCTGAGCGCGAATCCTTTGCCGGTGCGATTTTTGCGCATTCTGATGACGGAATCTTCCAACACTTGCGACTCGCACGGGTCAGGCGATCCCCGGAATTGCGTAGGCTATGCGATTTACGAGCTGCTCATCGGGACCACCACCGCGGATGGAAAATTTCACGACGTGGTCCGTCACACCGCAGACCAGGAGCAGACGACCACTTACTGCTCCTCGGTGGATCCGTGGCACGAGCCTTCCGATTTGCGTTCGACCAAGCAGGCACAGGTGGGATTCGATTTGTTTTTCACCAGCGGCGTGACGCGCGGGCTGCCGGCGATGATTCCGGTGGCGCTGCTTTACGACACGCCCGACAACGCCGCGGCCGAGATGGCCTACCTGCAGAAACGCGATTACCCGGTTTCGTACGTGGAGATGGGCGAAGAAGCGGACGGGCAATACATGCTGCCGGAAGATTACGCCGCGCTTTACGTGCAGTGGGCGACGGCGCTGCATCGCGTGAATCCGGCATTGAAGCTGGGCGGGCCTTCATTTCAGGGCGTGAACAGGGACATCGAGGTCTGGCCTGATGCGAACGGCAACGTATCTTGGACCGCGCGCTTTGTGAATTATCTGAAGCAGCATCAGCGATTGGGCGATCTTGCGTTTTTTTCCTTCGAGCATTATCCCTATGACCCGTGCCGGATTCCCTGGGGCAGTTTGTACGACGAGCCGGAGCTGGTGAATCACATCATGCAGGTGTGGCTGCAAGACGGTGTGCCGGCGAATATTCCGATGTTCATCACCGAGGGAAATCTTTCGTCTGCGGCGAGCGAGACGTACATGGACCTCTTCTCCGGGCTGTGGCTCGCGGATTATGTCGGCTCATTCCTCAATGCGGGGGGCAGCGGCATGTATTACTTCCACTATTTGCCGCTGCAGATGGAGCATGGCTGCAACGATTCTCCGGGAACTTTCGGAATGTTTACGGTGGATGCGGACTATCAAATCCAGCAACCGCTGGCGCAATTTTTCGTGGCGCAGCTGATTAATCTGGAGTGGGCACAGCCGGGGAGCGCGGAACATCGCGTGTTTGCGGCGAAGGGCGATGTGGACGACGGCGCGGGTCATGCTTTGGTGACGGCTTACGCGCTCGACCGTCCGGATGGGTTGTGGTCTTTGCTGATCGTGAACCGCGACCAGCAGAATGCGCACTCAGTGCGAGTTTTTTTTCGGGATGAGGCGGCGCGTGGAGCGGCTTCGTTCGTTGGGCCGGTGCGGATTTCCACTTTCGGCCGTGAACAATATCATTGGCAGCCGGCGGAGACGCGCTTCATGGCGCACGACGAGCATGCGGGGGAGCGTCCGGTGGTGGTCAACACGAAAGGCTTCGCGGATCCGGATGGACCGATCAAGCACGCGGAAGAAAATACGACGCGGGAAACCTCTTACGAATTGCCTGCTGCATCAGTGACCGTGATTCGGGGAAAGATTGCGGCGAATTAAAGCTCGCCCTGTTCAGAAGGTGTGGCTTCAGAGGCTAAATCCCGACGAATCTCGGCACCTGCGCTGCGCGACGGAAGTCCCGCCGTTGCGATGAAAGTGCTGCTAGAATGCGCGACATGCGACGCCACCTGATACAGTTGCTCGCTTCCCTTCTAATTATTCTAGCTGCCACGATTTTCGTTCGTGCCGCCTTCAAGGATCGTCCATGGTGGACCGCGCGGACGAGCGGCATTGATACGAATTTGCGCGCTGTGAGCATTGCGCAGTTTACGGATCCCCACCGAGCTCCCGCGCCGGTGGTCTGGGTTTCCGGGTCCAAGGGAGTGATTCTGCAATCGAAGGACGTGGGTAAGACGTGGAAGCAGCTTCGCGTCCTGGGCGGCGAGACGCTTGATTTCCGCAGCATTCAGGCGATTGATGCGCGGAGAGCTTACGTGATGTCCATCGGGGACGCGGGCAATTCGCGGATTTACAAAACGACCGATGGCGGCACGAATTGGACATTGCAGTACGCTGACAAGCGCAAGGAATTTTTTCTCGATGCTCTGGTTTGCGATTCGGATATCGAGTGCTTCGCCGTTGGCGATCCCATGGACGGAAAGTTCGTGGTCCTCCATACCAAGGACGGCCAAAATTGGAAGCAGCTGCCCACCGACCGCATGCCCGCTGCTCTTCCCAACGAAGGAGCTTTCGCCGCCAGCGGGACGTGCCTGGCGGTTTACAACGATCACGAAATCTATTTCGTTACCGGCGGACCCGCGGCGCGCGTGTTTCACTCGAGCGATGCCGGCTACTCGTGGACTGTGAACAGCACACCGATCGTCAGTGGCAATGCATCGTCGGGAATTTTTTCGATTGCGGTTCGAGATGCGGCACTGGTCCTGGTGGGCGGTGATTACAAGGACGTCGGCAATCCGAGCCGCGTGGCGGCCTATTCGCAGGACGCCGGGAAAACTTGGGCACTGGCGGCGCAGCAGCCTGGCGGATTTCGTTCCGCTGTGGCTTGGGTTGATGGAGCGACGCTGGCCGCTGCCGGGCCGAACGGCGAGGATATCAGCGAAGATGCTGGCATCCACTGGAAGCCTACGGATTCCCTGAATCTGAATGCTCTGGCCATTTTGGACCACGGGCACGGATGGGCCGTGGGACCGAAGGGCGCGATTGCACAGTTGGAAAATCGCATGGAATACCAAATTCGCGACGAACGTGAACCGGGAAGCGCCGCTGTTGCGCAGCAGGGGCACTAGGTTTGCGGACCGCCGAAGCGTTTTCCGCAGCGAAGCAAAGTCCGCAGAGACAGAAGGATCGCGATTTAGCTGCTGGCCGAAGGATGCAGATGAGAATCCCGACTAGAATCGTTTTACTGCTTTTCGCTGCGCTTGGCTTTTTCCTTTTGTCCGCCGGCTCGATGGCGCAAAGCGTGGATTCCGCGAACGGCATTGACGGCGTGTGGGCGGGGGTGCTGGGCGGGCAGCTTCATTTGGTGGTGACGATCACGAAGTCCAGCAGCGGCGAGCTGGGTGGGACGATGAACAGCGTGGACCAGCATGCCGTACTGGCCTTGAGCAACGTGATGCTGCGCGGCGATGCGGTGCGGTTTGAAGTGCCGCGCGTCGGCGGCGTGTATGAAGGCAAGCTGAGGAAAAACGGGCGCGATATTTCGGGGAGTTGGACGCAGACCGGCGAGCCGGCGCAGGCGCTCGATTTCACGCGTAGCGCCGAATCCGCCGGCGCCGCGGCCGCGCCGGCGCAAACGGCTCCCAAGCCCGAGCACACCCCAAAACCCGTGGTGCCGCTGTTCCATGCGGTGATTCCAATCGCGCCGACGGCGTTCAAGGCCGATGACAAGTGGCATCTGGTATATGAGCTGCACATTTCGAATATGGATAAGTGGGAGTACGCGTTCACACGCATCGAGGTGGTCTCCGCGGATGCGGCGCAGAAAACTCTGGCGAGTTTTTCCGGCGCGGAACTCGATGGGATGTTTATTCATCCCGGAATTCCCAACGCTGAAAAAGTTTCCAAGCTCGCGCCCGGCGAATTCGGCGCGGCTTTCCTGTGGGTCACGTTCGATAAGCTCGCGGATATTCCGGCGGCGATTGCGCAGCGCATCAGCGTGAAAATCGGCGATTACCCGGAGGCGCTCTCCATCGTGACGCCACCGACCATCGTGGACAAGCATCCCGTGGTGGTGATTTCTTCGCCGCTTGCGGGAGAGGATTGGCTGGCAGGCAATGGGCCGTCGAACAATTCGGTGCATCGCCGCGCGCTGATTCCCATCAATGGCCACGCGTATATTTCGCAGCGCTTCGCGATTGATTGGGTGCAGGTGTATCCGGACGGCAAGACGTACAGGGGCGACCCGAGCGACAACAAGAACTATCGCGCGTACGGGACGGAAATTCATGCGGTGGCGGATGGCGTGGTGACGCAGGTGGGAGAGGGCATCCCGCAGAATACGCCGGGAGCGAAATCGCTGGCGGTGCCGATCACGCTCGAAACGATTGGCGGAAATCACGTGATCATGGAAATTGGCAATGGCTTGTTCGCGTTCTATGCGCACATGCAGCCGGGCTCGTCGCGCGTGAAGGTGGGCGACAAGGTCACGCGCGGGCAAGTGCTGGGGCTGCTCGGCAACACGGGAAATTCCTCCGAGCCGCATCTGCATTTCCAAATTTGCAGCGCCAATTCGGAATTGGGATCGGAAGGATTGCCGTATGTGTTTGCCTCCTTCGAAGTCCAGGGGAAAGGTGAGGGAGACGCCATGAAAATGTTCCCTGGCGGCTTGGTTAAGCGCGAGATGGAAATTCCCACAGAAGATGAAATTGTGCGATTTCAGGGCGGCAGAAAATAGAAAAGTGAAAAGAGAAAATGGAGAAGCGGCGTTCGCGAATATACCGGTATCGCGAGAAAATAGAACGAAGGTGGCAGGAAGAAGCTTTACGCAAGGCTGTCACTCGGACTAGGCGCGCTTTCCTGCTTCACTACGGTGAGCCTCTAGTTTGTTCTGCGTATTTGGCACCCGACCACCTTTTCCGAGCGTCGCTCTGATTCTGGCGCCAGTTGATGCGATTGTGTACGGGACCATTGGATTGGTCATGGGTCTAATTGTGGAAGGACGGCATCGTCGGTCAGACTGACTGGGTGAGGCAGATCCGTATGCGGAAAGCCAAGGAACAGCTTTGTGTTATATTGACGATTCGCATGTTGCGAGCCGCTGAATGAGCAAACTTCGCATTTCAATTGTTGAATATTTGAATACGGCGCCGCTGGTGTGGGGATTTACCGACGGGCCGCTGGCGGGGAAGTACGATTTGTCGTTTACGTGGCCGTCGCAGTGCGCGGAAGCTTTGCGCAGCGGCGCCGCCGATGTAGCAATCATCCCTTCGATCGAATATCAGCGCATGGAGAACGTGGTGGCGCTTCCGGGAATAGCGGTAGCGGCGAAAGGCGAAGTGCGCAGCATCCTGGTGGTGTCGAAGAGGCCGATCCAGCGCGCCAAGCGCATCGCGCTGGATGCCAGTTCGCGCAGCTCTCAGGCGCTGGTGCGGATTTTGGCCGCAGAACACTGGGACATCCAGCCGGAATTTGTCGAAACCGCGCCCGACGCTTCCGAGATGCTGAAAAATGCCGACGCAGCGCTGGTGATCGGCGATCCGGCGCTGCGCATCGCACTGAAGATGGAAGCGCTGTCGGTGAAAGTTCCGGGCGGCGGCGATTGTTGCAAAGGCGATCCGGAAGACATGCCGGTGCCGGGATTCGAAACGATTTTCGTTTACGACGTGGCGTACCAGTGGAGCGAAATGACCGGCAAGCCCTGCGTGCTGGCGATTTGGGCTGGGCGTCGCGACGCGATTACGCCAGAAGTGGTGGCGGATTTTCAGACGTCGAAAGCGTACGGCCTCGAGCGTCTGCGCGAAATTTCCGAGGCCGCGGCGATCAAGTTGGACATGCCGCCGCGCGCGCTGGAGCGCTACCTCGCCGACAACATTCATTTCGGCCTGGAGCCGGAATATCTCGCGGGCCTGAATCTCTATTACGAGAAGGCTGCGGCCGCCGGACTCATTCCACGCCACCGTCCGCTGGAATTTGCCGCCGCCCAATCCGCGTCCGCCTCCTCGTCCACGGCTCGCCACGGAGCGTGATGGCGTGGAGCGCATCGGAACCCTCGCCACGCTGCGACGTTATCCTGTAAAAGGCATGGCGGGAGAAGATGTAGCCGCCGCGCGCGTCACATTCGCTGGAATCGTCGGCGATCGCGTCTATGCGTTCGTTGACGAGCAGGATCAATCCACCTTTCCGTGGATGACCGCGCGCAAGGCTCGCGAGTGGCTGCTGCTTCGCCCGCGATTTCTGGATCCGCCGCCCGTCGAGGAAGAAATTTCCGCCCTGGAGCGTTACGCTGCCGAAGTACTCACTCCGGGAGGCGAGAAATTCGCGGCCGGCGAGGCGAACTTCACGCAGTATCTGGTGCGGCGCTTCGGCCATTCGCTGCGGCCGCGCTTTTCGGAGCGTTCCATGACGGATGCGGCGCCGGTCTCGATTTTCGGCTTGGCCACGGTGCGCGGGTTATCGGAGGAAACCGGCCTGGCACTCGATCCCCGGCGCTTTCGCGCGAACTTTTACGTGTGCTGGGAGTGCGATGAACCGTTTTACGAAAACCAATTAGTGGGTCGCGCGCTGCGGATTGGCGAGAAGGTGACGGTTCAGGTGGTCAAGAAGGATGGCCGCTGCGTGATCATCACACTCGATTCCGAAACGGCCGAGCGTTCGCCTGTGGTGCTTGAGAAAGTCGCGCGCGAGCACGAGGGGTGCGCCGGGGTCTATGCGGCCGTGTTGCGCGAAGGCATCGTGCGGGCGGATGATCCTGTATACTTGGTTTGAGGAAACTGAGCGGCGGGCACGGCATGCCGTGCCCCTGCGAAACACATGGGGATAACACAGGAAGAAGCACTGGAGCTTTTCCATTCGGATGATCTGATCGGCATCGGCATGGCTGCGAACGAAGTGCGCCGCGCGAAGACGGACCCGCGCGTGGCCACTTACCAGATCGACCGCAACATCAACTACACGAATTTCTGCACGGAGTATTGCTCGTTCTGCGCTTTCTACCGCCCGCTCGGCGCGAAAGACGGCTACATCCTGCCCCTGGAATCCATTTACGAAAAAATCGAAGAGATGATCGAGCTGGGCGGCACGGGCGTGCTGATGCAGGGCGGCTTGCATCCGGATTTGCGCATCGGGTTTTACGAAAACATGCTGCGCTCGATCAAGCAGAAATTCCCGCAGATACATTTGCACTGTTTTTCCGCGCCGGAGATCGGCTGCATCGCGGAAGTTTCCGGCCTATCGGTGCGCGACACGATTGCGCGCCTGCGCGACGCGGGCCTGGATTCGATTCCCGGCGGCGGCGCGGAAATACTGGACGATGAAATTCGCGCGAAAATTTCGCGCCTGAAGTGCCGGTCAGACGAGTGGGTGAGCATGCACCGCGACGCGCACGCGCTGGGTATGCGCACCACCGCCACGATGATGTTCGGTTGCGGCGAGGAATATCGCCACCGCGTGAATCACCTGGAAACCATCCGGCGAATTCAGGAAGATACAGGCGGGTTCACGGCATTTATCCCCTGGATTTTCGCGCCGGAAAATACGCCGCTGGGAAAGAAGATTCCCGAAGCCACCGCGTTCGATTACCTGAAGACCCTGGCTATCAGCCGCCTGTACCTCGATAATATTGATCACATCCAGTCCAGCTGGCTCACGCCGGGGATTAAAATCTGCCAGGTGGGTTTGCAATTCGGCGCCGACGATGTCGGCAGCATCCTGATTGAAGAAAACGTGGTGTACGCCGCCGGCGTGCGCAACCGCACCAACGAAGCAGAACTGCGCCGGATTATTTCCGACGCTGGGTACATCCCCGCACAGCGCGACACGTTGTATCGCTCGTATTCGCTGAAACAATAGCCGACCGCAACGTCAAATTCAAAATAGCCGGCGAGACGCCGGCGCTAGCAAAGACGGGAACGGCATGCCGTGCCCTGGCGCACGCACGAATCGGTCCTGCATGACCCGAGTTGATTTCTTCTGAAGGTTTACGCAGTAAGCAGCACGGCGGGTTCGGCTACTGTGGCGGGGAACTCGCGGCTGATGCTGGCGCCGAAGGGCTGCTTGTTGCTCAGTACGATTTCGCCGCCGGCTTCCTGGATGATGCCGTAGCAGATGCTGAGGCCGAGGCCGGTGCCTTTGCCCACCGGCTTGGTAGTGAAGAACGGGTCGAAGGCGCGGTTCAGGTCGCTGAAGCCGGGGCCGGAATCATCGAAGCGGAGGAATACGCGGTCGCCCTGGCGCGTCGCGAATATGGAGATAGAGCGCTGTGCGCTTTCTTCCACCGCATCAATCGCGTTATTCAAAATATTAAGCAGCACCTGTTTGAGTTCGTCTTCGCCGATGGAAATGCGCGGCAGATCCGGCGCGACGTGCACGTCCATGTGTACGCCCAGCTTGCGAATATGGAATTCGCGCAGCTGGATGACGTCGTGCAGCGCGGCTTCGAAATCCGCGGCGCGCGCGGCGGGATTATTCTGGCGCGCAAAACGCAGCAAGCCGTCCACGATGCGCTTCATGCGCCGCGCTTCCGCCCCGAGTTTCTCCACGCGTTTCGCGGCCTTCTGGCCTTCCACTTCCTCGCTCAGCAAATCCGCGTAGCCCAAGATCCCGGTGAGAGGATTATTCAACTCGTGCGCAACACCGGCCACCAGTTGGCCCAGCGCCGCCAGTTTTTCCGAGCGCACCAATTGATGATGCAGGCGCGAATTTTCGATGGTCACCGCAAGATCGGAAGCCAGCACTTCGAGCTTCATAATTTCGGCAGTTTCGTTGGCTGCGCTGTGTTCGGTGCCCGACGCTGCACCGAGGCAGAGGCAGCCCAGGTGCGAGCCGCGCCAGGAAACCAGCGGGACGAGCACCTCGTGTTCTGCAGCCACGGCGCCGAAACCCGCGCCTCCGTCCGCCGAGCGGATGAGGAAGGAATTGTTCCCCAGCTGCGTCCCTTGCTTGCAGAGTTCCTTCACTTTCTCGATGGTCCACGCTTTGCTGCGTTCTTCGAAGCGCGATTTTTCCGCCAACGAAAATCCGGTGCAGCCGCCGAGGCGCAGGGAACGGTCGTCGCGCGCCAGGAACAGCGCGGCGCGTGGGAAGCTGGTGGCATCGGTGACGGCGGCGGTAATTTCCCCGCAGAGATCGGCTGGATCGCTGCCGGCGAGCAGGCGCGAGGTGATTTGCGAAAGCTGCAGCAAGAGTCTATTAGCGGCGCGTTCGCGTTCGTTCGCGCGCTCGATCACGCCGGATTTATCTTCGATCAGCGCCAGAATCATGCCAAATGCGACGAAAAATTTCGGCACGTTCCACAGTTCGGGATTCATCTGCAGCTTCGGCGCAAAGTGCGCGACCAGCGCGCCGGCTGGAAACACCGCGCCCCAGGTCAGGAACCCTCCGGTGACGGTAATCACGCCCGGTGAAGGCCGCGGGAAGCGTTTCCAGTAAAGAATTCCGCAAAGGCCGAACGTGAGCGTGAGAATCGCGTTGATGCCGAGATCAGCGTTGCCGTGGAGTTGGGAGTGAATCGACCAGACTCCGCTGACGGCCAGAATGACCGCGATGCCGATGGCGTAGGGCTTCACGCGGGGAAGGCTGCGCAGAGCGAACACCATGCCTCCGAAGAAAATCGTTCCCAGCGCGAGGGCCATCAGTCCGTAAATGTGCCAGTCGAAGACTGCAGCGACGGCGTGGAATGCGGTCGGCAAGGCTAGAACGGCGAGCATCGTGAGGCGTTTCTTGCGGTCTTCCACGACGTGCGTCATCGAGACCACGAAGACCACGCCGGAAAGTTCCAGCGCACCGATATCAATTGACTCCAGAATATTTTCGAGAGTGCCGGTGTGCGTTTCGAAGGCTTGAATGAAAAAGTGTAGGAAAATCAGCGCCCAGGCGTACGTCCATAAACGGATTCGCGCGGACGGCGCGTGCTTGCGGAGCGATAGAAAAATTCCAACCAGAACGAAGAGGACGAGAATCGTGGGAAGCTTGTCGAGCAATGAACTCACTGGTTACCCCTGGAAGTACCAAGGCTACGGGTTGGCGCAGGGTGGAACAATAGAGCGTCAGTACCACGAACCGGTACAGTTCCAGTATGGGAATTCGTGTGCTTCGGTGGGTAAGTTCTACTGTTTCAATGGTATACGGAGGTCGAGTGTGACTTCGCTACCTTCCGGCAGGTCCACGGGATCGGCCGGCACGAAGGTTCCTCGGACGTACCGCGCCCGGATGGTGCGTGAGGGATTCGCATGCGCCGGCCGCGGGGTCGTCGGTGCCGGAGTCAAAGTCGGGCGGGCGGCTTCGGAAGAACGACTCTCTCGCGCGTT
>Ga0210383_10002771_pt1 | contig 15795 bp, 9 predicted proteins | sample IncBWC14OmetaG_FD_160072 | JGI IMG/M metagenome (GOLD analysis project Ga0210383, IMG submission 160072) | Forest soil microbial communities from Barre Woods Harvard Forest LTER site, Petersham, Massachusetts, United States - Inc-BW-C-14-O ...
GGATCGGCCACCGCAGGCGCATATGCCAGGTCCAGCACATCGAGATCAAAACTGAGATACGTCGGTCCGGAACCAATGATGCGGCGAACTTCGGAGGCCGTACGCTCAATGCCAAGCTCCAACACTTCCTGGAGTGTGATCACTCTGAAATGCTGCCGCGGCCACGCGTCCTGCGACGGGGCGGCAATCGGCCCGTGAAACCCGATTTGCACCGTCCGAGCCGGGTCGATAAGCTCTTCTTCCACTCCGATCCGGAAGGCCGCACCTGCATGGTGGCGCGTCCCGAATGCCGCCGGCTCCGTGTCCGAGTGACAATCGAAGTGGATCATCCCAATCGGACCGCCGTGGCGTGATTGCTTGCCGGCGATCGCGCGCAGGATTGGCGTGGTCACGCTGTGATCGCCTCCAATCGTGATCGGAATAATATTGTGTTCATGCACCTTTCGGTAGAAGTTCTCAGCGTCCTCAGCCGTCATGTCCGGATTGAGCACGCGAGGAAGTGGCACGTCCCCCAGGTCGCTAACCCGGAGGATCGCGAACGGGTCGATTTGAAATCCTCGTGGCACCCGGTGGTATGAGGACGAGCGAAGCCGCACTGCGCGTGGCCCAAGGTATTGCATGCGCTCAATCGAGTTTCCACCACTGTAGGGAAAGCCGATCAATCCGACGTCAGTGTCCTTCATATCGGGTCGGTACGGGCAGCGAAGATACGTCGGGATGCCGTACCAGTATTTGTAACTATCTACCAACTGCGCCATTTGTTCTGGTGTGATATCTGCGGCCATATTCTCTCCTAAGATTTAAGGATCGTGAATAAGTCCCCTCTTACTTCCTGCCGAAAAAACATCAAACGGCGGTAGCTCGGCGTTTCCGTTTCTTCGCACTTTCAAGCAAAGTGGCCAACGGGGTGGGTTGCGCCCGATCAGCCATCGAACGCAGGATGCATCCAATGCTTGGAGATTGGTTACGATATGAGCTGTCCGATCTGCAATCAGCGAATAGGCTCAGTCGAACGTGCACTCGGAGATCGCCTGCGGGAACGGTGGGAAAGATTTCGATGCGGAGAGTACTACGCGGTCATAGTAATGTCGAGAGAATTCTTCATGTCATTCGATTTGCGTGCCGAGGATCTGGCGAGACGGCATCTACGAGCAGATCCGAGAAGTGATGCCGATGCAAGGCAGCCTGAGTGTCGAGCGCATGTGCCACCTGGCCAGCCGACCACTTAATCTCGTGCCAGGTTCGCTACCACCGATATCGGTTTGGCTTGTTGGATAAGAACTAAGCAACTATTTCGGGAGAATGTTCATTTCGCCTCCGAACGCGGCTCGCGCAGTTCGGATATTTTGAGTTGCCGACAAGTCGGGAATGGAACTTGTTCGTGGCCACTTGCGCGTTTACCGTTACCAATCCGCGAAATTGAGCGGCCGACAGCCATCTCAATGGTTTGGCCGTCTTACGGCAACCTGACCGCCTCCGCGCATTTTGCAAATGCGCCCCTCCCGCAGGCCGACTTGCCGTTACAAGTGTCGTCGCGATGAGTGAATTGGCGATGATGCGCTCCCCCAGATTCCATCGAGACCCAGTCGAATCTGCATAGGAACCGCAGACGCCCGCGGTTTGGCCTGCTATCACATATTTCGGCGAACCTGCAGCCGTCTACGAGCTACCGCAGCTTGGTCGAATCAAAGAAGGCGCCCCTGAAAGCTTCATGTCGCGTGCGAGCGGTGTTCATCAGCCGCGCAAATCGCGGTTCCTGCCGGAGAGTGTCCAAGAGGGGATCCGTCTGGAAGTAAGGATAGGAGAAGAAGCCGTTGTCAATACTGTAGCCCAGCATGCGCAGGGCCGATTCCTTGTCACCTAACATGGCATAGGCCTGAGCGATCTTGTAAGTCGCTTCCGGATCCCCCACACCTCGTTGCTGGATTTTGTTTTCGGCCTTGCGGAGCATCCCAAGTCCCTCCGGGTTCTTGTGCGCGATTGAATCACTCAAAGCCTTTCCAATCTCCGTGTACAAAGTGTCATCGAGTTCATAGGCATGATTCAGATCTTTGGCGGACAGCTCCCAATTCTGCAGGTAAAACTCTCCGAAGCCTCGATAGAACACGACGAAGGCCGAATCGCTTACGTCGGGCAGGCTGCGGAGAAACTTCTCATACTCTCCAAGATAAAGATAGGTATTGAGCACGGCGCCATTGCTTTTTCTGACAAGCGGATCGATCTGACGAGCGCGTTCACACTCAGCCACCGATTCCGGCAACATTCCGGCAAAGCGGTAGGCATAACCCAGTTCCCAGTGGACTGCAGCGTGATTCGGATTAGTTTGAAGCGCGTCACGGAGAAGAGGCACGGCTTGCTCCACTTTGCCGGTATCAATGAGGAGATTTGCCAGGAAGATACTCGCCTCGAGTTGCGCGGGCTGAAGTTTAAGCGCGCGTTCATAAGCAGCTTGCGCCTTTCGATATTGCTCCCGACCGCCAAACTCGAAGGCAGCGTCAGAAGTATAAGAGGCTCCAAGATAGGCCCAAGTTAAGGCATAGTTGGAATCCAGCGCGACGGACTGTTCCAGCATTTTAATGGCGAGCGGGAAATCGTGACGGGAATAGAGATCGATTCCGCGCAAATAGAATTCGTAAGCAGAAGGATTGATCGGAGCGTCCGATTTGAGGCGCTCGGCCTCCGAAGGCGACAGGTTCAATTCGAGGCCCTTGATAATCTGCTGCGCGACGTTGTCTTGGACCGTCAGGAGCTTGTCATACTTCAGGTCAACCATACCGCGGTCAATCATCTTGTCGGTTTTTGCGTCCACCAGTTGGTAGGTGATTCTCAGATCATCTCCATCCCGAATGAAGTTGCCGGTCAACAGCGTGTCGACGTTTAGCTCGGAGGCGACTTTGGGAATATCAATGACCTGGTCCCGATACTTCTGAACTGCAGCCGAAGGCCGGACGGTCAACGTACTTACATAGGCAAGCTTGGTAATCACCGCGTCGGCCAGGGAAAACCCGAGGAAATCGTCGTTGGGATCGTGCCTGAGATTCTGAAACGGGAGAATCGCCAGACTTCTCGGCACAGGCGGAGTGTGCGTCGCACGGTGCTTCCTCAGGTAGAGGTAAGAACCAAGGCCTGCCGACGCGCAGACAGCAAGCAAGAGTGAAACCAGCACGATTCGGCTTATGCTTGGCTTTTCGCGGACAGCCACCGAGGGTATAGTGTCCGCGCTTTTCGGGTTCCCAATCTCGAGTGTTGGCTGAACGAGAGCGACGACCGACCGCGGGGAATGCCCATTCGACTGGAGGGATTCCGCCGGAGTGATCACAGTTTTATCTAGATCTGGGGTTGGCTGCGCCACACCATCGTCGAGGCTGGAAACTTCCCGCACGGGTGCGGCGAACCGGTAGCCCTTTTTGGGGACGGTCTCGATGTATGGCAATCCTCCGGGCCTTTCGCCCAGAGTTTTTCTCAAGTTCGCGATCGAGACGGTCAGGTTTGCTTCTTCGACGAAGCTGCCATGCCAGACCGCCTCGAAGATCTGGTCTTTGCTCACCAGCCGCCCCGAGTGCTCTACCAGGAAAACCAGCAAATCAAAATTCCGGGGAGTAAGGGACACACGTTGTCCCTCGCGCAGAAGAAGATGCTCCGCGGGGTCAAGGCGAAAACAACCGAACTCGAATAAGTCTTGTGTCCTCAAGTGAATACAGCGAAGTGGCGCCGTTTGGAATTCTTTTGCAATTCCTTTGGAAACTTACTGCCGTCGCTTAAGGACGAGGGGCGCACTTCCGGCCCATTATGCATCTGTCACGCGGTGCTTTTAGCCGGAAGCATGCTGAATTCTAGGCCATCGGCTGCTCGGGGACAAGAACCAGTGAGGATTCCGCCGAGTCGAAGAGCAGGAGAGATCCAGAATGCTAGCTGAACCAATGCCAATCTACGGAACCATGGAAGGCGGGGGCTCCTACAACAAGCACGCAAAGCTGCCCGCAGCCGGAGGTACCTTGGCGCTGCCCTTATGGAAAAAGACGGTCGAGAGTGTTGCACTCGATGCCGGCGATCACCCGGTCGTCATTGCCGATTACGGATCGTCCCAAGGGAAAAACTCATTGCTCCCCATGCAGATTGCAATCAAGACGCTGCGGAGTCGCCTGGGTCCGCAGCGCCCGATCTCTGTGTTCCACATTGATCAACCACTCAATGACTTCAACACGCTGTTCGAAGTTCTCGAGACTGACCCTGACAGGTATGCTGCCGACGAAGCGAATGTTTTCCCCAGCGCGATCGGAAGGTCCTTCTACGAAAACGTGTTGCCGCCCAGTTCGGTCCATCTCGGGTGGTGTTCATTCGCCGCTATGTGGCTCAGTCGTTTTCCATCGTCGATTCCTGGCCACTTTATGTCCATTCGCAGTACTGGCGCCGTGCGTGCCGAGTTCGACCAGCAGGCCGCACAGGACTGGGAATCTTTTCTCTCGTTGCGCGCAAAAGAACTGAGAGAGGGAGGGCGTCTCGTCGTCGTGCTCCCCGGTGTCGACGATAACGGCTGGACCGGACTCGAACTTTTGTTCGATCACGCGAACGCGGCTTTAGCGGAGATGGTGGAGGAAGGCGCAATCACAGCCAGAGAACGGGCGGCAATGGTGGTTGGAGCATATCCCCGGCGCGAACGTGATGTACTTGCTCCTTTCACGCGCAACGGGAATTTCCAGCGTCTGACTGTGGAAGCCGCAGAAATGTTCCCGCTCCAGGACGCTGCATGGATCGAATATGAAAGGGACGGAAACAAGGAAGCCCTGGCAGCCAAGCGCGCTCTTTTCTTCCGCTCGGTCTTCACGCCTTCCCTTGGATCCGCGCTTGCCGATGTGCGATCGGGCGACGCCGAGGCACTTCGCATTTTCGCAGACCGCTTAGAGGCTGGGCTGAAGCGTCGCCTCACAATCGAACCGACCGCACTGCACACGCTCGTGCAAGTCATCGTTCTTGCCAAACAGGAATCGTGAGGCAACATGGCGCCCGAGGCATTGGCGGTGGTTCCGGAACATAAATGCTCACGTTACAAGTCTCTGCGCCGTGCTGATTCTTAGGACGCGGCTACGGCGAAATGACCCTGCAAGTGGGTCCATCTAGATTAGAATTTTTGCGCTTGAAGGAAAGGAGTCCGATATGGCAATCGACATGGACAAGCTCAATGCTTTTATAGGGCGTTTTGTTGGGGATCTCGGTGCAGCCGTGGGCACCGGGATGGTCGTAATTGGAGAGCGGCTTGGATTGTACAAGGCACTGGCGGAGTACCCAATGACCTCAGTCGAACTTGCTGCCAAAACCAAAACCGATGAGCGCTATGTCCGTGAATGGCTGGCCTCACAGGCAGCGGGTGGCTATGTCACTTACGATGAAAAAACAAACCAGTTCAGTCTTACCGAGGAACAAGCCTTTACACTTGCCAACGAAGACAGCCCGGCGTATCTGCCTGGGGCATTCCAGCTCGCTCTCGGGTCACTCGCAGCGGTTCCGCGAATTGCCGATTCGTTTCGCACCGGAGCGGGGATGGGCTGGCACGAACATGATGATGGCGTGTTTCACGGGTGCGAGAAGTTTTTCCGGCCAGGATACGCAGCTAATTTGGTGAGCTCCTGGATCCCTGCCCTCCATGTCGTGAAGGAAAAACTTGAGATAGGTGCGCGGGTGGCCGACGTCGGGTGTGGGAAAGGTGCCTCGACGGTCTTGATGGCCAAGGCATTCCCGAAATCCCACTTCTTCGGATTCGATTACCACGATAAATCGATCGAAGCAGCACGCGACACTGCTCGGCGTGAAGGGCTTGCAGATCGGGTCACGTTCGAGGTCGCGAAAGCCAAGGAGTTTCCCGGGAAGGACTACGATTTCGTTGCGGTGTTCGACTGTCTGCACGACATGGGCGATCCCGTCGGCGCCGCCGCGCATGTACGTCGCTCCCTGCGGGAGGACGGTACCTGGATGATCGTAGAGCCATTCGCCAATAACGAGTTGAAGGACAATCTAAATCCCGTCGGTCGAGTTTATTACTCGTTCTCAACGCTGCTCTGCACGCCCTGTTCACGGTCTCAGGAAGTAGGTCTTTGTCTGGGCGCACAGTCCGGCGAAACCCGCATCCGAGAGGTCGTCACCGCGGCCGGCTTCAGCCGTTTTAGACGGGCAACCGAGACGCCATTTAACATTGTTTACGAAGCGCGGCCCTGAAGGCGGCTTGTACCAATGGCAGGTTATTCAATTCTATTTACTGATGAGTTAACTCGCTGTAGGCAATGTGTGACTGTCAAGAAACCGCAAAATTCAACAGCTCCGACTTTCGGTTTGTAACTATTTCGACATCAATCAGTAACAATGGAACTTCGTCAGGCGCGAGAGCACCAGCTATCGACGACCGCGGGTTCCTGTCACCTTTGAAGTCTTTTTATTAGTAGGCTTCCGCTCTGTTTTCGTGCGCTTAGACTGCTTCCGGGGTTGCGGTGTGGCTTGAGCGGACTTGCTCTTCCTGGCCTTTGATTTCGGTTTGCCGGATCCTTCCTCCCAGTTTGATCCCGCCAAATTCGTCACTTTAGTAGAGACCGTGCCCAAAGCGGAACCCACGGCGCGAGCCACTACGGTCAGCAAGCTGTCCCTCTCCGGTTTCCTCTTGCCCATTTTTTCTCCTTCGACGCGGATCCATGCGCCTGAATCGTCCGTCAACTCCTCGAACGTTGTAATTTATCACTTCAGTCCGCAAACATTCGACGCCTCTCCGCCCGCACTCGTGCTGCTTCCAGTTCGTTTCCGATTGTCGATTATTTGTGATATGGCGATTTGCACTAAGCCGCTAGCGCGGCAAAGGTGTGCAGAGTGTTGATTGGATAGAGTTCATGGACACCTGAAGGAGGTGTCTATGACCGTACTACGTCAACGCATGCAGGAAGAACTCCGGCTGCGCAACTATTCCCCACAGACCATTCGCGCCTATACCGCGACGGTCGCCGATTTCGCCCGCTATTTCCGTAAGTCGCCTGACCAGTTGGGCCCTGAGCAGGTACGCCAGTATCAGCTCTATTTGTTGAACGAGAAGAAGCTGGCCTGGCAAACCCTGCAGGTGCGCATGGCGGCCTTGAAGTTTCTCTATACGCGGACGCTGAAGCAAACCTGGTTCGACCATGAGGTCGCCAAGCCGAAGGTGCACCGCAAGCTGCCCGTGGTCTGGAGCCGGGAAGAAGTCCGAGCCCTGCTCGACAGCACGGTGAACCTGAAGCATCGGGCTCTGCTGGCTACTTTCTACAGCGCCGGGTTGCGCTGCCAGGAAGCCCTGGATCTGAAAGTCACCGACATCGACAGCCCACGCATGATCATCCACATCCGCGCCGGCAAGGGAAACTTCCCCCGCCAGGTCATGCTCTCGCCCAAGCTGCTGCAGTTGCTCCGTATCTACTGGCGTTGGCGCAAACCCGAGGAATGGCTCTTCCCCGGAAGATTACCCAAGCAACCGATGCGCGATAGCGGGGTCCGCCTCGTCTGCCAGAATCTGCGCCGCCAGTTGGGCATGGTCAAGCCGCTCAGCCCGCATGTGCTGCGACATTCCTTTGCCACCCACCTGCTCGACGCTGGCACCGATCTGCGTAGCATTCAACTGCTGCTCGGCCATCGCGACCTGGAGACCACCGCCCGCTACCTGCATGTCTCCGAACACCGACTGCATGCCACCGCCAGCCCGCTCGATGATCTGGCGATTCGCGACATCACCACTTCCGATGGAGATGGCAGAAGACGATGAGACTGCATCGGCTCGAAGTAGCCGATGTCTTTCACGCTCACCAGGAACAGTTCCTCGAACGGTGGGGACCGGTTCTCTCTCGCCAGCAGCACAAGGCCCTGCGTGACATCGGACTATGCCGCACCGCCGCCCTCGGCGCTCACCTGCCACAGTGCGACGCCTGTTCCTATCAGACGGTCAGCTATCTCTCGTGCCGCAACCGGCATTGTCCCAAGTGCCAGTCCACCGCCCGCGATCGCTGGCTCAGCCGGCAGGCGGCCAGCCTGTTGCCGGTGGCCTATTCCCACGTCGTCTTCACCCTGCCCCAGCAACTGGCATCGCTGGCACTCCGCAACCAGCGCTTGCTCTACGATCTGCTGTTTCGCGCCGCCTCAGAAACCCTGCTCGCGATCGCCGCTGATCCTCGCCATCTCGGTGCACGCATCGGGGTACTCGCCGTACTCCATACCTGGAGCCAGGACTTGCGCCACCATCCTCACCTGCATTGCCTGGTCCCCGCCGGTGGACTCGCCCTCGATCATTCCCGCTGGATCGACTGCCGACCCGGCTTCTTCCTGCCGGTGCGCGTACTCAGCCGCCTGTTCCGGGGGAAGATGCTGGCCTTCCTCCAGCAGGCTTATAAGAAAGGAGAACTCCGTTGCCTCGGCACCATAGCCAATCTCGCCGACCCGCGTCAGTTCCACTCGCTGTTGCGGCGGCTGCGTTCCATGCAATGGGTCGTCTATGCCAAGCCACCCTTCGGCGGACCTGAGCATGTGCTGCAGTACCTGGCCCGCTATACTCACCGCGTTGCCATCGCCAACGGCAGGCTTCTCGATCTCGTTAACGGCCAGGTGCGCTTTCGCTGGCGCGACTCCAAACACAACAACCGCATCAAGGTCATGAACCTCGATGCGGTCGAGTTCATCCGCCGCTTCCTGCTCCACGTCCTGCCCTCGGGCTTCGTCAAGATCCGCCACTTCGGCTTGCTCGCCAACCGCAATCGCCGACGGGCACTCGCCCTTTGCCGACTCCATCTTCGCGCAGCCGCTACACAGCCAACCGCGATTCTCACTCCACTGCAGCAACAGGCTCTCCATCGCTGCTGCCCCAGTTGTCAGCGCGGAACCCTGCACATCATCGCCCGGCTTTCAGCCTATGCCTTGGCAACCTGCACAACCTTCGCGTCCACCGAACCGATCAACTCTTCCTGAACTCCCCTATGACTACGCGGAGATCAACTCGCAGACCCACGCTAACCAGTCCAGCGCTGGTCGCAGCACCCTTGTGCCCAAAATCGCCTGCACCAACCTCCTGCACACCAGTCCTCTATCCAACCACCCTGCAATCTCCGTCCGGGTGGCGGTGCCTGCCTCCCCAGCATGCTGCCAAGACTGCCCACGCTATATCCCGCCAGCCCTCGAACCGCATTCAATCCCCATAGAGACGCGCTAGCGGCTTACTGCAAATCGCCCTATCGACAATGCTCCGCCCGTCGTTATCGCCATCCCCGCGTTCTGCCTGCGGAGCACTGTCGATACGGCACTACGGATTTCTCAAGACGCAATCTGACACAGGGAGAACTTGATGACTCCCGACCTGAAGGGAGCAAATAACCGATTGTCTGCTATGGTCATTGCACAAGCCTGTTTGCCTTAGAAGGGACCATGAGCAAAAAGAGCAGCACCACCTGCCCGGGACGGTCGAGAAAATCATCGAGTCTCCATTTCCCAACGAACCCGAGAAGGCTCAGATCGCCGTTGAAGGCGCCGATCATCTGTATCGAGAGATACGCATCGACAACATGCTGACGACCGAAGACGGTGAAGAAGTACGCCTTAAACTGGGGCGGAGGTTAAAGTCACGGTGGAAGCGGAGAACAAGGCTACAATTCCCGGAAGCAGCGATCAATCGCCTGCAGCCTTGGTGCCATAGGGCCTCGCATTCAGGTCAGGGAGGATTCTTGCGACAGACACAAAGCGCTAAACCTCCGAATCTCACACCTCATCAACGTCAAACCGTGTTAGATCAGCGCCGCAGTCTCAAGATGGCAGTGTCGGCGCACGCCTATGTTCGGGGCAATACCTTGAAGTTCTACGAGTGGCTGCAATCTCTCGATAGAGGACGCTTGCCGGAAGGGCCAGCCATCTGGATTTGTGGCGACTGCCACGTTGGAAACCTCGGGCCGGTGGCGAACGCCGAAGGCAATGTTGAGATTGAAATCAGAGACCTGGATCAGACCGTCATCGGCAACCCCGCGCATGATCTGATTCGACTCGCGCTCTCGTTAGCAACGGCGGCTCGGGGCTCTGACTTACCTGGCGTTTCAACCGCGTTGATGATGGAGGAAGTGATTGCCGGATACGCGGAAGCGCTGGGTAATCCAGAGGAACAACCGAAACCATCCGGCAAAGCTACGGAACCGATTCAATTTGTGCTCAAGCAAGCATTGAAGCGCAAATGGAGACACCTGGCCGAAGAGCGAATCAAGAACGTAAAGCCTTCCATTCCTCTCGGCAAATGTTTCTGGGTACTTACTAAAGGCGAGAGGCGGGAGATCGCTCGCCTGTTTGACTCGGAAGATGTCCGGATGCTCATAACCAGCCTCCGGCACCGGAACAACAAGAGTTTGGTTGAGGTTCTCGATGCCTCCTACTGGATGAAGGGATGTAGCTCGCTGGGAAAGCTACGGTTCGCGGTGCTGGTCGAGGTTGGCGATCATAAGAAAAGCAATCTGTGCCTTGTCGACATTAAGGAGGCGGTACGCGCTGCCGCCCCAAGTTGGTCCGACGCCAGAATGCCGAGGGACAATGCCAAACGAGTCGTCAAGGGCGCTCGTAGTTTGTCACCCTTTCTGGGCGAACGAATGCTGGCGGCGGACTTGCTGGGAAGGCCAGTAGTTCTACGCGAATTGCTTCCGCAGGACCTTAAGCTCGAAATGGATCGCCTGACTCGTGACGAGATTGTTGCATCTGCTCGCTTCCTCGCCTCGGTCGTCGGAAAAGCGCATGCGCGGCAAATGGACGAATCCATGCGAAGGTCCTGGACGGCCGAACTTCAACGCAACCGATCCAAGAAGCTCGATGCTCCATCATGGCTGTGGACAAGCGTTGTGGACTTGGTGGCGATGCACGAGACAGCCTATCTCGAACATTGCAGGCGATATGCCTTGGCTGCGGCCGAGTAGAAGTCGGTCGCATTTTCGGGCTCGCCGATTGCTGGCGTGAACCGGCCATCTCGCGCGCAATCAGGAATTGCTCCGGCACCGCCAACACACCGCTCCGTTAGGCTTGTCCTGAATTGCCTACGTGTCGTGAAGAACGATGAAGTTAAGGACAATCGCAACTGTAGGCAAATTTGTAACTGTCAAAGCCACAAGGAACCGCAACGTTCAACAGACTTCCACTATCGGCTTGCAACGATTTCAATATCAATCACTTAAAATCCACAGATTTCAGCAAGTTTCCCTAAGCATTGGAATCTGGTTCGGGACCCAGGTTCTTGGCCCTAAGGTGGTATAAGCAAGCGCTTTGTTTTCAGCGAATTACTTACTACAGACCAACCGCTCTTTGGCCCCGACTTCATCCGCAAGAATTCCCCTTCGGACCATCTGCAAGGGCCCTACATGTTGTACCGTTGGATTTTCCACAAACAATTCGTGGATGCGCCCAAGGAAAAGTCGGAGGAGACTGTTCCGAATGGTCATCCCGCTCCCGTTTTGAGCCGTACAACAATCACACAACCTCGTTCCGACCCGACCGCACGCCCGCATTTAGAAGAGCTTGTTGCATTTGATGATCAGCGAGTCTCATAATTTCCTGACTCGTCAAGGCGTTACGTGGTCATCCCAATGTCATTTCTTGGCCATTGACTGATCGTCGAATCGGTTACACAATGCGCCAATATGATTGATGGACCGACTACTAGGCAAAAATCTCTCGCCGCACCGCGGAGGTTCCGATGACAAAAACAAACGGTTCTGTAGAACTCCATCTGTCCGTCAATCGAGTTACATGGGCAACGTGCCTGTGCATCATGCTTGCGACGTTGTGCTCAGTGCCGCCCTCAAGTGCCACGGCCATCGCGAATAGCTCAATGCAACTTCAATCGCTGACCATCACTCCGGCCAGTGGCTCGATCATTTTCTCGCCGACAGCGCAGTCATTTGCTCAGGCGCAGAACAGCCTCGGCCAGTTGGTCTCGAACTTCGACAGCGGAGCCTCGGCTACTTCCAGTGCTAGTGTGATTTGGGCCAACGCGAATGGTTCTGCCGACTCTACCTCGGAGACGGCTTCGAACTCAGCCAACGTTAATATTCCGAACGTTGTCGGCGCTGCCAGTTCCGTGGGCAGAGGTGCGCTGTTCGACACTGCCTTTTCGATAACCGGAGCCAGCGGTCCTGTCTCGGTGCAATTTGCCGCTATGCTTCCTTACTCGCAGTCATTGATGACTGACATCTACGGAGTACAAGCTACTTCCGAGGTGATTTTCGACCTCAACGTCAACGGTACTGACGTTTTGTTCTTCGATTCCCCCCTCGCCATTGGGCCGAGTACATCGCTGGCCATGAGCGGCTCCCCTACGCTGACCAATTTCATGACGTTGACCGCCGGCCAGACATACGACGTGTATCTGGAAATCGATTCTGAATCGTCAGGTATCAATACCACTCCCGAGCCAGCGACCCTCACGCTGCTATTGGGAGGGGCAATCGTTCCTCTTGTTCGTCGCCGGCTGAAGTCTTCTTAGAACACCGGCGTTTGGGTCAAGGGCCGATCCATCTGGGTATTTCGATGTTTAGGGAGAACTGTGCCATGTCGCGTATTCGCAATTACTGCTTCTGCTTCCTGGTTGTGACTCTGGTCGTGTTAGCTTCGCGGGTCGCCAACGCGAAATATCAGGGAGGAGATCCTTCCAGGTGCCCTGAATGCCTAAGCGGTTCGGATTCTTTCAGGAATTCTGGCGTAAGCATGACGGAAGGCAACGCCAGCGAGATGGTTGCCGCGGCGTATCTTAATAACTCGGCGGCTTCGACGCTCCGGGTGAGCCTCAGTTACAACACCTACAACGCCGACGGCTCCCGCGCAGCTAACGATATAGGGTTGGGCTATGGCTGGACGCACACGTATACGGATGTGCTTTTCAACCAACGTGGCGACATGTTTCGCCTAGATCCCGCAGGACGCATCACGCGCTTTGCGTCTACAGGCAACGGAGTCTACCAAACCAGTACGGGCTATTTCGAAACCCTGGTGCAAAACCTCGATGGTTCTTTCACTCTGACGGACAAGTTCAAGACCACCTATCACTACATCTCTGTCCCAGGCACACCGTTCGAGTTGGCTGGCCCAGTCTACCGGCTCGATACGATAAGCGATCGCAATGGAAATACCACCACAATGTCGTATAGCGGCGGCGATATGGTGAGCACCACGGATACCTATGGCCGCACCATCCACTACGGCTACGATTCCCGTCACCATTTAACCAGCGTCACCGATCCTCTGGGACGCACCACGTCGTTCAGCTACGATGCCACCGATCGCCAGCTTAAGTTGATCACCGACGCAAATGGGAGGACCACATCCTACAGCTACAACTCGCTTTACCAGATCACGAGCAAGACTGACGGCGACGGCCGAGTTTTCACCTACAGCTACCAATCCAATTTGCCGGCCGCCGGTCGCGACGGCGGCGGTACCAGCATGTACTCGCTTTCGAACCCGAACAACTGGGCGACGGATCCTCTACAACTCGCGCAAAACCTGCTGCGCGTGTACATTCCCTCGACAACCACACGCGTCGATGGCCGCGGACATTCGTGGACTTACACATACGACGCTCATGGCTATCCGACGTCGATTGTCGCGCCCGATGGCAGCACCACGAGCTATTCATACGATCCCGCCACGCTGCGAATCTCTTCGATGACCGACGCCAACGGGCATGCCACGAGCTACACCTACGACTTACAGGGGAATAAGTTAAGCGTTACCGACGCACTTGGCTTCACCACGACTTACACGTACGAGCCCGTATTCAACCAGATGACCAGCATGACTGACCCCAACAGCCGCACCTGGACATACACCTATGACGGCCACGGCAACCGCCTAAGCGCGACTGACCCGCTCGCCGGGACTGAAAGCTGGACATACGATTCACATGGCAACATCCTGACGCATACCGACAAGCGAGGCAACACAACCACCAACGTCTACGATTCGTTCGGCGACCTGATACAGATGACGGACCCACTGGGGGATGTGTGGAGCTACACCAACGACTCGGTCGGCAATCGCACGTCAATGACCGATCCAGATGGCAATCTTACGCAGTACCAATACGATGGTCTCAACCGCGTGACCCGGACGATCGATGCGCTAGGAGATACCGCCACCAAGAGCTACGACGATGCCGGCAACGTCACCCAGGTCACGGACCAAAACGGGCACATCACCCAGTATCAATTTGACCTTCGCAGCCGCATGATCAAGATGACCGACGCGCTGGGTCACTTTGAAACCTACACCTACGATGCCGACAACAACCGCACGTCGATGACCGACCGTGATGGCCATGTGACCACGTATCAATACGACTCCCGCGACAGGTTGATTCGCACCATCGATGCCCTGAGCCACTCCACCACTACGACCTACGATCCGGTCAGCAATGTAACCTCGATCACGGATGCAAACGGCCACGCGACCACATATCTATACGATGCCCTGAACCGCCGCACGCAGACGACGGATGCGTTGGGAGAGGTCACCACTTATGGCTATGATTTGATTGGGACATCGGTATGCAGCCAGTGCACAGGGCCTACCCTTGGGTCAGATCATGTCACCAAGCAGACCGACGCGAATGGCAAAGTCATCTACCACACCTACGACGGCTTGGACCGGCAGGTCCTGGAAATTCGCAAGCAAGGGACCACAACGTTTTTCGTAACCCCGAACGACGCGGTGACAACTACGACCTATGATGCAATGTCCAATCGGCTAACGGTGACACAGCCCGATGGGAACACGACAACCTACTCGTACGATGCACTGAACCGGCAGATCACGAAGGTAAATGCAGCCGGAGACACAACTGTTACGACCTACGACGCCGCCGGGAATGTTCACAGCGTCACGACGCCCAACTCGAACGTCACCACCGACAGTTACGACGCACTCAACCGGCTTGTGAAACAGGTGGATTCTCAAACGCTGGTGCAAACGACGGCCTATGATCCGGTGGGCAATGTCATCACACGTCTGGACGGGAACGGCAACGGACCCAGCTTTGGGTATGACGCCGATAATCGTACCGTCACGGCGACCGATGCACTCGGGAAGTCCGCGCAATACACGTACGACAATGTCGGCAATCTGCTGACTGCCACAGACCGCAACGGAGATGTAACTTCTTACGGCTACGATGCCATCAATCGCCGCACGTCCATGACCGACGCGCAGCCGGCAACCACACAATACCAGTACGACAGTGTGGGCAACCTGATCAAGGTCACCGATGCGAACGGACATGCCACGAATTACACCTACGACGCGGTGAACCGGCGCCTCTCGGAGAGGTATCCCGATGTTACGCACAATACCGTAACGTACACGTACGATGGGGTCGGAAACCGCATCACCCGCACCGACCAGAAAGCTCAGACCACCAGGTACACGTACAGCGATCTTTACTTCCTGCTGCAGAGGACTTACCCGGTCAGTCCGGCTGATGTTTTCACATATGACTTGTCAGGCCGTGCGCTCAGCGCCACCAAGGGCGCCTGGGCAGAGACGTTTGCCTACGATGGCGCAGATCGCATCGTGCAAAGTGTGCAGAATGGCCGGACGATCACATACACGTACAACATTCCAGCCCGCATGCGCACCATCACGTATCCAAGCGGGCGCTCAATCACCGAGCAGATGGACTACCGCGCCCAACTTTCGACGGTGAACGACGGCCATGGAACTCCGATTGCACAATACACCTACGACCCCGGCGAAAGAGAACTGACGCGCACGTACCGCAATGGCACGGTA
>Ga0210383_10002772_pt1 | contig 15792 bp, 10 predicted proteins | sample IncBWC14OmetaG_FD_160072 | JGI IMG/M metagenome (GOLD analysis project Ga0210383, IMG submission 160072) | Forest soil microbial communities from Barre Woods Harvard Forest LTER site, Petersham, Massachusetts, United States - Inc-BW-C-14-O ...
CCACCCGCTGCCAGGCAGGCCAGCGCCAGCAGCAGGACACCGGCCACCCAATCAAATTGGCAGGTCCACTTCAGCCGCATTTATCGCCCCATTGATTATTTCTGATGCGCTCATCCGTCCCAACGTCATCTCTCGAGCCTCACTGCTTGCGGTGCGGCTGTCTATGTTCCTCTCGGCCTAGCAATATCGCCGCCATCACACGTGGATTGCGGCGGCCACACAGAATCGCCAACACGATGAGTGGTTTGTCATCCGGTGCATAGGCAATCAGGAAGTCACGTGCCAGTTGGAAGCGGACTGGTCGGCCCGACAGGTCGGGACGTGCATGGCCAGACCTTGGGAATGGGACCAACGCTTGGATCGCAGCGTAAATCTCCTCCACCACTCGATCCGCGGAGTCCAGGAATGGGCCGCAATGAATTCCCAGATCTCTTCGAGCTCGGCGAACGCTGCTGGATGGAGTACAATCCCGCTCATGAGCGGCGGCGGTCTTGGCTCTTTTCGCGGATGCGGTTGAAGGCTTCCTCGCCATTTACTGGCTTCGCCCGGCCGCTCTTGATCTCGTCATATCGGCCATCCAACAGCGAACGCGTTGCGCCGCACTCGGCCAGATAACCGGCCATCGCGTCCTCCAAGAGTTCATCCGGCGCGCGGCCCGTCGTCGCGGAAAGCTTTTTCAGGCGCGATTCTGTCAGACTTAAGATGCACAACCATACGACCGAGTTTAGGTAGGACAGGTGAGCCTGTCAAAGTGATTCCCCGAGGAGGCAGTCGCAGCGCCCGCCCAGCGGTTCACTCGACCGCCGGCAGCCAGACATCTTGATCGATGTACGCCGTCAGCGGCGTGCCTGCCGGGATGTCCACATCTTTCCCGTGCTTGATCAATCCAATCGGCCCGAAAAGTACGGTTAACGCAACCGTTGCGCCGGTTTTGCTCTCGCCTTCCTTGCCTTTTGTCCCGCGCAGGCGCACATGATTGCCGCCCGCGATCAAATATTGCAATTGCACGCTCAGGTCGCCCGGCTTTCCCATCATTCCAGCCTTCTTCGCCGCCGAGACCGTCGCCACAGCGTGCGCACCCTTTGGCACTACTACGGTTTCCCCCACCTTCAAATCGCCGTCCAGAAGAAATTCCACGGGGTCACCCTCGTGCGCCGTCTTCGAGCTGAGATCGGCCGCGAATTTCAGAGTGACCTCTGTGCCATCGCGCAGCAGGCATCCTGAATGCGCGGTACATACCGGTCTGGTTGGATCCGCTGCGGCGCCATCCGCCGGCGACGGCACAGTTGCACGGGCCGGCACCACAGACGGCGAAGGCTTGACCGTCTGCGCCATTAACATCGCCTGCATAACCGACTGCGTTACCCCGGCATTCTTCAGATTGATCAGCGCCTGCGGAGAAGTGTCGAAGTCCACGTCGTTCGCTTGAATCTCTTGAACGATCAGATTGGAATCGAATCCTTCCTTGGTCATCTCCACGATGTCCGCATTCGTCAAAGTTTTCTGCGACTGCGCGCGAATCATCGGGACCGAAATCGCCAGCATCGCGAATAATGCCACGTTCATCCGCCAACTCATGGGCCTTGTGCCTCTCAGCGTTTCTCTTTGTGCCGCCGCTTCCATGCGAAGCGATAACAAACACGAAACGCCGGCTCTATGGATTTATAGTCGAAATTAGGACATTTGCCGGCGCCGGTCTACTGGCCCGCCGGGCAGTCCGCGCTGAAAAACGTGCTTCCAGCGCTGTCTTGAGGTTATGACGGAAATTCCGCGCTCTTCGGGTACTGCCACCGTTTGCTCTTTGGACAACTATCCAGCGGCCAATTCTCTCCGGCCCTCTCCAGGCGGCTCCGCGTCTCTACTCCGACCGCAGTGTCTCATTCGGATCCAGTCTGGCCGCGCGAACCGCCGGCACCAGCGCGGCCAGGATCGTCACCATCACCAGCGTTCCGGTCACCCCAGCCAGTGTCAGCGGGTCGTACGCCGAAATATCATGCAGCATCGTCACCGCAAAGCGCATCGCAACGAACAAACCCACGGCGCCCAAAAGCATCCCCCAGGCCAGCAATCCCAACGCTTCCTTCAGGATCATTCGCAATACCCTGCCCGGCGTCGCCCCGAGCGCAACGCGCACTCCAATTTCACCGCGTCTTTGCGTGACGCTGGCGGACAGTAGGCCGTACAATCCCAGCGCGCTTAGCAATAACGCCACCACCCCAAAAAAGTTCGCCAGCAGCGTGATCAATTCCTGGCTTCCCAGCGCCGCGTCCATTTGTTCCCGCATCGTCACGAAGATCACCAACGGAACCGTTGGCGCAATCTCCGAAAGCGTGGCGCGAAACGCGGAGATCGCCTGCGCCTTCGTCGGCGAGTGAATCAGAAACACCAGGTTACCCAGGCTGGTGTCGATGCGCTTCGTCGAAAGGGGCAGATAAATCGTGCGCGGCGGTCCCTGCCGCACGTCGTAAAACTTTGCGTCTTCCGCCAGCCCGATCACCTGGCACGCCACTTCATCGGGGAAATCGTTTGTTACCCGGCTTCGCACGTATCTTCCCAGTGCTTGCTGGTGTGGAAAAAAGAACTCCGCCGCCGACTCATTCAAGATGCACACATTCAATTGCCGGTCGGTCCTTGTAAACTCCCGTCCCGCCAGAATCCGCGTCCTCATGGTCCGGAAATATCCCGGCCCCACGTCGTTATACGCCATCTGCGCGTCTTCCGGCGGGTTCGCCCCGTCCGCCACCGCCTGAAAATCGCCGGTTATTTTTATCCCAGTCATCGGAGTCTGCGAAGTGACCGCGGCCGAGTCGATCGCCGGCATTTCCATTAACCTGTCTACCATCCGCTGGTACAGGTTCAGCTTTGCTTCGCCCTTCAATTTCAGCACGTGTAAACGCGAGGTCTGGATTGTCACATGGTCCAGATCGAATCCCGTCTGTTCGCCGCGCAGCTTGACCACGCTCACGGACAGCAGCGACGCCAGCATCACCAGCACCAGCGACAGCCCCACCTGCACCGGCACAAACATCCGCCCCGCGATTTGTTTCCGCCCTCCCATCGTGCCCCGCGATTTCAGTAGCGACGCCGGGTCGGTTCGCGACGCGCGCCACGCCGGCAAAGTTCCGCACAATAACGTGGTTGCCACGGCAAACAGCAGCGTCATCCAGAACATCGCCTTGTCCGGATGCACCGATACCGCTTCGCCCATCATCGGATCGCGGAAGAAGCGCAGCAGCAAATCACTTCCGTACCATGCCGCCGCCGCTCCCAGCGCGCTTCCCGCAAGCGCGATCACAAAACTCTCTGTCAGATATTGCAGCACCAGCCGCTTCGCTGAAGCCCCCATGGCCGTGCGCACCGCAAACTCCTGCTGCCGCGCCGCTATCCGGGACATCATAAGACCGCCAATATTCACGCAGCACAGCAACAACACGATTCCCACCAGTCCTTGCATCAAATACAGTGGCTTTTTGTAGGTGGATGTTATGTAGTTCGGCAGACCCGTTCGCGCCGAGTCCGCATGCAGATACGCCTTTTGAAAATACGGGTCCTGTTGCAGTCGCAGCGGAATAAAGCGGTCAAACAAGCCTTTTTGCAATTGCGCTGCCTCGGCGTTGGCCTGCGTTATGCCTACCCCAGGTTTCAGCCTGCCGATCACCGCAACTCCAAACAGATTGTCGCCCTTCTCTTCCAACAAGTCCGGGATCTTCAGCGCCGCAGGTTCAAAATGCAGAGGGAAATACATTTTCATTTGTGTGCCGTGCCACACTCCTGGAAAGTCCGGCGGTGTAATGCCCACCACGGTTACCGGAACGTCGGAAATCGTGATCTTTTTTCCGATGATATCTTCCGCGCCGCCGTAATAGTCCTTCCAGAAACCGTAGCTCAGCACCACTGGCCAACCGCTGCTCGGTCCTCTGGGCACATCGTCGTATGGCTCTATCAATCTTCCGCGGTAGGGTTGCAGTCCGAGCAAACCAAAGGCATTCCCGCTCACCATCCCCGCTTCGTATCTTTGCATCACGCCTTGCGCGTCTTGCAGCAGCACTTCGCTGTCGTCCCAGGACGAAAGCTCGCGAAACGCGGATTGCTCTGCGCGGAAAGCCTCCAGCATGTGCAAGGTCATGAACGTCCCGCCGTCGTCGGTCGGGTCTGCTTTGCTTGCAATTCCCACCCTTACCAGCTGTGCTGCGTTTGGCGCTGGCACGCTCCGCAACACCAGGCCGTAGAGCAGCGTGAAAATCGCGGTGTTCGCGCCAATTCCCAAGGCAAGTGTCAGCACCGCCGCTAGCGTCAGCACTGGATTCTTCCGCAGCATGCGCACACCGAATCGCAAGTCCACCAGCAGGTCATCCAGCCATTTCCATCCCCATGCTTCGCGTGCGGTCTCCTTGAGCAGAGATACATTGCCAAACTCCCGCTTTGCCTGCGCTTCCGCCTGCTTCTTCGGCATGCCAGTGGCGACCAGTTCGTCCACGCGCTCTTCGAGGTGAAACGCCACTTCTTCCTCCAGGTCTTTGTACAGCCGGTTGCGAGAGAAAAGTTGTTTCAGCAAGTTCATGATTCCTCCGGCGCCAGCACGCGCTGGATCCCCCTCGATCCGAACCTTGTCCTTTATACCTAGACGAAACAAGTATGCGATTGGTTCCGTCAGGGCTGATTCTTTCTCGGCCCGGCGTCATCGCTCTGTCTTTGGGGCCGAAGTTGCACCCGGGCTCCAACGCACAAGCTCGCAACCTGAGTAATTTGTCAACCGGAGCGAACTCGGCGGAGCGAGGGACCTGCTTTTCTGTCGAAAGGATGGAACACTTGTTGGTATGGAAGTGAAAAGCTCCTGCAACGCAACTTTTCCTTGACACTCTTCCGCCCCGGTGCGAAAAAAGGGGCGTCCTCGACCCAATAAATTCGCCACGGTTTCGCCACTGCCAAGGAGATTCACCATGCGCCTGCCACTTCCGGTCCGATACGCGCTACGCGCCCTTCCTCTGTGTCTATTGTCCTTCACGAATTTTGCGCAAGCTCAGACCCCTCCTCCAACGATCGGATCGCAAAATACCGTCACCGCCGATCCGCCTGTCTCGCATCCCGACGGAAAGCCCTGCGTGGTCCAATTGTTCTCCGGCTATCAGTTCGTGAACTTCAACGTTCTGTCGTATCAATTCACTCCGCCCGCCAACTGTTCGGGCCCCTATGAGAAAATCGTTTTCGCCGCTGATTTTAACGTGACGGCCGGCGTGCAATTCGATCGCACTGCTGTCATCGATCTCAATTACGTGAACATTTATTTCGGCACCACCGCCGAGCCCGGGCAAACCGTGTCGCCCTCGTGGCACATCGAGCGCGACGAGACGGACTATGCCGCGCTATTCGCCACTCCCCAGACCGGGCACATCATTCTCGGCAACATCGTCAACAGCACATATACCGGAATCATTTCCGGCAGCGCGCAATTGCAGTTTTATCGCGCACACGGAAAATCTGAAGCGCAATCCGCGGACGCCGTTCTGCCGCTGACGCAATCCAACGGCAGCGGCGGTTTCAACGAGCCGGCATTTCTCTATACCGCTACGGATCAGCTGGCTACCACTTTCACGCTGCCGCAAAATATCGAACGCGCTTATCTCGACATCATCACGCAAAGCCAGATCGGCGACGAGTTCTGGTATAGCTGCGTCCCGAATGACGTCGCCACTGAGTTGGAAAACTGCGGCAACACAGCGTTTCGCGAAGCGGAAATCAGCATCGACGGCACGCCCGCGGGTGTCGCGCCGGTGTACCCGTGGATCTATACCGGGGGACTGGATCCGTTTCTGTGGGTGCCGATTCCCGGCGTGCAGACCCTTAATTTTGCCCCGTATCGCGTGGATCTGACGCCATTTGCCGGTCTGCTCAGCAATGGCCAGCCGCATACAGTCGCTCTCAGCGTTTTCAACGCGAACAACTATTTCTCCGCGACCGGCACGCTGTTGCTGTTTCTGGATCACGGGTCAAAGCAGGTCACAGGGGAAATTACCGTGAACACCATCAGCGCCGCGCCTAATCCTGTGATCGACGAAAATCTGCAAATCGATTCATCCGGCGATATCACTGGCACTGTTACCACTTCGTCCTCACGTTCTTTCAAGGTCGCTGGATTTGTGACCACTTCGCGCGGCAGGATCGAAACTGAATTAGCACAGTCCGTGAATTTCAAGAACCTGCAAATCTTCGACATAACCGCCTCTGTCTACGGGCAAGATGTTTCCCAGTTGACCAGCGTGGAATCCACCACAATCACGCGCCAAGGCCCAGTTTCTTTCCAGACCGAAGAAACCTCCTCGTATCCATTCACATTCAATTACACGGACACTTTCAATGCCGATGGATCGGTGACGCAGCTTTCGAACGTCGCTCAGGAGTACAAGAAAAATCTATGGTCGCCCTTTTTCTCCAGTTTCGTGGATAACAAAGTCACATCGACCGACTCGTTGGACCTCAATTCCTCCTTCGAGATCACCGGCAACTCCGGCGCGCAATCCCGGCAGACCTACGGTTCCTTTGACACCCGCGGCGGGAGCTATTCCTGCACTCTCACCTCCGAAAGCAACGCGCTCACGGCCATCAGCCGCGGATGCCCCAGCAATAAGAGTTGGTAGCGCAAAGACCGGACGATAACGCATAAGTAACTGTATAATCTATTTATAACACGGCAGGAAACGTCTCGACAAAAGTTGCATCGCAACGCATGAAACGTACCCATGCGGAGGAGCATCCTGGATCCGTGGGTCGGCCCTGAAAATTTCGTTGAAATCGCACTTCGTCGGCGTCGAAGCTTAGTCCCGTGTCCGTCGACTTTGAGACCACTAACTCTTTTAGTGTCTGAGGCATGGGAGGAAGTATGCCCGACAGCGGTTAGTATGCAACGTGCGATTCTGGTCGGCGCGCCGACCAGAACACCAGGCATTATAATCTTGCCAATTGACCGTGGTGCCATATATGACAGTAATCGCTTGATTTGGCTCTCCCGAGAAGACCTTCCAACTCCCAGCTCTCCTTGATCACTGGTCCCCCGTGTTGCGGACCCGCGAGGCGTGGGCTTTTCCTCATGGCCAGTCAAAAACGGCAACGAATCCCGTCGTTGTTACAAGCGATTCACAACACCGCGCCTCTGCTCTTTTACAACTCATTCACAATGCCGTCACATTCGCGTCACCATTCTCGTTCACTCACTTGTCACAATGCTGTTGACTCTTTATGAGCCATGAGGTGCTACAACCTGACCATGTCTATCGCAACCCGGCGCGCTACGGTAGACTTCTACCGATGCGATCGCCTGCCCGAGAGCTCTATATGAAGCGCATCCTGATCATCGAGGACGATCGCGATATCGTCGAACTCGTTCGCTATAATCTTGCCAATGAAGGGTTTCAGGTGGCTGCCGCGTTTGACGGCAGCAGCGGCCTGGCCACCATCAAGAAAACTCCCCCGGATCTTCTGCTTCTGGACCTGATGCTTCCAAAAATGTCCGGCCTGGAGATTTGCCGGGAGATTCGCAAGGAAGAGTCGCTGAACCGTTTGCCGGTGCTGATGCTGACGGCGCGTGGCGACGAAGCGGATCGTGTGGTGGGTCTGGAAATGGGCGCCGACGATTACGTCACCAAGCCCTTCAGCCCTCGCGAATTGATTGCGCGGGTCAAAGCGTTGCTGCGGCGCGCGGAGCCTCCTGCGGACGCACCTCGCATTCTGGAAATCGGGAAATTGGCTATCGATCCTGCTTCGTATCGCGTCAGCCATTCCGGCAAGCCTGTGCCGCTCAGCACGCTGGAATTTCGTTTGCTCTATTACCTCGCATCGCGTCCCAACCGCGTTTTCACGCGCGATCAGTTGCTCGACGCCGTTTGGGGTACGGACCGCTTCGTGACGCCGCGCAGCGTGGACGTATACGTGCGCCGTTTGCGCGAGAAAATCGAAGCCGACCCGGAGAATCCCCTGCACTTGAAAACTGTGCGCGGTGCGGGATACTTGTTCGAGACCCGTGCAACGTAAATTCTTCGGGAAACTGGCGCTGACGTTCCTCGCGCTGCTGCTGAGCGTGCTGCTCGCCGTGGATTTCCTTGCCGAGCGCGCCCTGAGTAATAGCTATGAAACCGAAGGCTACCAGCAATTAAAAGGGCTGGCCCGCCTGATAGGCCTGCACCCAGTTCCCCTCAGCAATGCCGCACCGCAAACCCCGGAGGAAACCGCCGCGCTGAATACCTGGGTTGCTGCGAATGCCACCAGCGGCGTGCGCATCACCGTCATCGGCGCGGATGGACGGGTTTTGGCGGACTCGCATTCTGAAACCTCCACGATGGAAAATCATGCCGAACGCCCCGAAGTGGTGGAGGCGTTGAAGACCGGAGAAGGCCGGGCCAAGCGGCAAAGCGTTTCAGTAGGCACGCGCTTGTTGTATTACGCGGTGCGCGAAGATTTGCCAGGCGGCGCCCCGATCGTCCTTCGCCTGGCTCTGCCCATGGAAGGATTCAGCGACCAGTTATGGAGTTTTCGACGCAGGCTGTGGTTATGGTCCCTGTTGATTTACCTTTTTGCTGGCGCCGTCGCGATGCTGATGTCGCAGTCATATACGGGACGCATCGAGCGACTCCGAGAATTTTCTCGCCGCGTTGCGGAAGGTGATTTTCGTCCGCTGCCATCCGACGGGTCGGGCGATTCGTTGGAAGCGTTGGGAACTTCCCTGAACCAAACCGCATCGCGGCTCGACCGTACCATCCGCACTTTAACTGAAGAGCGCAATCTTTCCGCGGCGATTCTGGGATCGATGGTGGAAGGCGTCGCCGTCGTCAATGCGGGAGAGCGATTGGTGTTTGCGAATCCGGGCTTCGCTTCCATTTTAGGTTTGGATGTTCCGCCGGTCGCGGGCAGTTCTTTGCTGGAAGTGGTGCGCCAGACGGAATTGATCGGAGCCGTGCGGCGCGTGCTTGCAGGCGAACCGCGCGTGGAAGCGGAAATCGTCACCGGGACGCTGCGGCAGCATTATTTTGCGGCAACGGTTGCGGCCGTGCGCGCGGGAGAAACTTCCGGCGCGGTCATCGTGCTGCACGACATAACCGACCTGCGAAAACTCGAGCGCGTGCGGCGCGATTTCGTGGCCAATGTTTCCCACGAATTCCGCACGCCGCTCACGGCTATTCAGGGATTCGCGGAAACTCTGATCGGCGGGGCCATCGACGACCCACAGAACCGCGGGCGCTTTCTGGCCATCATTTTGGAACATTCTCGGCGGTTGGCCCGGCTCACCGAAGATCTTTTGCGGCTTTCTCAAATGGATGCCGAGCAGATGGACCTGGAAATCCGCGCTGTCAGCGTTCCACTGTTGATCGAATCGTGTTACGAAACCGCGCAGCGCCGCGCTTCCGAAAAGGGTCTGACACTTTCGCTGAATCTTCCCAGCCACGTGCCCGATGTTGCCGCGGACAATCGCCGCCTTCAGGAAGTGCTGCAAAACCTGCTGGACAATGCAATCCAATACACGCTGCCCGACGGAAAAATCCTATTGAGTGCGGAAACCCGCGGCGATGAAGTGATCTTCACAGTAGCGGACACCGGCATCGGCATCCCGCAAGCGGATCAGCCGCGCATATTCGAGCGCTTTTACCGCGTGGATGTGGCGCGTTCCCGCGAAGCCGGCGGCACCGGGCTTGGGCTATCCATCTCGAAACACCTGGTGGAAGCGCATGGCGGCCGCATCTGGGTGGAAAGTGAAGTGGGCGTAGGTTCCAAATTTCATTTTGCTGTCCCCATCTTTGACGCGGAACGCTCCGCAGCGCGGGGCATTTCCTCATCCAGCGGAATTTCACGCGCCTACCGCGCTAACCCCGCCGCCGGCGGATAATTCCATTTCCTTCACTTATTTACCTACGCGTTAGCATTCTGTAACAATTCTGCCTCATCATAAGCGTCGCGCGCGACCGTTGCAGGTGTGCCGCAGCGCGGAGGTTCGCCGATGGGCACAGCTCCTGGACTGACCGAAGCCGTTCTCTACGATGTGCTGGTGAATTATCTGGTCTCGATGGCGCGCGTAGTGGAAAGCGCCATGAATCGCGCGCTGGACGCCATCACCGCTTTCGATAATCCGCGCACTGCGGGCTTGCCCGGCGAAGTATTCCTGTTTGAGCCGCGCATCAACGAAATGGAAATCATGATCGACGAGCACGCCATCCGGCTGTTGCGCCGCGGCGGATTCAGCGATGATGAACTGCGCCTGATTGTGGCGGCTCTGAAAATCACCAACGATCTGGAACGCATCGGAGACATTGCCGTCAGCCTTGCGGAGCGCGTCATCACGTTGCGCGAAACGCCAGAGGCAAAGATGCCGGAACAACTTACGCCAATGACGGAAGCGGTGCGCTCGATGGTCAGCCGGAGTTTGGGCGCGCTGATTTTCCGCAACGCCGAGCTTGCCGCGCAGGTGCTGGAAAGCGACGACGTCGTCGATCAATATCGCGACCAGATTTTTGACACGCTGCTTCACAACATGACTCAAGACGCGGCGCTCGTCACTCCCGGAATGCAATTCGTGCTGGCCACTCGTCACCTGGAACGCATCGCCGATCACGCAACTAACATTGCCGAAGACATTATTTTTTGGGTGCGCGGCTTGGACGTGCGTCACGGCCGCGGCCTGATGGTGCGCGGCGAAGCGCGGCCAGACGATTTAGGCAGCGCGGAAGTGGTCACCAAGAATTCATATGACCTTCATTCTCAAGTGACTCCGGGCTGAGACACTGCCCGCGTTGTTCTTCCCTCCAAGTCCTACCTTGGGGGCCGGCGCACCCCTGGCACCGGCCCCCTCTCCCTCCCTTCCGTGAAACCCGCTCCGGGCATCCACTTGACCGCAAAGACGAGTCAAACTAATGTGAATAGGAAGGGGAGAACCTGAGTGCCCAGCGCCGACACGTTTAAACGCCCGCAAGGTTTGTGGGAGTTGTGTGTCTCGCTTCTGTTGATTGCGCTACTTCTCTACAATCCGTTCCTGGCGCTGATCGGCCACTCAGACGGACTCGCCTACCAGGCATTGGCACGCCATCGCGCGACCGTGGGGGCATCGGAGTTGGATCATTTCACTCCGGTGCAGGGAGATAACGCGCAACTCGCAGCAATCGTCGAAGAAGTCTTCGTACAATTGACGGCAGAGAAAAAGGAATCTCGCACCCCTGTTTTGCAAGACCCAACATTGCCGCAGCGACTGGAACTGATCGCAAGCGTTTGGTTCCGTCCCCCTCCCGCGGCGTAAACATAGTCCCATTCCAGGCCCGACAATTGAGAATTTCCGGTAGAAAAACGCCGGAGACGCATGATTTTTCGCGACAGTTCCGCTTTTTTCACGCACGTGGAATCCAATGTAGTCGTGCACGTTGCTCGATGAGGAAACGCAATGAGCGCTAAAATGAAAATAGTGATAGCCGGGGCAGTTGCATTGGTGGCCCTGCTAGCCTGGCTGGGTATCCACCGCGAGCACACGGAAGCGGATACCGGGACCCGCGCCGCCAGCGCTGCAGAGCCAGTGGCGGCCGTGGTGAAGGCCACGCGCGGAACTCTCGGAGTCCCGTTAACCCTTGCCGGAGCATTCAAGCCATTCCAGGACGTGGATGTGCACGCAAAAGTAGCGGGTTACATCAAGACAATTTATGTCGATGTGGGATCGCACGTAACCGCGGGACAAACGCTGGCGGTTCTCGAGGTTCCCGAACTGCAAGCGCAATTAGCCGGCGCGGACGCCGCGGTGCGGCGCGCAAAGGAAGAAGTAACCCGGGCGCAAAGCGATTTGCAGGGGGCCAAGTCCACGCACAGCGCTGTTCATGCCATGTACGCGCGTCTGAGCCAGGCATCGCAAGAGAAAGCGGGGCTGGTGGCGCAACAGGAAGTGGACGATGCGCAGGCCAAGGATTTGAGTACGGGGTCGCAGGTCTCCAGCGCGGAAGCAGCGCTGAGCGCGGCTGAGCAGGCGTTGCAAGTAGCGCAAGCCACGCAAAAACAATATGAGGCGCTGTCCGCGTACACGCGGATCACTGCTCCCTATGCGGGCGTGGTCACAACGCGCTATGCAGATACTGGATCGTTGATCGCTGCTGGAACTTCCGAAAGCAAGCAAGCGGAGCCGGTAGTGCGGCTGGCGCAGATTTCCGTGCTGAGATTGGTGCTGCCCATTCCAGAGTCAATCGCGGCAACCATACGTCTTGGCGATCCCATCGAGGTGCACGTGCAAGCGTTGAATAAGGATTACGTGGGCAAAGTCGCGAGATTTGCCGACGCGCTGAATCCAGACACGCGGACGATGCACACGGAAATCGATTTCCAAAACGTGGATGGAAAGCTGATGCCGGGAATGTATGTGGAGGCGATCGTTCCGGAATCCGGGAAAGCCAATGTGCTTACTGTACCGTTGGAAGCGGTGGAGATGAAGGACAACGGCGAAGGAACGGTCTTGCTGGTCGGTTCGCAGAACATGCTCGAAGAGCGCAAGGTGACCGTTGGCATGCAAGGAAGCACACGCATCGAAGTCGCTTCCGGATTGCAGGAGGGCGACGAGGTGGTAGTGGGCAGCCGAAATGAATTTCGCAGCGGAATGAGGGTGCAGACAAAATTGATTGAGACCAACGCGGAGGGGGGGCAGTAATGCCGAAGTTCGCGCTGGCTTATCCTTATTTCATCATCATGTTGTGCCTGGTGGTTGCCGTCGTGGGAGTCACCACGGTTGTGCGCATGCCGGTCGATTTGTTCCCCGAAGTGAAAATTCCGGTGGTAGTAGTGGCGACGTTTTATGCGGGCATGCCGCCACAGCAAATCGAAGCGGACATCACGAACACCTTCGAGAGATTTTTCACGTTAGGCAGCAACATCGATCACATTGAATCGCGCTCGCTGACAGGCGTGAGCCTGATCAAAATTTATTTCCAGCCGGGAACCGATTCAAATGCAGCGCTGAGCAACATCGCGAATCTCGCCCTGGCGGACCTGAGGCGACTACCGCCGGGAACGCTGCCACCGGTCGTGTTGAAGTTTGATGCTTCGAGCTTGCCGGTTTGCCTGCTGACGCTGAAGGGCCAAGGGCTGAACGAAACGGAACTGAAGGATCTGGCGCAATTCCAGGTTAGGAATCAAGTGGCCAACGTGCCGGGAGCGTCCGTGCCGCAGCCATTTGGTGGAACTTACAGACAGATCCAGGTGTTTGTGGATCCGGTAAAGCTGGAAGCGCACCAGTTGAGTTTGACAGACGTGGTAACTGCAATAAACGAATCCAACTTGATCCTTCCGGCCGGCGACGTACGAATCGGCAATCGCGATTACAACATCTACGCCAATAGTCAGGTGGACAATCCCAGCGATCTGAATTCCATTCCGCTGAAAAGCGTCGGGCTGGGATCCATAGTCGTTGCGGATGTAGGCAAGGCCGAAGACGCGGGAGCGATTCAGACGAACATCGTGCGAATTGATGGCCAAAAATCCGTATATATCCCGATTCTGAAGCAAGGCGGGGGAAGCAACACGATTGAGATCGTCAACGGGGTCAAAAAGATCATCAAGCATTTGGTGGATGTGCCGGACACATTGCGGACCGCAGTGGTGTTCGACCAGTCGATCTTCGTGAAGGTAGCGCTGAAGAATCTTCTGAAGGAAGGCGGAATCGGCCTGTTGCTGACGGGGCTAATGATCCTGCTGTTCTTGGGAAGTCCGAGGGCCACGTTCGCGGTGTTGTTATCGATTCCGCTTTCGGCGCTGACGTGCTTTCTGGTGATGAACGCGATGGGTGGTTCCATCAATACGATGCTCCTGGGCGGCCTGGCGCTGGCATTTTCTCGATTGATCGACGATTCGGTGGTGGTGCTGGAAAACATATTCCGCTTCATGGAGCAGGGCGTCGCGCCGCGGGCAGCGGCGGAAAAGGGAGGAATGGAAGTAGCGTTGGCGGTGCTTGCTGCCACGTCCACCACTTCGATCGTGTTTTTCCCGGTGACGTTTTTCTATGGAGTTAGCAAATATCTGTTCACCGACCTGGCGCTGGGTGTGGTGCTGTCGATTTTCGCGTCATACATTTTTGCCATGACGGTGGTGCCGTTGTATTGCGCGCAGTTCATTCGCATCGGGGCGCACGCGCACAAGGTTGGCGAAGACGTAAGTCACGAGCCGAAGAGCGGGAGCTTGGCGAAAGTAGTCCATAAATTCAACGAAATGTTTCAGCGCTTGCTGAATTACTACGAAAAACATGTCAACCGCGCACTTGTGAAGCCTGGAAGAACAGCCTTGTTCATTCTCGGCGCCATCGCGCTTGTGATTGCGCTGTTCTTCCCGTTTGTGGGCGAGGCTTATTTCCCCCGGACCGACCCGGGCCAGTTCGTGATCAATGTGAAAGCGCCTTCGGGAACGCGCCTGGAAGTGACGGATCACTATATCGCGCAGGTGGAGGCAGATATCCGTTCGGTAATACCGAAGGACGAGCTTCACATGATTGTGTCCAATATCGGTATCACACCCGACCTTTCGGCCATTTACACGCCGAACTCCGCGATGCACACGGCGTTTGTGCAAGTGAACCTGACCGAAAATCACAAAGTGGGGAGTTATGAATATATGGAAAGGGTGCGGCGAAAACTGGCCAGCGATTTGCCGGAGTTGAGCGTTTATTTTCAGGCGGGCGGTTTGGTCGATTCCGTGGTGAACCGGGGCTTGCCGGCGCCCATCGACATTCAAGTCAGCGACAACGATCTGACGCAAGGGTACGCGATCGCTCGCAGATTGGCGCTGCAATTGAAGGCGTCAAAGCGGGTGAGCGACGTGTTGGTGCCGCAGGATATCGACTATCCGGGACTGGAGCTGAATATCGATCGCGAACAGGCCAGCCTGCTGGGATTGTCGCCAAAGAACGTGGTGGACAACGTCATCACCGCGCTGACCTCCGACGGCGTGATCGCGCCAAGCTACTGGATCGATCCGAAAACGGGAAACAACTACATGCTTACGGTGCAATATTTCAATAAACAAATCGAGTCGATGACCATGTCCGACTTCAAAAATATTCCCCTGCGTGCGGAGAATTCCAAGGAATATACGCCGCTGCAATCGGTGGCAAAGATTGAATCCATTAACACGCCGACGGAAGTGGATCACTATCAAATCCGGCGCGTGATTGACGTTTATGTGATGCCAAAGAGCGAGGATCTGAGCGGAATCAGCAATGACGTGAATAAACTGATCGGCGAACTGAAGTTGCCGAAAAACGCGTTGGTCACCGTGCATGGAGCGGTGGTGGGCATGCACGAATCGTTTTTCCGGTTTGGCGTCGGACTGTTGCTCTCGGTGGTCCTGGTCTATCTGATCTTAATGGCACAGTTTCGGTCGTTCATCGATCCGTTCATTATTTTGACCGCAATTCCGCCGGGATTGGCGGGCGTGGTGCTGTTTCTGTGGTTGACGCACACGACGCTGAACATCATGTCGCTGATGGGCGTGATCATGATGACCGGCATCGTGGTGTCCAACAGTATTTTGATCGTGGAATTTTCGGGCATCCTGCACGAACGCGGCATGGGGCTGAAAGAGGCGACGATCGAAGCGTGCAAAGTGCGCTTGCGGCCGATTCTGATGACTTCGCTGGCAACACTGTTGGGATTGTTGCCGATGGCGCTCGGAATCGAGGAAGGCAGCGAACAGTATGCACCGCTGGCACGCGCGGTGATCGGCGGGCTGGGGGTTTCCGTGGTTGTTACGGTGTTCCTGGTGCCCGCAGTCTATCTGCGGATCCACGGCAGAGGAAAA
>Ga0210383_10002773_pt1 | contig 15787 bp, 12 predicted proteins | sample IncBWC14OmetaG_FD_160072 | JGI IMG/M metagenome (GOLD analysis project Ga0210383, IMG submission 160072) | Forest soil microbial communities from Barre Woods Harvard Forest LTER site, Petersham, Massachusetts, United States - Inc-BW-C-14-O ...
GAGAACGCGACGGACGGCGCAGAAACCCCGGCCGGATCCGACGCCGGCTGGAGCAGGCGGGTCACCCGGACCCCGGGAATCAGCACGTCCGAGATTCCCGCTCCCGGGTAGGCCAGGCTGACCCGCCCGGCGCCGGCGATCGTGATGCGCAGCCAGCCGGTCCGCCCGGGGACCACGTGCAGCGGCTGGACCGCCCCGGTCGCGGCGACCTCGGTGGTGGCGGTGCCAGCCGCGGTGGACACCCGGAGCACGCTGGCGATCTCCCGGTCGGTGCTGTCGTCCAGCAGGCGTATGCCGACGCTGCCCGGCAGGTCCAGCGGCCGGTCGAAGGTGATCTGGATCCACTGTCCGACCGGCGTCCGCTCGTTGCCTTCCGCCCAGGCCGTCTCCGGGTTGCCGTCGAACGCGTTCACCGGGTCGTCCTGCTGGGTGTCGGCGATCCAGGAGCCGTAGGACGACGCGGTCACGCTGGCCGCGCCGGATAGCACGGCTACGGTCAGGTGCCCGGCGGCCGGCACCGGCAGCAGTTGCCGGGGCGGCCCGCCCGCCCGGCCGAGCTGGCCGGCCCCGGCCGGGTTGGTCTCGGTCGCGGTGTAGGTGTACGAGACGTTGGCATTGACCAGGCCGAACAACGTGTCTTCCCGCCGCTGCCCATCGGTCACTGCCCACACCGCGGGCCGAGAGACCGGCAAGGGATCCCCGGCGATGATGGCCGGCTGCCCGGCGCCGAGCAGCCCCTGCCCGGTCAGCTGCAGCAGCGAGTCCGGCCCCCCGTTCACCAGCACGGTCTGTGAGACCGGCAGGGTCGCCACCGGGCTCAAAGACAACGAGCCAGCGGCGTACACCTCGACCGCCGGGTAGCTGGGCAGCGCCGCCTGCTGGGCCCGGGTGGCCCGCGGTTCGATCTGCGCGCCGCCGATCAGCGGCCCGAACGAGGCGACCCGGGTGAACCCGGATAGCGCCAGGGTCTGGTGCACCAGCGCCGCGGAGGTGTAGCCGACCTGCTGCGGGTCCAGGTCGTTGCGCACCACGACGTAGCGGACACCGGCCCGCTGCAGGTAACCGGCCAGCCCGCTGACCTGCTCACCCGATTCGATCGCGGTTTCCGCGGTGTCCAGCAGGATCTGCGCTCCCGCCCCGCCGTAGGGCACCAGGCCGGCCTGCGCCCACGGCGAGGAGGCCAGCGCGACCAGCGGGTCGTCGATCGGGTCACCCCACAGGTAGTCGCCGTGCGCGTCCGCGGGCACCACCAGCGCCGTATTCAGCGGCGACCGGGCGGCCAGGAACGCGGCGGCCTGGTACCAGTAACGCGGCACCGCGGAAAACGAGCCGGGGTTCAGGACCTGGCCGGACAGGTACGGAAGCATGAGCCCGACCAGCACCAGCCCGGCCGCGGCCCAGCCCTCCAGGGCGAAGACTCGCTGGAGACGCCCAGCCTGACGGGTGCCGCGAGACCGCGCCAGCCAGGTCGCGGCGGCGTGCGCCAGCCCCAGCGCCAGCACGACCGCGATGACCGGCTCCAGCTTGTAGACGTTGCGGAACGGGGCCAGCGCGCCGTTCAGCAGGTGATCGACCGGCCCGTGAAACGGCCCGCCCAGCGCCCCGCCGTACCCGGCCAGCGCGCCCGCCGCGGCCAGGCCGGCCGACAGCCGGAGCCAGGCCGCGTACGGCAGGTTCCGCTGCGCCAGCCCGTACAGGCCGCTCGCAGCCGCGATGGCGCCGGCGATGATCGCCATCGGGGTGCTGACCAGGGCCCAGCCCGCGGGCAGCCACGGCGTGCCGAGGTTGAGGTAGGCGGTCCAGTTGCCCGCGCCGCGCAGCGTGGCGGCGGCCGACATGGTGCCCGTGGTGGTGGCCGACTGCTCGATGTAGGGCAGGAAGTTGAACGCGTACCTGCCCTGCAGCAGCAGCGGCAGCGCCCACCAGGCGGTGGCCATCGCCACCGCGCCCGCCCAGCACAGCGCCAGCGCGACCAGCCGCCGCCCGCGGGCGTAGACGAGGATGAACAGGCCGGGCAACAGCAGCGCGTCGATGGTCACGGTGGCGTTCACCCCGGACATGCACAGCACCACAGCCCCGGAGCGAAAACAAGACCAAACGAGCAGGCGCCCGCGGACGGCGCCCACCAGCGGCAGCACCGCCCACGGCGCGAGCATCCCGGGCAGCACCGCGGAGGAGGTGGACCCGATCACGATGGTGAACGTGGGCCACAGCACGAACACCAGCCCGGCCACGACGCGGGAGGCCGATGACCCGATGCCGAGCGCCTCGGCCAGCTTGACCAGGCCGCCGAACCCGACCGCGATGATCAGCGCCAGCCAGAGCCGTTCGATGAGCCAGACCGGCACGTGCGCGAGGTGCCCGGCCAGGTAGAACGGCGCCATCGGCAGGGCGTACCCGACCGCCTGGTTGTTCAGCGCGCCGAACGTGTTCAGCGGGTCCATCAGGTGCCACAGGCTGGCGTAGTAGCCCCACGGGTTCAGGTCCACGCTGAGCTTGGTGTCGAAGAACATGCGCCCGGGGTCGTTGGCCAGCAGGACCACGAACGCGCCCAGCCCGACCAGCGCCGACCAGCGCAGCACCGGGTTCCGCGCCGGCCCGGCCGGGAGACCCGCCGAAACCACAGGGCCGGCGACCCGTTCGCGGGCCGTCATCCGACGCGTCGCATGATCAGCATGAGATTCCAGGTGGCGACCTCACGCAGGCCGGGCAGCCGGACCAGCGGCCGGCACCAGCGCGGGTAGTAACGCGGCCCGGCCTCGATGATCGAGATGTCCGGCCGGGCCCGCAGCGCGCGGAGCACCGGCCCGATGTGCACCGGGAACAGGTTGACGCCGCATTCGTGCTTGGGCTGGCGCCGGTGGCGCCGGAGGTACCGTCGCCGGGCGTACCCCGGGCCCAGATAGTGCCAGGGCGACATCTCGTGCCCGCCCCACGGGGAGTACCAGTTGCAGTAGGACAGGTAGATCAGCCCGCCCGGCCGGGTCACCCGGATCATCTCCTCGATCAGCCCCATCGGGTCGCGGACATGCTCGAGCACATTCGAGGAGAACGTCACGTCGGCGCCGCCGTCCCGGACCGGCAGCCAGTAACCGTCGGCGAGCACCGCGCCGGCCGGCCGGCCCAGCTCGGACCCCAGGCTCAGCTCGGACCCCAGGCTCAGCTCGGACCCCAGGCCCAGCTCGGACCGCAGGCCCAGCTCGGCCCGGTCGGGTTCGAACAGGTAGCAGTGCGCTCCGCGGGCCCGGAACGCCGCGGTGAACCAGCCGCCCCCGCCGCCGACGTCCACCACCGTCCGACCGCCCAGGTCACCGTGCTCGGCGACCTGCCGCACCGCGTCCTCGGCCAGGCTCGCGTAGAACGCCTCCGGGTCGCTCTGCTCGGACAGGAACAGGCGGAACAGCCGGACCGACCGGCGCACGCCGGAGGACGCCGCCGGGTGGCGGCGAAACGGTGCCAGCAAGCTCATGCAGGTCCTCAGTAGTCGCCGCCAGGCCGGTGCCGAGCACGAGCAGGTCAGTGCGGAGCGCGAGCCAGGCAGGCCATCCCGGCACGATTATCTTGACTACCAGTCAGTAACCACAAAATAATGCTGCAATCTTCACACCGTAGATGACGACCTGGCTACTCCAAACGCGGATCCTCTGCGTCAGCCAGCGACCTGGAGCCGCGACGTGAACGGTGGCCTGACGTGAACGATGACGCGACGTGAACGATGACCTGAGCGCGCTGCCCGCAGACCCGAGCCTGTCCGCCCAAGCGCGCGGCGCGGGAGAGCGACCGGACTGGGCCGGCCCGCGCCGGAACATCCTGTTCATCGCGTGGCGGGATCTGGCCAACCGGCTGGCCGGGGGATCCGAGGTGCTGGTCGACCAGCTGGCCTCCGGCCTGGCGGCCCGCGGCCACCGGGTGACGTTGCTAGCAGGCGGGACGGTCGCCGAACGCCCCTACCCGGTGCGCCGCAACGGCGGCACCTACTCCCAGTTCCTCCGCGCGCCCCTGGCCTACCTGCGGAACTTCCGGGACGTCGACCTGATCGTCGAGGTCTGCAACGGGATGCCCTTCCTGGTACCGCTGTGGTCCCGGCGGCCGGTGATCTGCCTGGTGAACCACGTGCACACCGAGTTGTGGCCGATCCGGTTCCGCCCGCCGGTCTCCACCGTGGGTCGGCGCATCGAGAGCACGGTCATGCCCTGGGTGCACCGCGAGAACCTGTTCCTCACCGTCTCCCCGTCCACGGCCGAGTCGCTGGAAACGATGGGCGTCGCAACCGACCGGATCCGGCAGATCTGCAACGGCGTCGTCCGGCCCGACCCGCCGACGCCACGCTCAAACGACCCGCTGTTCCTGGCGCTCGGCCGGCTCGCCGACTACAAGCGCCTGGACCTGCTGCTCCGGCTGTGGGAAAGGGTCCGCCCGGTGACCGGCGGCCAGCTGGTGATCGTCGGCGACGGGCCGGAACGCGCGCGCCTCCAAACGCTGGCCGGACCCGGCGTGGTGTTCACAGGCCGGGTGTCGGAGCAGGACAAGCACCGGCTGCTGTGCTCGGCGTGGCTGCTGGTGCACCCGGCGCTGATCGAGGGCTGGGGGATCGTGGTGTCCGAGGCGGCGATCCGCGGTACCCCGGCGGTAGCATTCGACGTGCCGGGGCTGCGCGACTCGGTGGTTAACGGCGAAACCGGGATACTCGTGGCGAAAGAGGGCCAGTTCGCGTCGGCCTGGGCCTCGCTGGCCATCGACGGGCGGCGGCGCGAGGCGCTCGGCCGGGCGGCTCGCACCCGGGCACTGCAACTGCACTGGTCGGCCGCGGTCGAAGGCTTCGAAGACGTCGCCGAGGAAGCGATCAAGCGAGCCGGGAGGGAGCCATCGTGGCGGTGACCGCCCCGGCACCGGGCAACGCACCGGGCAACGCGGCGGGAAACACGCCGGGCAACCTGCTCCAGGCCTTCTACGAGACCCCGGGCGTCCCGCTCAGCTCGGGCCCGGATCGCGCCCGGCGCCAGGCCCGGATGCTGGCCGGGATCCTGCGCCACCGGAGCGGTCCGGCGGTGATCGTCGACCTGGGCTGCGGCGACGGCGCCGCGCTCGCGGTCGCCGCCAAGCAGAATCCAGAACACCGATTCGCCGGGATCGACTGGTCCGCCGATGCCCTGCGCCAGGCCCGGGCCCGCGGCCTGACGGCGGTCCGCGGCACCCTAGAAACGCGCCTGCCGGTCGCCGACGGCGCCGCGGACGTGGTGATCATGAGCGAGCTGATCGAGCACCTGGTCGATCCCGACGGGGCGGTCGCCGAGGTCCGGCGGGTCCTCCGCCCCGGCGGCGACCTGCTGCTGTCCACGCCGAACCTCGCCGCCTGGTACAACCGCGGGCTGCTCGCCGCGGGCATCCAGCCGGTCTTCTCCGAGGTGAGCCTGCGCGCGGTGTTCGGCAGGCCAGGGAGCGTGGTGGCCGGCCACCTGCGCCTGTTCACCCGGCGGGCGCTGACCGAGTTCCTGACCGCCAGCGGCTTCCGCTGCGTGACGGTGGCGGGGGCGAGCTACCACGACGTGCCGCGGCTCATGCAACCGCTGGACCGGGCCTTCTGCCGGTGGCCGTCGGCCGCGTCCATCCTGCTGGTCCACGCCCGGAAGCACTAGAAAACGACAATGGCGCAGGCGTCTGACACCGGAACCGAGGCCGAGCAGGCCCCGGCCCGGCGGAGGCGCAGGCGCCGACTGGAGCTGACCGGCCTGGCCATCGGGATCATCGCCGGCGTGAGCATCGCCCTCGGCTTTCTGATCCCGGCGCGGCACCACCCGTCCGTCCCGATCGCGCCCAGCACCCACGCGCCCGTACTGGTCCCCGCTTCAGCGGGGCAACCGGACCCTGCCGCGCTAGACGCGGAGTGGATCGCCTACTCCGATCAGTCCACCTGCGCCGACTGGGCCGGCGGGGACGGGGTCTCGGCGATTCGCCTCAACGACACCCAGCTTGCCTGGTTCTTCTCCGATACGTTCATCGGCCCGGCCGGGCCTACGATCGGTTTCTCGAACCTGTCCGGGTTCGTGCACAACGCGGTGGTCGTCCAGACCACGACCGGGCCGGGCAGCACGTTCGTCACCATGACGGGCGGCGGAGCCTGCACCGGCCCCGGCCGTCCGGGCAACGCGGCCCCGGTGGTGGGGGCACCGCCGGCGGTCCCCGGCGGGACGTCCGACCGGTACTGGGACGAGGACGGCATCGAGGTCGGCGGGACGGTCGTCAAGTTCTACACCCATTACCTGGCCCGCAGCTTCCCGTTCGTCCCGGTTGGCACGGTGATCGCCACCCTGCAGGCCAGCCAGCTCAGCGAAGCCGGCCACGGACCCCAGTACGGCGCGGTCGCCCGGCCGGGACTGGTCCGGCTGCCGTCGTACACCCCGCCGTCCGGCGGCACCCCGATCCTGTGGGGCGCCGCGCTGCTGCAAGCCGGGAACACGGTGTACATCTACGGCACCCAGAGCCCGAACGTCCAGGTCCCCGGCTACCGGCTCTACCTGGCCCGCGTCCCGGTGTCCCAGCTGAGCTCCTTCGGTGCGTGGCGGTTCTACACCGGCGCCGGCGCCTGGGCGCCCGGACAGCGCAACGCCCAGCCGGTGCAGCCGCCGGGCAGCAGCCTGGCCGTGTCGTCCGGGTTCAGCGTGATCCAGGCCGGCGGCCGCTACTGGCTCATCCAGGCCAGCCCGCTGACGGGCGACCCCGACATCACCGCCTACCCGGCCAGTACCCCGTCGGGCCCGTTCGACCCTGCCCAAGGACGGCTGCTGTACCGGGACCCGACCATCGGGCTGCACGCCGCGGATGACTACCGCATCATGTACGAGGCACGGGCCGAACCCGCGCTTTCCACCCCCGACACGCTGGTGATCAGCTACAACGTCAACTCCGAGGCGGTGACCGCCGGCTGCCTGCCGATGTCGGACTTCACCAATACGGTGACCCTGCCCCGGTTCATCACCGTTCCGCTCGCGGCCTTCGGCGCTAAACCGGTCGGCAACTCCGCGACGAGCGGACCACAAGACGATCCGCGGATCGTGCCGCAGAACCCGTCGCAATGGTTCGACGCCTGGGATTATCCGGGCACCGGCTGCCCTCCGGTGGCCGCCCTAACCTCAGTCCAAGCCACACCGGGCACCGGTAAGGTCACGCTGAGCTGGCCGGATGCCGGCCTCGGCATCCGCTATAGCGTCTACCTGCAAGGGCCCGGCGAGCCAGGCAGTAATCCGGTAGCCACCGTATCCGCCGACGACGCCACCATCACCGGGCTGCGGCCCGGCCGCTACCTAGCCAAGGTCGTGCCGGTCAACTTCAAAAAGCACACCGGCCCGGCCGCCAAGGTAACGTTCAAAATCCCGTGAAACCCTGCCACAGAACCGCGAGAAGGGAGGCACCGCCGTGCTCCGGTTGATCATCGCCATCGCCGTGGGCCTGGCCATCGCCATCGGCGGCACCGTCCTGGTGGTGAACGTCGTGTCCAGCCACGGCAACGGCACGCCCAGCAACTCCTCGACCTACAACTACGGCTCCCGCTAAAGTAGAACCTGTTACAGTTCTACCCGGGAGGCGCCATGCGTCGGGTCACCGGTCTGATCTTCGTCGTACTCGGGATCATCCTCATCGCGGCCGCGATTGCCCTCCCCACCTACGTCAGCGGTCAGATCGTCAAGTTCCCGCTGAACGAGAGCACCACCGCGACCCTGGCCGGCACCGGCGTGTCGTACTTCAGCCAGACCAAGCTGACCGAAAAGACCGGGGTCAGCGTGCGGGCCACCTACACGATCGAGGGCGACGCCGCGGCCGGCACCTCCTCGACCGCGGTGTGGAACCAGACCGCCAGCGTGCGGGACGTCACCAACAACCTGCCGGTCAGCACGCAGGCCCGCCGCTTCGCCTTCGACCGCCACACCGCCGTGCTGGTCAACTGTTGCGGGGCGAACGTCAACGGCAACCACGCCGTCCACCAGACCGGGATCGTCGGGTACGTGTTCCCGATGGGAACCCAGAAGCAGACCTACCAGGTCTTCGACACGACCCTGAACCGGGCGGTGCCCTTCACCTACTCCGGGACCGCCGACATCCACGGCATCCAGACCTACATATTCACCGAGAACGTAAGCCCCACCAAGGTCACCAGCGTCACCGTGCCCGGGGCGTTCTTCCACCTGCAGGCCAAGACGGTGACGCTGCCGGAGATGTACCAGATCCACCTGGTCTACTGGGTCGACCCGCAGACCGGGGCGCTGCTCAACGTCAACGAGAACGAGAAGGTGACCCTGCAGAACCCGGCCACCGGCGGCACGGTCGCGGTGCTGTTCGACGGCGACCTGGTGGCCACGCCGGCCACCGTGACCGAGGTGGTCAACCTGGACTCCAGCGGCCGCACCGAGCTCTCGCTGCTCAACACGATCATCCCGATCGCAGCCGGGATCGCCGGCGCCCTGGCCCTGATCGCCGGGATCGTCCTGCTCGTCCGCGAGCCCCGGCAGAACGAGGACGCTCAGCGCAGCAGCAGCCGCGCCGCTAGCTCCAGGTGATTGCTCACGTCGTCGGCCGAAGCCCGGCGGGTCACCCACGCGACCAGGTTGGACAGCCACACGTCGCCGATCACCCGGGCGATCGCCGCGTCGTCGGCCGACGGCTCGCCCTCGTGCATAGCCCGGGTGAACATCCGCTCCATCAGCCGCGCCACCGTGTTGACCTCGTTGGCCGCGCTGGGGTCGGCGAACATGAACGCCCGCGTCATCGCCTCGGTCAGCATCGGCTCGCGCTGCATGGTACGGGTCGCCCGCCCGAGCACGTACAGCACCCGGTCGTAGGGGGTCTCGCCCGGGACCGGCCGGCGCTCCAGCCGCTCCAGGTACCGCTCGAGCTCGCGGGCCAGCGCGGAGACCAGCAGGTGGATCTTGGACGGGAAGTACCGGTAAAGCGTGCCGAGGGCCACGTCGGCCCGCTCGGCCACGGTGCGCATCTGCACCGCCTCGTAGCCGCCCTTGGACGCCAGCGCCAGCGTGGCGTCGAGAATCCGCCGGTGCCGGTCACGTTGCGCCGCTGAACCAAACTCGCTCTCCGCCGCCGCGTTCGCCGGTCCGCTGGCACGTGTTCTCGTGTTCGCCATGGAGCCCCTCCACTCCCTAGTTTACCAAGCTAACCGGGCTGGACCGGGCCGTCCCTGGCCGCGAATAAGTGAAACGTGTTCTAATTATTCTGTGCAAACGCTGCGGCCTGCGGGCGGTGCTCTCAATTCTCTTTTGGCCGAACGGTCCGTGGTTCATGCCGCCGCCACCCTCGGCCTCCCCCGGTGATGGAGTCCCGGTGATGGACTTCACCCCGGCCGAGAGCCAGCAGGCCGTGGCCGCCCTGGCCGCCGAGGTCCTGGCCGCGCCCGACCCCTGGAAGGAACTGGCCCGGGCCGGCCTGCTCGACGTGTCCTCCCTCGGCCTGCTCGACCTCACCACCCTGCTCACCGAAATCGGCAGGCGCTCCCCCTCCATGCAGGCCCTCGCCACCCTGATGACCGGCGCCCTCCCCCTGGCCCGCTGGGGTTATCGCGACCTGCTCCCGGCCGTGGCGTCCGGCGAGCTGATCCTCAGCGCCGCGATCCGTGAGCTCTCAGCGACATCAGTAACCGACGGGACAATCACCGGAACCAAGATCGGCGTCCCCTACGCCGCGCAAGCGCATCGCCTACTCGTGTCTGCCGTATCGGGCGTTGCCCTCGTTGATCCCCAGGAAGCCACGCTGACGCAGACACCGAGCTCGAACGGGGAGCCCGAGTACACCGTGCGGATGGACGGGGCGCCGATCGAGACGATGCTCGGCGGTCCCGACTGCGTCCGGGACTTGGATCAGCTATCCGTGGCGGGGGCGTGCGCGCTGGCCGACGGGGCGGTGGCCGGGGCCCTGGCCCTGACCCGGGACCACGTCGCGACCCGGGAGCAGTTCGGGCGGCCGCTGGCCGCGTTCCAGGCCGTCTCCCAGCAGATCGCCGAGGTCTACATCGCCTCCCGCACGATGCACCTCGCTACCCTGGCCGCGTGCTGGCGGCTGGATGCGGGACTGGACGCGGGCGCCGACCTCGGGGTGGCGGGGTACTGGTGCGCGGAGCAGGCCCCACGGTCCGTTCGGACATGTCATCACCTGCACGGCGGGCTCGGCATGGACGCGACCTACCCCTTGCACCGGTTTTCCTCGCTGGTCGCCGACCTGGTCCGGTACCTGGGCGGCGCGGAGTACCGGCTGGAGCGGCAGGCATGTTCATCGACCTGACCGCGGACCAGCGCGCGCTACGCGACGAGCTGCGGGCCTACTTCGCCGCTCTGTTGACGCCCGGCGAGCGCGCCGAGCTGCTCACCGAGCGGCACGGGGCGGTGTACCGGGATGTGGTCCGCCGGATGGGGCGGGACGGGTGGCTCGGGGTGGGCTGGCCGGCGCGGTACGGCGGCCGGGGGTTCGGCCAGGTGGAGCAGCAGATCTTCGCGGACGAGGCGGCCCGCGCCGACGTGCCGCTGCCCGCGGTCACCCTGCAGACCGTCGGGCCCACCCTGCAGGAGTACGGCACGCCGTGGCAGCAGGACTTCTTCCTGCCGCGCATCCTGGCCGGGCAGGTGCACTTCGCGATCGGCTACACCGAGCCGGAGGCGGGCACCGACCTCGCCTCGCTGCGCACCCGGGCCGTGCGCGACGGTGAGGAGTACGTGGTCGACGGGCAGAAGATCTTCACCACCGGCGCGCACGCCGCCGACTACATCTGGCTGGCCTGCCGGACCGACCCCGCCGCCCCGAAGCACCGGGGCATCTCCATCCTCATCGTCGACACCGGCGACCCGGGCTTCTCCTGGACCCCGATCATCACCCACGACGGCGCGCACCACGTCAACGCCACCTACTACTCCGGCGTGCGCGTCCCGGCCCGGATGCGGGTCGGCGCGGAGAACGAGGGGTGGCGTCTGATCACCACCCAGCTCAACCACGAGCGGGTCATGCTCGGCCCCGCCGGGCGGATCGCCGCCCTGCACGACCGGGTCCGCGCCTGGGCCGCCGAACACGCCCTGCTCGCCCACCCCGACGTCCGCCGCGCGCTGGCCCGGGCCGGCGCCGCCATGCGCGTCAACGAGCTGCTCAACTGGTATGTCGCTTCTTCGGCAGGGCTCGACGTGGCCGACGCGTCCGCCACCAAGGTGTTCTCCTCCGAGCAGCTCCAGGTCATCGGGCCGTGGATGGCCGAGGTCGTCGGCCGGCACGGCGACCCGGCCGACCCGGACACCGCCGCGCTGATGACCTGGCTGGACATCCAGCTCAAGCGCAACATCGTGCTGACCTTCGGCGGCGGCGTCAACGAGGTCCAGCGCGAGCTCATCGCCACCGCCGGCCTGCACCTGCCCCGGGCGCCGCGATGACCCCCGGCGATGCCATCGGGGAGGCGGCCGCCCGCCTGGTCGCGGCCGGCGACAGCCGCCCCCGCGCCGCCCGCGACCCGGTCAACCTGCCCATGATCCGCAACTGGACCGAGGCCCTCGGCGGCGGTGACCCGGATCCCGAGACCGCGCCGCCGGCCATGATCCAGGTCTGGACCATGCCCGGCCTGTACGGCGTCCGCGGAGACGACGACCCGCTGGGCCAGATGTCGCAGGTCCTGGACGAGGCGGGCTACACCTCGGTGGTCGCCACCGACTGCGACCAGACCTACCACCGCTACCTCAAGCTCGGCGAGCAGCTGTCCGTCCGGGCCCGGCTCCTGGACGTCGCCGGCCCCAAGCGCACCGCCCTGGGCGAAGGCTGGTTCGTTACCACCCGCAGCACCTGGTTCTCCTCCGGCGAGCCGGTCGCCACCATGGACTTCCGCATCCTCAAGTTCCGCCCCGCCCCGTCTCCCGCCGCCCCGGCCAGCACCGAAACAGCCATGCACCCCCAGGTCACCCCGGACACCGCGTTCTTCTGGGCGGGCACCGCGGCCGGCGAGCTGCGCATCCAGCGCTGCGCGGCCTGCGGCGCGCTGCGCCACCCGCCCGGACCGATGTGCCCGGCCTGCGGCATCCCCAGCGACGGCAGCTACCTGGTCGCGGCCGGAACCGGCGAGGTGTTCAGCTACGTGGTGCACCACCATCCGCCGGTGCCGGGCAAGCGCCTGCCGCTGGTCGTCGCGCTGGTCCAGCTGCCCGAGGGCGTCCGGATGGTGGGCGAGATGCCCGGCGTGCGCCCAGACCTGGTCCGCATCGGCCTCCCGGTCCGGACCACGTTCGCCCGTGTCGACGAAACCCTGACCCTGCCCGCCTGGCGGCCCGCCGAAGGCATGCTCCCGGACCGGGTCATCGACGTGACGCCGACCTTCGTGATCTCCTCCGCGCTGGCCACCCGCGACTTCCAGGACGTGCACCACGACCGGGACCGCGCCGTGGCCCGCGGCGCGAAGGACATCTTCCTCAACATCTTGACCAGCACCGGCCTGGTCCAGCGCTACGTCTGCGACTGGGCCGGCCCGGATGCGGTGGTCCGGGCCATCTCGATCCGCCTCGGCGTACCCTGCCACGCCGGCGACACGCTGACCCTCACCGGCCAGGTCACCGAGGACGGCGGTCCTGAACAGGTGATCGCCGTCGTCGGCCGGTGCCGCCTCGGCGACCACGTCACCGGCACCGTGCGGATCGCCCGATGCTGACCCCAGAGATCAACACCGCGATCGTCGGCATCGGCGCGACCGAGTTCTCCAAGGACTCCGGGCGCAGCGAGCTGCGCCTGGCCGCCGAGGCGGTCCGGGCCGCCCTGGACGACGCGGCGGTCCGCCCGGCCGACGTGGACGGCATGGTCACCTTCACCATGGACACGAACGCCGAGATCGCCGTCGCGCGTGAGCTCGGGATTCCGGAGCTGCGCTTCTTCGGCACGATCGGCTACGGCGGCGGCGCCGCCTGCGCCACCGTGCACCACGCCGCGATGGCGGTCACCACCGGGGCCGCCGACGTGGTGGTGTGCTACCGGGCGCTCAACGAGCGTTCCGGCCGCCGCTTCGGCCGCGTCGTGACCGGCGCGGTGACCACGCCCACGACCTACGGGGTGGACAACGGCTGGCACTACCCGATGGGGATCGCGACCCCGGCCGCCACCGTGGCCATGGCCGCCCGGCGCTACATGCACGCCTACGGCGCGACCAGCGAGGACTTCGGCCGGGTCGCGGTCGCGGACCGCCGGCACGCCGCGACCAACCCGCACGCCTGGTTCTACCAGCGCCCGGTCACCCTGGCCGAGCACCAGGCCTCCCGCTGGATCGTCGAGCCGCTGCGGCTGCTGGACTGCTGCCAGGAGAGCGACGGCGCCGTCGCGGTCGTGGTCACCAGCGCGGACCGGGCCCGCGACCTGCCGCACCGGCCCGCGGTGATCCGCGCCGCCGCGCAGGGCGCCGGCCCGGACCAGTTCACCATGACCAGCTACTACCGCGACGACCTGACCGGCCTGCCCGAGCTGGGCGTGGTCGCCCGCCAGCTGTGGCGCCAGGCCGGTATCGGCCCCGCCGACGTCCGGACCGCCGTGCTGTACGACCACTTCACCCCGTACGTGCTCATGCAACTCGAGGAGCTCGGCTTCTGCGGCCCCGGGCAGGCCCGGGACTTCATCGCCGACGGCGCCATCGAAATGGGCGGCCGCCTCCCGCTCAACCCGCACGGCGGCCAGCTCGGCGAGGCCTACATCCACGGCATGAACGGCATCGCCGAGGCGGTTCGCCAGGTCCGCGGCACCGCGGTGAACCAGGTCCCCGGCGACGGCCCGGTCCTGGTCACCGCCGGCACCGGCGTCCCCACCAGCGGCCTCATCCTGTCCTGAGGTGGGCGCTCAGCCCGTTGCCATGGTCCGGGCGGCGATGTAGCCGAACGTCATGGCCGGCCCGATCGTGGCGCCCGCGCCCGCGTAGCTGTGGCCCATCACCGACGCGCTCGCGTTGCCCGCCGCGTACAGCCCCGGGATCGCGGTGCCGTCCTCGCGGAGCACCCGGGCGCGGGAGTCGGTGCGCAGCCCGCCCTTGGTGCCCAGGTCGCCGGGCACGATTCTGGCCGCGTAGAACGGCGGCCGGGCCAGCGCGGCCAGGTTCGGGTTCGGCCGGCAGCGCGGGTCGCCGTAGTACCGGTCGTACGCCGACTTGCCCCGGCCGAACTCCTCGTCCCGCCCCGCCGCGGCGAACTCGTTGAACCTGGTCACGGTCTTGGCCAGGCCGTCCGCGGCGACGCCCGCAGCCTCGGCCAGCCCGGCCAGGTCGTCGGCGCGCACCACCGACCCGGCCGCGTACCAGCGGCGTGGCAGCGCCCGGCCCGGCGGCAGGCCCGCGAACACGTACCGGTCGCGGTACCGCTGGTCGAAGACCAGCCAGGCCGGGATGTGCGGGTTCTCCGGGGTGTTCCCGTCGTACATGGCGTGCACCGCGTCGACGTACGGGGCTGACTCGTTGACGAACCGCTGGCCCGCCCCGTTGACCAGGAGGCAGCCCGGCAGGCTGCGTTCGGCCAGGCAGAAGTACGGGCCGCCGGGCAGCGCGATCGACGGCCCCCACCAGGCGTCATCCATCAGTCCGCTCGCCGCGCCCAGGGCCAGCCCGGCCAGGATCCCGTCGCCGGTGTTCCCGGGCGCCCCCGTCGTCCACTGCGCACTGGCCGGCTCGCGCTGGTACCGGCGGCGCATCTCCTCGTTGCGCTCGAACCCCCCGGTGGCGATCAGCACCCCGCGCCGGGCCCGGACGGTCACCGGCTCGCCGTCCCGCGTGGCGCGGATCCCGGTCACCCGCCCGTCCTGGACCTCCAGCCCGGTCATCGTGGTGTCCAGCCACACCGGCACCTCGGCGCGCAGCAACCCGGCCCGCAGTCCCGCGGCCAGCGCCTGCCCCAGGCTGAGCATCCGGTGCCCGGTCACCCGGCCGCGCGCGGCCCGCCCCGCGACCCGCACCCCGGCCAGGATCGCGCGCGGATGCCGCGGCCCCAGGCTCAGCCACCGGTAGTCCGCCTGGGTGATGGCCACCCCGTCCGGGGTCGGCAGGTAGGGCCGGGCCAGGCGGGCCAGCTCGCCGCCCAGCCAGCGGCCGTCCATCGGCACCGGCTCCACGCTGCGCCCGCGGGCCAGCCCGCCGGGCGCCTCGGGGTAGTAGTCGGCGTAGCCCGGCACCCACGCCAGCCGCAGCGGGGTCCGGGCCAGCACCAGGTCGAGCATGGCCGGGCCGTGCTCGAGGAACGCCTCCCGCAGCCCGGCCGGGACTTCGGCGCCCGCCACGTGCGCCAGGTAGGCGCGGGCCTGATCCGGCGTATCCGTGACCCCGGCGGCCTGCAGCACCGCGTTGCCCGGGGCCCAGATCCCGCCCCCCGACCGCGCCGTCGACCCGCCGAACGACCCGGCCTTCTCGACCACCACGACGCTCAGCCCGAGGTCCGCCGCGGTGAGCGCGGCCGTCATCCCCGCCGCTCCGCTGCCCGCCACCACCACGTCGAACTCGGCGGGCTCTGTCTCGGCGGGCTCTGTCTCGGCGGGCTCTGTCTCGGCGGGCTCTGTCTCGGCTGGCACTGTCGTCATGCCGCCTCCCGGCCCATACTGGAACACGTTACAGTTTTGCGCCGATCCGCGGGAGGCCCCTTTGCCGGACTGGGACGTCGAGGCCGAGGTGGTGGTGATCGGCTTCGGCGCCGCGGGCGCCTGCGCCGCCCTGGAGGCGGCCGCGGTCGGCTGTTCGGTGCTGATCCTGGACCGATTCGGCGGCGGCGGGGCCACCGCGCTGTCCGGCGGCGTGGTCTACGCCGGC
>Ga0210383_10002779_pt1 | contig 15781 bp, 19 predicted proteins | sample IncBWC14OmetaG_FD_160072 | JGI IMG/M metagenome (GOLD analysis project Ga0210383, IMG submission 160072) | Forest soil microbial communities from Barre Woods Harvard Forest LTER site, Petersham, Massachusetts, United States - Inc-BW-C-14-O ...
CGAGATCGCCGAAAGCCGGCGGATCGTCTCCGAGGCGCAATCGGCTGGCGAGGCCAAGTGGGAGCCGACCGACTGGACACCTGAAGACGAAGACGGACCCCCATCATGGTAGCTACACGCCGCCAACCCCCCGCGCGCCGGTCGAACGCTCGCTTTCTCTCCGCGCTGGGCTTGCTCGCCGCGATCGGTGTGATCGCCATCGTCTACGTCATGAACCAGCCAAAAGCGCCGCCGATCGCCACGACCGTCGCCGACCCGGCGTCGCTCGGCCCCGCCAAGGGCTACCTGCTCGGCAAGCCTGACGCGCCGGTGCAGATCATCGAGTTCGCGGATTTCGAGTGTCCCGCCTGCGGCAACTTCGCGGTTGTCACGGAGCCAGACGTCCGGAAGCGCATCATCGAGACCGGTGAGGCGAGTTATCACTACTACGATTTCCCGCTTCCCATGCACAAGAACACGTGGTTCGCATCGGAAGCCGCCGCCTGCGCGAACGATCAGGGACGGTTCTGGGAGATGCACGACCGCTTGTTCCAAGGACAGGACCAGTGGAACACGGAAGCGACCAGCAACCCGTCGTCCGTCTTCGCGGGCTACGCCAAGGACCTCGGGCTCGACGTCGACAAATGGCGCGCGTGCTACACGTCCCAAGCCCATTTTCGCGACATCTCGGCGAACAAGGCCGAGGGGGAGCGCCGCAAGGTCAGCCAAACGCCGACGTTCGTGATCGGCGACAAAGAGATCCCCGGCGTGATTCCCTACGATCAGTTCAAGGCCCTCGTCGATTCGGCGGCCGTCCCGGCGAAGCGAGTCGCCACGAAATAATGACAAAGCGTATGGTCATCGCCGTCCTCGCACTGGGCGGCGTTTTCGTTTCGGTGTATCTCACGCTGTACAAGCTCGGCGTCATCGGCCAGCTCAGTTGCTCGATCGGCTCATGTGAGACCGTGCAGATGAGCAAATGGGCGACGTTCCTCGGACTGCCCGTGGCCGCCTGGGGCTGCGTCTATTATCTCGGGGTCCTCGTCACCGCGATCGTCGGCACGGTGCCGAGCTTCACGGAGTCGCGCCGCCTGTCACTCGCGCTCCTCATCGAGGCCGCGGTGGGGTTCGCGTTCACGGCGTATCTCACGTCGCTCGAAGCGTTCGTGATCCACGCGTATTGTATTTATTGCTTGTCGTCCGCCGCGATCGTGACGCTGATCCTGATCGCCAGCATCGCGGACTATCGCGAGCTACGCCCGCTTGACACGACCACGAGCCTCGGACGCGTCGTTCAGCCGTAGCCGCGGCTTCGAGTCTTCTTCGATCGGCGGCGCTCCCGCCTCCCCGCTCGCGGCCGCCGCGGCGCGTTCGAGCTCGCGAGACCGGCGGCGATAGGGAACGAGATCCTGGCCGAGCGCGACCAGCGCGCGTGTGGCGACCGTGCTGGCCAAAGGCTCAGGAACTCCCATGACCCGTATATACGTATCGATGGCGCGATCGAACGACAGTTCCTCGGCGAGCGTGTCGACGAACATGAGCGCGTTGTCGACGTGCGCGCGGATGATGGCTTCCTCGCCGCGCGCCATCGCCAGGCGCATGCGCCGTTCCGCCGCCGCGCTCAGCTTGCGCGGGAAAATGGACTCGGGGAAGAGTTTCGTGAACACGTTACTCCTGGCCGTCGTACTGCGCCTTGAGTGTCGCGACGACATTCGGATCCGCCAATGTCGTCGTGTCCCCCAGCGTCCGTCCTTCGGCGATATCGCGCAACAACCGCCGCATAATCTTCCCGGACCGCGTTTTCGGCAGATCTGCCGCGAACAGCACGTCGTCCGGGCGCGCGATCGCCCCGATCTTGTCGGCGACGAACTCGCGGAGCTCATCGCGCAACTCCGGTGACGACTCCCGACCCGCGCGCAACGTCACAAACGCCGCCAATGCCTGGCCCTTGATCGGGTGCGTCCGGCCCACGACAGCGGCCTCGGCGACCGCCGGATGCCCGACGAGAGCAGACTCGACCTCCATCGTACCGATGCGATGTCCGGCGACGTTGAGCACGTCATCCACCCGACCGAGGATCCAGAAATATCCGTCGTCGTCGCGCTTCGCTCCATCACCCGCGAAGTAAAGCTCCGGACGACCGGACCATTTCGAAAAATACGTATCGACGTACCGCTTGTCGTCGCCCCAAATCGTGCGCAGCATGGATGGCCACGGCCGGGTCAGCGCCAAAAACCCGCCACCCACGGGGATGACCGACCCCTTCGAATCCAGCAGCTCCGCACTATACCCAGGTAATGGGATAGTAGCGCTCCCGGGCTTCGTCTCGGTGATCGCGGGCAACGGTGATATCACAATCGCGCCTGTCTCGGTCTGCCACCATGTATCCACGACGGGACACCGGCCACCGCCGATACGCTCCCGATACCACATCCAAGCTTCGGGATTGATCGGCTCGCCAACCGATCCCAGGAGCCTCAACCGGGATAAATCATGCCGCGCGGGAAATTGATCCCCCCATTTCATGAACGCCCGTATGGCGGTCGGCGCGGTGTAAAAAATCGTGACGCCGTGCCGCTCACACATATCCCACATGCGATCTTTGTCCGGCCAATCCGGCGCCCCCTCATACATGACGCAGGTCGCCGCGTTCGCCAATGGCCCATACACCAGATACGAGTGCCCGGTGACCCACCCAACGTCGGCCGTACACCAGAACACGTCGTCTGGCTTGAGGTCGAACACCATCCGCATCGTCGAGGCAACGCCTGTCAGGTATCCGCCGGTGGTGTGCACGATGCCTTTCGGCTTCCCGGTGGTGCCGGATGTGTACAGGATGTACAGCACATCCTCGGCGTCCATGCGCTCCGGCTCGCACACCATGCTGACTCTGGACATCGCGTCATGCCACCAGATGTCGCGCCCTTCGTGCATCGGCGTCGATTCGGCGGCCGCGCCGGAGAAGCGCTGCACGACAAACACGCGCGTGACCGACGGACACTCCTCGAGCGCGCGATCCGCGTTGCGCTTGAGCGGCACGATCTGCCCGCGCCGGAATCCCCCATCGCCCGTGATCAATACCTTGGCACTCGCGTCCTGAATGCGATCGCGCAGGGAGTCGGGCGAAAACCCGCCAAACACCACGGAGTGAATCGCGCCGATCCGCGTGCAGGCCAGCATGGCGATCGCCGCTTCGGGCACGAGGGGGAGATAGATCGCGACGCGATCCCCACGGTTGACGCCGTGCGCGCGCAGCACGTTCGCGAACTTGTTGACCTCGACCGACAACTCCCAATAGGTCAACGTGCGCCGATCGCCCGGCTCACCTTCCCAGATGAACGCCGCCTTGTTGCCCAGGCCAGAGCGGATGTGCCGATCGAGACAGTTGACCGAGACGTTGAGCGTCCCGCCCACGAACCACCGCACGTGCGGCGGCCGCCATTCCAGCGCCGTCCGCCATGGCGTAAACCATTCGAGGCGCTTGGCTTCGTGGCTCCAAAACGCCACCGGATCGGCGTTGGCCTTGTCGTAGATTTTGGGATCGGCGACTGCTGCCGACTTCGAGAAGGCCGCCGGGGGAGGGAACCGGCGGTGTTCTTCGAGCAGGACGTCGATGTCGGTCATCGTCGCCCCAATCTCGCACAAATCGCGAGACTCGGCAAAGTGTCCGGATGGCGGTCGCGAGGATGGCCATCGCGCAACGACTTGCCCATATTGGAGCTACATGCGTATACGACTGCTTTCTATCGCGCTGTCGGCTATTGTGGCCGCCTGCGGTAGCTCCACCGGACCCGGCTCGGCCCTGGCATCGCTGGCTCGGAATTTCGACGCACTGTCCGAGACCGCTTGCCCGCCGTCTTCTTCTGGGCTGCCCGTGCAACCGTCCTGCTTGTTCATCGGTTACGCCGCGATAGGAGTCCAGCAGGGCGTGTTTCCGTCACAGGTCCTAGTCACCACCGATGCCGGCGGCGGGCGATGGCTTGGGTACGCATTCCTGCTGCCCATACTCGGAAACCAACCCGGCACGATCGATACCCTCTACGGGGTCGTTGCGTATGATGGCGTCGACGTGAAGAACGCGGTTGTGGCGTTTCTCCCGGTCTCGCACAACAACGGTGCGGAGGCCCTGGTCGGCTCGACCGTATGGAACTCGGTGTTCGACTCAATCACCGGACCCTCCCACGTGACCGTGACGTCGGTCGGACCGCCGTGCAAACCGATGGCTGTCCTGGCCGCCGGGTCACCGCCCATTCCGTCGCAACACTGTCGAGTGGCGTCGTTCGACCTGTCACTGGTCATCACATTCTTGGGCACGCCATCCCAGACGGTCAACGTGTCCGCGCCCTCGATCAACGGATTCGTCATCGACTCGACGGACGTGCAGTTTGCCAGGAGTCTCCGCAAACTGCGGTAGCTGCTCACGCGACGAAGCCGGGGAGTCCGAGGTCCCAAGCATTAGTGGCTGCTCACGTTAGACGGGTTGGGACGGCGACGGCACCGTTATCGCGCCTTCTCGCGCCATATGGTCCTCGTGGTGCCGGCCCGCTTGACGATCGAGAACCGGGACGACTTTCGCCGTGCGCTGCTCGCCTGGATCGACGATGCGATCGCCCACGGCGAGACCGACGTCACGCTCGATATGGAGCTGACCGAGGACCTGGACGTGAGTGGCATCGCGCTGCTGGTCGCGGTGCAGCAGCGGGCATCGTTGAACAACGTGCACATCACGCTCCGGCACCCGAATGATCGTGTCCGGCAGATGCTGATCCTCTCGCGAATGACGACGTTCTTCACGGTCGAGTAGATTCCGCCGCGTGGCACCACCGGCTGTCGTCGTCGACAACATCACCCGTCGTTTCGGTCGTCGCACCGCGCTCGCGGGCGTGAGCTTCACGCTGGACCCGCACGAGTGTCTGGCGATCTTCGGCCCGAACGGCGCGGGCAAGACGACCCTACTCAAGATCGTGGCCGGCTTGCTCGCGCCGCATGGCGGCTCGGTCTCGCCGTTCGGTCTCGCCGCGCGCAGCGCCGTCGGACTCATCTCGCACCAGACGATGTTGTACCCGGAGCTCACGGCGCTCGAAAACGTCGAATTCGCGGCGCGACTGTACGGCGTAGCGGAGCCTCGCACCGCCGCGCTCGCGTCACTCGCGTCGCTCGGCGTCCAGGATCGCGCCGACACGTTCGTGCGCCAGCTGAGTCGCGGCCTCCAACAGCGCGTGTCGATCGCGCGATCGTTCGTGCATCGACCGAGCATCGTGTTGCTCGATGAGCCGTTCACTGGGCTCGATGCCCACGGTGCCCATGTGCTCACCGACGCACTCCTCCATCTCAAGGCCGCGGGAGCGGCCCTGATTCTCGTCACGCACAACCTCGACGAGGGACTCGCACTCGCCACGTGGGTCGCGGTCCTCAACGAAGGGCGATTCGCGAGCTATGATGCCAGATCCGACATCGATCCCGTCACTTACGCCGCGCGGTATCGGGCCGTACTTTGCCCCCCATGAGGCCGCCCGGGCTCCTCGACGCGGCATGGCTCATCGCGCGGAAAGATCTGCGCATCGAGTTCCGCAGCCGGAGCGCATTTTTCTCGGCGGCCATCTTTGCGGTCCTCGCGTCGACGATCTTCTTCTTCGCCTGGGACCCCACCGCCGTCGCCGCCGCCGATCTAGCGCCCGGCGTCCTGTGGGTGATTTTTACATTCGCGGGAATGCTCGGCTTGCATCGCTCGTTCGGCGCCGAAGTCGCGGACCGCGCCATTGATGGGCTGCTGGTGGCGCCGATCGACCGACAGGCCGTGTTCCTTGGCAAGGCGCTCGCCAACCTCGTCTTCGTGCTCGCGGTGCAGGCGCTCGCGATCCCGGCCGTCGGCATCATGTACAACGTCCCGCTCACCCATATCGCGGGGCCGTTGGCGGGCATCGCGGTGCTCGCCGCGATCGGTCTCGTTGCGGTCGGAACGCTGTTCAGCGCGATGACCGTGAACACACGGTTCGCCGAGTTGCTGCTGCCAATGCTGTCGCTGCCATTTTTTGTTCCCGTCGTCATTGCCGCCGCGCAATCGACCGAGAAACTGCTGAGCGGTCGGCCAGTCAGCGAGGTGGCGGGATGGCTGGAGCTGCTGGCATCTTTCGACCTCGTCTTCGTCTACGCATGTACGCTCGCTTTCCCGGCAACTCTCGAGCACTAGGGCCCCCGCCGTCCCCCCTCTGGCCATTCGATTGGTCGATCGGGCTCGCCGCATTCGCGGTGATTGGCGTCGCCATCCGCGCGATCTGGTTCACGCCGATCGAGGCGCGACAAGGGCCAGCCCAAAAAATCTTTTACGTCCATCCGCCGTCCGCCTTCGTCGGCATGTACGTCGGATTCGGGTTGATGGCGCTCGCCAGCGGCGTCTATCTGTGGCTGCACGATGACCGCGCCGATCTTCTGGCCGAGAGCTCGGGCGAGGTCGGGCTCGCGTTCCTGACCGTGGCGCTGGTGACCGGGCCGATCTGGGGCAAAACCGTCTGGGGTGCGTGGTGGACGTGGGACGCGCGTCTCACGTCGACGCTGTTCCTCTGGTTTCTCGTCGCGGGATACTTGGTGCTGCGCGGCGCCATCGAGGATCCCGAGCTCCGCGCGCGCTACTCGGCCGTCCTCGCGCTGCTCTCCGTGCCGCTCATCCTCTTCATTCACCTGAGCGTCTATTTCTTCCGGACGCTGCACCCGATGCCGATCGTCTTCAAGCCATCAGAGCCGTCGCTCACGCCGGAGATGCTGACGACGTTCGCCCTGGCGTTCCTCGCCATGCTCATCCTTTACATCGCCCTCGTGCGCGCGCGATATCGCCTCGCGCTGGTGCGCGCCCACGTCGAGGACGGCTCATGATTCCCGACAACGCCATCTACTTCGAGGTCGCGTACGCGGCCGCCGCCATCATCTACGGCGCGTACGCCGTGAGTATCTGGTGGCGTGCCGCACGATTCCGGCGGTGATGGTTTATCTCGTCGGAGCAGGACCGGGCGATCCGAGGTTGATCACCGTCCGAGGCCAGGAGCTCCTGGCCGAGTGCGATGTCGTGGTCTACGATGCGTTGGTTCATCCCGCGCTCTACGCCGGGGTGAAAGACGCGCGGAGCGTCGGGAAGCGCGGCGGCGACGACGCCTCAGCGTCCCAGGCCGATATCAACGCGCTGCTCATTCGCCTCGCCCAGGAGGGCAACAGAGTCGTTCGCCTGAAGGGGGGCGACCCATTCGTGTTCGGCCGCGGCGGCGAAGAGGCCCAGGCACTGGCGGCGGCCGGCATCCCGTTCGAGATCGTCCCCGGTGTCACCGCGGGCGTCGCCGCCCCAGCCTACGCCGGCATCCCGGTAACCCACCGCGGAGTCGCCACCTCGGTCACCTTCGTCACCGGTAGCGAAGACCCCACCAAGCCCGACACCCAGACGGACTGGTCGGCCCTCGCGCGCGTGGGTGGCACCATTGTGCTGTACATGGGAGTGCGCCATCTCCGCGAGATCACTGATCGCCTGATCGCCGCCGGCATGCGGCCTGACACGCCAGCGGCCGCGATCCAGTGGGGAACACTCCCCACTCAACGCGCAGTAGTTGCCACGCTCTCGACCTTGCCGGTCGCCGATCTCGCATCGCCCCTCATCGTGGTCATCGGCCAGACGGTGGCTCTTCGCGAGACGATTGCATGGTTCGATCGCCGACCGCTCTTTGGCCGGCGCATCGTCGTGACGCGCGCGTCTGCCCGCGCGGGCACGTTGGCCGATCGTCTTCGCGAGGCGGGGGCCGATGTCGTAGAGATGCCCGCAACCCGTATCTCACCTCTCGATGCCTTACCCCTTCGTGACGCGATCCGCCGGTTAGCTGAGTACCAGCACGTGCTGTTCACCAGCCAAACCGCGGTGGGCTTTTTCTGGGACGCTCTTCGCGCGGCCTCACTCGATGCCCGTGCCCTCGCCGGCCTTACGGTGACCGCTATCGGTCCAGCGACTGCCGATGCGCTCCTCTCTCACGGTATCGCGCCGGACGTCATCCCCGATCGGTTTGTCGCCGAGGGTGTCGTCGACGCACTACGCGTTCGAGTCGATGGCGCGCGCATATTGTATCCCGCCGCCGAAGGTGGCCGAGATGTCTTGCCCGAAGGTCTGCGAGCCGCGGGTGCGATGGTCGATGTGGTCCACATATATCGCTCCGAGCCGATTCAAAGCGCTGTCCCCCCAGAAGACCTCGATCTCGTGACGTTCACGTCGGCGTCGACCGTGACGGGCTATGTCGAAGCAGTAGGCGATCAGCAAGCCCGCCGAGCGTCCGCGGCGACGATCGGGCCGATCACGAGCGAGGCCGCACGCTCGGCAGGAATCACCGTAGCGATCGAATCGCCCAGCGCCTCGATCCCGGCCTTGGTCGAAGCAATTATCCAGTACTATCAGCGCTATGCGAATCGGCACGCGTAAGTCCGCGCTGGCGCTGGAGCAGGCGCATCAGGTTCAGGATGCGTTAACCGCGCGCGGCATCGAGAGCGAGCTCGTGCCGTTCACAACGCTCGGCGACCGCCGTCTCGATGCCTCGTTCCTAGAGATCGGCGCCAAGGGCCTCTTCACGAAGGAGCTTGAGGTTGCCCTGGCCGAGGGCACGATCGATTGTGCGGTGCACTCGTTCAAAGATCTTCCGACGGATACAACGGGCGTGGTGGCCGTGCTCCCGCGGGCTGATCCAAGAGATGTCGTGGTCGGCAGTGCGATTGCGGATCTCCCACCGGGCGCACGCGTGGGGACCTCGAGTCTGCGCCGCCGGGCGCAACTCAGGGCGATCCGCCCGGATCTCGAGCTCGTCGAGTTTCGGGGCAATGTCCCCACCCGACTCCGTAAGGTCGCCGAAGGTCAGGTCCGCTCGGCCATTTTGGCCGCTGCGGGCCTCATTCGCCTGGGCGCGACCCAGCATATCACGGCTTACCTCGACCCGCCGGACTGGCTGCCGGCTCCAGGGCAGGGTGCCATCGCCATTCAGGCCCGTGTTGGCGGCGATGCCGCGAAAGTGCTCGCGCCGCTCAACGACGCCGAGACCATGCGCGATGTGACCGCCGAGCGGTCGATGCTCGCCGCGCTCGATGGCGGGTGTCAGGTGCCGATTGGCGGCCTGGTGCTGCGCGGTGTCCTTCACGGGCTTATCGCCGACGTCGACGGTGCCCGGGTGGTGCGCGGCTCAGAGCCCGTCGACCCCGCGAATCCGGCCGCCGCCGGACTGGCGCTCGCCGCTAAATTGAGGGAATGGACGCGTTCCTGACTGACCGCGAAACCGCCCCTTTGACGATCCGGCCCCGCCGGCTCCGTCGCACGGCTTCGCTCCGGCGCCTCGTTCGCGAGACCCGCTTGGACCCCGCGCAGCTCGTCCTGCCGGTCTTCGTGCGCACGGGCGCCAATGTCCGCATTCCCATCTCCTCGATGCCCGGCGTCGCCCAGACGTCGATCGACGAGATGCTGCGCGACGCGAGCGCGGCGGCCGAATCGGGCGTTGGCGGTGTGATCCTGTTTGGTATCCCGGACACCAAGGACGAAGAGGGCACAGGCGCATGGGACGAATACGGCGCCGTGCAGCAGGGTATCAGGGCGCTCAAGCGCGAGTTTCCCGAGCTCGTCGTGATCGCCGACGTGTGCTTGTGTGAGTACACATCGCACGGTCACTGCGGGATGCTGCGCGACGGTATCGTTGACAACGACGCCACGCTGCCACTGCTGGCCCGTGCAGCGTTGTCGCATGCCCAGGCGGGTGCCGACATCGTCGCACCCAGCGACATGATGGACGGACGCGTGGCGGCCATTCGCGTAGGCCTCGATGCAGCGGGTCACCAAGACACCGCGATCCTGAGTTACGCGGCGAAATACGCGTCGGCGTTCTACGGGCCATTCCGCGAAGCGGCCGAGTCGACGCCAAAGACGGGCGATCGCCGCAGCCATCAGATGGATCCCGCGAACGGCGATGAAGCGTTGCGAGAGGTCGCGCTCGACATCGACGAAGGCGCCGATGCCATCCTCGTCAAGCCAGCGGGTCCATACCTCGATATTGTGCGACGCGTGAAAGACACCACCGGGTACCCGGTCGCGGCGTATCAGGTGAGTGGCGAGTACGCGATGTTGCAAGCGGCGGCCGAGCGGGGTTGGCTCGATGGCGACCGCGCGATGATGGAATCCCTGATCGGCATCCGCCGCGCGGGCGCCGATTTCATTCTGACGTACTTCGCCACGACTGCCGCGCGCCTCATTCGGCGCGGCTGGGAGTAACATGCGCTATCGCACGTTCCCGGGAACCGACGTCACGGTGAGCGAGGTCGGGTTCGGCAACTGGACCACCTCGACTGGCTGGTGGGGTGAGATGTCGGATGAGGATGCGATCGCGCTCCACCGCAGGGCACTGGACGATCACGGGATCACGTTCTTCGACACTGCCGATGCGTACGGGAACGGCCGCGCCGAGCACCAACTTGCGGCAGCGTTTACGGGCCGCCGCTCAGAAGTCGTGTACGCCACGAAAGTCGGCTACGACATCTACGATGCCGAGGCGCGTGTCTCCCGGCGTGGCCAATCAGAGTTACCGATGCGCACGGATCCAGCCTATCTCCGCCTAGCGGTTGATCGTTGTCTGGAGCGCCTAGAGACCGACTATCTCGACGTTCTACAGATCCACAACGTCAAGATGGAGCACGTGCGCGACCCGGAGCTCTGGGCCACCCTGCGCGATCTCAAGCGCGAGGGAAAGATCCGCGTGTGGGGCGCCGCCTTCGGCCCCGCTATCGGTTGGCTCTACGAGGCCATCGAGCTCTGCGAGCGTGAGCCGGACATCGGGATGATCCAGATGATCTGGAACATTCTCGAGCAGCATCCCGGCACCGCGATGATCGATGCCGCGCGCCGCACGGCGCCGCACTGCGCCTTCACGATCCGCGTGACGCACGCCTCCGGGATGCTCGAGGGTCACTACACCGAGGACACGGTGTTCGGAGAGAACGACCACCGCCGCCATCGCCCACGGTCGTGGTTGATCAACGGCCTCCAGAAAATCCGCACGCTCGATTTCCTGACGACCGAGATGACCTTGGGCCAGGCCGCCCTCAAGTGGCTCCTCGCCGAGCCACTCGTGATGTCGACGCTGCCCAACATCTACGACGCCACGCAGCTTGCCGAGTTCGCGGCCGCCAGCGACGCGCCGGACCTGACCAAGGCGCAACTCCAGCGGATCGCCGAGCTCACGGCCGCGAACTTCGGCATCGACGAGCCACCGATGGCCTACAAGGGCACGATGGAGCGGCCTACCGCCGCCGTGTAAAAGTGGCGCGACAGCGAACATGATCACGGAGCCACAGATTGGCCGTGTCCCAGTACGTCTGTTGCTCCGCGATGAGTCCCTGCGCATTCAGACGGAAGAACGACGCGACGGGCAGCCGATACGTCCGGTTGGTCGGTCGGGTGTCTTGTCAGACGCGAGTTTGCCTTGCGAGCAGAGCGCAACGACGGCTGCCTTGCCTTTGAAAGTCTGCATGTTGGGCATGAGTACCCATTCACCTCAGGAGTAGAGATGATGCGGCATGCCAGGCTCGGAAGCGGTCAGCATGTCGAAGTACTCCCGCACCTTGACGAGCTTCCCTTGGTCGATCTCGCACAGGAGGGCGATTGGGACATTGATCTGTGTGCCTGGTGCTGGCCGGTGCGTCGACGATGGCCACTGGTCAGTGACCACTCCGGTGTGCACATACTCCCAGCAGAGCTTCGTCCCTTCGGCATTGGTGAAGATGTTGGTGGGTTTGATGCCCAGCCCGGCAGGGTGATCCCGCGCGGCTACGGACCGCATCGCCAGTTGCTCGATCTGATCGAGTCCGCGGAATGTTTCACCCGTCGCCATGATCACCCACTCGCAGTCCGGAGCGATGAGTTTGAGAAACCCCTCGATGTCGTCGGAGGTAAATGCGGCCGTGAACGCCGGCACGAGACCGGCATCGCGTTGAGCGGGCGCAGCAGGCTGAGTTGCCGCGCCGAGAGTCACCGTCATGTTGTGCCTCGTTGAGAGTAGCATGACGGTGATAGAGCGATTTCGAGGCCAGTCCCTACTTTAGGCCCTCTATATAGGCGATCATCGCCTTGCTATCATCGAGCGATGGATCGACGCGGGGCATGCCACCCGCGATCATCTTGGCCGTGGGATGCGCGAAGAGCGCCGCGAGCTGATCGGGCGTGAATGTGGCTGAAATGCCGATCAGCGCAGGGGCCGCGGCCGTGCCGACTCCTCCCTCGCCGTGGCACGCGTTACAGGAATGCGCGCGGAAGACCTTTTCTCCTTTCGCCACCAGCGGATCGGCGAGCGCCACGTTGACCGCAGCCAATGAAGAAGACGAGAGCGCCGGCTCGAATGGCTCGCGCATGTATCCCTTCTCCGCTGCATCTTGCTTCGCCAGTTGACTCGCAACACCCGGATCGTGCTCGTCCGCGTACTTACTGCGAAGACCCAAGCCGACGATCATGACTATGACGAATACGTAGGCTCCCATCGCCACCGGACGTTTCCAGGGGCGACGTTCGATCCGGCGATCCATAAATGGAAGCGCCATGATAGCGATGACGAGCGCCATCGGAATAATCAGAACACCGATGACAGACGCCGCCCCATGCCAGTATTTGAGCCACTCGAAGATGGGCAGGTAATACCAGTCCGGCCGAGGGACGTACTGGGCATTCGCCGGATCAGCCGCCGGACCCAACGACACCGGAACGAGGAGCGCCAGCGCGCCGAGCCCGATCAAGAGGAGGGCCGTGAGGGAAAGGTCCATCAGCACTTGGCGCGGATAGAACAATTCCGTTTTCTGCTTCGGGTCGCCCGCATCTAGACTGACGGGGCCGGCGGCGCCCGCTTTGCGGAAGAGCAACACGTGAGCAGCCACGAGCGCAAAGATGACAGCGGGAATCAGAAAGACATGCGCCACGAAGAAGCGCGAGATGGTGAGCGTCCCCATCGCCGTGCCGCCACGCACGAAACGCGTCAGACTCGCACCAATCCACGGGATTTCGCTGATCGCGCTCGTGCCGACGGCCGTGGCAAAGTATGCCTTCTGGTCCCACGGAAGCAGATATCCGGTGAACGCCATTCCGAGCACGAGTCCAAACAGCACGCATCCCGAGATCCACAGCAACTCACGCCGCCCCTTGTAGGCGCCCCAGATGTACGTCTGTGAGAGGTGGAGGAGTACGACAACAACCATCGCGCTGGCGCCGTAGGAATGCAGACTCCGAAGAAACGAGCCGGCGGTGACGGCCTTCGTGATATAGGCGACCGTGGTGTGCGCGTTCTCCGCGGAAGGCACGTAGTAGAGCGCGAGAGCGACTCCGGTGATGATCTGCGAGAGAAAGATGAACAGCAGGCCCGAGCCAAATACGTAGGCGAAGCGTGCGCCGCCCGGAATAGGCTCATCGAGCGCACTGCGCAGCAGGTCATCCAGGCCAGTGCGGCGATTCACCCATGCGCGCAAACCGCTCATGTCATGGGTTCTTTCCGGGCGACGAGTTGCCGGAAGTACTGAAAACGCACCAGCAACTCACCGTCCCGAACCGTCGTGTCGAGGCTATCCATTCCACGAAGCGAAGGTCCGCTGATGGCCCGTCCATCCGCGGCGAACACGCTCACGTGACACGGGCAGACGAATTGCCTCTTGTCGCCGACCCAAGGCACGATGCAACCCAAGTGCGGGCAGATCGACGAGAGGACGAGCAGTGCGCCGCGGCTGTCCTTCGTCACGTACACGTCTTGTTCTGACACGACTTTCCGCCACCCATCGACTTGCTCGATCTGGATGGTGCGCAAGACCGGCTCAGTCAGAGATGCAAACGCGCCCAACGGCCCTACGGACGACGGTTTGAGCTCGGTCGTGGGTCGCAGGAGAGGAAACAGCGCGAAGCGGATCAACGGAACCGACAGCAGCCCGCCAATGCACAGAGACCCCAGTGCCAACAGCGCGGCGAGAAACGAGCGCCGATTGTGCGGCGGATCTGCTCGGCTCTCGCTCATCGCGTGCTCCCCGGAGTGCGCATGCCTAGTTCAACGACAGATGCCGATCATATTCACGGACCATGATCCCGTAACACTCGCACGCGGCTGACTCGAGCCCGGCCCGATTGCGCACCTGAATTCGCCCACGGCTGTACCGAATGAGCTTCGCTTGCCGCAGGGTTCCGGCCGCCTTGCTCACGCCCGTACGATGCACGCCGAGCATGTGCCCCAGAAACTCTTGCTTGAGGTCGAACTGATCACCGTCGACCCGATCATGTGTCAGCAGGAGCCAGCGCGCGCAGCGCTCGCCAATCGAGTGCGCCTGGTTGCATGCGGCGGCCTGCACGATATGACTGATCACGACCTGCGTGTAGCGTTGGAGGAGCAGGGGCAACTGGCCGCCCCGCTTGAGCAACTGTCGAAAGACCGATGCGCGCATGCGACTGACGACGCCCGCGCCCTGGACGAAGGTGCGTGTCGTGTCGTGATCGGTGTTGAGGAAGACCGGCAGTCCGATGAAGCCTTCACGGCCGATGGTCGCGACTTCCACCGTGACCCTGCGCTGGGTCACGCCGAGCGTAACCGCCATCACACTCGACTGTGGGAAGTACACGAACGCGATCGGTCGGTCAGGCTCGTAGAGGACCTGCTCGACGACAACGTGGCGCTGCTCGAGCAAAGGGCGGAGCGCCGCGTACTCGGCCCGTGGGAGCGCCAGCAACAATCGATTGCACTCTATTTGGGGATTCGTATGCGCAAGCTACCACATGTCGCTAGGTCGCGTCAGTCGCCGGGAGCAACCGATCATACTCTTTCTTGACTACCGCATAGCACTCGCAGGTTCGGCGCTCGAGCCCCTCACGGTCCAGCACCCTGATCCGGCCGCGCGCATACCGAATGAGTCCGGCTGACTGCAACTTGAGTGCGCCTTCCGTTACTCCCTCGCGGCGCACACCCAGCATATTGGCGATCAGTTCCTGCGTCATCACGAGTTCGTTCGTCTGCAATCGATCCAGACTCAGCAGGAGCCACCGGCACAGTTGCTGGTCGAGCGAATGGTGGCGATTGCAGACAGCGGTCTGCGCCATCTGCGTGATGAGCGCCTGCGTGTAGCGCAGCAGCAAGTGCAGCACCGGCGCGCGATTGAACTCGTCTTTGATCGTTTGTGCGGCCAGGCGATAGCCCTGCCCGGCGCTCTGCACGACCGCGCGGCTCGTCGTCGACTCGCCGCCCATGAACAGGGAGATACCGACGATCCCTTCATTGCCGACGACGGCGATCTCCGCCGATGACCCGTTCTCCATCACATAGAGGAGCGAGACGATCGCGGTCGTGGGAAAGTAGACGTGGCTCAGCGCAGTCCCCGACTCGTACAGCGCAAGCCCGAGTGGCAGCGCGACTTCCTCCAGCTGTGACTGCCAGCGCCGCCAGTCAGCCAGCGGCAGCGCAGCGAGCAGATGATTCTGGCGTGGGTCGGGAGACATTGGGGTTTAGAAAATGTTATATGTCCGGTACCCGACACAAGGATGCTGCGTTGCCTACCGCACAGACGACCGGTGCGGGAGGCCGTACGTTGGCGCATGGCTGATACACACGCCGAAATGTCCAGCGGAGTGTCTGCCCCGCCGAGCGCGACGCCCAAGTCCACCGCCCCACCCGGGTTTCGCACTCGTCTGATCCCCAACGCTCGAGTGACGCCCGGCCGCCAAGACGCCGCGTCGCGGGATTGGGTCGGCATGCGCCAGCTTTTGGAGCGACTGCTCGCCGAGCGCGAGTCGGCA
>Ga0210383_10002780_pt1 | contig 15767 bp, 9 predicted proteins | sample IncBWC14OmetaG_FD_160072 | JGI IMG/M metagenome (GOLD analysis project Ga0210383, IMG submission 160072) | Forest soil microbial communities from Barre Woods Harvard Forest LTER site, Petersham, Massachusetts, United States - Inc-BW-C-14-O ...
CGGTCATGCCGTATGGCTTGGGCGCTCAGGGCCATCCAATCTTCCTAATCAGCACGATGGCAATGCATACGCAGAACTTGAAGGCAGACGCCCGCGCCAGCTTACTCGTGACCCAGGATGACACCGACGGCGAACCGCTCGGCGCATCGCGGGTCACGCTGGTAGGAAATGCTCTTCCGGTACCGAACACCGAGTTGGCCGAAGTGCGGAAGCTGTACTTGGAGCGTCACGCCAACAGTAAGTATTGGGTAGATTTTGAAGACTTTTCGTTTTACCGCATGGACGTCGTGGACATCTATTTCGTTGGGGGCTTCGGGGTCATGGGTTGGGTACCTGCCGCCGAATATATGGGCTGCCAACCCGACCCATTGGCTGACTCAATGACAGAAATCATCCAGCACATGAACGCCGATCACAAGGATGCGCTCGTCTTGCTTGCCCGGACTTTTGCTCATATTGACTCACTGGAAGCAACGATGACCGCAGTCGATCGCCTCGGCTTTCATGCCCGCTTGAAAACCGCTGAGGGCATGCGTGGCACCCGGATCGCATTTCTACGGGAGGTGAGGACTTCGGTAGAGACTCGAAAGGTCTTGGTCGAGATGGTGCAACAGGCGCGTCAACGGCCTTCTGCATGACAGACAGGCGTTCCAATTTGTGTGAAGCAGGTAGTGGAATGTAAGGGAGAATTATCGTGCTAAAGGTGTGCTATTCGAGGAAAGGGCCGCCGCCTCATCGATTCTGTACTGGACGTCGGTGAGAGGGCAGCGTTCTAACGAACTGAACTACGTCCCCACTCGCCAAATCAACGAGATGCACAATCGCCAGTGTTTATGCGGCATTGCACGAATTAGTATTCAGCATTCGAATCCTTCGGATTTGCTGGCCAATCTGCAATGACCGCTCCCTCAGTGATAAATTCCGGTCCTGCCCTCAAAGCGTCGGTGATTTTTTCTTTATCTGTGGCTTGAGAAGGTCTCATATCGTTTTGCGCCCAGCAGTGAGCGAAGCGACAAGTGCAGCGGCGGCGAATAGTTTGAACATACCTTTCTCCTTCTGCGGGTCAATATTGCAGGTCGACGTGCATTCAAATCGTAGCTTCGAACGGTATGTTCAGTCTTGACGGGAACTGCTTAATGATGGCCTTTTCTGCTCCTACGCCACTCGCCCGGACTCTCATTGAGAACACGCTTGAAAGATCTGCTGAGTGCAGACGGATCGGCGAAGCCACATTGAGTCGCCACTTCAGCCAAGGTTAACCGTGAGGTCAGCAGGAGATTCTTAACCGCATCATTTCTTCGCTGCCGTAGCCGGTGCGAACCAATCGGCGAAGGCTTTCGCATTCGGTGTTCCCACTCCGGTGATGTTGTCCCAACCCACCTTGGTCGTCATATAGTAGGTTTTGCCGAAAGAGACCACCATGGCCGTATCTTCCTCGAAGGGATAGTTCCAGATCGTGCTATAGAAACCACCGAACAGCGGCTCGTCAACTTCCAACGTCTCCGCCGCATTGTAGCGATGGGTCACCGAGCTCGACTCCTCGATCACCGCGGTGACATTATTCCCGGGAGTGTAGGGGACGATATCGGTGATGGTGGTCGGCGGCATGGAGTACAAATAGGGAGCAGCCTGCCCGAGAGCCGCTCCGGCCTCCTGATTGGCGAGTGCCCACAATGCCGAGAACATCGGAGTCGATACGCTGGTGCCGCCCACGGCGTACCAGACCTGCTCAGGAATCTGCGTAGGTTCACTAATCAAAACGGCCACTCCGGTGAACGGGTCGGCCAGCCAAGAAACATCAGGTACTTGGCGAAACTTTCCCGGCACCGCGCCCTTTTGAAACGGCGGCTTCGCGAAAAACGCGCTGGGCCCGCCCCCAGCCCCGCCCGCAAAGCCATAAAAGTTAAGCGCTTGCGGAGGATCGTTAATCACTCCCCCCTGCATCAGGATGGACTCATGGGTCTCCCATCCGGTTTGGAAAAGAATCGAGTTATCCGCGTTCAGTGCCACGCTGACGCCGCCTACCCCGGTAGCGTAGGGAAGATTCGCCGGCATGCTGACCGTGAGCGGAATGTGCGCCGTCAGGTAGTCAGCTTCGTCGCCGGAGGCGAAGTTACTCGAAATACCGGAAATGGCAGACATTTCCGCGATCAGATTCTCTTTCTCCAATTCGGTGGCCGGGACGAAGAACTCCGGCGTGCCAAAGCTGCCCGAGATGACGTTGCCCAAGCCATAATTCACCGCGTAAAGCCAGGCATCGTCGATGTCTTCGAAGGCAGCCGTAGCCGGGACCACGAGGTCAAGCTTGGCGTCGGGAGCGATGGCGTGCGACCACTCCACATCGAGATTGATCTCCAGATCGACCCCGGCACACTGCGACTGGGTGGGAATGCTGATAATGTTTAAGTTCGACGAAGTCAGCTTGGGCAAGCCGAATTTCTTCGAAAAGACGTTGGCATCCGCCAGGATCGTCGGCGAACCACACCAGTCAAGAATGACAATTGTCTGTCCCCTACCGGTGTAGCCCTCGGCATACAGGCCGTTCAAATTGTAGGCGCCGTAAATATTCGCCGGCGAATAGGCGCAGCCCAGCGGGCCCGAGTTGTATCCGTTGCCCGTGTAGGTAGCCTTCGGGTACGTACCGGAGGGGTCGAAGGTCTCGGTTCCCGGGCTGGTGAAGCAAACGGTCTGAAAGAAGCTGGCGTCCTGCGCAGAGGCCGCGTGGGCGAGATCCGCCCGATTGCCGGAAGAAGCCGCGCCCAGGCTGGTGGGCCGCAGATCCAGAGAATGTTCAAACTCGCCGCTGTCGAGTCCGGAAACAGATTGCACCAGCGCAGAGGCCGGTCCCTCAATGTAGGGGTCGTTGGCGCTCGCACGCAGAACTTTGTTGCCCACCTGGTAGTCGTTGAGCTGGACGCGGAAAGCTTTCTCGACATCGGCGACCGTGCCACGTCCTCGAACATAGAAATTGTTGGGCCCGACTCTGACCACCTTCAAGTTGTGCGACTCGAAAAAGTCCTGCACGATTCCGGCTTCAGCCGCGGTAGGCGCAAACCGGGCGGCGATATCGGAACTCTTCAGCCAGTGGCGATAGTTGGGTGAGTTAGGGTTGTAAAGATCGCTGGCCAGCGCATCCAGTGCGGCGCGGTTGTGCGGGTTCAACCAGATGCTCACCTCGATGGTCTGGGTGGGGTCCTCCGTACGGAGATTCGTGGCCGTTGCAACATACGCGGGCGTGTTGTGGGCGATGAATTGACCATCGGCCGCACGGGCTGGGAGAACGATAGTCGCCAGCATCGCGGGCAAAAGTGCCACAAAGCACAGCCGCGGGAGCGCCAAACTATCGAAGGTGGACGGACAGCGGGAACGTTCCTTATACTCTGCGATCACGATTACTCCTTAGGGTTCGGAATCTGGCGACGGCCGCAAATCGGCTTAATAGTAGGCCGAGGTCAAACCGCACTCCCGAAGGAAAACCCGGACTCGGCCCAGAGAAGCAGCAACAGCCTTATGGCACCGTCTTATAGCACAGAACCGGTCTTTGTTGGCCAACTTTTGTCTCCTCCTGAGGGTTTTCTCTGGCTGGGCATAAACGCTCTACCTCACTGCAAGGCACGCAAATCAACGCCCGCTACTGCAAAGATCGCGCCGACGGCCTCTTCATCCGCGGCGGCCTCGGCCATCTGATGAGCGCCTGGGTGTAGGACTAACAAGAGGCAATTTGCGTCTCATTGAGGAACTGTGGGATATTCACAAAGAAAAAGTGTCTGAGCCCTCAAAGATTGTTCCCATCGACACCGACTACTTGAATACCCTAGCGATCGTCACATTATCGGGTCATCACAGCAACCCCATATACGAAGAAGCCGGTGATGAACCTGCGCATTCTCGACCAGGTGACAACGCACTTTTCAGACAGTGCCCACAGTGCCCACTCGTTAGTTGCAATTCCCGTTCTAACGATCTAACGTCAAATCAAGATGAGCCGTCAGGTCACAATCGAAACACCCTTCCCAAGTCTCGCAGAGACCGCCCATACTCTTGGAGTCTCGCCGGCTGAGGCGAAGCGCGTTCAGCGAATGCTGTCGGAGCGCGAGCCTCGGAGGCGAGCACGGGCGAACCGACATCGCGTCACCTTAAAATATGCCCGCAAAAGAGCAAAAAAGGGCTGAGCGGTACTCCGTATTCCTGAACATCCCGTACGACAGCGCGTTTGATATTAGGCCTACATCGCGGGCTTGAGCGCGTTTGGGCTCATACCCCGTGCGGCCCTGGAAATACCCACCAGCCAGCGTAGGCTTGAGCGAATACTGAAACTCCTTCAGCAGTGTGCCTATTCGATCCACGACCTCTCTCGCGTTCAGCGTGACGCGAAAGCGCCTCGGGTGCCCCGGTTCGATATGCCATTTGAATTGGGTCTTGCCGTCGCCCAGGATGCCGGAAACAGACGGCAGACTTGGTCCGTCTGCGAGACCGTGCCGTACAGAATCAACAAGTCGCTTAGCGATCTAAACGGGACCGATGTCCGAATTCACGGCGGCACGGTTCGAGGAGTGTTTGGCGGACTATGGTGGTCTTGCAGGACGAGAAGCCGCTGAAATAAGCACGACTGGTTACCCGCGTTCGATTTCCGCCCAGTCCGGCGTCCGATCGCTCTTGCTCATCAGCGGACGAAGTTTCAAGCACGTGCCGAGGGACGGTTTCCGCAACATTTCGTTTGCTTCTCTCCCGCGTCAAATGCTGTTCAAGGTCGGTGCCCGACTGGCTCGACCGTTCTGGAAATGGTGGTGCTTGCTGGGTTTACCACCTGACTTAGAGCGGTTGAAGTGCTGGAGGTGAACGAAGCGTTCCCCTCGTACTCCGCCGTGATCGACGCCGTTCCTGCGGCTAATTTTGCAGTGGTATAGCTCGCGACACCACCACTCAGCGTCGCTGTTCGCAGGAACTTTGTCCCATTCTTGAATGCTATCCACCCGGTTGGTGTGCCGCTGAACTGCGGAGCCACGGTTGCCGTGAAAGTTACCGACTGCCCGACGACAGACGGATTCAGCGAGCTGACGAGGGCCGTCGTGCTGGCGGCTTTGGCAACGGACTGATGAAGAGCCGTGGACGTGCTGGGGGCGAAGCTCGCATCGCCGCCATAGACTGCCTTCACCGCGTGCGTGCCCACCGCCAGCGTGGAGATCGAAAAGCTCGCCGTTCCACTGCTCAATGCCGCTGTCCCCAGAACCGTAGTGCCGACCATAAAGGCGATCGGCTGTCCATTGGGCGGTGCTCCGACAGCGGAAGTGACCGTCGCGCCAAACGTTATTGCGTTCCCGTAGATCGATGGGTTGGCCGAAGATGTGAGCGCGGTGGTGGTCGCCGCCAGTACGAATTGATTGACCGGCGCCGATGTGCTGCCGCTATGGGTGGAATCGCCCAGATAGACAGCAGTGATTGCGTTGGTCCCCGGCGGCAGTTTTGACGTGACGTACCTGGCCGACCCGGATGTGAGTCTCAAGGTCGCGAGTACGGCCGTGCCGTTCAGGTATTCCACCTTGCCCGTAGGAATTACGCCACCCGACTGTTGAGAAACCGTGGCGGTGAAAGCGACAGGCTTGCCCGACACGGATGGATTCACCGACGAACTCAGCCTGGTGGTCGTCGCCCCTGCCTCCCCAGTCAGTCCGAAGATCTGCAATTGCTGGTGGCTGGCCACGAAGACCAAACCGTTCGCCACTACCGGAACCAGATTGGCATTGCCGCTTGTATTCGGCCACGCACCCGCAGTCGCGTTGAATAACTGCGACATGGTGCTTCCACCCGACTCCGGGTCAAATGCATAAAGAGAAATAGGCGCTCCGTTGCTGGTGGTCGCGGGGCGCGATATTGCCCAGATAATTGGATTGGCGGTGCCGTTGGAGGAGATTGAGGTGAAAAATCCAGGGTCCTGCACGTTGTTACCTAGCCCCGACGAGTTCGTTACGTTCGTCAACATGGCGGTAGGCGATGTCACCACTTTCCAGACGCCTACGGACCCGCCGCCGCTGGCGACCACCCGTCCCATGCCGTCGACTGGATCCACGAAGTACGATTCACCGCACCAGCAACCGCCGACCGAGTAGGTGCCGAGTACGTTGTTCTTGGTCGTGGAGTAGCCGCCCAAGTCGTCTTCGTTCATAAAATACATGTTCCCATCTTTGCCCGCGGCTACCGCCATGTGGGTGATGGAACCAGGTTGATCGGGGAGAACCAGCACGCCCCCGGATCCGAAGTCGACGTCGCCCTGGTCCAAGCTGCCTTGATTGCTGGGCGTGAACAGGTCGAGCACGCTACCCAGGTTCGCGGGCACCTTCACCACGCTCTCCTGAATATTTGTGAGCCCGTCGTAGGTGGTGCCGGAGTAATCGGAATTTCCCGTCACGAAAAGAATGTTGCCGGAGTCGTCTGCCGCCGGGCCATAACCGGACATCCAGATCGAAGACAGAAAAAAGTTATCGGGGGACGAAGGTTGCAGATCGTTGAGTCGATTCGCCGCCAACGGAGTGAGCGTGCCCGTGTTCCAGCCCAGAAGCCAGCCGCGCGACAGGTTGGCGTTAAAGTCGCAGAAACTTCCGAACCCCGCATAGATGTTGCCATTGGCCAGGAGCAGGCCCGGTCGCTGACGCTGGTAAGTGGCGTTGAAATTGAAAGTTGTTCCGTTGCTGAGCGGGTGCGACGCACTCACAATCTGCGGCGTAACTTTGTCGGTCAGGCTGCCCAGCTCGAGAGCATGAAGGCGATACGTCGGCCCCAGGGTCGCGTCTTGGGTGTAAATGATCACGTAAAGCGTGCCGCTCGCCGTGTCGATCACCGGAGTCGAATTGATCCCGACGTTCGGCCCGTTGTTGTTGCAGCCCAGCGGAAATTGCACCGGCGTCCCGAAATTGGGGTTGAGAAGCACGGCGCCGCTATGCACGTCGATGGCATAGATGGTGTTGCCTTCCGTGGCCACATAAACCACATCGTGCTGACCTTGGCTGCTTCCGGCAGTAATGGTCACGCCGGGGACCACCAGTGGTTGCGAATCGACCTGGTCGTCGAGCGTTACGTTATGCAGCAGTCCGAAACTGGTGCTGCCCACGTTCGCCGGCGTCAATGTGGTCTCGGTATTATTCCAGCCGGTGCGGTAGGTGTCGTAGTGGTAGGTGGTGACGGCAGTTTGGGCTAACGCGCTGATCGCGATCAAGACCATCGCCGGAACGACCATCACAGCCCGGCGGACCAAAATATTCTTCAGAAGTTGCGAAATGGAGAGTGACGTACAGGCCGGCATAGAAAGGACCCTTCTGGTGGTAGGTGATTCTGCGGTGCAGCCCCAAAGCCGCCAAAGCTTACGACATCCGGTCCACCTTGTAAAGCTTGTTCCGCGCGGGTTTTGGCGTCATCGCTACCGCGGATGTTATGGAGGAGCCGGTTCGCCGGTGTTACGGGCTGGTGGTGTTGGGGGTACGTCGTGATGCCGGAACACATTCATTTAACAAACTTCTGTCGTATTTTGTGCAAACCACTGCACCCTCTGATAACATCGGTGCCGACGCGGGGCGCTATCTTCCGGCGTTTTGTAGGTTCCGGCCGAGCGGGCAATGGCACTCAACCTGCAAATCAGCATTTGGGGAAGTGTGCGCGTGACGAGCGTGGCGAAGCTCGAGCCCACGAAACTGGAACGACCGAAACTCAACCAAACCGAAACTCGACCAAACCAGGAGCCGTAACTTGACCAGCGGAGAAGACAGCGGTGAGGTTCGGGTCTGGCGACGGCCAACTCGGCGTCACCGGCGGAATCGTCTGGCCCGGCGGATCATGGCTGGCGTGCTGGTTGTTTTCTTCGCCGCAGGGGTATCCGCGGTTGCGCTTCGCTACTTGAGCCCGTCGCTGCATTCCGCACAAACCAGCCCAGACCTCAATCGCACAGCCGCGGGGGACGCCCAAGTCCGGCTACTGGCCGCCAGCGAAGGGGCTCTCCAGCCGAAAGCGTCGACGCGCCCCGTTTACCCTTACTCCGTGGTGCCGGGCGGAGTGGAAGATGCCCGCGAACTTAAGTGGGTGGCGGAACACGATCCCATCGTCGCAGCCCACTACGCAGGATTCGACTACGACCATGCCCGCGTGGTTCGCTTGACTCTGGCCCAGACGGTCTACGTTTCCTACCGCATCGGCAACCACGTGTATTGGACGCGGCACCGCATCACCCTGCACAAGGGCGAAAAGCTGATCACCGACGGGAAAATCACGGCACGCGCCCGCTGCGCCAACCGCGTGGAAGTCGTTCCGCAGCAACTGAACTCGTCCTCCGAGCCTCCCGCCGCAAAGTTTGAAGAGCCGGTTGGCGCGAGCGAAGGCAGTTCCATGGCAATGCCTCCGGTCCAGTTCGTATCCGCTCTCTTGAACCGCCCGGGTGTCGCCGGAAGCCAGCCGCTTCCTCCCCTGAGCTTGTACGCCGCGTTTTCCGGTGAAACCGTAGTCCCCGTCTTGCCACCCCCCCTGCCCAGTGGTGTTTGCGCTCCGCCGAAGCAGCCAGTCAAAGGCGGCAGCAGCGCCCTCGCCGATATCAGCAAGAAGAAAAAGACTAGCCCTTGCGGAACCACCGGAGCCGTCCCCGAGCCCGGAACCTGGCTCATGCTGATCACCGGTGTGATCGCCGTTGGATCGCTAGCCCGCCGTAGAACAGGGATCAAGGGCTAGGGACTAGGGATCAGGGTTCAGGCTCGGTGTCCCTGACCCCTGCTTCTCCCGCCCTTGCCGAGGCTCGATCAATTCCGATAGCCTTCCTATTCAATTCCGGCTTGGATTGGCAGGAGGGAAAGTGCTTCTACGGCGTTTGATTTGTGGCGCGCGTTTCAGTTTCGGCTGTTTCATTTTCTGGTCGATGGTTTGCCTCCTGATTGTTTCCCTGCAGGGCGTAGTTCTCGCCCAGGCCATCCAACTCCACGTCGATCTCACCGACGCGCCGCGAAACATTTATCACGCGCACCTGCGCATTCCCGTAAAACCGGGCGCGATGACACTTGTCTTTCCGAAGTGGATCCCCGGCAACCATCGCCCCAGCGGCCCTATCGGCGCCCTCACCGGAATAAAGATGCAAGCGATGGACCAACCGCTCGCCTGGGCACGCGATCCCGTGGACATGTACGCGTTCCACGTGACCGTCCCTGCCGGCGCGGATGAGCTGCAAGTTTCCCTCGACGCCATCACCACGCAGGACAGCGCAGGCGGCGGAGGCCCCGCCGCATCCAGCAACCTCCTCGACCTGAACTGGAATGCTGTGGTGCTGTATCCGCAGGGAGCAAAATCAGACGCCGTCGAATTCGCGCCCTCGGTAACGCTGCCCGCGAATTGGAAATTCGGAACCGCGCTCGCCGTAGCGCGAGCCGACGCGGACAAAATAGAGTTCGCGCCCACATCTCTCACCACGCTGATCGATTCCCCACTGATCGCCGGCCTCTTCTACCGCCGCATCGAGCTGACCAAGCCCGGCGAAGCTCCCGTGCACTTCATGGACCTGGTCGCCGACAGCGAAGCCGAGCTCGCCATGAAGCCGGAAGATCTCGCCGCCTATCAAAAGCTGGTCGCCGAAACCGGAGCCCTGTTCGGAGCGCGCCACTATCGCCAATATCATTTTCTCTACACGCTCAGCGATGTCGTCGGAGGCCACGGCCTCGAGCATCACGAATCGAACGACAGCGCCGCCGCCGGGCGCACGCTGCTCGATGACGATCTGCACCTCGTCTTCGCCGACCTCGTACCCCACGAATTCGCCCACTCCTGGAACGGCAAATATCGCCGTCCGGCGGGCCTCGCCACGCCCGACTATCAGGAGCCGATGGTCGGCGATCTGTTGTGGGTGTACGAAGGCTTCACGGAATATCTCGGCACGTTGCTCGCGGCCCGCAGCGGGTTGTGGTCTCCCGCGCAGTATCGCGAAGCTCTGGCTCACACCGCAGCCGAGCTCGACCACCGCACCGGACGCAACTGGCGGCCGCTCGAAGACACCGCCCGCTCGGTGCAGATTCTGCGCATGACGGGCCCGCAATGGTCGAGCTGGCGCCGCGGCCTCGATTACTATCCCGAAGGCGAATTGATCTGGCTCGAAGTGGATGCGACCATTCGCCAGCAAACCCACGGCCAGCGCGCGCTCAATGATTTCTGCCGCAGCTTCCACGGCGGCGAAAGCGGTCCCCCTAAAGTTGTCCCGTACACATTCGACGACATTGTGCGGGCCCTGAATGAAGTTGCCCCATACGACTGGGCAACCTTGCTACGTGAGCGCGTAGGCGCAACCACCACGCACGCACCTTTAGGCGGTATCGAGCGCGGGGGTTGGAAGCTGGTCTACAACGATCAGCCCAATCTGCACGCGCAGGCGATCGAGAAATTGGCAAAGTTTTCGGATTTTTCCTACTCGATGGGATTCAGCGTGAGCGAGAATGGCGAATTCTACGACGTGATCGCAGGCTCGCCCGCCCACGCCGCGGGCCTTGGCCCGGGAATGAAGCTGATCGCCGTCAACGGCCGCAAATATTCGCCACCCACGATGCATGCCGCGCTGAAGGCCGCACAGGCCAGCGCCGACCCCATCGAGTTGCTGGTGGAAAACGCGCAGTACATCAAGACGTATTCCGTCGTCTACCACGGCGGCGATCAGAACCCGCACCTGGAGCGCGTTTCAGACCAGCCCGATTTACTGAGCGACATCTTGAAGCCCCTGACCAAGTAGCCGCGAATTCTGCTTAGTGTTACGGGACAGTCAGCTCTTGTCATTCCGTCTCTAACGACGCGCCTTTCTTCGCGGCGGAGGAATCTCAGTCTCAACCGCCGTGGCGCGCCCCCCGCGCAGCGCCACGACGGACCGTTTCGGACCCCGCCCTTGGTTCTAATACCAAAGTAAGCGGTTCTTCTACAAAGCGCAGGCCGAATCGCGCTACAATCGCGGTTACAGCAACAAAGAACAACAAAGAATCAGGTTTGCAGGTGTACATGCCCACTCCCCGCGGCGATCGGCTTGCTCCGTTCGTGCTTGCCAGTTTTCTTCTAGGCCTGGTTGCGCCCGCCGCCCTGCTCTGCCAATCATCGCTCCGTCAAACTTCTGTGAACCACTCCTCGCCCACTCACTCTTCCTCAGTTCGTCGCGTCCAAGTTCTCGACGGCAAGAACGCCGTGGAGATTGAAGTCGAAGGCAGCGACCGCCTGTTACCGGAGACTCAAGTTTTGACCGGTCCTGATCGTTTGGTGGTGGATTTTCCCAACGCGCTCCCCGGCAACGCGGTTCGTAGTCAGGTGGTCAATCGGGGTGAAGTGAAGAGCGTGCGCGTGGGACTGTTTCAGTCGAGTCCGCCCGTCACCCGTGTCGTCCTCGACCTGAAGACAGCGCAATCTTTTCAGGTGTTTCCTTACGGCCGCACGGTCATTATCAAAGTTACCGGCAGCGCCCCGGTCGCCAGCACCAATGCCAACCGTAACGTCGAGGTTGATGATTTTCCGCCCGCGGCCCGTCCCGGCCTGCTCTCAGCCAGCTACAACACTGCCGGCGGGTCCGTGCAAACTCCACCAGCTCCCGCCAAGCCGCTGGAGGTTACGTTTCGCAACGGGTTGCTCTCCATCCGCGCCAACAAGGCCAGCTTGTCTGAGATTTTGTTTGCCGTGCACCAGCGCACCGGCGCGGAAGTAGCCGTGGCCGCCGGAGCCGAGACCGAACAGGTAGTCGCCGAATACGGCCCCGCGCCCGCTCCAGAAGTTCTGGCGCGCCTTCTGAACGGATCCCGCTTCAATTTTCTGATTCTCAGTTCTCCGGACAATCCGCAAAAGCTCGACCGCGTAATTCTCAGCCTCCGTGGTAACGGCGCGGTCACGCCGCTCCCGCAAATACCGACTCCTGCCGGGGATGAGGACGTGAGCGCGCCCGTCGCCGCGAATCCCCCGAATGAACCCGCCGTAGCGAATGCCCCGCCCCAGCCTCCTGCGAAAACTCCTCCCGAGACTCGCCCTGACGAAAACAACAGTCCTGACTGATCGCGTGACCTAAGCGTAACGAGCAGCCCAGCCAATTGCAGATTTTAGATTTGCGCTTGCAGATTGAAAATCCGTTGCAGGCCGCCGGTTTCAAATCTGAAATCTAGAATCCGCAATCTGAAATTTCCCTCTACGGTGGCGTGATCAGCCGCACCGGCACGGGAGAACTTCCGAAGACAGGATTTGTTGCGCTATTGCTGCACCCTGTAACGTTGAGAACCGTGACCTTCACGTTTCCGTTGGTATCAACGCCGTTGATGAAGACCTGTAGAAATCCAACAATGGTGACTGGGCTCGTGCCGTTCGGTTTAATAACGTTGTTCGTATTGTCGTAGATCGGCACCGTAACCACCGAATTACTGCTCGTAATCACGTTGCCCGAAATCTTCAGCGGATTGTTGTCCCCGGCTTTGATCTGAAAGGGATAGTTCGTGTCGTCCAGCGTATCCTGGCCGCTCGCCGCGCCGAGACCCAGAGTCCCCTGGTGAATCAGGCACTGCACTCCGTTCGCGGTGTCGCCCTGGCGTGGATTCTCACTGAGGTCCACCGTATTTCCGCTCGCTACCCCACATTGATAGACGGTGCTCTGGTCGCAGCCGGCTATAGCCTGCGCATAGTTCGAGGTAACATCGGAGCAGGCGTCCGTGCCGTCGGAAGGAACTGCCGTCGAACTCTGCGAAACCTGTCCGGGCAGGTATTCCAGGTTCGGCGGGCCGGGAGCGCTGCCGGATGCGCCGCGGTTGACGACCGGCGGTGGGCCGTTTCGCAGCATGCAGGTTCCGCCCATCTTACAGTCCGGAATCAAAACAAACTGTTCGCCGATCACCCCGCTGCCGCCGCTTCCGCCGAGGGAAATTCCCGGGTGCGTGATCGATCCGTCGGTCGTGCTGGCCAGAGTGTTACAGGTAGCATTGGTGCAAGCGGAGCTCGGATTCAGCGGATCGAAATTCGGCACGATCCACGGCTTCACACATCGCGGTTGCACGGGAACAATTCCGTTGGCCACGACGCTGCCGGAGTTCGACGAATTGAAAGCCTCCGCGACGGCCGTGGCGCTCACGCTGCTGCCCGTCTTGCCCCATATGCGTGCAAAAAATGTTGGCAAGTTGGCGCGCTGCACCTTCACCTGCACCAGCGGGTTGATGGCGAATCCCGAGCTCAGAGTCGAGCAATCCGCGTTCGGGGTTCCTGTCCCCACCGAATAAGTCGTGGTGACGGTCGCGGTCGCTCCCCCCACCGTGTTCTGCGTCGCGACCGCCTGTGCAGTTTGTGTAGCCAGGCTGGTCGAACCTCCGCAGATCTGCTGCCAATACAACACCTGGGTTCCAGTGGAGGCCGTTCCTGTGATCCCCGAGAGGGAAATCACGCGGGCTGCCGACAGCGCTGCGGAATCGGCGCTGCGCTGGGCCTCGGCATTCGCCAGGTAAAGGGTTACCGCATCGATCGAAAGAGCGGCCATCGCCATGATCGCGACCATCGCCGCCGCCACCAGCGCCATGGTGACACCGCGTTCTCCCGGCCGGTGCGCAGGAAGCTGGCGGCGAAGCTGGCGGCGAACCTGCTGGCGAATCTGGTGCGAAATAATGGGTGGCTTCATAACTTCTCACGTATAGCATTGAGCGCGTGGCTTCAGCCATGCCGTCAGAAGCGCTCCACAAGCGGCTTTAGCCGCTGAGGGTCGCACTCGCAGAGCATCGCGTCTCCCTTGCCAGGACTTAATCAGAAAATCCTCAGTTCTCGTTATAGGCCACAGCCGTGGTTGTAAGGTTATTCGGTCCCAGGATCGTTCTGCCGAGCAGCGAACTCACGGTATTAAACCGCCAGGCGTAGGGATAAGTAATGGTCACACACGTGGCCACCATGCTGGTCGAGGTTCCCGCCAGAGTCTGCTGGGTTACGCAGCCGCGGTTGATGGAAAATATAATCCCGCCGCCCGGGCAGGTGCCCGTCGATGTTGCACTCCAGGTGAGGCCGCTGCCTGGCGTGATCGTCGCACCGCCGAGGGCACAGTCGTTTATTTTTTCCGCAAGCAAATAGTTATCCACGACCTGGAAAGCGTCGCTCACCGAAACCGGCACGCCGCTCGCTACACCCGATAAATCGTTGGCTGGATCTGCGGCCGCCGCCCGCGCGCCCTCGCGCGCCGCGTTCGCCAACTTCTGTTTCAACGCGAATGCTCCGCTGAAGTCGAAGATGCCCACCACCATCACCACCAGCAAAGGAAGCGAAATCGCAAACTCCGCAATCTGCGAGCCCTGGTCGTTGCGGAGTCGGCGTGCCGCGTCTGGGAGCCAACGTCTGGGATGGAGCGGCGGCGTCATTGCTGTTCGCTCCTCATCTCCGCCCGCGCCGGCAACAGCAGAGCTTGCTTGTTGAGCGATGAGCCGGGTAGCCAGAACGTATAGGGATACTGGAAGCTGACCGACACCCCGCACACACCGGCGCCCCCAAGGGCGGTGCTCGACAGTTGAACATTCTCTTGCACACACACGTTGGTTGGATAGCCCGTGCCCGAGTCGCAGAGCACTGGCTTTCCGTTGGCGCATGACAGCAGATTGTTGGGAGCCGTCGTGGGATTGGCTGGGAGATTGTTTGGATCCAGCTTAGCGGCAGCGAGCGCGCTTTGGATGGCGCTATTGGCGTTCTGCGCCGCCTGTCCGCCTGCGCACGTCACACAGGAGGGTGCCACCGCTGCGCGTGCGCCCTCACGCGCCGCGTGCGCAATCGTTCCGGAGATGCGGAACGCCTGCCCAAACCAGAAGATGCCCATCAACATCATGAACATCAAAGGCAGAACCAGCGCCGCCTCGGCGATCTCCGAGCCGTCGCTTCGGCCTCCCGTCTTAATCCGAGCGGCTTTTCGCCAGAAAAGTTTCATGCAGTCCAGCCCAGATGCGGAGCGCGGCCGAGCCCGTAAAGAACGTAATAGAGCACTACCGTGGAAGCCAACGCCACACCGTAAGGAACTTTCAGCGCCTTCGGATTATCCAGCGAGACTTCCGGTCCCGGCATATGAAAACTTACCAGCGAACCCAGCAGCCGCCCCATATTGCGGACCGTCTCCCGCAGCCGCCCCTTATAGATTACGAGCCCCAGCGCCATGATGCCAGCCACAAAAACCGACCCCATCAGCAGATCCGCCAACAACCCCGGTCCCACGAACGCTCCCAGAGCGCCTGCCAGTTTCCAATCGCCGGCGCCCAGGCTGCGCAGCAAAACGAATGGCAACAACAGCAGCAAACCCAAACCCGTGCCGCGCAGGGAAAACGTCAATCCGTGCACTCCTGCGGCAACCGTGTTCAACACCAACCCTGTTACAAGTCCCGGCACGGTAAGCCAATTCGGAATGCGCCGGCTGCGAAAATCAGTGATTCCGGCAATCACCGAAAGCAGCACCGCGCCGGTCAGAATTGCTGTCTTCAAACCAGCCCCAAATCGTGTTTTGGGTGCCGGATTACCGATTCATCCGCATGTTGTTGAAAAAGCGCCATTTTGTGTTCAGCTCGGAACCTGCACGGAGCGTTTTTGATCCCTCGCAGAGCCCAGGAACGTACTGATGCGCGGATTTTCACATACACCTATATCGAAGTCAATGAACCGATGGGTTCGGCTGGGTTCGGCTGCCCGGTAACACTCTTGTTTTCAACAGCGCCGATTTTCGGGAAACCAGGCCTTTAGAAAAATAAGGCCCGGAACTGGTCCGGGCCTTGCATGCTACAACTTGTTTGCCTCCCGCA
>Ga0210383_10002781_pt1 | contig 15766 bp, 14 predicted proteins | sample IncBWC14OmetaG_FD_160072 | JGI IMG/M metagenome (GOLD analysis project Ga0210383, IMG submission 160072) | Forest soil microbial communities from Barre Woods Harvard Forest LTER site, Petersham, Massachusetts, United States - Inc-BW-C-14-O ...
TCAATCGCTACTTCTTCCTGAGATTCGTTATTCACGTTAGCGGACATGGGTTGACTCTTTGAATCGTCGAGGCGACGAGGGGACTATGATGTGGTTACTGGGTGCGGCGCGCGTGTTGCATGCTGGCGGAGAAATGGCATCGTCAAAAGAGCCGTCAGCACCATCGACCCTAAGCTCCATGCCAAAGCACTCATCATGCCTCCGCGATCCAGCACATATCCCATCGCGCTTGCACCGATGACCGACCCGACGGCGGAAAACGGAGTGGCGGCCGGCACCAGCAAATTGTTTGCGTCAATAAGCGCTGAATAGAGATAGCAATTCAGGAAGACGTAGCCGATTTGCAAGAGGGAGATGTAAAACGTGAAAAACGCGGCCGAATGGGAACCCAAGGTTGTTCCCAGCAACGTCGCGATCATCAGCAAGACGGCTCCCCCGATGGGGAGCCGCAGGCCGATGCGATCGTTGAGCACATAGGCGGCCACGGACCCTAGGCAACTCAAGACCACTGAGATTCCGATCGCGTGCAAGGTCGCACCAACGGATAAATTGGCCGCCACGCGGCCGAATTCACCGAAGAATGTAAAAACGCCCGTTTGCACCGCAATGAAGGGAATAAAGGAGAAGAGCAGCGGGTAGGCGCGCCACGAGCTTCGCTTCTCTTGGAGTACTTCTTGCGTGGTGGCCGAAGTGCTTGGCCACGCGGACGGCAAAAAAGATAGAAATGGAACCAAAACGGCAAACAGCACTGCCATTAGGATGAAAAGACCGGACGCTCCCAGTCGCTCGAATAACGAGGCAGTCGAGAACATAAACGTTGCTTCGACGATGATTTGAATAAATGTGGTGACGGCAATAATGTGTCCTGGTGATCTCGAGTTGGCGAGCACTGCTGAGTAAAGAGCCGTCAACAATCCGCCACACAGTCCCACTAGTGCGCGTAGAACGCATACAGCTGTGAAGTCTTTGACGATGACACACAACGCATTGGCTGTAATGGCCACTAGCAACGAGGACAGCGCTACCTGCCGCCAGCGCCAACGTGTCTGCCAGTACAGCCCTGAGAGCGAACCCAAAGCCAGACCTGCAAGTTCGATCGCTGCGACCGCACCCAATTGAGTAGAAGACCAGTGCAAGTGAGCCCAAGCCTCGAGCATGGCTGGGGTTATGAGTGTGCCCAGTGTTCCGATGATGAACAGGGCATTGACGTATGCGAGGCGCGGCAGCGAATCGATGCGCTGCACGTGTGATGGGATTGTATTCACCAGAACAGCATCGGGGTTCGATCGAGAGACTCCGGGCCGCTTTGCGTCACGATCAGGTTCTTCTCAAACCCGGCGGTACCGATACCCGGATGCCTGAGGAATATCTCCGCCGCCATCACCATGCCGGCCTCGAGCGGCACGTCGTACCGAAGATCGCCGTTCGTATCCGCCTCCCCTTCGCCGATCGGAATGCCACGGGCAATAAAATTCGTAGCGAGCCCGTGCCCCAGCAGTGGCACTTTCAATTGCACAGAGTCAAAGTAGCCGTGTCTGCGGGCAACCTCGCCGCCGAGTATGCCTAACTGGCGGGGCGTCACCCCCGGTCGCATGGCTGATGCCACCGTCTCCACCACTTCAACAGCACCCTCCAGCAGTGAGCGTTGCGCCGCTGTGGGGCGATTGCCGCAAATCAGCGAGCGGCCAGGATCCATCCAATAGCCTTGGAAGATGGGGCCCATGATCCACGCGCGTACGACCTCCCCTGCGACCGGCGGAGTGGTGTGATAGCCGTACAGATCCGCGCTGACCACTCGATACTCGGTCGCGGGTCCATGATGAATATCAATGCGATGAAACCCGCCCCCGGCGCGCAGCAGAATGGCGGCGGCGGCCGAAGCCGCCTCGGCACTTGAGCGGCCGGATAAGAGGCACTCGCAGGCGGCGGAGAGGGCCCGGGTGATCACATCGCCTGCCGTACGATAGGCCTCGAGCTCTCTCGCACTCTTGATCGTCTGTGAATCCAGCAGCAGCGTCTCGTCACTGTGCCATTCAATCTGGGGTGTATGGCGCCGCAGCTGTCGATCGTACATTCCTGGCAGGACATCATCGCCTACCACCGCAATACGGCCCTCGATGCCCTGTGCCGTCAAGTAGGCTGCCAACCCCTTCATCAAGTTCTCAGGATGACTCACCGTCCTTCCGCAAACGACCTGCGATAGATCTAGGTCACCCGTTGGCAATCCCACATGCAGCTCGGGTTCTTGGTCGCGCCGCATCAGCACGGCGCAGAACGTGTATGGTGCACCTCCTTCTTCGCTGGCCGGATCCTGCCCCGAGCCGTTCATTACGAAATTGGTGAGCCAGTAGACATCACCCACCCGGTCGAAGGTCCCTGCCCCACGCTGCCAGATTAGGAGAGTGTCATAGCCACGCGCCGCCATGGCACGTTGCACTCTGCCCCAGCGATCCCGATATTCGTCGGCCGTGAAATACAAGTTGCTTGCGGGGCTCATGAACTGAGCGCTCGACGCCGCGGTGAGCACACATCCAGAAACTCCTCGAGCAGCCGATTGAATCGAGTCGTTTGATCGATGTACATCATGTGTGCACACTCAGCCATGACGACCAAGGTGGCCCGTGGAAGCGATGCCCGTGTGAGGTCGGCGGACTCGGTTGAGACCATGTCGCGATCGCCGATGATCACCAGGGCCGGTGCCTTGACGCGAGAGAGAGATTCGGTGAAATCAAAACCTTTCAGATTCCCATCGATGCGAAAGTCTGAGCGGCGCACCCACATTTCTCGCAAGACGTCCATGCCGAGCGGGGGTGGATGCTTGAATCGGCGCGGAGGTGGCTTTGCGTACATGTAAGAGGCCAGCGCTTGTGCCGAGGCCGCTGCGTAAGCCTTTGTGTACGCGCCGTCGGCCTCGAAAATGCCGTCCTTTTCGTAGCACTCAAGGCGCGATTGAAGAGCCTTCGGTAGTTCCCGTCGAATACGTCGAAAGTCTCGATGAATGCAAGCGGCACTCGAGCCCGTGCCAGCTAGCACGAGACCCAAGACCCGTCTAGGGTGACGCACGGCATAGGCTTGCGCGAGAATGCCGCCAAAGGAGTGACCCAACACGACGAATTGCCGGATCCGCAAGTGTTCACGAACTCGCTCGATGTCCTGCACCATGTGATTCAGCGTGTACCCCTTAGGATCTTTAAGCCGCTCAGAGCGGCCCGAACCGCGCTCATCGATCAACACCAAGCGACAGCGGCTCGCCAACGGCTCAAGTGCCGGGAGAAAATCGGAGTGATCTGCTCCCGGCCCCCCGTGCAGCAGCAACAACGGTATGCCGCTGCCGAGCGTTTTATAGAAGATGCGTGCACCACCGCCGACGACGAAACCTTCTCCGCCGCGTGAATGCCGACCGACGTGTGCACTACGCATTGCCATCATCAGAGGTTCGGTTCGCCGATGAATTACCGACGATGCTCGCTAGGTTATTGAGACTCTTATTCCAAGATTTGTGAAATGCCATGGTCAGGTTTGTCAGGATCGCCTCCGCCGGCCGCTTGTCTGTTCTCAAGTTGCAATACGAGCGAATGAGGATTGTCGTCGAGTTTCCCGCTTTCAAAAAATCCCAGTGATAGAACGCAACGACATCTCGAACCTCGGTCTCATAGTCCGCCGACATGGATTTGGGATTCGCGGCCGTAAGCTTTACGACTATCTCGGATTCGGTCGTGACCTTTATCTGCTCCTGAAGATAATACAAGGTGGGATCCTGCATGCCGACACCATACAAAGGGCTTGCTTTGAGAACTTGCCCTTCTTGGAGCCCGACGCCCTCATATGGAGGCCCGGAAATCCATTCCCAGTGGTAATCCGTATACCATTGGTTCATATCCATGAACACGGGCCATACTCTCCCAACTGGCGCGCCAATGGTTTTCTTAACACTGAGATATTCTGCAAGTTCGTAAGAAATAGTCATATTGAATGCTCCTGAAGTTTGAGAGCAGGCGCACTCGCTTTCTCCACCCGGCGCGCTCGAATCAACACGGGGATTGTCAGCATCGCGGTCATCGCCATCGCGCCTGAGGTCAATAGGGGGATTGCGGTGACCCCTTCATGCTCGAGTGCGAAACCAACCGCGCCGGCACCGAATGCGGAGCCAAATGATGACAACGAAGTCGCTGCCGGAACCAAGAGATTGTTGTAGTGAATGAGGGCTGAGTACAGGTAGCAGCCCAATGCGATCCAAGCAATCTGCAGCGTCGAAATATGAAAGAGGAACCACGAGGCGGACCTCGATGCAAAAATCATCGCGAATACCATGCCACCCGTCAGGGCGATTGCGCAGCCGATCGGAAGCGCGAACCCTACGCGATCGTTTAAAACGTACGCGCCGACTGCGCCTACGGAGCTAAACACCACACTGATGCCGATGATGTGCAGCGATTGCTCGGCCGACAGGTGTGCCACGAGGCGGCCAAATTCTCCCAAGAAAGTGTACACACCGGTCTGCACTACAATGTACGGTACAAACGCCAACAAGAGCATGTATCCGATCGAGGCTCGCCTTCGGGAGACTGGATGGACAGTTGCCTCGCCGCCATCGCCTTCCGGCCAGCCACGAGGTAAGAGGCTCAGCAGTGGAACGAGGACAAGAGAAAGCGCGGTCAAGAGAAAGAACAAGCCGCTGGCGCCTAATCGTTGAAACACAGTCGCTGCGCCGAATATAAAGAGCGCTTCAAGGCCGATCTGAATAAAGTTCGTGACCGCGATCACCTTTCCCGGCGATCTCGTGTTGGCCAGGAACGCCGAATAGATCGCACACAAAAAGCCGCCGGCGAATCCGGCCACGCTTCGCGCGATGCACACGATGGCGAAGCTATGCAGGATGACACACGCCAAATTGGCGATTATCGCCAGCACCAAAGACACCAAGGCAACCTGGCGCCAGGACCAGCGACGCTGCCAATACAGACCCGACAAGGAACCCGAAGCCAGGGTCACAAGTTCGAGCGCGGCAACCTGACCTAGTTGACTTTCACTCCAGTGAAGCGCAGCCCAGGACTCGAGGAGGGCCGGTGCGATGAGCGTCCCGAGAGTACCGATGATGAACAGGGCGTTCACATAGACGAGACGCGCGAAGGTATCAAATCTCGCGGCACTCATCGCAGAACCGCTGGCTGTATGCCTCATCGCTTCGCTCCGCGGGCTATAAATCGCAGGCTATTTGCCCCGCGAGGCACATTAAAAATTCATCTTCAGGTCTACACCGATCGTTCTAGGGGGTGTAGATATCTGTGTGTTGAACAGATTGCTATAGCCGTAGAGCGCGCCCTCTTGTATTTCCAGAATACCGTTCGAATTCGTGAGGTTGTGGCCATAGAGCGATAGATCGAAGTGTCCAGTGCGCATCCCGATGGCCCCTTCGAGCGAACTGTAAGCAGGGCGCGTTGCGTTGTAGGTAAACCCAGCGGGGACGTTCCCCAGGTGACTCCAATCGACGCGAATGTAGCCGGTGTAATTTGCGAAGACGGGTTTGGTGTATTGGGCGCCAATGTTGAATTTCTGATACGGCACGCCAGGAATCGGCTGTCCGGCTTGCGCAGTTCCTGCCCCCTGAAATGGGGCATCAATGGATGTGAAGTCTGCGTGATCGTAAGAACCGCTGGCAGTGAGCAGCAGCGATTCGATAGGCTTGAAGTTGATCTCCGCTTCAAACCCCTTGCTCTGCGCCGTTCCGACGTTAGCGACAAATAGGTAACCGCAGCCGGGATCGGTGACCGCCTGCTGTACATTCTTCCAATCGATCTTGTACGCGGCCACGTCAATGGAGAGCCGACGATCCAGAAACTCGGTCTTCGCGCCCAGCTCATAGTTCCAAACAGTGTCCGGCTGATACAAGGGCGAGTAGGCACTGTTCAGCGTGCAGCCGATTCCGCTGGGGAGCCCTACATTCGGGCCGCCGGGTCGGTAGCCACGTGCCGCCGTGGCGTATAAGGTCGCATCGGTGACCGGATGATACGTGAGGACGACCCGTGGGCTGCTGCCACTAGCCTTTGCATGGACCAGAGGCTGACTCGGCGCCGCGAGTACACCGCTCTGCGTATTTTCCAGACTGTCATGGAGCTCGTAATAGCGCTCTCCCAGGGTGATTTCCAAGCTGGGCAATATTTTGTAAGTGAGATCTGCGAAAACTGCCACCTGTTGATCGATCGCTTCTTGGTCAAAAGAGTAAAGATTTGGACCGGTCGTTTGTCCTATGGCGGCTGAGAAAGAGTCGCTATTGGTCGATTCGGTTGAATGCTGGCGGTAATGACTGAAATATGCACCGCCCACCCAACGCAAAGGCCGGTCAGTCGGGGACGTCAATCGAAATTCCTGAACAAAGCCTGCGTTGTGGGACGTGTCGAAATCTGTTGTCGGGTAGTTTGGCGGATAGGAAACACCGAACAGCGGTGCGAGAGTGGCCCAATAGAGAGTGAAATCACTCTGAGTCTGCGTGTCCCGAGATAGTATCGACGTGGAGGACATCAGGGTCGCAAAGTCAAAGCTATAATCCACTTGGAGATTGCCAACTTCCAGGCGACTCTGCTGCGGCGTCGGATAGTAGGTCGCTACTGTGAACTGTGGCAGGTTGGTGAAATACTGCGAATTGTTGCTTGAATCCACCACCGAGATCGTCAAACTCGGCTTGATGGTCAAGGCATCGGTCGGCTTCCACGACCCGAGGATGCGCCCGCTCTTAAGATCGACATCGTTGATTCGCCGTTCAGTCACCGGGAGGTCGGGAGACGCAACGCTGTAATCACCCGGGGTCGCTTGATTGATATAGCCTGGGACGTGCTCAAAAGCCCCGACGAGACGCACAGCGGCGTTGGACGACAGTGGGAGATTCACGGCCGATTTCGCTAGATACCCTTGACCACCGCCATCCATGTTCGAGCCGCCGACCTCCGCGTTCACCGCATAGGCTGCGGGATCCGGTTGAGCCGTCAGGACCCTTATTGCACCACCCATGGAGCTCGAGCCGTACAGCGTTCCCTGCGGCCCTCGCAGCACCTCGACCCGATCCACATCAAAGAAATCGATGTCTGGGGCACCGGCATATCCGTCGGTGCGGATGTCGAGGGGAGTCTCATTGAGATACATCGACACGGCAGGAGCAAGTCCGTAGGAAGTGCCGAGGCCACGAATTGCCAGCGTCGTCTCGCCTGGACTCAGCACGTCGAAAGAGAGACTCGGAACGTGTGCGGCCAAGTCTGCGTTCCCCTGCAAGTGTAACTGGTTGAGCGAATCGCCGCTGATCGCCGTGATGGCCTCGGGCACGTCTTGCAGGCGCTCGGTGCGGCGCTGTGCAGTCACTACAACCTCTTCAAGCGCATCGTCTGCCGCGAATATCGGCAATGCCGTGCTGGTGAGCAGGAGGACGCAGGATCCCAGTAACCAATTTGTGGTTCTTAATTTCATATCATCTCCATTGCCTGTCGCGCACCGCGCGTGCCTTCCAGCATGGCGTGCGCCATATTCATGTTGCCCTGCAGCTCCGAGTGCGCGAACACAATGCGACCGTATGGCGTACGAATCACCTCATGCGGCGGAGGCGTATTTTCCGAGCCAAAGAAGAATCCCGGTCCCGGCGCAAAATAGGCATGGCCCCAACGATTTAAGACGATGCCTGCAATATCGCGCCGTGCATCGAAGCCCGCCGTGCCGAACATATCCGAGAGTTGTTCGCGAATCTGACGCTCGAATTCCAAATAGGACGTCGATAACAGTTGCGCGCGCCCCGCCATGCCCTGCACCGTTGGATCAACCTCCGGGTGCAGCAGCGGAATATAAAAAGTGAGCACAATGGGGCTGTTCGGTGTGAGCGGCTGCGCGTTTTTGTGCCAAGCTACATTGCGGCGTACGCAGACATGCCACCCCAGCCCCGCGAACCAGCGCGCCGCCGTGATACCGAGCTTGTCGAAGTAGCGCCAGTGGCGCACAGCCACGTTGGCGGTCAAGACTGGGCCATAGCGAAACTGACTATAGGCCGCGGTGTGTGACGCTGACAGGTCGCCTACCACCTTGCGATTCACCCAGCCGCCCGTGCCCATCACCACTGCTTTGGCCCGGATGCAATGCAGCTTTCCTCGCTGGACGTACATTACGCGCACCGAACCCGCGCTGGCGGGATCTCCTTCGTGGCGAATGTGTACCGCAGTGGATTCCAAGCGCAGGCGCAGCGGTGCGCCAGACCGATCGAGCGCATTTGAGTTGATGCTGCCCTGGGCTGTATCGGCCAATGAGCCATCGCCGCCGATGACATCCGGCAGGATTCGAGCCCACATCTTGCGCAGGATTGCCGCGTTGCCGCCCGGAAAGGACACCACCGACACATTGGCGAATCGATTGGGCGAGTTGCTTGGGATGGTACCGGGCAGCGTCAGGCGCTTCGCCGCCAGTGCCGACACGGCATTGCCGCACACGCCGAAATTGCCGACTCCGAGCAAGGGATCAATGTAGCGCTTGACTTCAGTCCCGTAGCCGAGCTTGTCCAGAAGATCGTAGTAGGTGATGGAGTCGAGCCACCGATCCGCGTCCGCCTGCGCCGATACCGCATCGCGCCGATTGTTGGCAAAGTCGTCGAGTTCCTTTTGAACTTCGCTGCTCCACGGCGTATTGGCAAAGCCCGCGGCGATGGGGTTCTTGGCCCACCCGTGTCCCTTGAAGTAGTAGCCGGTCGCAAACTCCTTCTCCAAGACCATCGGATCAAAATGATCATTGGGCAAGTTGTACTTTTCTGCGCCGCCCGCTAGCGGCTCAAGATCGTAGTGCCACGGCATGCCGAGCTCGCGGTAAATCTGCGCATAGGTCTCGTAGCGTCCGGTGATGTGGTCGTTCTCTTTGACCGCGAGTGCACCGTTGGAACCCTGAGGTGCGACCAACCGGTGCCCGTCCACATCGAATTCGTTCTGCTTCGCCTCGCCGCCGAAGACAGGGTGGTTCTCGAGTACCAGGCAAGTCTGTCCCGGCTTTCTATGTTTGCTGAATTCGTAGGCTGCGGTGGTGCCGGAAAAGCCGCCGCCGATCACCACCAGATCATAATTCTCTTCGATGGCCAGGGCGGCCTCCGGATAGAGGTGATCCCGAATACCATGCGCCGCGTCGCGCACCGCCGCGGTGTTGCCGTTAGACCAGCGGTAATCACCAACTCCGCCATACCCGGTCCAGGGTGAACCAGAGGGGGCGTAGGATGTCGTGGGCTTTGCGCTCGCAGCTGGCGATCCGGCGCCGAGCAGTGCTGCACCTGAACCTATCAATACCCCGTTGACGAAGTCTCGTCGCGATATGGGGCAACTCATGCCGAGCGAGCGCGCCAGGCGTTTGCGCGTCATAGACCCTTCATGGGTTGAACCTGGGAGCTCGCTGGAATGTGGTTCCGTATCTCCATGCGAATGCGGTCTTGGCTCTCACGCCGCAGGTAAGGCGCCGCCAGCAATAGCGGCACAATCACTCCCACGACCAGCGATTCGATAATGACGAGGGAACTTTGCAACGCACGCCCTCCTCCCTGTGCGCTCAATGCGCCGCTGATGGCACCCACCAAGGCGGGTCCCACTGCCAACCCGGTCACGCCGGCGACCAGCAAGGTGACGGCACTGGTGGTGGCCCGCATAAGCGTGGGCACATGAACGAAGCAAGCGGCCCAAAGCGCGCCGTTGGTGGCGAAGATCGCGAAGGAATAGAAGCCGTTCAGCGTTAAGGCTGCATTCGCCGAGTGCGCCAAAAGCATCGATAATCCTAGCGGCAGCGCCACCATGTACATGGCGGCGGGGAACCACACCAACCAACGAATGTCGCGACGGATAAGATAAGTGGCGATCAATCCGCCCAAGATGCTGCCCGGTACTCCGCCGAAGGCCACCGCCATGCCATAGCGGAACCCAACTTCGGAAACCGACAGTGCGAATTGGCGCACGTAGTAGGAAGGCAGCCATTGGTTCAGTCCGAACTCGACGAGCATGCCGAAGCACACGGCCACCACCACCAGAACATAGGACCTGAGGGATAAAAGGTGGCCCACGACCTCACGCAACGCTACCGCAGATGCTCCCGCATCGACCGCGATTCCGCGCCTCGATGGTTCGCGCAGCGTCGCGAACATCAGTACTGCCAACGCGCATCCAGATAGGGCAAAGTAGGTCATGGCGTGACGCCAGCCGACCCGCATCTCCAGGTAACCACCGAGGATCAACGACATAGTCGCACCCAGCACCGCGCCGGTGGAATGCAGACCCAATACAAATGGCCGGTGCTCTGTCGAAACGTAGTCAGCGAGGAGCGAGTGCGAGGTTGGGATGCACACCGATTCGCCGACGCCAAGTGCGATGCGGGCCGCGAGCATCTGCACAAAGCTGCGCGTCAGCCCGAATAGTCCAGTGGCAGTGCTCCAGAAGAGGATTGCGATTGACAACCAAACGACACGACCATTGCGGTCGGCGAAGCGCGCGAGGGGTACACCGGTGAGCGCGTAAAAGAGTGCGAATCCGCCGCCCATCATGACACCCAGCTGTGCATCGCTGAGAGCCATGTCGGCTTGAATGGCCGGAAGAAGAATGGACACAATCATGCGCTGGCCGTAGTTCGCGACGTTCGCGAGAAACAACAGGAGTACCGCGTAGGCCGCATACGAGGACGTCACCGCCGGCTTCATGCAGGCTCGGTCATGAGCGCGAGATACCGATCTATGAAATCTGCCGTCATGCCCTCCAGTAAGGAATAGGGACCCGGCACGTAGGCGCGCGAAGCGACACCGGCGGCATTCAATTCGATGATGCTCTTGTCTTGCTTGGTGGTTTCATCCCAAAGCCAAACCAAATCCGGGACCTTGTAATCACGCCCTTCAATCGCATCGCCGCGCACCAACCAGTACAACACGGCCTTCGTCGTGGTTGCATTTTGCGGAATGTAGGTCACGACGATGGCGTAGTCGCACATGGCGGCCATGTAGGAAAGGAATCCGATACATCCTGTCGTAACACTCTCATCGTGTGCTGCAATCCGGCCGAGTAGTGGTGCAACACCCTTACCGTCCCGAGAGGCAGTAAGTTGACCGGGCGCCAAGGGCCATGTACCGGCCCGGCAGAGTTGCCCATCAGTTGCGATCGACTCGCTACGGCCCGTGCCGGTACTTGCGGCCTGCATTTTCAGTTGCCACGACTTCTGATACGCCGCGAAGGCTTCAGGGGCATCGGCGACTTTTTCATCTGCGCGCACGAATGCGTTAGCGGCCGTATACTCTGGGTGGCTGGGCAGGCAGTGATAGCACTCGAGATTGTTCTCGATGGCAAGCTTCCAGTTTGCCTGGATGGCATACACGCGAGTGGCAGCGACTTTGCATGACGCGAGTTCGTAACGCTCCCAATACGGTCGTACATGCTGAAGCAAGGTCGACGGGTCGGGTGCCTGAGCTGGGTTGAGTGTGATCAGTATCAGACCCTCGAAAATGGCGACTCCGCAGCGGCGTAGGGCGAAATCTGATTTGTTCAGAGCCTCCGGCATATGGCGCCAGGCCGCTAACTTGCCGTCGAGACGGTAGGACCATCCGTGATAGCGGCAGCGTAGCAATGCCGTGCGCCCTGCTGCTTCTTCGCAGATCCTCGACCCGCGATGACGGCACACATTGTGCAACGCGTGGATCGCACCGTCGGCACTGCGTACCACGATGAGCGAGGCGCCCAACGCTTCGACGACGAAATAGTCGCCGTGCGCTGGGATCTGGCCGACATGCCCCGCGAGCATCCAATGAGCGCCCAAGAACCGCCCCACTTCGAGCTCGAAAAGCTCTTTTTCGAGGTAGAACGCCTGCGCGAGGCTGCCCCCACGTCGGTGCTCGCGTACCAGTTCTTGCAATCGCGGCGAAGTGCGCATGCCCAGATGAATCCCGCTTCTCGTCTCTATGTTCCGACTCTAGACCCCGAGGAAGTTCGCCCGTTAATTAAGACGTTTCGGAATGATGAAATCGTACTTGTCGATGAGCGGTTTTGTTGGGCCCGACCGAACGCTAGTGGCGACCTCTCGCGAAGACCCGGTCGGACCCGCCTACTCAATGATTTAGCGCCAAACATACTTTGGAACGGCGCTCCGCATCGATGGGAAACGCCACGACAATAGAACTGGGCGCGACTGTCCGCAGCGGGTGATAATGCGATCGTCACGAGAACTGGTAGGTAATGGGCACTAAGGTAGTACTAAGCGCGGGAGATCCGGATCTCTGGGGGAAACTAGAGCAGATCCAGCAGATCGATCCGGCGATCAGCGGCGGCATCGACAGCATCATGCTAGGGCGTCAACTGCAAAGCGGCGACAGGCCCATCCCCATGCTTTTTCGCTCGGGCTACGAGGAAGTGCATCAAATCGACGTCGGTTTCTGTGCCCATATTACCGATGCGGTGATTGATCAAGATTGGCGACTCACGGCCACGAGCATTGACCATACTTTGCGTTTTCGTGTCGCTTTTTCAGGTGAGGCGGGTTATGTCGCGCGGGAAAGTCGCGTGTCCGATCAGAGCGCACGCTGCGCTTTCATTGTCCGGCCGCCCGGGGAGTCTCTTACTGCGAGCTTTAAAGGTGGCGACGTCTATCGCTATTGTTCTCTCAGTTTGACGCAAGACTACCTTCGCAACACGCTGGAACTCACGGATGAAGAATGGCCAGCAATGTTGACAACCTATTGGGCACGACGGGAGACGGTCATGGGCCACTTCCCGGTGTCCAAAGCCTCGCTGACCCAGGCCGGCCGCTTCTTTAATATCCGCTTGTCGCGCGCCTGGCACGATCTTACCGTGCGGAGTATAGCGCTGGACTTGTTGAGATTGCTGTTTCAGGACTGGCAGAGCGCTCGATCGCAGGCTCGTCCTTCCATACGCATCACCCCCGCCGAGCGCAGCAAGCTATCGAAGATACGCGAGCAAATCGAAATGGATCCCGCCACACCCCTGACTATTCAGGCGCTTAGCACCAAAGCACGGATGAATCGCAACAAGCTGCATTTTGGCTTTAAACAACAGTTTGGGGCTTCGATCCATGAATACCAGACGGAACTGCGCATGCGGGCGGCTCTCCAGTTGCTGCAGACAACAGGACTTCCCATAGCAGAAATTGCCGAACGCACGGGATATCCGGAACCTACTAATTTTACCGCGGCATTTAAAAAGCACTTCGCAACGCTTCCACGCGACATGCGAAATTCTGTTCAAAAGCGTGCGTGACTTGCGACCTTTGAACTATCCGATTTCCGGGCGAGGTTGTCGTACCATCTGCATAGTTTGCGTGTCTGGCGCTAACCCGCCTTTCTAACTAATATGGCTGGACCTGCGGAATTTTTTATGTCAACAGCCGGTGAATACGAACCGCTCGCTGCCGCGCGAGCGTGTTGGCAGAATGCGTGACTGAGAGACGATGTGCGCGGTGACAACATGCTCATTGATATAGAGCCGGCGCTCAGTGGTCAGCGCTTTGGTCTGGGAGCGACTGATATCACACAGTTGATTATTTCCGCGCGCCACCGTGGGCAGACGCTATATCCTATCTCTGAGTGGCCCTTCTTCGTGTATGTGGGCGTCAGATCACGCAAAGAAATTTCAGAAATGACTTTCCCTGATCCGGCTGAAGCTCGACCATTTAGCGCGGCCTCCTTGTTTCCGTCAAATCTGATGACGGCCTGGCAATGCGTGCGGTGGCGTGGGACTTGGATCGGGCGATCCCGAAGGCCTGGCTCCGGTTTCCGCAAACAAGCGACGCGCATGCACGGCGGCCAGGGAAGATTTGAGGTCAGGGTGCGGTGCCGGTCTGTTTAGTCCAGTTTTCAATTTTGAGATCTGGGACTCGACCGAACTCCTCCGTGTTATTGGTCACTAGCGTAAGGTCGAGAGCACGGGCGTGCGCCGCGATGAAGAGATCGTTCGCACCGATCATTGTTCCACACGATTTGAGCAGCGCACGGATCTGGGCATAGTGAATGGCTGCTTCGCCAGGAAAATCCAGGACCTCGACGTGACGAAGATACTGATCGAGGGCATCACGATCCTGCTGCCGCCTGGGGGATACTTGGACCCCGAACAGCAGCTCGGATTTGGTGATGACGGAAATGCAAACGACGCCGATCGGAACCTTCTGAAGTCTTTTCAAGACAGCGTCATGAGAACGCTTCATGATGTAGGAGGAGATATCCGTATCGAGCATGTACTCCGCCATCAAGGCTCACGCTCCTGGACGGGCGGATCGTCGACCCCTTCCATAAACTCTTTCGACGCAATGGCTCCCGAGCCGAGATATTCAGACCAGTCTGTCGGGCGCGCCGAGAGAATCACGTCGTTACCTTGTCTCCGGATGAACACCTCGGAGGTGCTGAACTGGAACTCTTTGGGCAACCGAACCGCCTGGCTCCGGTTATTCATGAAAATCTTCGCTTTGCGCTGCACGGCTGACCTCCAATATTTGGCATATGCAAAAGTATATGCCATGAGTCGCGGTTACTGCCAGCCGTTAAGCCGACGGAATCGTGTAGAAAAGCCTAAATATATGTTTTTATTATAGTTTATGATCCCGTACGTTCGGGACGTAGGAGTCGCAGGTTCAAAATCCTGTCACCCAGACCATTGATTTCATTAGAGTTTTTTCTCCAAAATCGCCAACGGCTCCAGCGCTCCCAGGCTCGCGGTTCCAAAAACGGTTCCAGTTTCGGCACGAAAAAATCACGCTAAGAGTCGGATTGTTCTTGGATGGCAGCGGATGCTTAAGACGAGTTCCGGTACTTGAATTTTTGACTGCCATCCCTAGTTTCTGGCGCGAATGCCCCTGCGGGCATCTCGCCAGTTTGAAACAACGGTTAGATAACCATAAGGAGTGGTGCCATGAGTACTGTGATGCGACAAGATCCCTGGGGCGTGATGCCGCGCCTACAAGAGGAAATCAATCGTCTGTTCGGCAATACCCGCGAGAATGACAGCAGTTCTGCGACAGCCGCTTGGGTTCCGCCGGTGGATATCCATGAGTACGCGAATCGCTTCGAACTGTATGTTGACCTACCGGGTATCGATCCTGCCGACGTGGAACTAACGCTCGACGGAGGAGTACTTACTCTCTCCGGCGATCGACTCGAGCAAGTCACGACGAAGAACGGTGAAGACTTGCAGGGTCGTCGCATCGAGCGCGGCTATGGATCTTTTCATCGGCGCTTCGTTTTGCCTGATACGGTAGACGGAGAGAAGGTCAATGCAACCGGAAAGAACGGAGTTCTGACCGTCACGATTCCGAAGCAGGCGAAAGCGATGCCGCGGCGGATCCAAATCGGCGGCTGATCCAACTGCCATCCGGCCCATGGCGCGGCGAAATCCGTGCCATGGGCCAGCCGGATTCAATTGCTCGACCAGGACAAACATTCTACGAGTGTCGCGCGTACCCAAGCTCAGGATCAGCGCGCGGCGTGAAAGGCCCGTTACAGCGAATCACACGGCATCAAATCTGCCATCATTTTTTCATCCGTGGGAGTCGTGTTCGCATCGATTCCGGCCAGGGGTTATTCTGTCTTTCGCGCAGCACTACGGGCAGCAACACATGCCATGGAACGACCGAATCATCTTTGATCCCGCCGCCATGAGCGGCAAGCCATGCATTCGGGGCATGCGCGTGACCGTCAGTACTGGGCGAACCAAATTCCCCGAGCTGCCAGCCGGCCTCAATGTGCTCGAGCATGGCCGGGACGCCAGGCACCGGGTGGGACGCCAACGTA
>Ga0210383_10002783_pt1 | contig 15764 bp, 14 predicted proteins | sample IncBWC14OmetaG_FD_160072 | JGI IMG/M metagenome (GOLD analysis project Ga0210383, IMG submission 160072) | Forest soil microbial communities from Barre Woods Harvard Forest LTER site, Petersham, Massachusetts, United States - Inc-BW-C-14-O ...
GCGATGTTACGGAGACGGTGGAAGGAAACATCTATTTTCCTGAAACGAGCCTCAAGCGCGAATACTTTCGTCCCAGCAGTACCACTTCGACTTGTCCGTGGAAGGGGCAGGCCCGCTACCTGAGCCTTCTGATCGACGGGAACGAGAACCCCGACGCGGCCTGGTACTACCCCGATCCCAAGCCCGCCGCCCGCAAGATCAAGGGCTTCGTGGCTTTCTGGCGGGGTGTGGACGTCGAAAAATAGCCGCTGTTGACGCGCGGAGACCGAATGCGGGGCGGAGGCCGAATGCGAGTTCGTACGATTCTGCTCGCTCCATGCCTGGCGGCGGTGATGGCTGCGTGCTCTCATCCCACCGCCGCTCCTCCTCCGCATGGGGCCATGGCTCCTGCGCTTACCGGCGATCCTGCTCATCCCGGCTTCACGTCAGGCTGGGTAGATACCAGGTTGTACTTCGGTCTCGGTCCTGCCGATCACCCGGAACAGGGGATCAGCGAATCGCGCTGGCGCGACTTTCTCGACCGCGAAGTAACACCACGCTTCCCCCACGGGCTGAGCGTGGTCAACGTCTACGGCCAGTGGCAGGGCAAGAGTCAGGCTGTCCCGGAGCGCCTGCGCTCCAAAGTCCTGATCATTGACTACCCCGACACGCAGGAAAACCGGGACAAGGTCGATGCCATCCGCGCCGCGTGGAAGAGCAGCACCGGCGATCAATCGGTATTGCGCGTCACGGAGCCTGCCGACGTGTCGTTCTGATCGGACAGCTCAGACCGAATCCGGACTCACGGTTGTCGTCTGTAGCAGTAAACGCGCTTCGTGAGTGGCACCGCAGTCAGAAACAACGCGCGTAACTGAACACGTCGGATCTCTGCCCAGGTGAAAGGTTGGGGAATTCCGTGTGTTTGCGCAGGATCTCTTCCAGCTGAAACCCGCACTTCTCCATCACGTGCGCCGATGCGCGATGGTCGATATGACAGATCGCTTCGAGCCGTTTGACGCCTAGTTCCCGCGCCAGATCCACCATGGCCAGAAGCGATTCGGTAGCGTAGCCCTGTCCCCAGGCGTCCCGGGCAAGGACGTAGCCCGTGACCGCGCAGGTTGGAGATTTGAACGAAAGGCCAGTTCCGCCGAGCAGGCCATTGTCCTTGCGCGAAAACACGAGGTACGAACCCGCCGGCCCTTTTCGCCATTCCGCGTCGCTCCAAGCCAGAAAGGCATGCGTGTCGGCGAGGGACCGGTGCGTGGGCCAGCTCAGGTAGCGCGTAACCATCGGGTCGCCGGCGTAGCGATCGAGGATAGCGCCGGCCCCCGCAAGTGATGGGCGACGCAGCAAGAGGCGGACGGTCTGCAGGATTTCAGTGTCCATCTGAAACTATGGGAGTGGTTTTCCGATTTCCCAGTGATGGCCGAAGGGGTCACGCACGCGGCCTACACGCCAGCCGTATTCCTTGTCATCGACTGCTGAGACTTCACTCGCCCCGGCCGAAATGGCGTGCGCATACACTTTGTCGGGATCGTCGACAGTCAGGATCATCCGCGTGGTGGCGCCTCCCAGGGTTTCGGGGCTGAAGTTTTTGTGGTCAGGCGATTCGTCGGCCACCCAGAAATCGGAGACACCCACTGCAAGGTGTGCAACCACTGCGCCATCAGGGCTCTCGATGCGGAAGATCTCGGTAGCGTCAAATGCCGCCTTGTAGAAGTCAATAGCCGCGGATCCGCGCCGCACCGAAAGCATCGGCGCCACGCTGGGCCGTGGACTCGTAGAGCCTTGGTCGGGTGACGCCATCGTCGTTCTCCGTTGTTCTTTTGAAACCGTCAGCTAAAAGCTGCCACGCTAGTAAGCCTGGAACTGATTCAGCGGCACCCGGACGCGGAAGCAGGTTGAGCCCGGCTCGGAACGGACGCTGAGGTGACCGCGATGTTTGCGGACGATTCGGTTTGCATTGTCGAGGCCGAGCCCAAGTCCATGTCCCGGTGGCTTGGTGGTGAAGAACGGCTCAAAGACCCGGTCTTGCAACTCAGGAGGAATGCCGCGCCCGTTGTCCCAGATCTCCACCAGCATCATGTCCGCTTCGAGCCGGCACACCAGCTTGAGCCGGCCCTTGTCCTGGCAGCCTGCCATGGCTTCAAGAGCGTTTTCGATGAGCGCGGTCCACACCTGGTTCAACTCCCCGCCGTAGGCGCTGATGGAGGGCAGGTTGGGCTGATAGTCGCGCACCACTTTGACATGGTGCATGCGCGACTTCAGCATCTGCACCGTAGCATCGAGACCAGCCGGGACATCCACGTCCAGAATGGCCGCGCGATCCATGTTGGAGTAGGTCTTGACCGCGCTGATCAGGTCGAAGATACGCGCCGTCGCATGAATGAGCGTGGCCACAGAGCGGGAAGACCGAAGATAACGCGCGAAGTACTGCAAAGTGACGCAGGTCTCTTCGGCGCCCAGCATCGACCCCAGATTGTTCAGGTCGGTCACCGTGGCGCCTTGCTCGTTCAGCTGCGCGGCCACGTCCCACGCTGTATCGCAGGGCAGAGCGATCAGCCAGGTGCGCAATGCTTCCTCGTTGGCGATGAGGTTTGCCGCGTCCTGCGGTTCTGTCGGCTGGGTTCGATGGATCAGGCCCTGTTCCCATTCTTCGATCTGGCGAATCTGCTCTGCCGTCAGGCAAAGATTCACGAGGCGGAAGCGATTCTCGCGGTTGGCCCGCAACTCGCCTTCCAGGCTGGAGGCGGCGCGCTGCGCAGCGGAAGCCGGATTGTTGAATTCATGAGCCAGGTTGCCGGCCAGCTTTCCCAGGGCCGTGAGTTTCTCTGCCTGCTGTTCAATGCGCGTGACTTCGCGCACGCGGTCGAGAAGCGTGGAGACCACCCGCTGAGCCATCGAGGGAATGGCCACCAGCATTTCCGGAAAGAGCGACTTGTGAATCAGCAGGGCCCAACCCGGCGAAACCGCGACAGCCTGTCCCCCGGCGGCCTTCATCCGCGAGAAGGGCAGCAGCCCAGTCATCTGGCCGGCGCGTCCGATGAAGAGTGAGATAGCCCCGCCGTGCTGCCGCTGAACGTGGAACTCACCCTTGAGAATGAGAATCATGCGGTCGGCGGGCGCGCCTTCCTCGAAAAGCACGTCGCCGGTCTGGGCGATGTATTCTTCGCCATGTTCCGCCAGCCACAGGCGGTCTTCAAACGACAGGCCCTGCAGGGGCGTGACCCGTTCAAGCGCCTCCGCGATGATTTCAGGGGGCGTAGGACAAGCGGGCGGGGACAGGGAAGCGACAGGAGAGACCATCCATACCTCCGGAGCGCACTTTAAGGATAGCCGATCCAAACATCAGAATTTCCCCTCATCGAACGGAGTGGAAGCATGTGCGTCGGCACAGAGCGCATATTAAGCCTTTTTAATCGTGTTAATTAGGTCGCTTGGGGAATATGAGTCTTGACCATTTTTTGACGAAAACTGAACGGCAATCCCATCACAGGCGTGAATCCAGTCATTCAAGTATGGCGGTCTGCCTCCGTTTGCGGAAGAACTTTGCAGGGAATTGGCGCCAACGCGATGCGAAGCGGTGCGGTCGAACGATGAATCGCCGCACTCCGCGTTAAGCAGGCCGGTTCCCCCGGAGGCTTCCGACAATGTTCCAAATGCGCACGCTCAGGCGCTGTGGCCCGCACACTGCATCACACCCAGGAACTTGCTCCAAGGCCCCACCGCCTCGCGATACTGCTCGGCCATCACGCGCGAGATCTGGTGCACATGGGTAAGATCGTGCGCGGCCCAGGTCGCCAGAAGCTGCGATAGAGTCACCGCGCCCAGGGCCGGATGGCGTCCCTTTTTTTCGAGGTCCCGGGGATCCAGCCTCATTGCGCTCAGGTGCTGCAGGCTCTCCGTTCGCAACCGGGTGAATTCATCCAGCAGATGTTCGAGGGTTTTTCCCCGGCTTTCGCGGAAGTTTCCTTCGCGATCGAAAGGCTCGAACGCCTTGGTCTCGCCGAAATCCAGGATTAGGCGCGCTCGCGGAATCCAGTCTTCGCGTTCGGCGTGGATCAGGTGAGCCACCACGTCGAAGGGACTCCAGGAACCTGCCCCTTCACTGCCGCGGGTCCAGATTTCCGGCAGCTCCCGCAATAGCGCATCGAGCACCGCAGGCGTGCGCGCAAGAAGTGCCACGGTTTCTTCCAGCTTGTATTCCATCGTTCTCCTCGATTGATCACGAACCCGCGGCAACGATTCCCAATGATTGGTTTATCAGGTGCATTAGGTCACTCGGACTCGCAGCATGTAGAGTGAGTCTAATCAGGTCGGCCGCCCGGCCTCCTGGATTTCAGAACTGAAGAAGAGGGGCAAAAGCGGATGGGAAAAGGAAGGGAGTTTCGATCCTTTACCCCCACGCTCGTGCTCCTGTTGCTTGCCGTGCTGATCAACTACGTCGATCGCGGCAACCTCGCCCTCGCCGCGCCGCTGCTCAAATCGGAGTGGGGCCTTTCCGCTTCCCAGCTGGGAGTTCTGTTTTCCGCTTTCTTCTGGAGCTACATGACGCTCCAGTTTGTGGTCGGCTGGCTGGTCGACCGCTGGAATGTGAACCTTGTCATGGCTCTCGGATTCCTGGTTTGGTCGTTATCGACGGCCGCTACCGCCCTGGCCACAGGTTTTGCCGCCCTGCTGCTGATGCGTCTCCTGCTGGGCGTTGGCGAATCTGTCATGTTTCCGGCCAGCTCCAAAATATGCGCCCAGCATCTGCCCGAGCATCGCCGGGGCTTCGCCAATGCGTTGATCATCGCCGCCATACGCTGGGGTTCGGCGATCGGAACGTTCGGAGGCGGCCTGATCATGGCCCGATACGGCTGGCGTAACACGTTCATGTTCGTCGGCCTAGCCGGGTTGCTATGGTTGCCCGCCTGGTACCGATGGAAGCCCGGTCCCCCCGCCATTCCCGAAAAGATCGCATCCGGAATCCCGAGCGTTGTTGCCGTTTTGAGCCAGCCCTCGTTCTGGGGAGCCGCCACGGGCCACTTCTGCGCGAACTATCTCCTTTACTTCCTCATCAGCTGGCTGCCGTATTACCTGGTGCACGAGCGTCACCTTTCCATGACCTCGATGGCGGGGACGGCGGGCATGCTCTATGCCATCGATTCGTTTTCGGCCATCGCCGCCGGCTGGATCGCCGACAGGAAAATCCGCAACGGAGGAAATCCTGCAGTTGTGCGCAAGACAACCATGGCCCTGGGGTTCGCAGTCGCTGCTGTCTCCTTGCTGACCCTCGCCTATTCCGGGCCCAGCACCTACCTTTGGTGCCTCGTCGCGATCGGGACAGGAAGCGGCATCGGAAACTCTGCCTCCTTCGCCGTAGCCCAGACACTGGCAGGACCGCGTGCTGCAGGCCGCTGGACTGGGTTGCAGAACGGCGTGGCCAATCTATCCGGCATCGCTGGTCCGCCCTTGACGGGTTTGTTGGTTGACTGGACGGGACACTTCGATGCTGCCCTGACGATAGCGGCAATGATGGCGGTTGTCGGTGGACTGGCGTGGATCTTCGGGGTCCGCAAGCTGGAACAGGTGCAATGGCCGGCCACCCCAACTGCTCTCGTCTGAAAAGAAACAAATTCTCCGTGCCCCATCCTTTCCGCTTTTTTCTGCGGAAAGGGTGGGAAACCACGAACCCAAACCGTTCTTTCATCCACCGCGGTTCGGCAACTCCGGTGAGACCACGCACAATGACCGTCCCCCAACAGATAGCCGATAGCTAAATGCCCGGGCTCGTTCCTACCGCGTCTTCGCCACTTCCTCTACCGTGACCGGGTCAAGGAACGGCATGCTGGCACGAAGCTGCTTCCCCACGATTTCGATGGGGTGCTTCGCTTCGGCTTCGCGAAAAGCGAGGAACTCCTTGCGCCCCGAGTTCTGGTCGGCCAGGAAGCGCTTGGCAAAACTTCCGTCCTGAATCTCTTTCAGGATTGCCTTCATCGCCTTACGGCTTTCTTCATTGATCACCCGCGGCCCACTGACGTAATCGCCCCACTCCGCCGTGTCGCTGATGGAGTAGCGCATGTAAGCCAGTCCGCCGCGATAGATCAGATCCACAATGAGCTTGAGTTCGTGCAGCACTTCAAAATAGGCGCTCTCCGGCTGATAGCCGGCTTCGACCAGAGTTTCGTATCCCGCCTTGATCAGCGCGCTCACGCCGCCGCAGAGTACCGACTGCTCACCGAAGAGGTCGGTCTCGGTCTCTTCTTTGAATGTCGTTTCGAGCACGCCGGCGCGCGTGCAGCCAATGCCCTTCAAATAGCTGAGGCTCAGAGCATGCGCGTTGCCTGTCGCATCCTGGTGGACTGCGATCAACCCCGGAACACCTCCGCCCTCAGTGAAGACTTCGCGTACCCGATGGCCCGGCGCCTTGGGCGCGGCCATCCCCACGTCGATACCGGCGAGGGGAACGATGGTCCTGAAGTGAATATTGAAACCGTGCGCAAACATGAGCAACTTGCCCGCGCTGAGGTTCGGCTCGATCTCCTCGGCATACAATTTGGCGGCGGTCTGATCTGGAACCAGAACCATCACCACGTCGGCCCACTTGGTGGCTTCATCGACGGTCGTGACTTCGAGGCCCGCCTTCTGTGCCTTGGCGATCGACTTGGAGCCCGCGGCGAGCCCCACTTTTACCTGTACACCCGAGTCCTTGAGGTTGAGAGCATGGGCGTGTCCCTGCGAGCCGTAGCCGATAATGGCCACCTTCTTCGCCTGAATGAGGGAAAGATCAGCATCGTGGTCGTAGTAGGTCTTTGCCATTTTGTTTCTATTCTTCCTTTGGGATACTTGGTTGAAATCTCTTACTTCGTTGAAGGTCTCATCACTTTCCCGCTGTCATCCTGAACGAAGGTTGCCGCGGCGGCGAGTTACGGTTGAATGACCGACCTTTGGGTGCCCCACCCTCGCGACGTCCTTGTTTTTGTCGCCAGGGTGGGATACCTCGAAGCCAAACCAGTTTTGGTCATCCTGCGCGCAGCGAAGGATCTGCGGTTCTCCAACGCCTAATGTTACTCCGGCTCAACCACCGCGCCTTCCTCGGCTTCGAGGACCTGGTTTTCGACCTCGGCCGACTCGCTTTCTTTAGCGCCCATTGCGCGCAGCACGCTGCTGGTGTGGTGGCCGCGGCGCATCGTCATTTTACCGCTGCGGCAGATCTCGAGAATGTGGTTATCTCCCTCCTCGAGCACCTGGATCAGCCCCTCGATCTTGCTCTCCACGCCGGTCATCTCGATCATCAGCGATTCAGGAGCAAGATCGACGATGCGTGCGCGAAATACTTCGACGAGCTCAAAAATAGCCGACCGCGTGTGCCGCGTTGCAGCGACCTTGATGAGAACGAGTTCGCGCGTCACCGCCGCCGCGCCGGCAATGTCATCCACATCGACGACATTCTCCAGCTTGAAGAGGCTGGCGCGAATGCGATGGCCCGCCTCCGTCGAGGCCTCGCAGACGATCGTCATGCGCGAAAGCCCGGGGCGTTCGCTCCGGCCAACCGTCAGCGAAATGATGTTGATGTTCAGGCGGCGAAACAGTGATGCCACGCGCGTCAGCACGCCCGGCTTGTCTTCCACGTAGGCTACGAATGTGTGCAGCATAAAAGCCTTTCGAGGGATCAGGGGTCAGGTTTCAGGGATCAGTGAGTCTGTGCTGGAACGAACTTCATCTGCAGATACGATTTGAATAAGAGCCTTCTCCCTGCATCTGCAAATCTAATCCCTGACCCCTGACCCCTGACCCCTGATCCCTGTTCCCTGTCTTATTCGTCTTCCGCCGACTCCACCATTGGATTGCTTCCGGGGCGGCGGATCATTTCGTGCAAAGCCGAGCCGGCTGGAATCATCGGGTAAACCGAATCTTCCTTCTCGACCAGGAAGTTGAGCAGATACGGTCCGGCGTGACTGCGCGCCTCGGCCACCGAGGCGTCCACCTCGGCGCGCGTCCGGACAGCCCGGCCAGCGATGCCGTGCGCGTCGGCCAGCTTCACGAAATCAGGGCTGACCAGCGGCGTGGCCTCGTAGTTGCGCTCGTAGAAGAACTCCTGCCACTGGCGCACCATGCCGAGATAGCCGTTATTGATGACCGCGATGTTGATCTTCAGATTCTCCTGAACGATAGTGGAAAGCTCCGCCGCCGTCATCTGAAACCCGCCGTCCCCGGCGATAACCCAGACTTCCTTTTCCGGACATGCGGTCTTCGCGCCGATGGCCGCCGGCAACGCATAACCCATCGTGCCCAGGCCACCCGAGGTAATGAGCGAACGCGGATGCTCGTGATGGAAGTACTGCGCCTCCCACATCTGGTGCTGGCCCACGTCGGTGACGACGATGGCGTCGCCTCCGGTGATGCGCCACAGGTCGTGCATCACGTGCGCCGCGTAGAGGTGGCCGGAGTCGGGCAGGTTTTTGATATCGTGCACCGCCACGGCGCCCTTGCTCTCTTCAATGGCCCGGAGCCATTTACTTCCGTCGCGTCGGGAAATACGCGGCAAAAGTTGTTCCAGAGCTTCCCTGAGATCGCCGACCAGGGCCACATCGACCTTGATGTTCTTGTTGATCTCAGCGGGGTCGATCTCGATGTGGATCTTTTTGGCCTTCAGAGCGTAGGTCGCCGGCGAGCCGATCACGCGATCGTCGAAGCGCATACCGCAGGCGATCAGGAGGTCGGCCTCCTGGATAGCGTGGTTGACCCACGCTTCTCCGTGCATGCCCATCATGCCCATATTGAGCGGGTGCGACGCGGGGAACCCGCCCAGGCCCAGCAGCGTCAAGGCAACGGGTACCTGCGCGCGTTCGGCCAGCGTCCGCAATTGCTCCATGGCGCCGGATTCGCTCACGCCATGCCCGGCGAGAATCACCGGCCGCTGCGCATTGCGGATCAGTTCCGCGGCGTGTGCAAGTCCCGACTCCTCGACCCGCAGCATGGGATGCGGCCGATACGCCTTGGGCTTGGCGGCAGCAAAGTCAAACAGCGCCGTGGCCTGTTGCGCATCCTTGGTGATGTCGACCAGCACGGGGCCAGGGCGGCCGGATTGCGCAATCTGAAATGCGAGGCGCAGCGCCGGGGCAAGGTCCTCGGCCTTGTTCACGAGGAAATTGTGCTTGGTCACCGGCAGCGTGATGCCGGTAATGTCGACTTCCTGGAATGCGTCCGTGCCCAGCACCTTGCTCGAAACGTTGCCGGTGACACAGACGATGGGAATCGAATCCAGCATCGCAGTCGCAATGCCAGTGACCAGGTTGGTCGCACCAGGTCCGCTGGTGGCAATCGCCACGCCCACCTTGCCCGAAGCGCGCGCGTAGCCGTCGGCCATGTGCGCTGCGCCCTGCTCGTGGCGCACCAGTATGTGGCGGATGGGAAACTTGCGCAGCGCATCATACGCTGGCAGAATCGCCCCACCCGGATAGCCGAAGACCTCGGTAACGCCCTCGCCCACCAGGGTTGCCCAGAGAATCTCCGCGCCGGTGAGTCGGGTGGGAGTGGTGAGATGAGAATTGGCGTTAGTCGTCATGATGAGGTCTCCTTCTAATTAGCTGCTAGCATCTAGCTTCTAGCCGCTAGCCTGTTTCGTGCTGGGGCGATCTGTGCTGCTCTTCTTGAGCTCGTTCAACCCGTTCATTGCGCCCAGTCTTGAGATTTCGTTTGCTGCGTAGAAAACTAGGAGCTAGAGGCTAGCAGCTGCTTGTTCACGTCGTCGCTCCCAGCGATGCCGAGTTCACTCGATCGACATATTTGCGAAAGACGCCTGTGGGCCAGCGCAATGCCGGCGGCGCAAAGTCCTTCAGCCGGTTCTTGATTTCTTCATCGCTGAGCTCGACATCAAGCCTACGATTGGCGATATCAAAGTGAATCATGTCGCCTTCGCGCACCGCGGCAATGGGTCCGCCGACAAATGCTTCCGGCGCCACGTGTCCGGCGGTAAAGCCGCGCGTCGCGCCAGAGAAGCGGCCGTCGGTAAGCAGGGCGACAGTATGCGTGAGGTCCGGATGTCCGCTGACGGCCGCCGTTACCTGCAGCATCTCGCGCATGCCCGGGCCGCCCTTGGGGCCTTCGTAGCGAATGATCAGCACATCGCCAGGCTTGATCTTGTCGGACTGCACGGCGGCGAAACAATCCTCTTCGCAATCAAAGACACGCGCCGGCCCGCGATGTTCGACGCGATCGGCAGCCGCGATCTTCATCACGCAACCTTCGGGAGCGAGATTGCCTTTCAAAATCACGAGGCCGCCTGTTGGCTTGATCGGCTTCTCGAAGGTATGAATCACGACCTGGCCCGGTGTCTCCTTGGCCAGCGCCGCTTCTTCGGCGAGCGTCTTGCCGCTGACGGTGAGCGTCGATCCGTCTGCATGTCCAGCATCGATAAGCCGTTTTGCCAACAGCCTCGATCCCCCCGCCGCCTGGTAGTCAGAAGCAACAAACTTGCCCGCCGGAGTCAGATCGCAAATGAAAGGCGTGCGCTTCGAGATCGCGTCAAAGTCGTCAATCGACAGCGGAATGTTCATTTCGCGGGCGATGGCGATCAGGTGCAGCACCGCGTTGGTTGAGCCGCCGCTTGCCGCCACGCTGGCGATGGTGTTCTCGAGTGCTTTGCGCGTGATGATCTGAGAAGGGCGCCGATTGGCGCGCACCGCGTCCATGATCATGCGGCCCGCCTCGCGTGTCGCAGCATACTTGTCTTTCGAAGTGGCGGGAACTCCGGAGAGCTGAATGGGCGAAATGCCCAGGATTTCGCCGCTCATCGCCATGGTGTTGGCGGTGAACTGCCCGCCGCATGCGCCCGCACCGGGGCAAGCGTTGGCTTCGAGCGCTTCAAGCCCGGCTTCATCGATTTTCCCGGCCGCATAGGAGCCGATCCCTTCGAACACATTCTGGATCGTGATGTCGACGCCGTTGAGCTTGCCGGGCGCGATCGATCCGCCGTAGAGCATCATGCCGGGAATGTCGAGCCGGCACAGCGCCATGATGATGCCGGGCATGTTCTTGTCGCACCCGCCGATGCCCACCAGGCCATCGAAAAGGTTGCCCCGCGAGGCAAGCTCGATGGAGTCGGCGATCACTTCGCGCGACACCAGCGACGCCTTCATGCCCTGCGTGCCCATGGTGATGCCGTCGGAGATGGTGATGGTATTGAACTCCATTGGAGTGCCGCCGGCCTCACGAATGCCTTCTTTCAGCGCTTCGGCGAGCTCGCGCAGGTGCAGGTTGCAGGTGCCGATCTCGGTCCAGGTGTTGGCGATCCCGATGATGGGCTTGTGCAGATCGTCTTTCGAAAATCCGGATCCGCGCAAATAGGAGCGTGCCGCCGCGCGGCTGGGGCCCTCGGTCAACGGAATGCTCTGGCGCTTGCCTTCGATGGTCAATTCAGTAACATCCTTCCCGGTATTCCGCCTGTTACTGGCAGGCTGTCGATGATCTTGCCGATTGCGGTATGAAAGCGATTCGAATTACCAAAAGCCGGGTGTGGTATGCAGTAAGGCTCATAAGGGATGCCAGCTATACGCATCGCCTCGCGAACCATCGGTTCGATTGCGCACATCGCAATTACAATGGCGTCAGGTTTATAGTCCCTCAGTCTGTCAGCAAGTTTGGCAGCGGACTCCCATCGGAGCGCAGAGCGCTCTTTGTCCTTCAGTTTGTTGACCGGGGTAAGTACAAGGTCGTCAAGATAAAACCCGCTCCTCTTGAAATCTTCGAGGAATGTTGGTCGACCGCCGAAAGCCTTCTGCATCGCACGAAATAGACCGCTGTTGCCGCTGTAGAAGAACTTACCGCTCTCTGGCGCGGATTCGCCCACGAACAAAGTCGTGATGCGATCTGGCCGAAAGTTCTTGCGTAGTTCTTCCAGGTCACTCATCTTGTTCAGGCGGCCTCAACAGCCTTTGCCTTGAGCCAGCTTGCCTCATCGTGCTGTTTCTCGTAAGCATCCAACGCCGCCGTATGGCGCAACGTCAGCCCGATATCGTCAAGCCCTTCGAGCAGGCAGAATTTGCGGAACGGGTCGATATCGAAACTCGCTTTGAAGCCGGAATCGTCGGTTACGGTTTGATCCTCGAGCGAAACTGTCAGCTTGTAGCCTGGAATGGTCTGAGCTTTTGTCAACAACTCCGCGACCTGATCTTCAGTGAGCCGCGCCAGAACGATTCCATTCTTGCCCGCGTTGGAGAAAAAGATGTCTGCGAACGTGGGTGCGATCACGCAGCGGAAACCGAAATCCGAGAGCGCCCAGGCGGCGTGTTCACGGCTCGAGCCGCAGCCGAAGTTCTTCCCGGCGATCAGGATTTGCGCGCCCTTGTATCGGGGAAGGTTTAACTCAAACTCGGGGTTGGGATCGCCCGATGCCGTGCGGCGCCAGTCGAAGAACAGAAAATCACCGTAGCCGGTGCGCTCGATACGCTTCAGGAATTGCTTGGGAATGATCTGGTCGGTGTCGACGTTGGTGCGGTCGAGAGGCGCGGCAAGTGCAGTGAGCGTCTTAAAGGGTTCCATCAGGCAGTTACCTCCTCGCGCACAGACTCGGCGGCGGGCCAATTGCGAATATCGACGAAGTGACCGGCAATGGCGGCTGCCGCGGCCATCTCAGGCGACACCAGGTGAGTGCGCCCGCCGCGTCCCTGGCGACCTTCGAAGTTGCGGTTCGAGGTAGATGCGCAACGCTCGCCGGGCGAAAGGATATCGGGATTCATGCCCAGGCACATCGAGCAGCCCGGCTCGCGCCAGTCGAAGCCCGCTTCCTTGAAGATGCGGTCGAGGCCTTCCTGCTCAGCCTGCGCTTTCACCTGCTGCGATCCGGGAACCACCATCGCATGCACGTGCGACGAAACTTTGTGTCCCGCAGCAACCCGCGCCGCCGCACGCAAGTCTTCGATGCGGCCGTTGGTGCAAGACCCTATGAATACGCGATCAATGGCCACATCTTCCAGATGGGTGCCTGCCTTGAGATTCATATACTCGAGCGCCCGCTCAAACGACTTCCGGTCGAGTTCGTTGTTCGCCGCGGCGGGGTCAGGAACGACCGCCGTCACCGGCGCAACCATGCCGGGACTGGTGCCCCAGCTGACGTAGGGAACGAGGGTGCCGGCATCGATCACCAGTTCGCGATCGAACGTCGCTCCGGGATCGGTGGGCAGCTTGCTCCATTCGGCGACGGCCTCCTCCCATGCATCGCCCTTGGGTGCAAAGCGCCGCCCTTTGAGATACGCGAATGTTGTCTCGTCGGGAGCGATCATGCCCGCACGTGCGCCCGCTTCGATGCTCATGTTGCAGACCGTCATGCGGCCTTCCATGGACAGAGAGCGAATGGCGGAGCCGGCGTACTCGATCACGCAGCCCGTTGCGCCGTCAGTACCGATCTGCCCGATGATCGCCAGAATCATGTCTTTTGCGGTTACGCCGGTGGGCAACTTGCCTTCAACAGAAATGCGAAACGTCTTCGGGTTTGATTGGGGAAGCGTTTGGGTGGCCAGCACATGCTCCACTTCGCTGGTCCCGATGCCGAACGCCAGCGCGCCGAACGCTCCGTGCGTCGAGGTGTGCGAGTCGCCGCAGACGATGGTCATGCCCGGCTTGGTGATTCCGAGTTCGGGGCCGATCACGTGCACGATACCCTGTTCGCGCGAGTTCACATCGTAGAGCTCGACATCGAAGTCCGCGCAGTTCTTGCGCAGCGTGGCAATCTGGGTGGCGGCAATCTGGTCCACGATATGCAGCCGTCCTTCAACGGTAGTGGGGACATTGTGGTCCACCGTGGCGATGGTCCGGTCAGGCCGGCGTACCTTCCGCCCCGCCAGCCGAAGCCCCTCGAATGCCTGAGGGGAAGTGACCTCATGCACCAGTTGCAGGTCCACGTAGAGCAGCGTGGGCTCGCCCTCCGGCTCGACCACCACGTGCTGCTCCCAGACCTTTTCAAACAGTGTCTTTGGTTTGGTACTCATGAAACTCCTTGACAGCCGCTAGCTTCTAGCTCCTAGCCGCTAGCTAAGTCTTACTGATCGAGAATGATTCGAATCTGAAACTGCCGATTCCGTTTGTTGATTGCCAATGTCGCTTGCCTCTGCACGATGAGCTAGTAGCTAGAGACTAGGAGCTAGTAGCTCCCTCTACGAGCTAACGGCTAATAGCTGGGTTTTGATCGTCTCTCGCACTTTGCTGCCCATGGCCGTCGTGTGCAGCACTGTGTATCCATGAGGGTTGGTGCGCGCGAGATCCGGAGTGCGGAAGCCGGATTCGAGCACTTTGCGCACCGCGGTTTCGATGGCGTGGGCTTCGGTTTCCAATCCCGCCGAGTGGCGCAGGATCAGCGCACCAGTAAGAATAGCGCCAAGCGGATTGGCCAGGCCTTTGCCGGCGATGTCCGGCGCAGAACCGTGCACAGGCTCGTACAGGTTGACCTTGCCGCCGATCGTCGCTGAGGGAAGCATGCCCAGCGAACCAGTGATCACTGCCGACTCGTCGGACAGAATATCGCCGAACAGATTCTCCGTCAGCACGACGTCGTAGCTGCGCGGCTGGTTCATCAGGTGCATCGCCATCGCGTCCACATACTGATGCTCGACCGTTACGTCAGGGAATTCGGCCGCGACTTCATTCACAGTCGCGCGCCACAGTTGCGAAACTTCAAGCACGTTGGCTTTGTCCACGCTGGTCAGCTTTTTGCGCCGGCCCTGCGCCAGTTTGAACGCGATGCGGGCCACCCGGGCCACCTCTTCTCGGGTATAGCGCATCGTGTTCCAGGCTTCGCCCGTGCTGCGATTCCACTCGCGCGGGCTGCCGAAGTAGAGGCCGCCCAGCAATTCGCGGACGAATAAGATGTCGGCGCCTTCCACAATCTCGGGCCGCAGTGGACTATTGACCGTAAGTTCCTTGAACGCGAACGCTGGACGCAGGTTGGCGAATCCCCCCAGGGCTGCCCGGATCTTCAGCAGGCCAGCCTCGGGCCGCTTGTCGGGGGGAAGGGAATTGAACTCGTTTCCGCCTACGGCGCCAAGCAGGACTGCATCGCTGGCCAGTGCTTCATTCAGCGTGTCTTCGGGCAGCGGCGTTCCGTCCAGCACAATGGCGACACCGCCGATGCGGCGCTCAGTAAATGTGAATTCGTGCCCGCCCAACTCAGCCACTTCGCGCAGAACAGCGACTGCTTCGTTGGTGACTTCGGGACCGATGCCGTCGCCGGCGACTACGAGAATCTTCAGCTTCATTCGATTTTCCAGTGAACCGTGAAGTTTGAACAACGCGGAGATCAGTCCAGTTCCGCTACCGGGACCTGGCGCCTATCCCGAATCGGGTCAGGCAGAATGCCAACCAGGTCCTGGTCGTAGATATTTTTCTTGCGGTCGGCCAGCGCGACGAAGCGGTAATAGGTTTGCTGCAGTTCTTCGCGTGTGAGCGTGAACCCCAACTGCTCCAGGCGATGGCGCAAGGCAGCACGGCCGGAATGCTTGCCGAGTACGAGGTGAGTCTTCGAAACCCCTACGAGGGCCGGCGTCATGATTTCGTAACAGAGCGGATTGGCCAGCATACCGTGCTGGTGGATCCCGGACTCATGCGCAAATGCGTTGGCGCCGACGATGGCCTTGTTCGGCGATGGTCGGAAGGTAATTATCTGCCCCAGCACCTGGCTGGTCGGATAAAGCTGTTCGAGCTTGATGCTCGTGCTGACGCCGTAGCGGTCGCCGCGCACGTACAGAGCCGAGGCGATTTCTTCGAGAGCCGCGTTGCCCGCTCGTTCGCCGATGCCGTTGATCGTGCAT
>Ga0210383_10002784_pt1 | contig 15764 bp, 15 predicted proteins | sample IncBWC14OmetaG_FD_160072 | JGI IMG/M metagenome (GOLD analysis project Ga0210383, IMG submission 160072) | Forest soil microbial communities from Barre Woods Harvard Forest LTER site, Petersham, Massachusetts, United States - Inc-BW-C-14-O ...
GCGAGTGGCGCTGCCGGTTTCTGGATCACGCCGATCGAGACCGTGTCTGAATCCGAGGGCGGATTCGAGCGGATTTATCAGGGCTCGCAGATCATTGCCGTGTGGCCCGTGGAGCTGGCGCCGGGGGCGCTGTGGAAGGAGAAGGTGACGCTGCGCGTGGGGAAATTTGTGCGGCCGACGTGATCGCTCGTAGCTAGTTCTCCGACTAACCGGGCCCACCTGCCGCGTGCCCGAAGCCAGAAATTTAAGGATTGCTCGTTTTGTTGCCTGGGCGATTCGGGGTTATACTCGGCTCATTCGACAACTTGTCGATATCGGCGGTCGCGCCGAGAAGGAGGTGATCCAGTGAGGTACAGTTTACGTTGATACAGTAGAGGAGGCGCTTGTGAGTTTTCCCGAGCGCCTCTCTCCTTTTGAACCGCCTTGTTGACCGCTTTTAACTTCACCAGTCCAAGTTTTTCCTTCCATTCCGTTCAGATCCCGAATTGATGCGGCAAGCGCGGTGCAGTTCGCTCGCGTACTTCAAAGAATTGTGCAGCATGTGAGGCGTGTGACGCAGGCGGTTCCTCTTGCGCCGGGGGCGCTGTGGAAAGAGAAGGTGACGCTGCGCGTGGGGAAATTCACACGCCAATGAGATTAGTACGACGGGTCAAAGCAGAATCCGAAGCACACGTCTTTGGAATTTCTTTGCCATGTCTGCTCCGCAGGGAGTTTCTGCGCGTCGGCGAAGAGCGAGAGAATGTCGTTCGGCACCGCTGAACCTTCCAAACTGATCGGCTTTCGCTGCAGCCTTCGTCCGACGAAAACATACCATCGGTCAGCATTCCAACCGCGAGGCGGTGAGTAGGATTGAACCTGAGTGCCTCGAAGCTCCGGCGGCGAGTTCACTAGAGTGTTGAAGAGTTGGTGGTCCGCCGCGCTAAGCACTCCTCTCACGATGCTCATCGGGAAGCGATATTGGAAAAGCCTGCGGTCATCGCGGCGCAAGTAGAATTCTCCGTTTCGATAGAAGGCCAAGCTCGTCTCATGAAACTGCAGGCCACGTTTCTCGACGTGCAACACAGAAAGCATCGGCGGGTTGCTATGCAGATCGAATATAGGAATCTCATATCGCGAGACAGAAGCCAAAAACCAAGAGGCGACGAGGAGAAAAGATATCGCAGAGGCGGGCCAGACGCGGTCGCGGAGCGAGAGCTTTCGAACCCGCCAAGATGCCGGCATCAGGCGCCATGCCGAAAAAGCGGTTGCGGCAAACAGCAAGCTGATCGAAACGATCTTTAGGGTCACAAGGAACATTGCGGCGTGCGACTCTTGTCCCTCATCTGGGAGGTTGAAGAACAACCACGAACTGAAATTGGCTCCATTGAATTCAATGAACCTGTAGAAAGGCCAATTGAGTAGCGCACCGAGGAACGCAATTCGGCCCGTGAACCTGGATTTGATTAGGAGGCAAATCGACGCGATGGAGAGCGTCACGTCACCGGCGAGTGCAATTGCCTCATAAAGATTCACATTGTAGGGACCTGAAAGCCAAGAGAAGTTCAGCCCGGAATAGAGGAATAAACATACAGAGCCGGCGGCATATACGAGTGCCGCGGTGATCTCCGCTCGTCTTTTCGCGCGGTTGGAGCTTCCGACTGCGAGTTCGCGAGCGGCGGAGTCGGAAGCGGGTTGGATGATTCTCATCAACTGGCGTGGCCGCAGCGCGCTGAATACGAGACAGCAAACTCACTATATCTAATGGACACCGCGCTCGCTGACATTGTGCCGGAGCGGGGTCACTTCTCGACAACAGCTCAGGGCGCCCGACTCGAAATCGAGTCGGCCGCTACAGCGGCTGACTGCGTGATTCTATCCGCGCGGCGGCGGTTGCTCTGGCAGGCGAAGCTCTGCTACAGTGCGGCGACGGAGGAATTGCATGGCTGTTTCGCAGGAACTGCTCGATATTCTGGTTTGCCCGCTCGACAAGACGCCCGTGAAGCTGACGCCCGACAAGCAGGGCTTGAAGTGCGCAACTTGCCGGCGCGTCTATCCGATTCGTGACGATATTCCCGTGATGTTGGTGGACGAAGCGCGCGTTGAAGCCGAATGACGCATCCACACTGCTCCCCGGCCTTCCGCAGGGCGCGGCAATCCTGATCGTCCGGCCGCGATCTCTTGGCGACATCATTTTGGAGACACCGATTCTGGCGGCGTTGCGCGCGTGGCGGCCGGATTTGCGATTCAGCATGCTCGTGGAGCAGCGATTTGCGGCGGCGCTCGAAGGGAATCCGGACGTCGACGAGCTGATTTTTTCGCGCGGCTACGCCGAGACCGCGGCGGAACTTCGGAAGCGAAAATTTGCGGCGGTGTTCAACCAGCACGGCGGGCCGCGAAGCGCGCTGCTGACGGCAGCATCGGGCGCGCCGATGCGCGTCTGCTGGAAGGGATTTCAGTTTTCGTTTCTTTACAACGTGCTTGCGCCGGACGCGGCGGAATTTTACGGAAAGCCTCTGGTGCACGCCGTGGGGCACAGGATTTCGCAGTTTTATTGGACGGGATTGCCGCGAGGGCCGATTCCCGCGGCGCGCGTTTATCCGCAGCGCGATGCGACGGAGGCGGTGCAGCAGCGGCTTGCGGAGAGCGGCGTTGCACCGGGAGAGCCTTATTGCGTGATGCAGCCGGGCGCGCGGCTTGCGGAAATGCGTTGGCCGGCGGCGAATTATGCTGCCATCGCCGGCTGGCTGCGCGAGCAGCATGGCATCATGACGGTGATAAACCTGGGCGCGGGTGATGCGCCGGTCGCCGACGAAGTGCGGCGCGAGCTGCGCGATTGCGCGGCGATTCCCGAGCCGCTCAATTTGCGCGAGTTGATCGCACTGGTGGCGGGCGCGCGGATTTTTGTGGGCAACGATTCGGGGCCGGCGCACATTGCCGCGGCGACGCAGCGGCCGTGCGTTGTGTTGTATGGCGCCACCAGCCCCGAGCAGTGGCATCCGTGGCAGACAGCGCACCGCGCGCTGCACACAAACGCGGAATTTCATCCGCAGCGCGGCGACAAGAGTATCGCCACGCGCATGCCGCGGCCGATCAGCTCGATCACGATCGACGAAGTGCAGGCGGCATGCGAAGATCTACTCACCGCAACGATCAGGTGAAATTGTGATGCCCGATTCTCCAACATCCTCGAAGGACTGGTTGCAAGCGATTCGCAGCGATTGGGACGCTCGCGCGAAAGAGAATCCGCGCGCCTATATCAATTGGCCGGAATTTGTAGACGACGATGAGGCTTTCTTCGCTTCGGGGCTGCAGGATTACGAAAAGTATGTGCCGACGTTTCTCAAGAAGATGCAATTTGAGCCGCGAGGCAAGGCGGCGCTCGAAATCGGATGCGGAATTGGAAGGATCGCGCGCTGGATGTCGAGAGATTTCGGCAAGTACATCGGAGTCGACGTGTCGCCGGAGATGGTGAAGAAAGCGGCTTCCTACGGACTCGGGAATGCCGAGTTTCATGCGGTGTCTGGAGCAGACCTGGCGGGCGTCGCGTCGGAGAGCATGGATTTCGTTTTCTCGTTCGCCGTGTTTCAGCATGTGCCGGACAAGAATGCGATCTTCAACTATTTTGCGGAGACGGCACGTGTGCTGAAGCACGGCGGAATTTTCCGGCTGCACATGAAGGGATTGTGGAGCGCGTCACTCGGCCGCTTCGCGCTCGAAGTCGGCTACACGCAGAAGGGCGGCGCGGCGAACACGCGGCGCAGCACTTTTCCGTTTTTGCGCGTGCGGCGGCTTGATACTTGGCAAGGCCAATCCATTCGGCCGAGTGAAGCCGTGGCGAAGTGCGAATCGCTGGGACTGGAAGTCCTCGACGTGGAAGCACCCTGGACGACGATGATGTGGGTGGGCGGCAGGAAGAAGTAACGGTCGAAACCCCAACCGTGGATGGCGGACCCGAGACTCGCGCGGGATCCGAGAAAGGCAAAGCGGCGTCGAGCCGCCGCACTCCACGCAAAACCATTTCAACGGCTCTACGGCGGGGCCTCGGTGACGGTGTTGTCCTTGAATTGAACCCAGAGGCGCGCTTCTTTTGTCTTGCTGTGCTTTTCGATGTCGCGATCGCCGGGGAATGGCGCGAACGGGCTCAGCTCGACGACGATGACGACGCCGGAGCCGCGATCCCTGACTCCATCGATGTGATAACTTTTCACCGGGCCGTAGTAGCCGCTGTCGCTCCAATCGTCGAGAAAATCCTTGTACGTGTAATCGTCTGAGTGGCCCCACATCGCGAAGGCTTGCTGAAGATTGCCGGACGAGACGTCGTTCAGAAAAGTCTGCGCGAGCTTCACTTCGTGATGAAAGCGAAGCATCCACCAGCAGAAGAGCCCGACGACGACGACGAACGCGGCGACTGTGATGATGTAGCGGCGGATTTTTGAATGCGGATGTTCCTCACCACCGTCAAAAAGACCCACAAACGCTCCCCAAGATCAAAGTTGGCGCTTGAACAGGAGAATACTTCCCGTAATCATGACGACCGAGAACCCCGTTAAAATTAACACGTCCTTATAAATGCCTTCAATGCCGGTGTTTTTGAGCGTGAGATTTTGCAGCGCGTTCACGGTGTAGGTGAACGGGTCAACGATCGAGATCCAGCGCAGCCACCAGGGAAATCCCTCGACGGGATAGACGGCGCCCGAGGGAAAAAAAAGCAGCGTATTGAGCACGCCGAAGATGGCGCGCGGCACGAGCGGATCGTCCACGCGGACCATCACGAGAAACATGAAGCTGATCATCGCGATGGAGGCCACGAATACAACGAGCAACAGATAGAGCAGGCGCACGGGATCCCAAATGCGCGGAATCCCCACAATCAAGCCGCCGACAATGGTCAGCACCATCCCCGCCATCATTCCTTTAATCGCGCCGGCGCCGATGAGGCCCGCGACCAACTCCGATTTGTGAATCGGCGTGAGCAGGTAGCCTTCGTGAAGGCCGCGGGATTTGTCGTCAATGAACGTAATGCCGCCGCCGATCATCGCGACGATGAAGATGGACATGGCGGTGGTGCCGGCGAGCAGGAACTTCGCGTATTCGACGTAGGGGTACATCTCGACCGTTTCAAGCTGCACTTGCGCATCGAGGCGCGGCGTAACGTCCGGCGTATTCATCGATTCGACGATTTGCTGGACGCTGGCCTGCAGCGAGCTGGCGGTGAATTGATCGGTGTTGTCTTCGGTGAAGGCGATTTGCGGGCGGTCGTGCTGGTAGTAGCGGCGCGTGAAATCGTAGGGAATCTGGATGACGCCGCGGACGAAGCCGTCGCGGAGGTCGCCGAGCGCGTCGGCGAGGGAATCGTAGTCGATCACGCGGAACGTCTTCGGACCCGCGGCGATGCCATTGAACGCCTCGCGGAGGCGGCGCGACTCGACGGAATGATTTTGATCCACGACTGCGACCGTGGCGTTCCTGATTTTGCCGCCGAAGGCGTAGCCGAGCACAATGAGCTGCACGAGCGGGAACACCATGGAGACCATCATGAGCGCGGGCGAGCGGAAGAACTTGCGCATGTCGCGCTCGATGAGCGCACCGACGCGATAGAGTTTCATGGCTGGCGGTCCTCTTGAATCATTCGCGGCATCTTTGGCGTATCCTCGCGCTCGCTATTTATAGAGGTGGCTGATATCGAGGCCCACCTGGTGCGATGCGTCGCGCAATTCGCGACCCGTGTAGTGCAAGAACACGTCGTCGAGAGTGGTGCTCTGCACGGAGACTTTTTTCACGATCACTTTGCGCGAGCGCGCAAGGTCCATCAGCGCCGCAACGGTGGCGGGGCCATTGTTCGATGCGATGTGGATCACGCCGTTGCCCTGCGTGACGCCGGCAGCGTGAGCGATTGTCTCGAGCTGCTTGATCCAGTCCGGGGGCGCGTTTTCGAATTCGGCTTCAAGCGTGTCGGCGCCCGGGACGTTGTCCTTGAGTTTCGTGGGTGTGTCGAGCGCCGCGAGTTTGCCATGATCGACGATGGCGATGCGGTCACAGAGCTTGTCGGCTTCGTCCATGTAATGCGTGGTGAGCAGGATCGTCATTCCGGACTTTTGTCGAAGAGTGCGGATCATTTCCCACACGTTGGTGCGCGAGACGGGGTCGAGGCCGGTGGTGGGTTCGTCGAGGAAAAGCGTTTTCGGCGAGTGGACCAGGCCGCGCGCGATTTCCAGGCGCCTGCGCATGCCGCCCGAGAAAGTGCGCACGAGGGCATCGCGGAACTTCATGAGGTCCACGGATTCGAGGAGATCGTCGATCAATTTCGCGCGCGTGCTGGGATCGACGCCATAGAGCTTCGCGTGGACGAGCATATTTTCCTGCGCGGTGAGCTCGGGATCGGAGGTGAATGCCTGCGGGATCACGCCGATTGCGTTGCGCACGCCGTCTGCGTCTTTCACAACGTCGTGGCCGGCGATGCGCGCGGTGCCCGAGGTGGGCAGCGTGAGAGTGGTCATCATGCGGATGAGCGTGGTCTTGCCGGCGCCGTTGGGGCCAAGCAAGCCGAAGATTTCGCCCTCAGCCACCTGGAAGCTGACGTCGTCAACTGCAGTGAAATCGCCGAACTTTTTGACGAGATGCTCGACTTCGATTGAGTTCATGATTCGCTCTTCCCGCCTCCGGCGGGCGGCGCGCGCTAGAGCCGCGCGAACCAGCTCTTGGTGTGCGGCGGCGGGAGCTCCACCGTCGCGGTCATGCCGGTGAACAGGCGCCGGTCTTCGTTGGGAACGGCGACTTTGATGGCGAACGTCTTGATATCGCGCTTGGTGCGGCTGACGTCACGCTGAGTGGCGTAGTCGCCCTCGACGCCCTTGAAAATCACGGAGCCTTCGAGCGTATCGCCGGAGGGCAGCCTGACCGTCATTTTCTGGCCGAGCTTGATCGAGTCGATATAGGTTTCTTCCACGTCGGCGCGGACCCAGAGATCGTTCATGTCAACGATGACGACGATCGGCGAGCCGGCCTGCACGACTTCGCCCTCCTTCGCGACGCGCACTGAGACCACGCCGTCAATCGGCGAATAGATCTGCGTGTAGCCGAGCTGCGCTTCCACTTGCGCTTCCGAAGCGCGCGCTTGTTGCAGCTGAGCCTCGGCGCTGGAGACGGCGCTCTTGCGCACGTCCACCTGCTTGCGATTCGCCTGCGCAACGGCGACGCCGGCGTTTTGGGCTTGGATCGTGTCTTCGAGCGACTTCACGTTCGCTGCCGACATTTTGGCGGTGGCTTCGGCGTGGTCGCGATCCTGCGCCGAGACTTCGCCTTTTGCGAAGAGCGCTTGCATGCGGGCGAGGTCTTCCTGGTCGCGCTGGGCGGCGACGCGCGCTTGATCCAGCTGGGATTGCGTGGACGTGACGACGGCCTGGGCTTGCGTGGTGGAAGCGCCGGTCTGATCGCTCGTCCACGTGAGATTGTGATTTGCTTCCACCACCTGCTGCTCGAGGCTGGTCACATTGGCTTTCGCCGCAGCGAGACTGGCATTCAGCTCCTTCGGATCCATCTGCGCGATGAGGTCGCCCTTTTTCACGGAGGCGCCTTCGTCCACGGTGAGCTTGATGATCCGGTCGGTGATTTGCGGGCTGACGATGACTTCGTTGCCGTCAACGACGCCCGTGAGCGGAATCGTGCGCGTGCTCGGCGTGGTGAAGTAGTAGGCGATGGCCGCGACGACGAAGATCGTGAGAATAAAGCGAATGAATTTCTTGCCGGTCATCGGGATTTTGGTCCTTTCCGAAGCAGTCCGTGCTCGACGAAATCGAGCAGCGCGCGTTTTCGCGACGCAACCGCCTGCGGCGCGAGTAGATTGTGGCCGGCCACGTGGCTCATGATGGGCGCGGCCGCAAAATAGGATGTGGCGGCGCCGAGAATCGTGAAAGCCGCGTGATTCGGATCGATGCGCCGGATTTCTCCGGCGGCGATGCCCTCTTCGATCGTGCGCACGAAACTATTGTGAAATGGCCGCAGGTATTCACGCACGATCCACTCGAAATTCTTGCCCGCTCCCATCGCTTCGCGCTGCATCAGGCGCGGATAGTTTGGATGCGTCACTAAGAAGTCGAAATAGGCGTTGAAATATTTTAACAGACGCTCGCGCGGCCGGCCCAGGCGCGAACGAGCCGTCGAGACGCCGGTGCGCAGTTCGCGCAGAAGATTTTCCAGGACGGCGCGATGGAGGCGGCGCTTATCGCCGAAATAGTAGTAGAGCATCGCTTTGTTCGCGTGGGCGGCAGCGGCGATTTCGTCGGTGCGCGCGCCGGCCATCCCCTGCGCGGCAAACTGCTGCTCGGCCGCGGCCAGGATGCGCCGGGCGGTGGCAGGGTTCTCAACTCTTTTACGTCCGCGCTTCATGGAATATTACGTCTCGGTTGTTCGCGTCCGTCCATTTTGCGAGCGCTCCGGGGTTCGAAAGCAACGAGCAGTCGCATTGAATTCTTCAACTAAATGGTTAGTTTAATGGATTGTCGTAGACGTGTCAACGAAGCGAGAATGAGGATAGTGGGTCCGTTTTCGGTCACCGAGTTTATAAGGACCTTGTGCAAACCGAAGGTGGCGGATGTTCGAGAACTAATACGAATGGACTATGAGTTCGTTGATCAGACACCGCCGGTGAAGCCTCAGTCAAGGATAGAGCGGTTTTCCAGCAGCCGACTTTGGTATGACAACTTTTCCAGCAATTTCCCCGTTTTCGCGTTGCGCCGGAGGCGCAGTTGGGTTGGTCGGATACGTTTTGCCATCGAATGAAAGCTTCGCTTCATACCCAGGCAAAATTCCTCCACCCTGCACCCAGACCGCGATATCGTGCCATCCGTTTGTTTTTGTGTTGAGCACGCGGATTGGCAGCCAAGTGATCGTGATCCTTGTGGTTACTGTGTAATCGAAGTCGTGGGGCTCCAAGATCAAGGTGGTGCACCCGCCGCTGCCGCACCACCCGGTTCCTGCGAGGTAAACGATGACCTGCAGTGCGCCGTCATCGCGCAGAGGTACGGCGACAGCAAAATAGTCTGGCGGGTTACTCTTCGCGTCCTCGCCTAGATAGGCTTGAAGAAAGCTTTGCAGGTATAACGGAGGCGGTTGGTACTTGGCTGGCAAGAGCTCTCTTCGGATCAGTTTCAGGCCCTTACCCTCCACCATCACATAATCGTAGAAGCCGCAATTCTTCTCATTCTCGCAGGCGTTGACCTTCAGCAGTCGGCTGTCCGGGTGAAACTCCACGAGCTTTTCGTCGAGAAACGTATCGTCCTCGCCATGATCGTCCCCCCGGGAATAAATCGCATTAAATCCAACCCCTCTGTAGACCTTTCCACTCATGGAATCCACAATGACGTATGCACCGCAGCCCGTTCCGCAGCCCCAACTAGGAAGCGTGTAGTGTCCAGCGAATTCGACATCAGATTTAGCACCTTCACGAATCCTCGTACGAAACGTTCGATACTCATTTGTGATTACGGGAGCAGCGGGGTTGCCTCGATAGATGGTTTTGACAGGGTAATCAGTGAATTTCGGCCGGGGCGACTCAGCATTGAAGTTGGCGAGTGTTTGGCTCGCCGGTGCGGGATGAGGTATTTCCTGTGCGCCTGTGCAAGTGCACACAACAAACAAACCGAAAAGCCAGGAGATTTGCCAGCAAAGATACTTGGGCATCCGCAAGAAATGTACCACGTAACTCGAACCAATCTCGCCAGAGGGACTCGCAGTTGTTACGCTAGTCGGATAGCCGGATGCCGATCCGCTACCGAAGAATCCGGCGGGGTTTCCGCCAGAAATCTGGCGGACGCAAAAGCGGCGGAAGCCTCGCCCTCGCAACCGGGTGCTGCGACGTTTTCAAGTGAGGACACCACCAAAGAGATAAAACGGAGCAGGGAGGCAGAGGAAAGGCCGGTTACGCGTCGAGGGCGCCGGCGGCGCCGGGCGGCAGCTCGATGGAATACTTGGTGCGCGCCTTCTCGCGATGGAGCTCGAGGGCGAGCTCGATGAGGCGGTCGATGAGCTTGGGATAAGGAAGCCCCGAGGCTTCCCAGAGTTTGGGGTACATGCTGATCGACGTGAAGCCGGGGATCGTGTTCAGCTCGTTGACGTAGATGCGGCCGTTGCGGCGATCGAGGAAGAAATCGCAGCGGGCCATGCCGGTGCCGTCGATGGCGCGAAAGGCGCGGACGGCGTAGTCCTGAAACGTCGCGACCTGCTTCTTCGTGAGCTTTGCAGGAATCACGAGCTCCGTGCCGCCTTCGAGATATTTCGCCTGGTAATCGTAATACTCGCGGTGCGGGACGATTTCGCCGGGGATCGAAGCGCGCAGATCTTCGTTGCCGAGCACCGAAACTTCGATCTCGCGTGCATTCACGCCGCGCTCGACGATGATCTTCAGACCGAATTCGCCGGCCGTATCCATAGCAGCGGAGAGATCAGCGGCGGATTTCACACGCGTCATGCCGACGGACGAGCCGAGCGTGGCGGGCTTCACGAATAGCGGAAACTTGAACGTCTTCTTGATCTTCGCGAGCACTTCCGCGCGATTCTTTTCCCACTCGGTGCGAGCGAAGGCCAGAAACGGCACGATGGGCAGGCGCGCTTCCTTGAAGAGGCGCTTCTGAACGTCCTTATCCATGCCCACGGCAGAAGCGAGAACGCCAGCGCCGACGTACGGCAGTCCGGCGAGTTCGAGAAGGCCCTGCACCGTGCCGTCTTCACCGAAAGTTCCGTGGAGCACGGGAAAGACGACGTCGATGGAAACCGTGGGATGGCCGGTGCCCTGCGCGAGCGGGACGAGCGCGGCGGAAGTGGGATCGGGCGGAAGCGAGACGCGTTCGCCGGACTTGAGCACCTCGGGCAGCATTTTCACTGCGCCGGAGCCGACGAGCCAGCGGCCGTCTTTCGAAATGCCGATCGGCACTGCTTCGTATTTTTCGGGATCGAGCGCGCGAATTACGGACGCGGCGGAAGCGAGCGAGACTTCGTGTTCGCCGGAACGTCCGCCGAAAAGGATGCCTACGCGCAGTCGCTTTGTGTTGCTCATTGTTTCAGAGTCCCCAGTTAGACCGGTACGATCCCGCCACGAAGAGAGATCTCTCCGCTGCGTTCCGCGCCCGCGAAAAACGCGGGAGAAGCCAAACCGCGCGGAACTCCGGTCGAGATGACAAAGTGCTCGTGACAGCGAATTCAGCGCTTTCCGCCGTGGGAAGCGCGATCACAGGATTTTCTTACCGACGCCGGAGAGCACGAGTTCGACGCCGAGCGACGCGGTGGTATTGTGCTCGTCGATCACGGGATTGATCTCGACCAGCTCGAAAGTGACCATGCTCTTGCTATCGGCAATCATTTCGAGAGCGAGGTGCGCCTCGCGATAGGTGACGCCGCCGCGCACGGGCGTGCCGACGCCGGGCGCGTCGGTGGGATCGACGAAGTCCATGTCGAGGCTGACGGCGATGCCGGCTGTGTCGTCACTGGCATAGCGCAGCGCTTCGGCCATCACTTCGCGCATGCCGCGCTCGTCAATGTCGCGCATGGTGAAAATGCGCACGCCGGAATCCTTCACCAGCCGGCGCTCTTTCGAATCGAGATCGCGGATGCCGACCATCGCGATGTTGTGCGGCGAAACCATAGGTTTCGTTCCGGCAAGGCCGGTGAGTTCCGCTGGGCCAAATCCCATGATGGAAGCCAGTGGCATTCCGTGGACGTTTCCTGAAGGCGAGGATTCAGGCGTGTTCATGTCGCCGTGAGCGTCGAGCCACACGACGCCGATGCGCTTCGACTGCTTGTGAAAATGCGCAGCCGCGCCGGCAACGGTGCCGGCAGCGATCGAGTGATCGCCGCCGAGAACAAGCGGAATCATATCGTCGTCCAATGTCTTTCCCACGATTTCCGCGAGGCCTTTGCAGGTTTCGGCGATCTCGTCGAGATACTTGGCGTTTTTCTCGCCGTAGTGCTGCTCTTCGGGCTGCTTCACGTGCACGTTGCCGAAATCTTCCACGTGCCGGCCGAGCTGCTTCAGGCGCGCCTGCAAACCCGCGACACGAAGGGCGGACGGACCCATGTCTACGCCGCGGCGGCTTTGGCCGAGGTCCATCGGCACACCGATGATGCGGATTTTCTCCGGCATTTTGCTTCTTTCGTGACCCCGAACAGGCGGAAGGAGTCTTGCTCCACCTCAGGATTTGCAAGTACAAATCCAAAGACCTTCAAGGATAGACGCGGTAGAGCATCCGTGGGAAGGGGATGACTTCGCGAATGTGCTCCGTTCCGCAAATCCAGGCGACGGTGCGTTCGAGGCCCAGTCCGAAGCCCGCGTGCGGAACGCTGCCGTAGCGACGCAGGTCGAGATACCACTTGAACGATTCCTCGGGCAGATTGTGTTCGCGGATGCGCTTGACGAGCGTCTCGTAACTCGACTGGCGCTCGCCGCCGCCGATGATCTCGCCGTAGCCTTCGGGAGCGATCATATCGAAACTGAGCGCGAGTTCGGGCCGCTCGGGGTCCATCGCCATATAAAAGGCTTTCATCGCGGTGGGGTAGCGGTGAATCACCACGGGTTTATCGAATTCCTTCGAGATGATGGTTTCCTCGTCGCCGCCGAAATCGTCGCCCCAGTTGGCGGGATTGCCGGCCTTCTGCAGAACTTTGATCGCTTCGTCGTAGCTGATGCGCGGGAAGGGCGGCTCGATTTTTTCGAGCTTCTTCACGTCGCGGCCGATGGCTTCAAGCTCGCGGCTACGATTTTTCACGGCGGACTGCACGATCGCGCTCACAAGACCTTCGCCAAGCTGGATCATGTCTTCCAGATGCGCGTAAGCGGCCTCGGGCTCGAGCATCCAGAATTCCGTGAGATGCCGGCGCGTCTTGGATTTTTCGGCGCGAAACGTGGGGCCGAACGTGTAGACCTTGCCGAGCGCTGCGGCCGTGGCTTCCACGTAGAGCTGGCCGGACTGGGTGAGATAGGCCTTCTGGTCGTCAATGTAATTCACTTCGAAGAGCGTGGTGGTGCCTTCGCAGGCGGCGGGCGTGAAGATCGGCGCGTCGGTGAGAGTGTAGCCCAGGCCATCCATGTAATTGCGGGCGGCGCGTTCGGCGTCGGCACGGATGCGAAGGATGGAAGCCTGGCGCGGAGTGCGAATCCAGAGATGGCGCTGGTCCAGCAGGAAATCCACGCCATGCTCTTTCAACTGGATCGGGTATGGCTCGGATTCGGGAACGCGTTGGAGCACATTCACGCTGCTGATGTGAATTTCGAATCCGCCTGTGGCGCGCGGCTCAGCTTGAATTTTTCCCGTGACGATGATGCTTGATTCTTGTGTGAGCCCTTTCACAGCTGCAAATGCGTCGGGAGACTCTTTCAGCGAGATGACGCCCTGGATGACGCCAGTGCCGTCGCGAAAGATGGGGAAGAGCAGCTTGCCCGATTCGCGCAAATTGTATAGCCAGCCCTGAATGACGACGGCTTGGCCGGCGTGTTGGCCGGCTTGTTCGATAGTGATGGTGGGAGCGACGGACTGCGATTCCTGTGTCATGGATTCGTCCAATGAACTTGTGAGTTTTTCGCTTTATGAGTTTCCGCGATGGCTTGGGTGGGAGTCAAGCATGGGCAGAACCCAACGTAGAGGCGTCGAGAGTGCAGAGAAAAGCGTGCGGGCTAGGCTGCGCCGGCGTTCCGGGGTGTGGCGTTGGCGAGCAAGAACAGAGCGCCGGCGAGCATCATCGTGTCCGCGAAATAGTTCAGGCCGTTGCCGATGTCACGCGGATCGGCGAGAACGATCGGCAGATACATGAAGAACAGCAGAAAGATGGCCCAGATGCCGACGATGGTGGCCGTGAGTCGCGCCCGGAAGCGAACGAGCAACAGCGCACCACCGACGATGAAGATGACGCCCGTGGCAATCGTGCTGACGGGGCCGAGCGGCGTCCAAGCCGGGAGATTGTGCGCGAGCGGAACGCCGGGCGCCACGTTGGTCCGCAGGAAGTGGATTATGCCGAAGACGATCAGCGGAATCGAAAGGAACAGGCGCGCAACCACCGCCAAACCGTCGCGCCACTTGTTCCACTTCACGGACGCGAGCGCGAACGCGCCTCCGCTGAATGCGAGATCGCGCAGAGCGACGGCCAGACGAATCTGTTCCGTATTGGTGACTCCCGCGCGGATATTCGGAATGTGCATGATGAGAATAAAAATAGTCAGCATCAGGCCGACGAGGAATGCCGCGAGGCCGTCGCAAACCTCGAAAATGATCGCCAGGGCCGCGAGAATCAAGCAAGTGCCGACGAGCAGCGCGAAGAATACGTGAAAGGGGATCCAGGCGGGGATGAGCCCGGCGACGATGGGGAGCGCCGTGAAGTGTTCGCTGCCGAATGTGGCGAGCGGAACAGCAAAGAGGAGCGGGCCGAAGACGATGAACTTGTCGAGCCCCTTCGCTTCGGAAAGCGCGCGCTTGAAGAAAAGCAGGCGGATCAGCCCGAGCACGAAGAACAGGATGCAGACAAAGTAGGGCCAAAAAATTCCAGGCGGAAAGCCGAACAACTGGCGCGGCGCCTGATCTTGCTGCGATTGCAGAATGGCGATTACGACTGCGAAGGTCATGGATGGACCTCGGGCTTCGTCTGCTGGGGCATCGCGGCGGCCAGCATAAGCACCGCGCCGCAATACATCAAGGTATCGTAGAGGTAGTTTATTCCTTCGAGGCTGGCGCGTTCCCACCATGCGATGGGGATGTAGACGACGAACTCAACGATCAAAATGCTCAGGCCGGTGACGGCAGCTGCGAGGCGAGTCTTTTTGCCAACCAGCAGCATTATTCCCGTGACAGCAAAAACTGCGGCAGTGAGATACGTCCAGAGAGCGTGCATTGGAATGCGATCGGGAGTTACCAGTTCCAACGGTAGGGCGGGAACGTGATCGGCGTGCAGGAATTGCTCGAAACTGTAAAAGAGTATGGTCACGGCCATGGTGTAGCGCGCCCAGGTGGCGAGAATGTGCGTTTGGCGCTCGCGCCAGTGCGTGGTGAGGCTGGCCGCAAGCGCCAGAGCGCCACTGCTGAAGGAAAGCTCGCGAAGCATCAAGGCCGTGGCGAAGCGGTCGTGCGGATTGCGGAGCCAGCCGGGAATATCCATCGTGGTCACGAAAACGAAGAAGGTGAAACCGAGCAGAGCGGCCGCCAGCTTCGCCTGGATTTTTGTTGCGAGGCTGAACCCGGCGCCGATGAAACATGCGCCGATGAAATACGTCCAGAACATGTGCCACGGAATGAATTGGGGGACCATCGAGGCGATGTCGTTGGGAATCATGAAGTGCTCGGTGCCGAAGGCCGCGATGGGCACCGCGTAGAAGAGCGGGCCGAAGATAATCAGCTTCTCCAGACCGCGCGCCTTGGCCCAGTAGCCACCCAGAAAAATCACACTCAGGCCGACCACCCAGACAACGGCGCTGACGGCGTAGCACCAGGCGACTTCGGGCGGAATGGCGTCGGCCAAAAGAATCGAGGCGAAATGCATCGTGCCTCCTTCTTCAATTCTTATTTTTCTCTTGAGGGCCCCGGTGAATCAGCGCTGCCGGGGGCAGCGCTTTTGATTCCTTGCACGCGATGCCAGTTCAAGATTTCGCCGCGCGAGGACGTTTGCCCCCGAGCCTCTTCTCGATCGCGTCAAACGCTTCGCGCACCTGATCGAGCTTAGGCACCCCGCCCGTCTGTTCCTTGAGTTCCATCACCATCGGAACCTGTTCCGAAAGCCCGGAGATCATGCCGCACGCGGCGTCCCAATCTACC
>Ga0210383_10002787_pt1 | contig 15757 bp, 15 predicted proteins | sample IncBWC14OmetaG_FD_160072 | JGI IMG/M metagenome (GOLD analysis project Ga0210383, IMG submission 160072) | Forest soil microbial communities from Barre Woods Harvard Forest LTER site, Petersham, Massachusetts, United States - Inc-BW-C-14-O ...
CGTGACCTCAGTGGAGATGAGACCCAGGGTCTCGATGCCCCCGACCAGGAAGCAGATGCCGACCGACAGGCCGGTGATCGCGAGGTTGTAGTAGACCTTCCGCACCGGGTTGAAGAACGCCCAGCCGTACGCCAGGTTCATGAAGATGCAGTCGCACGTGTCCATCAGCGCCATGCCCGCGGTGAACAAGACCGGCAGGCAGCAGATCGCGTACCAGGGGATGTGCTGCAAGGCCAGGAACGCGGTAGTCCCCAGCAGCAGAACTTCAGTCGTCGTATCGAAGCCCAGGCCGAACAGGAAACCGACTGGATAGAGCTGCCATTCCTTGCTGATCGCGCGCATCCACCGGCCGAAGAACCGGTAAAAGAAGCCGCGATTGTCCAGCTGGCGCTCGAGCTCGGCCTCGTCGTACTCGCCGCGTCGCATGGCGCGGAACACCTTCACGATGCCCGACAAGATGACCAGGTTGAGGCCGCCGATGAGGAACAGGAACCCGGCCGAGACGAGCGTGCCGATGACGGTGCCGAACTGCTGCAGGCCCGAGTTGGCGTGCAGGACCTCGTTGAACACGACCTTCTCGGCGATCACGATGCCCGCGCCCATGGCGACGACCACGGTGGAGTGGCCGAGCGAGAAGAAGTAGCCGAAGCAGAACGGCCGCGGCCGCCCCGTGCCCTGCCGTTCGTTCATCTCCTTGCGGGTGGTGTTGTCGATCACGGCGATGTGATCGGCGTCGAACGCGTGCCGCAGGCCGAGTGTGTACGCCAGGACGCTGACGCCGATGCCGAGGCCGCGGTAGTGCGCCGGGATCACGAACGCGATGAAGATGCCGAAGCCCAGGACGTGGAGCGCGAGGATCGAGGCGAACATCAGCGAGACCCGGCGGCGCTCAGCCGGGGTCATGGTCGTGAACGACTGGCGCACCATCGCGACGAGCCGTAGCTTCGGCGCAGCTGGTACAGCTGACACTCGCTTACTCCTCACCCGTCCCGCCCGGCCCCAGGGCACGACTAGCCTGGCCAGCCAGGCCGTCACGCGGACGCTAACCTAGTTGCACATTAGTTGCAAGTACATCAGAGCCGCATTTACGACGTGCGCCCGAGAGGAAGGTTGTGCGATGACCGGGTTCCAGCCGGAGAAGACGGTAACGGTCGGGGCTGGTCAGCTGACGCCAGACGACGTGCTTGCCGTCGCCCGCGGCGGCGCCAGGATCGAGCTGGCGGCTGAGTCGCTGGCCGCGGTCCGGCGCGGGCGCCAGATCATCGACGCGCTGGCGGACGACGCGGAGCCGCACTACGGCGTCTCGACCGGGTTCGGCGCGCTGGCCACCAGGCACATCCCGGTCGAGCTGCGCACTGCGCTGCAGGCCAGCCTGATCCGCAGCCACGCGGCGGGCTCCGGGGCCGAGGTCGAAGACGAGGTCGTCCGGGCCCTGATGCTGCTGCGACTGGCCACGCTGGCCAGCGGCCTGACCGGCGTGCGCGAGGAGACCGTGCTGGCCTATGCGGCCGTGCTGAACGCCGGGATCACGCCAGTCGTGCACGAATACGGCAGCCTCGGCTGCTCGGGTGACCTTGCCCCGCTGGCCCACTGCGCGCTCGTCATCATGGGCGAGGGCGTGGTGCGGGACGCCAAGGGCGGCCGGCGCCCCGCGGCCGAGGCGCTGGCCGAGGCCGGGCTCGAGCCCGTCGAGCTGCGCGAGAAGGAGGGCCTCGCGCTCATCAACGGCACCGATGGCATGCTCGGCATGCTGGTGATGGCGATCGCCGACCTGCGCGCCCTGCTCAAGGTGGCCGACATCACCGCGTCGATGAGCGTGGAAGGCCTGCTCGGCTCCGATGCCCCATTCGCCGGCGATCTGCAGGCCCTGAGGCCGCATCCCGGCCAGGCCACGGCCGCGGCGAACATGCGGGCGATGCTGGCCGGCAGCGGAATCATGGCCAGCCATCGCGGTCCGGAATGCACGCGAGTACAGGACGCCTACTCAATGCGCTGCGCTCCGCAGGTCGCCGGCGCGGCGCGGGATACCGTCGACCACGCGGCCCTGGTGGCGAGCCGCGAGCTGGCCGCCGTCATCGACAACCCCGTGATCACGCCAGACGGCCGGGTCGAGTCCAACGGCAACTTCCACGGGGCGCCGCTTGGCTACGTGCTGGACTTCCTCGCCATTGCCGCGGCCGACGTTGCCAGCATGGCCGAACGCCGGACCGACCGCTTCCTGGATGCCGCGAGGAGCCAGGAACTCAGCCCGTTCCTGGCCCATGATCCTGGTGTCGACTCCGGTCACATGATCGCGCAGTACACGCAGGCGGCGATTGTCTCCGAGCTGAAGCGGCTGGCGGTGCCGGCCAGCGTCGACTCCATCCCCAGCTCGGCGATGCAGGAGGACCACGTCTCCATGGGCTGGTCAGCGGCGCGCAAGCTACGGCGCTCGGTGGACGGCCTGACGCGCGTGCTGGCGATCGAGCTGCTGACCGCGGCCAGGGGGATCGAGCTGCGAGCGCCGCTCGAGCCGGCTCCCGCCACGGCGGCCGTGGTTGCCGGGCTGCGGGCCAGCGTGGGCGGACCAGGGCCGGATAGGTTCCTCGCGCCGGAGATCGAGGGGGCGGTCGACTACGTGGCCTGCGGTGGCGCGGTGCGAGCAGCTGAGGCCGTGACCGGGCCACTGCGGTAGCGCTCGCCGTCGCCCATGGATCCGCTGGAGCAACCCGACCAAGCCCGCTGGAACGCGCGGTACGCCACTGGCGATGCGCCGTCGTTCACGCCGCATCCGCTTGCTGTGGCCGCACTCGGCCTCGGTCTGCCGGCTGGTCCCGTGCTTGACCTGGCCTGCGGGCCGTCCGGCTCGGCCCTGGCGGCCGCCGAAGCTGGCCGGCGCGTGACGGCGGTCGATGTCTCCGACGTGGCACTCCGGCTGCTCGCCGCGGAGGCAGCGCGCCGCGGGCTGGGCGAGCTGATCACGCCGGTGTACGGCGATCTGGCTGTCTGGCGGCCCGAGCCGGCCAGCTACGCGCTCGTCCTCTGTACCGGGTACTGGGACAGCGCGGTCTTCGCCGCTGCGGCGCAGGCCACGCTGCCGGGCGGGGTCCTCGCCTGGCAGGCCTTCACCCAGGCGGCCCGCCTCGACCGTCCGCAGTTGCCGCCGGATTGGTGCCTGCGACCAGGCGAGCCGGCGTCGCTGCTGCCAGCTGATTACGACGTACTGGTTGATAAACCCACAGACCGGGAACGGGGTCGCATGCGGCAGCTCCTGGCCCGCCGGGTCGCGGCCAGGTCAGCTGACTAGGCCTCGTCCGTGCCGATCAGGACCTCGGTCGCCTTGACGATCACCGTGACCTCGTCACCGACCTTGATGTGAAGTTTTTCGCGCGATGAGTCGGTGATGGCCGCCGTCATATCGCCGGGGTTGACGTGCACCGTGACCTCCGACATCACAGCGCCCGCCTTCATGCTCGTCACGGTCCCCCGCAGCTGATTGCGTGCGCTCAGCTCCATAGTGGTTGCTCCCGTCGGTCGGCATAACCGCATACGGCCCATGAGCTACTTACCCGGCTGTAGCACGGGGTAAGAGCGGCATTACCCAAGGTTGACGGCCGAGTTAAGGGCGGTAGCGATGGCTAGGCCCAGCGCCCGGGCGACCGGCGGCGGGAAGGCGTTGCCGACCTGGCGATAAGCCGCTGTCTTGCTGCCGCTGAACTGCCAGGTGTCCGGGAAGCCCTGGAGCCTGGCCACCATGCGCACCGTCAGCTTCGGCGCCTGGTCAGGCGGGAAGCCAGGCCCGGGCGGCGCGGCGGCGATCCCGAGCCCGTCGACGGCGAGCGCGCGCCAGGCGGCGCGTGCCCTGGTCGGGCCGAGATCAGGGCCGCCGTGCTTCTTGCTGCCGCCAACGATGGTGGGTGCGATCCGGTCGGCGCGCGCGGCCCAGTCGGCCGCGCCCGGCCAGCCGTCCGAGCCCATCAGGTCAGCCAGCGTCTCGCCCACTGTCCGCGGCGGACCGGGCAGTGGCCGGGGCCAGCGGAACGTCGCCGCCCAGCGGCTCGCAATGGCGACCAGGACGAACCGCGGCCGTAGCTGGGGGACGCCATGGTCGCTGGCGTTAATGAGCTGCCAGCAGGCCTGGTATCCGAGTTCGGCGAGCTGCCCGAGGACGTGCGCACGGTAGGCGTCAAACTTCCCCGTTCCCAGCCCCCGAACGTTTTCCAGCAGGACGGCGCGCGGCCTGATCTCTTCCACCAGCCGGAGCGCCTCCGGGAACAGGTCTCGCTCGTCGTCGCGGCCAAGCTGTTTGCCGGCGATGGAGAACGGGGGGCACGGAACCCCGCCGGCGACCAGGTCGATTCCGGTGAAGGCGTGACCGTCGAGGTTCGCCACGTCGTCCTCGATGATCTTCCAGTCGTCGCCCCGGTTACGGCGCAGCGTCTCGCAGGCGTCCGCGTCGAGCTCGACCGCCGCGGCATGAGAAAAGCCGGCCTGCTCCAGGCCGAGCGCCTGGCCGCCCGCGCCCGCGCAGATCTCCACCGCCGTCAGTTCATGCACGCTCCGCCGCCGCCTCCCCGGCTGATTCTGCTAGCCGGGCCAGCGGCGGTGAGGTTCCCACGCCGCGAGGCGCCGGCTACTGGCCGAGCAGCCACCGGCCTGGCGCGACGAGCGTCCGCGCTGCCGCCGGTCCCCACGAGCCCGGTGCGTACGAAACGATCTTGGGCGGGTCGGTCAGCAGTGGCCCTGCGACCTTCCACGTAGCGGCCAGTCCGTCGGGGCGGGTGAACAGGGACCGATCGCCGATCAGGACGTCGTGGATCAGGCGCACGTACGCGGGCAGCGGATCAGCGTCCTCGAGCTTGGAGAGCGGGATCATGGCCGTGGCGACGTCCAGGCTCAGGCCCGCGCCTGGCCGCTTTGCCACGACGGTCAGATCGATCTCGCCGTCGCCGGCGAGGGAGAACGAGAGCACGTTCGGCTCTGCGGGCAGCATGCCGGCCAGCGGCCCGTCCATTGGCTTGCGCAGGAGCACGCTGACGCGCTGTTTCGTCTCGGCGAGTCGCTTGCCGGTCCGGAGGTAGAACGGGACCCCGCGCCAGCGGGGATTGTCGATCCACAGCCGGGCGGCGACGAAGGTGTTCTGCTGCGACTTTGGCGCTACGCCCGGAACGTCGCGGTAACCGGCGAACTGGCCCAGCACCACCTCGGCCGGGTCGAGCCGGCGGAACGACTTGATGACCTTCTCCCTGGCTGGCTGAAGGTCGGCGGCGTCCAGGCTGGCTGGCGGTTCCATAGCGACCTCGGCCGCGATCTGGAACAGGTGCGTGATCAGCATGTCCAGCACCGCGCCCGTGGCGTCGTAAAATTTCGAGCGGTCGGTGATGCCGAGCTTCTCCACCACGTCGATCTGGACCGACTCGATGTGGCGGTGGTTCCAGATGCCGCTGAACACCTCGTTGGCGAACCGCAGCACGTGCAGGTCCTGTGTCGCTTCCTTGCCGAGGAAGTGGTCGATCCGGTAGACCTGATCCTCCGCGAGCACTGCGTGAACGGTGCGGTCGAGCGCGCGGAAGCTTTGCGGCGAGGTACCGAACGGCTTTTCGTACACGACGCGAGCGCCGCGGGCCAGACCGTGCTTGCCGAGCGCCTTAGTAAGTTCCCCAAACGCGGTCGGCGGCACGGCAAAGTAGTGCACGAACTGCGGGTCCCCGCCCAGAGACTTGCGCGCCATATCGACGACGTCGAGCAGGCTGCCGGGGTCGTCGGTATTGAACCCGCCGCCGGCGAACAGCAGGCGCTTCTCAAAGGACTGCCAGGTGTCGGGATCGGGCTTCGGCCCGAAGTCCATCAGCACGTCGCGCACGTGCTTGCGGAAGTCCTCGTGCGCGACGTCGCCTCGGCCGTTGCCCACCAGGAGCCATTTGTCGGGCAGCAGCCCGGTTAGCGCCAGCTGGTAGAACGCCGGCAGCACCAGCCGCTTGGCCAGGTCACCGGTCGCGCCGAACAAGACGAATATCGTCGGGCCCGGCTCCCGGCGGGACACGCCGGCACGCTTGGTGGTCGCCATGGACCTAACGTACCCGTGGCGGCGGCCGGGTCACCGGTAGCCTGGCCGGTGGTGGCCGATGACGCCGATCGGCTTATGCAACGGCGCGCACCACACCTCCGAGCAGCGCGGCGCACCGCAGGTCACGCGCACGTGACCGCCCCGCGCAGCCTGCGCAGCGGCACATTCGCACGGGTCCCAGCTGAGGCTCACCGTGCCCGGCCGCCAGGGATGATGCAGCCGGCACTGCAGCGGGATGCTCGACCATATCGATTGCTGTCCCTGGGCCATGCATATTATTCAAACACGTGATCGAGTCGCTGAATAGCGCGGATCGGCCACGAGCGGGGACCGGGCGAGTAGCACGATGCCGGCGACCGCGCCGGTCGCGGCGGCGAGCTGCAGGCCGAGCATGGCCGGCGAGGTCGCGAGGCGTTCGCCGAACACCACTGCTCCGATGACCACGGCGGAGACTGGCTCGACAGTGTCCATGATCGGCAGGCTGGACCGCAGCGCGCCGGACTTGTACGCGCTGGCCGAGAGCAGCAGCCCGGTGCAGCCAAGTGCGAGCAGCGCCCAGGGCTGCCAGCGAGCCAGGACAGTCGTGCCATCGCCGAACCGAACGATCCTGGTGAGGCTCAGGGTCACTGCCGCCGTCATGCCGAAGGTAACCCCGGTGGCGATCGCGAGCAGGGCCGAGCGCGTGGCGCGCCTGCCAACGACCGCGGCTGTGGCGGCACCGGCGCTGACCAGCGCGACTGCGCCGAATGCGAGCAGCCAGTGCCGGGCGGGTGCGTCGGAGCGTCCGGACGAGGCCGGCGAGCAGATCACGAACACGGCCACGCCAGCGCCGACGATCGCGCAGCCTGCCCAGTCGACCGGCCGCATCCGCCGTCCTTCCCAGGCAGCCGCGATTGGCAGGGCGAACAGCAGGTCGGCTGCCACGACCGGCGCCACCACCGCCAGCGGCCCGAACGCCAGCGCCACGGCCTGAAGGCCGTAAGCGGCGACGGCCAGGCCGAGGCCGGCTAGCCAGAGTCGGCGACGGACCAGCTGGGAGAGCAGGCGGAGCGGACTACGACCCCGTTCCCGCTGGATCTGACGGTGCTGGAGGGCTACCCCGACGCCGAACGAGCACGCCGCACCCAGGGCCGCCGGGACCGCGATCGCGATGGCGGCGGTCGTGGTCACGAGGGCCTCGTCTCACCGCCATCCTGACCGGCTACCGGCTCACGGTCGCGCTGGCCAGGGCCCGGGGTCGCTGGCTGCCGCGGCACCCTGGCCGGGCGCGGGGGCCGGCGCATCCACAGGTAGAAGCCGACTAGTCCGGCGAAGAAGGCCAGCCACGGCGCGAGGTCGAACCATACGTTGTTCAGCACTGCTGTTACCTCCTTCCTTGCAGCTGCGCACTGGTCGGCCGGAACGTTAGCTCACCCGCTCGCGGTGTGGGACTGGTGCCGCGTCCGTGGAGGCCGTGTGAAGAGCAGCAACCGGCGGGCCGGGTGTCCCCGGCGAGCCGGGTGCCAGCCGGTCGCGGGCGCGGCGCTCGCGGACGCGGCGCACGACTTCGACGAGAGCGCTGAGCACGAGCGCGGCGCCGAGTGCCAGCAAGAAGCCGGCCCACGGCCTGCCCTCGAACGCCGCGCCGCCGAGTCGGCCAAGGAAGTATGCATAGCTCGCCCAGATGATCCCGGCACACGCGGTGGCGAGTACGAACCGCTTGCGGTCGTAACCGACGATCCCGCAGGTCACGGTCACAGCCGTGCGGCCACCGGGGATGAACCGGCACAGGATGATCAGGCCGGCGCCGTATCTGTCGAGAGTGTGCTGAGCCCAGGCGCGCCTGCGCTCCCCGCGGTCGCCTCCGAAGAACCGTCGTTGCGCGACCTGACTGAAGCGGCGTCCGATCAGGTACCCGAGGTTGTCACCAGCAAAGGCGCCGAGCGCCGCGAGCAAGACCAGGACTGCGATGCGCGGATCGGCGCTCCCGGCGGTAGCAACGCCGAGGGCGATCACGACGGTTTCGCTCGGCAGGATCGGCAGGACAGCGTCGAGGGCCGGAATCCAGAAGGCTGCCAGGTACGACAGCGGCGCCGAGATGGCGAGTGCGGACAGTCCAATCACTCGGCCAGTACATGCCACGCGTGTGCAGCCCAGGTGAAGACGTTGTGCAGACCGTCTAGAAGTGCGCGATTGTCGGCCGAGTGCGACTGGCCCCGGCTAGCGGAGGGCCCAAGTCCACGTGTCGATGTGCTGGTCAGCGTAGTCCGCTGCGGGTCCCCAGTAATCGCCGTGGCCGTCGGCGTACAGGCGGGCCCATGGTTGCCGGCCGGTCTCGGCGGACTCGCGGAGAAGGTCAAACATGCCCCGCGAGTGCGCGCCGATGAGCGGTGGCAGTTCCCGGCGCTGCTCGGCAGTCAGCCCGTAGCCGTCGGCTAGTGCCCGCAGCCGCGGCGCGTCCGCAGCTGGGTCGCCGTCCGGCTCGAGTGGCACGAAGCTTGTCGCGGCCCAGGCCAGGTCCCAGAGGCGCGACCCTGGTCCGGCACCATCCCAGTCGATGAAGACCCACCGGTCGCCGTCGCATACCAGGTTCCAGGACGCCAGATCGTGATGACAGACGAGGTCGCTGCGATCCGGCTCAATCACTACATCCCACTGCGCATCAGGTCGTGGCATGAAGCCAGCGGAGATGTCGTGGAACTCGCGGATCAGGCTGCCCACGCGGTCCAGGCCGTCCAGGTCCATCGGCGGCATCTCGTAGGCCAGCTCGCCGGGGATGTACTCGAGGACGTGGCGGCCGCGCTCGTCGCGCCCCAGCGTCCGCGGGGCGCCGGCAAACCTGTTGTCGTTCAGGTAGGACAGGAAGGCTTCGACATCCGGCGTCTGCGGACCCGCCGGCTTGCGGACCGTGTCGCCCACCCGGACCACGACATCCGCCACATTCCCGCCCGCGAGTACCTGCTCCTCGGGCTCTGTCATCGCAGCATTGTGCCAGGCCAGGGCTACTGCAAGTCGGTGCCCCATGATCGTCGCGGCGCGGGGCAGTGCTTGAATGACGAGAAGCGCTCCGCCACTTCGCTGGCCGGAGTCCGGCGGGGGCCTTGGAGGTGCAGTCATGGAGGTACCAGCCGATACTGGCTCCGCAGACCCGGGCGCCGAACTCAGACACGCTGCCACGACGGTCCGGCAACGGTACAAGAAGGGGTCGCCCGCTTACGGTTTCTGGGGCGTGACCGCCGGGATCTGGGAGCGGTGGGCCGAGCGCCTCGAGCTGGGAGTCGAGCTGTCCCCAGTTGCACAAGCCGAGTTTCAGGCCGCGCTCTTCAGCGCGCGCAAGTACATGGACCTGCGGCACGGGGGATCTGAGCAGGTCCTGACCGACGGAGTGCTGTCGTGTGCCGGGTGCGGCGAGGTGTTCGCGTCGCCGAAGGATCAGGCGTTGCCCGCGACCGAGGTGTCCGCTCGGCTGCTCGGACACGTGTGTCCCAAGTTGCCGCAATAACGCGAGCAGGCCCCGGACGCCTTCGGTCCACTCCACTCCACGCCTGCGCCTGGCGCTAGTACGCGCGGGTTATGCTTGACTTGCCCGGATTCGCCTGTGTGCGGAAGCAGCATCCGGTCGGCTAAGGCATCTGAACTTGCATGAAGCGGTCTGCGCGGTGGTGGGTCTCCCCGGTTGTCGGTGGCCTCGCATTCGCAGTGGTTGTGCTGGGCGTAGTGGCCGTAGGCCGGGCCGTGCCCAGCGCGCCGAGCGTTCCGGCGCTCCCGGCGGCCAGTGCGCCGATCCAGAAGGGCGTGCCGCCCTACTACGTGGCCATCATCACGGACAGGCCGCTCTCGCAGTACGGACTGCCGGCGAGCGTGGCCAGCGTGCGCGACACCGCGAGCGGCAAGGTGCTCGCTACGGTCAGGCCGCCGTCGCCGTACACGGGCTTCAGCGAGGTCAGCGGAGCAGCCGATGACCGGACCTTCGTCCTGCTCGCTGACACCAGGCCGGCGTTCCTCCAGCCGCTCGCCGAACGCTTCTATCTGCTGCGCATAAACCCGGCGGCAGCGTCGGCAGCCAGGCGGGCGAGCCTGACGGCCCTGCCCGCTAGCTTCATCTTTGGCGGGAACGACGTCACGACGATGGCGTTGTCTCCTGACGGCAGAGCCCTCGCGACGATACTCACACCGAGCCAGGCCTCGCCGGACGCGTTGCCCGAGCCGTATCTCGCCATCGATTACCTGGCGACCGGGACAACCCGGGCGTGGGCCAGGTACGTATGCCTCCAGCACAAATGCCAGCAAGCCGAGTTCGGCACAGGAGGTTTCGACTACCCGACGGCCACCGTGACACTTGCCTGGACCCAGAATGGGAAATGGCTCGCTTTCACGCTAGGCCCCGGCCTTACCCAGCTGCGGCGCCTCGACGTCCACGCGCCTGGCGACGACGCGCAGGCCAACAGCAAGCCGTTCCTGATCCAGGGCGTTCCCTCCGCATACTGGTACGCGGCCGCGATGACGCCCGATGCGAAGTCGGCGTTTATCAGCTACCGGGGAAATCGCGGGGGTCCGTTGGTTCCTGTCTTCGGCGGCCTCGTCTGGTACTCGGCAAAGACGGGCAAGCTCACTACAGTCAATAGGCTGATCTTCAGCAATGGCGCCGGCTACGAGCCCTACGGCAGCCCGATGCCGGACGACGTCGTATGGACGAGCTACAACGGCGGCCAGGCCATCATCCTCGACTCCCGCCCGGGCCAGACGGCGGGCGTATACACCGGAACGCGCTACATGCCGCTCCGCTGGCCCGCCAACGTTCTCGACGTCTCCTGGTAGGACGACGCCTCAACCGAACTCGTCATGGACGCTTAGCTGTCCCGGCGGCCTCTCCACCAGAAGAACGAGCCTCTGCGCCTCTTGTTCGAGATTGAGAAGAGCACGCAAGCGACCACTACTGCGCAGACCACGATGATGTCCATGCCGTCTCCCGGCTTTGTGAAAGGCTCAGAAGAGGCGTCGGGCCTGTACGGGGCGACAACCGTCAGCGGTCGTCCTGCCCAAACGAGTCGTCGCTCCCAAGAGGGACTTGTGCCTCACTGTACTACCTGAGCAGCGCGTCGAGCTTTGCCGTCCGCGCCGCGTCGGGACCAGCAGACGGCAAATCAGCATCTATGGTGGGGCAGTGCCCCGGCGGAAGCATCGGCTTGACAGATGGTTCCAAATGCATCCGCGCACCACTGGTGCCATCGCCATCGCCGGACTCGGCGCGATGACTGTCTGGGAGATCGTTAGAATCGCCGCCGCGCGCCACACAGTCCCCAACGGCTGGGCTGCCGGGCTTGCCGCAGGGATAGCGGCAAGCTTGGCCATGACCAGCCTCCTCATCATCACTTACAGGCTTATCCAACGCGCCCCCCGAAGGCACGGCAGCCTGGCAATGGCCGTGACCTTGCTGATTGGGGTCAGTCCTACACTCGCTTTCGTGTTCACCGCGCCGCAGCCGGGGCCTGCGAGTGAGGTGCCGTACGTCGTCACGACTGGCGCTTCGGTCGCTGGCATGGCATACGCTGGCGCCTTTTTTGCCCTGTACCTGGCGCTGGTTGTCCGGGGCACTCCCAGGGTGATCCGCAGCCCGCCCGCGGCTTCGGTGGAGACAGATCGCGATCTGCTCACTGCCCTGGTAGGGCCGGGCGAGACCGGCTGGGACGTCTCGTGGATAGGCGACGGTCGCAGGCCCAGGCGCCTCAACGCGGCCACACTCACCGAGGTCACCGACCAGGCCGCGGCAGCCGCAGTGCAGCACTACCTGCGCCGTCGGGCCGGCGCAACCAATGCAGACTTTCAGATCGCGCTCTTCCCGCATGACTACAACAAAGGCCCGATCTTTGACATCAGCGGCGGACTCGGAGCCTTCGTTGCGACCGATAAGTTCAGCGGCCGGACGCTGCACGGCGCGAGCCTGGAGGATCTCCTGCAAGCAGCTGAGGAATCGAGTGACCTACGGGCGAGGGAATACATGTTCCACTGGATGCGCCCCGTCATCGCTCTTCCCCAGGGGTCACCGCTGCCGGGTTGAACCCAGCGAGCTAACCGATTTGCTGACGATGGTAGTTCCGCCCGAATTACTGGCCAGGGCGGCAGAGCTGGTGGCGGGAAGGCTATTGGAGGGAAGGCTAAAGGAGTCGGGCGGCGAAGGTGGCATGCTGCTCGCCCCACCAGCGGCGCCGCCGGTCGAATCGCTCCGCGCCGCCCATCTCGTTCCACATCTGAGCGAAGTTCTGATTGCCCGCCTCGACCTGGCGGCGCACGAATTCACCGCCACTGGCTATCCGATCCGAGAGGATCTCCAGCAAGGACATACGCCCGGCCTGGTCGAGGCCGTACGCCTCGGCGACCAGCTCAAGCCGCCTGATCTTGTCGGCAGGCTGCCAGCCAAGCCTGGCTGCGCTGAGGTCATCGTCCACGGGCACGCACATCAGCGCGAGCCGGGCGACGTCATACGCCGGGCGGCCGGGTGCGGCGAAGTCGAAATCGAGCAGCGCAACCGCCTGGCCGTCGCGGAAGACGACGTTCTCCAGGCAAACGTCGTTGTGGCAGACGATGCCCGCGGCGCTGCCAGTGTCAGTCAGCTCCGCGCTCCAGGTTGTCCCGGCCAGGTCGAACGATGCGGATGCGTCATGGAACCGCCTGAGGAGCGATGCCACCGACTCGAGCGCCGGGCCGGATTGGGCCCACTCCGGATAGGGCGGCACTGCCACGTCACCCTCGATGTACTCCAGCCGCTCCCGGCCATCTTGGACGCTGCCCGCTGGCACGGGTGCGCCATCAAATCCGGCGAGCCGTACCGATCGCATGAGCCGGTGTATTGAAGCCACGTGCGGACCTGCCGGGCGCATGACGTGTCGGCCGATCCGCGTGACGGCCCCGGCGTTGGCAATGCCGCCTGCTAGCGGCTCCTCGTTCATTAGGTGCGCCTCTGCGATGGCCCTAAGGTGAGCGGGCCACTGGAGGCTACCGCAGCACAACCGAGCGGGCGGAAATCATTTCGGCCGTGCTGGCCTCGTTTGGTACGTTCGCCGGGCCGTTTTCGCTGGCTCGACGGCTAGCGGTTCGTGTACGCAGATCCCCAAGACGCATGGAGCTGGCATGGAACGCACCGTTCGCACACCTGATGGCCGGGTCCTCGCGGTCCAAGAAAGCGGTGATCCCGCGGGCAGCCCGGTGCTCGTGCACAATGGCACTCCCATGTCGCGTCACCTTTACGGCCCCAACGCGGCGGATGCCGCCGAGCAGGGACTGCGGCTTATCAGCTATGACCGGCGGGGTATGGCGGCTCGACACCCCAGCCTGGGCGGGCCGTTGCCGATTGCGCGGCCGACGTCAGGGCCATCTGCGCCGCACTAGAGATCGGCAAGCTTGCGATGTGGGGCCTTTCCGGCGGCGGACCGCGCGTCCTAGCTTGCGCAGCTTTGCTCCCCGATCTCGTCACCGCTGCCGCCGCCCACGCATCGTTTGCGCCCTACGATGCTGAAGGGCTGGACTGGTTTGAGGGCCTTCAGGCCGCCGATGCATACCGACTGGCGCTCACCGACCCCGACGCCGTACGGGCCGATCTAGACGACGCCAGGAAGGAAGAACTGGCTATGGCCGGCAGCCTGGCCGAGCTATGGGCGCCGTCCCTGTCGGCGGCAGACGCCGCCGTCCTGACCGGCGAACTGGCCGAATTCATAGTCCGCACCAACCACGAGGCACTCGCGCCGGGTACCCAAGGATGGTGGGACGACAGCTACGGCCTGATCCGCCCGTGGGGATTCGAGCTGGCCGACATCTCCGTCCCGGTACTGCTTCTGCACGGCAGGCAGGACAAGTTCGTCCCCTTCGCCCATGGCCAATGGCTCGCCACCCACATCCCGGATGTCGAAGCGCGGCTGCTCGATGACGACGGGCACCTCACACTCCAGGAACACCGGATCAGCGAGGTGCACCGCTGGCTGAGGCAACGCCTCTAAGGAGGCAGGCAGCGAACGACAGGCCGCTGCCGTTGTGGAGCGACACCAGGAGCTTCAACCCGGATGGACGGCGCGGGTGATCGTGCGCTACACGGCGGCTCGTTGGTCGTGGTCCGCGTCAAGGAGCATTCGCGCCGTTCGTGCGAACGCGTCCCTCAGAGCGCCGACGTACCGGCGCAGCCAACGATGGATCAGATCGCCGAGCTGGTGGAGCGCTGGCATTATCGACAGTCATTCGAGGAGATAGCTACCGCGCTAGAGGTCGACCGGCTGACCATCTCCCGGTGGACACCCACCAACGCGGTGAAGCTCGCCGCGCTAGGCCTTAAGTGCTCTGTGGGCGAGTGCGAGGAGCGGGTAGCACGTGCCCGCAAATGGGGCCGGAGCTGGACAGCATCGTGGACTCCACCACACAGAAGAGCATCAGCTGGTTCAGGCAGTATGTGATGGAGAAGTCGTGGCCACCGACGAGGGTGCTGCCATGGTGGACGACGTTCTGGCGGGCTTGTTACGTGTCGCTGGTTTGCTGGAGACGGCAGTCCCGGCGAGCCGCCGCCCACTTCTCGGCTCCTGCCCACCGCCCGACGGCTGGCTCTCCTCCAGATCGGCCATAGCGTTGAACTGGACTGTCTGCTGCTTGATCGTCCTCAGCTCGTCCCTAGAAGGTTCATTGGCCGGTCGAACCGGGTGCCATCTACGAATGCGATGAACAGCGTGCCGAAGTAGTAGCGACCACCGGAGCCGGGAATGATCAACTCGGGGACCACTTCGCCAACGACGTCCCGCTTTGGCGTCCGGGGTCGAAGATGCCTGCACAAGCACCAGCGAATGGACCCAGCCGCTCTACTGGCAGGACGCCACCATCGAGCGCCCAGACGCCGTCGCCTTTCACGCGGACCCGGATCGGGGCAAGATTGACTCCGCGATTCCTGTCTACGACGGCGCGGTCGCGGGAAGCCTGTTCAGCCACCTGTGCCGCTCGCTGATGTGCGTTCGCTGGCCCTCCTCGGCCACAGGGAAGCGCACTGCCCACGCCGAGGTCGAGTACATCCAGAATTCCGGGCGCGAGGCTGGATGCCGATGCCTCCCACTCCCGGTAGACGTACTACTCGCGGACATGCTCGTGCGGTTACGCTGCTTGCATGTTTCTCGGCCTGATAGGCATGACGCTGGGGATCATCGCGCTGTGCCGGATCGCGATCCAACGCCGCAGGGACCGGCGCAACCGGGACGTGCTGCCCCCGGACTGGCGGGACTGGGAAGCGGAATATCAAAATCGGCGCGCGCATGGTGATCACCCAAGCGATCCCACATAGACGTACTACACCTGACGGATAACGGGTCTGTGAGCCGACGCGTGGTTCTGAAACACTGAGGACGTGCGCGGCAGCGGATCAGGTGGCCGGGTCATGCAGGTGCTGCGCTGGAAGCCTAGAAGCACCGGCAGGTGTGCGCGTACGCGGTGCTTGGCTTCGGTGTACCGGGGTTCTGTATCTGGGTAGTCGTGGGACCGCAGCGCTCCTTGCTCTGGGCGCTCATCTATGCCGCGAGCATTACGCTCTTCGGTGGGCTGGGGCAGAGCTGGCGACTGAACTGGGACCGCAACCGGGGCAAGCTCTAAAGCGACCCGCCGATAATCACCGTTTCTGGGCAAACGATCACGAGGGAACGCCATGGACTTCGTGGACTCCGCGGGAGACGGCGTCCCGCCGGGCTCGCGTGAACCGAGCCGCCGCCACCT
>Ga0210383_10002788_pt1 | contig 15754 bp, 15 predicted proteins | sample IncBWC14OmetaG_FD_160072 | JGI IMG/M metagenome (GOLD analysis project Ga0210383, IMG submission 160072) | Forest soil microbial communities from Barre Woods Harvard Forest LTER site, Petersham, Massachusetts, United States - Inc-BW-C-14-O ...
GGCATCGCCGCGCTGTGGTCCCTGCTTATTTTTCTCGTGATTGTCTACATCTCGTCGACGTTTGGCCCGCCGCCGCCCAGCCCTCGCGTGATCGGCTATATGGGCCTGGCACTTTGGCTGCTCGTTCCGTGGGCCGCGTGGGCAGACAGCCATCGCGCGGTGGCCTAGCCGCTCGCAATTTCTCGCCCAGCATCTTTCTCAACAGAAATTGCCGCGCCAGATCTGGATCAAGATCAGGAGCCTATGCCGCGTTCGATGCCGATATGCGTCTTCTCATGCACGAAGACGCGTGCGCCGTAAAGCGCGGAGGATTTCAACAGACGCTCCAACTCCGGCTGCGTGTAAGCCGCGCGCACCGAATCACAATAAAGCTTGTACATCGCGCCCGAATACTTTCGTCCGTGCCACCGCACGTGAAACGGAAACTTGAATCGCGAAGGACGACGCAAATCACGCAGCAGAATCGCTCCGGTCGGCTTCACCAGCCGCGCCATCTCCGCCAGCAGATTCTGCGGCTCCGCCAGATGGTGCAGCACGGAATTACACATTACGAAGTCGAAACTTCCGTTCGGAAACGGCAGCCGGTTCCCGTCGGCCACCTGGAATTCCACCCTTCCGGCCAGGTCGTTGATTGCGGATTCGAGGCTCGTTTTCGCACGCTCGATCATGGCAGGCGATCGGTCGACGCCGACGAATTTCCAGAGCGACAGCCGGTACGCCATTTTCAGCACGATTTGCCCCGGTCCAGTGCCGATGTCGATCGCGCGCCCGCGCTGCTTGCCCGCTGCCAGCCGAAGCGCGTGCGCTACAAACGTGTCGTCTATCTTGTCGAGGAAAGATTGCGCCGTCGCCGAGGCATAGACTTCCACTTCCGCCGAATCGTCCATCACCTCGGGCTCTGGCACGCGTGGCAATTCGAAAACGGACATGCGCGGGATTTTACAGTGTCGCGGCCGATTCGGCGAGAGGTTGCGGTAACAATCGAAATCGCTGCGGAGCGCTCGCTCGCGCAACTGCGGCAGTCGAGTCCGCGCCCGCCGCGAGCGGTGCAGCGCGTTTCGGCATCCGTTGCGTGATGCTCTTCTGCGCGTCGCTCGTCGAAGGCGCGGGGGCCGGCGGCCAGCCAAGCGCCGCCGTAATCTTGTCGTACGTTTCGCGTGATGCGCCTTCCACCGTCAGGCACTCATCACGCACACAACGGAGATAGACGCCGCCAATCTCAGTCTGAAACTGGAAAAAGTTCGCCGTGGGACGCCGGAACAGTTCGGTATGCGCCGAATACTTATTTTCGAGCGCTTCACTATATTCGCCGAAGAAATGCGCCGCGTCTTCGGGACTATCGAGTACGAGCCGTAGCACCAACGCGGTGTTCTTCGTTCTCTGATTCTCGAAGAGAGCATAACGGTCGCCGGCCCACGCAGGTGAAAGCGCATCGGCAGTCTTCTCGTCAATCAGTTGCTTCAGCACTTCGCTGAACCCGAATTCTCCGAGCACATTCTCTTCGAGCAGTTTCCAATCAGAAGGCGCTAGTCCGTTCCACGATGGCATTTTCACTTCGTGCGGCTTCACGCCCTTCAGGTAGAGATCGGGATGCAGTATCTGCTGCGTCGAGACGGGCGGATTCTCGAAGACCAATTTCAGATCAGACCATCCCGTGTGCGCCTTCAGGAATTGTTGGGAAAAATTCGTGCCCGCCAAATAAGGGAACAGCAGCTCGTCCTGGATGTACGGCGGCGCCTTCGAAAGCTTCGGGTCTTTGCTCATTTCCGCCACTGCGCCAGACCGGATCAGCGTCGTCACATCCGGCAAATCGCGCACGCTCAATTTGTCGTCCTTCAGCGTGTAATCCACCATCGCCGCGAGCGCCGATCCTTCGCTCACCGAATCGCGCGCCAGCTCGGCGTCGTCGTTCGGCCGTGCCCCTTTGATCCACGGATCAATGTGGAACGACTGGTCTTCGAGCGCGTGCGTGAGCTCGTGGGCCATCACGGGCTTCTGCTCGTCTGCCTCGATCCAATCGGCGATGTAGAACTCCTTCGCCTTTGGATCGTAAAGCCCGGCCACTTGATCCGTCAGAATGTCGAGCATGAACGAATCGAGCGGAAAATTCTTCGGTATCAGACCAAATGCCTCGAGCGATTTCTCGTCGGCGTAGCGCTCCGCGTCCGTCCGTTCCTCTTTCTCTTCCTGGATCAGATAAGCGCGAATCTCGGCCTTCGAGCGCAGGCTCTTCTTGAGTGCCTCCTTCACAGGTAGATCGAGAATCTCGCTCATCTGGCCGAGCACTTCGTCCGCGGCTTTGATGAAGTCGGCCTTCGCAGTGGCGGAACTCGCGCCGGAAGCCGCACCCGCAGTGACCGCCGAATCCGCTGCGGCAGCGCCGCTCGCGGCCGAGCCAGGCGTCGGAGCCGCCTGCTGCTGCGCCGCCACAACCGAAGCAAACAGAATCCCTATGGCCAGGCCGGCTAGCCGCTTCATGCACTCCTCCCAGGACGAAAACCCAAACATCGAACGACTTTCATTGGATGTCAAAACAGGATAACAGGTTTTTCCGGGCTTCCGCGGACCTGCGACCGCGCGTGTGCGCAGTCGTCGTTCCTGGCGGGTTCAGGATTCGCGCGGTTAAAGCCTCGCTGCCGACTCCGACGTCGACGCCGCTTTTTCGGTCGCAAGCAACGTCAGGATCGCGCGGAGATTGGAAAATAGCAGATCGCGCAGATAGGTGGGCGTGTCCTGCGGCACCAGCAATCGGAAAAACTCCACTTCGAGCCACCGCATCGCTATATCTGCTGGTGCTGCATCCACGGTGGAGAACCAATCGCGAAGATTTCGCTCCTGCTTCTCAAGCGGCGCCTCGAGAAACTTCTCAAACAGCTCTTCGTGGCAAAAAAGCAGCGCTTGGTGCACAGACTGCTCCGAGTATACCTGCCCGAGCGCCGGGTGCGCGTAGTGTCCGGTTGAGACGTCTCGCAGTAGTGCCACGTACACCAGTCGGCCGAGATCGTTCCGGATGCTCGCCAGCCAGTGCGCGGTAAACTCCTCTATGATTCGCTGGTTTTGTGAGTAGCGCTCCAGAGCTTCCATGCTCGCTCCCCCGCTGATGGCTGCGATGCTACTCCTCTGGAATTTTCGGAGCAACAACTCTTTGGTAAACTAACCTGGAAAGCATGGGCTGTCCTTCTCCGTCCGCATCCCCCTTCGCCTGTGCAAAAGAGCCGTTTCCGTGTGGCATCCCAGCCGCCACACAGCCCATAATCCCCCAGCGGTCGTGGGGCGCTTGGTGCATCATATTTCCACAGACATCCTCAGAGCCACAATCGTCCTCGGAATTGAGGGCTTGGTATTTGCGGTCGCGCTGTCGCGCGGTCTATTCCGGCGCCTCCCGGTCTTCAGCTGGTATCTTTTTGCGGTTTTTGCTTCTGACGCTCTTCGCTTCGCGATCTGGTTCACGCTCGGCTTCGGATCGAGCACCGAGTTCGTCGTCTACTGGGCTTCGCAACTTCTCCTGATGTCTATGCGCGCAGGCGTAATGTACGAACTCTGCCGTCGCTTGCTGGGCCGCTATCGAGGCGTTTGGGCGCTCTCCCGCATCGTCTTGGTAGCCACGGCGGCTGCGCTGCTCCTGATCGCGCTCGCCGCAAACATAAGCAGTGGAACCCGGCTCTCGAATATGTTTCTCACGATTGAGCGCGGCTTTGAGCTCGCCGTTCTCGGTGTGCTCGTGACGGCGATGGCTTTTTGTCGCTACTATCGAATCCCCGTCGCACGGCCCGTCGGACTGGTCGGCCTCGGCTTCAGCCTCTATTCCGCGATCGCCGTCATCAGCAACACCTTCACCGGACACTGGTTCCTGGCCTTTGTCCCTTTCTGGCGCGAAATCCACGGGGATTCGTTCCTCCTCGCCGAGTTAACCTGGCTAATCGCCGTCTGGCGCCCTCTCCCCGCCGATCAACCGGCCCCCAATCTTTTGGATTTTCAGCAATATTCTGATATGACACTTACAGTGAACGAGAGCCTCCGGGAGCTCAATGCCCGCCTCGAAAAGATCCTGAAATGAGCGTCTCGCTGATCCTATTTGTGATTTTGGCCGTGCTGGGCCTTGCGGCTGTCTTGTGGGCTCTCCTAGCTCCTCTGCGGGAGGAAGCAGCGTCCTCCGCCGATACAAATCTCGAAGACTTCCACCCTCGCCACACCCAGCACTTTCCTCAGTTGCGACAGACGCTCGATCTCAACGACACGCGCTACATGCGCGAAAAGGCCGCCCCGGAATTGCATAAGCGCTGGCTCGACGAGCGCCGCCGCATCCTCTCCGATTTTCTCGCTGGCCTCGCCCTCGATTTTGCCAAGCTTGACCGCCTCGGCCGCACGGTTGCGTCGCTCTCGCCAAAGCTCTCCTGGCAAGACGAATTTCGCCGCCTCTCGCTGAACTTCCGCTTCCGCCTCAATTTTCGCCTTGCTCGGCTTTGGATACTTGCAGGTGGCTCGCTGGCATTGGCTCGCCTCCGGTATCTGACGGCGCTCATCGGCGAGCTCTCTGCCCGCACTAGTCTGGCGATGGCCCGCGTCACCGCTCCGCCCTCCTGAAACGAGCTCAGCCCGCAGTTTGCGCGCAATTTTCCGCCTTTCTCGGCGTTTGTCTTCGTCGAGTTAGTCTCCGCGCTGCAAGGGTAGACCTGGCACCGAAACCTGCATTGTTGGATAGGGCAACCGCGCATACTCCCGCCCAGCCCTTCCCCCTTCCCGCCCCCTTATAATTGAGCTTTGCCGGGGAGCTGCCGTGGACCTCGAAAAGATCATGGTCGTAGACGACGAAGAAGCCATCCGGGAAGTCGTCTCCACACTCCTTGAATCGCAAGGCTTTCAGTGCACCACGGCCGCAAACGGCCGTATCGCTGCTGAGACCTTCCGCAACGACACCTTTGATCTCGTCCTGAGCGATATCGTCATGCCGGAGATGGACGGTCTCAAGCTCCTCAATGAGATTCGCTCGCAGGATCCGGACGTCCCTGTGATCATGGTCACAGCGATGCACGACATTTCGATTGCACTTGAAGCCATCCGCGCCGGTGCCTACGACTACATCCTGAAACCTTTCGAGAAAGATCAGCTCCAGCTAAGCGTCCGCCGCGCTCTGGAGCATCGCCGGCTCGTACTCGAGAATCGCACGTATCAAAGCGACCTCGAACATCTCGTCGCCGAGCGCACCCAGCAGCTCTCCATCGCGCTGCAGGATCTCGAACAGTCTTACGACTACACTCTCGAAGCCCTCGGCGGCGCGCTCGACGCGAAAGACGCCGAAACCGAAGGTCATTGCCAGCGCGTCACGGCATTCACCATCACCATCGCCCGCGCCATGGGCGTAGACAAGGCTCTGCTGCGCCACATCGCGCGTGGCGCTTTCCTGCACGACATCGGCAAAATGGGCGTGCCAGACAGCATCCTCCGCAAGCCCGGCCCGCTCACTCCCGAAGAGCGCGACGTGATGCGCAAGCATTGCGAGATCGGTTTTGCCGTGCTGGAGAGAATTCCGTTCCTGAAGGAAGCTGCCGAAATCGTGCTGACCCACCAGGAATGCTATGACGGTTCGGGATATCCGCGCGGCCTCAAGGGTGAACAGATTCCGCTCGGAGCCCGGATATTCGCGGTTGCGGACACGCTCGACGCGATGATTTCAGACCGTCCCTATCGCAAGGCTCTTCCGATTTCCGCCGCGCGTGAAGAAATCCAGCGCCATGCCGGAAAGCAATTCGACCCGCGCGTCGTGCAGGTCTTCCTCGCGCATCCAGACCGCGTCTGGCTCGAGCTTCACGAGCGCATCGGCGATCCCTTCCGCCTCACCCAGCTCGAACACGTCTAATCGCTCGAGCGCAAGTCTTAGCCGCCTCAATCACACCGCAACGGTTCAAACCTTCGCTAGCAGTCGCATCATTCCTTCCGCGAACTCCGCCTCTGGTGCAATCAAGCTCACCACAATGTGGCCTTCGCCGGGAAAATCATAGAAGTGTCCCGGATGGACGTAAACGCCGCTTGATTCCAGCAGCGCCAGAGCGAGCTCCTCATCCGGTCGCGTGGCCGGCACCCGCAGGACGGCGTACCAGCCGCCTTCCACTTCCAGCCGGGTGCACAATTTCTGCGTCGCTAATTGCCGGTCGAGTTCCTCCAGATTTCGCCGCACGCGCGCCATCAACTGCCGCTGAAATCCGTGTCGCAACTCCAGCATTTTCGGCGCCGCCAGTTGCATCGGCGCGCTCATCGAAAGAAATGTGTCGGCGATCACTTCCAGCCTTGCGAGGGCTGGTTCCTTCACTTCGGCCGGACCGCTGGCAACCAGCCAAGCGACCTTCATTTGCGGCAATCCGGAAATCTTCGAAAGCCCGCTCATCGTAAACGTCAGCGCCCGGCCGCCCCTGGCCGATGTCGCTCGCGAGCTGGCATTCACGGCGAAATCGAGGAAAACCTCATCGGCGATGATTGCCATCCCGTGCGACCGGCAAGTCTCGCCGAGCTGCTCGAAATCACGCTCCGTAGTGAAGTGGCCCGTCGGATTATTCGGGTGCACCACGATCGCTCCACGCGTTCGCGCCGTGATGGCGCACTTGAGCGACGCAAAATCAATCTGCCATCCGTGGTCGTAGACCAATGGATACCGCAGGAGCTTCACGTCCTGAATGTCTGCCAGAAAATCAAACAGCGGATAGCTCGGCGAAGGAACTAGCAGCTCGTCGCCCGGATTGCATAGCAACCGCATTGCAAACGAATACGCCTCGCTCGTGCTCGTCGTCATCACGACGTTATCCGGCGAAACGCCCGCGCCTCGGTCGGCGTAATAGCTCGCCACGGCCTGCCGCGCCGCGAGCAATCCCTTCGGATTCGGCTCGTATTGCAACGAAGAAGGATTTGCCAGCGCCTGCATGATCGCCGCCGAATCGTAATCGAATCCGCATTCGGTAGGATTTGAGGCAGTCAAATCCAGCAGCGGCTTCCCGCTCGCGCGATGCCTCGCCAGCGCTTCGCTCAGCCGATTCGCGGCCAAGTTCCAGTTTGTGCGTTCGGCGAACATCGTCCTCCGCCCCATGGCGACGATCCAAATCCAGGCTCACGCCTCGCGGCGTACCATCCTAGGTGGACTGGTTCTCCTCGCGCAAGCAACAGGAGTTGCGCAGTTCGCGCGCAAAGCAAGCGTCAAAAAAATCCACCGCTTGCATTCGGGCGCAGACGCCTATAATCAGGCGAACGGGCCCGGTCGATAATCTCAAAAGGAGGAAGAAATGAAGCGAAACGCAGTCGCACTTGCCGGCTTGCTTCTGCTCTCGCTCGCTGCGAGTTTCCCCGCAGCGGCGCAGCAGGATGAAGCCATGGCCAAGACGACTCTGAAGGTGGGCGACGTTGCCCCGGACTTCACTCTGCCCAGCGACCAGAATAAATCGGTCAAGCTGAGCGATTTCCGCGGCAAGAAGAACGTCATCCTCGCCTTTTACGTCCTGGCTTTCACCGGTGGCTGAACGAAAGAGTTGCAGGCCTATCAGGCTGATCAGGCCAAGCTCGACGCAAGCGACACCGTAGTCCTCGGCATTAGCATCGACAGTCCCCCAGCCAACGCAGCCTTCGCCAAGCAAATCGGCGTCACCATGCCGCTCCTCAGCGACATGAACCACAAAGTTCTCACGCAATACGGCATCCTGAAGAAATACCCCATGGATGGCGATGAATACGAATGGGCTCGGCGCACCACCATCGTTGTCGATAAAGAAGGCAAGATCCAGCACGTGGAATTCGACAACAGTGCCGTCAACCCAAACAACGCCGTCGACGTCTGTACGGGGCTTCACGACAAGGAAATCAAATAGCCCGGCGATCGGCGCGCACGATAGCGCGCGTTTCGACTGCAGCTAGAGCAATTCGCGGGGCGAGCTTGCGAACGGCATCTTAACGGTCCGCGGCTCGCCCTTTTTTTGCGCCGAAGCGGCGCTCGCACCGATGTATTCTGGATTCGTGGCGACCGATTCGAAAAGACTCGAGAGCGATCGAGTGGGGTTGTGCGCCGACTGCACTCACGCGCGGCAGATTGAATCTTCGCGTGGCTCTTCGTTTCTGCTGTGCCAGCTCTCCGCCACCGACCCGCGCTTCCCGAAATATCCGCGCCTACCCGTGCTCCAATGCGCCGGCTTCAAGCGCATCACTGCCGACGCATGACCGAAATTGTGTGGAGTTTGGACCCCGGAAGTAAAAATGAATGGTGCGGTCGAGTGGATTCGAACCACCACGGTATTGCTACCGCCAGCCCCTCAAGCTGGTGCGTCTGCCAGTTCCGCCACGACCGCGTAACCTGAAGTCAATCCTAAACGCGCGCGATTTCCTTTGTCAATTCATCCGCAAACTGGCCACGCGCATGCGACAATTCCGCTCCATCCGTGCTACTTCTTCGGCTGCGGTTGCGGCTGTTGCTGCGGCTGAGCCGGTGCCGGAGTTGTAGGCGCCGGAGTCGAAGGCTTCGCTGGCGTCTGCGCCGCGGGCTTGGCCGGCGCAGGCGCCGACTGCTGCGTTTCCTCAAGAATCGAGCCCGTGCCGCTCTCTTCCATCGGCGTGCGCTTCACGGCCAGAGTCAGCGAAGTCATCATGAACACGATCGCGCACCACGTCGTCGCGCGGGATAGAAACGTCGCCGCGCCGCGCGGCCCAAACGCCGTCTGGCTGCCCGCGCCGCCAAACGCCCCAGCCAAATCCGCCGCGTTGCCGCTCTGCAGCATGATTACGATTATGAGCACAAAGCACGCCAGCACGTGCAGCGTCACCAGCACCGCCGTCACTCTCCAACCCACCCACACCAACAGCACCGCGACTGCTAGCGACAATCCCCATTTCGCCCACGATGGCATTTCCAAACTCCTGATTTGCGTCGAAAACTTTGTCTTTTATAACGGGTCCAAGGGTTTGATGATTCATACCCTTACGCCAAAAGAGCGCCCCTAAAAATTCACGATCGCGGCAAACGACTGCGCGTCCAGGCTCGCTCCGCCCACCAGCGCGCCGTCGATCTCCACCTGCGCCATCAGTCCCTTGATGTTGTCGGGCTTGACGCTGCCGCCGTAGAGGATTCGAAGAGCCGAAGCCCGCTCAGGCGTGAACTGCCCGGCGGCCAACTGGCGCAGATACTTGTGCGCATCCGCGGCCATTTCCGGAGTTGCTGTCCGCCCGGTGCCGATCGCCCAAACCGGTTCGTAAGCCAAAAGAATACGCGAGAATTCCGCGCCGGTCAACGCGCCGAGGCCACCTTTGAATTGCCGCTCCAGGACGGCATGCGTCAGGTTCCCTTCACGCTCCCCTAGAGTTTCGCCCACGCAGACAATCGGCGTCAGCCCGGCTTCGAGTGCTGCCTTTGTCTTCTTGTGGACTGTCTCATCCGTCTCGCCAAAGAATTGCCGCCGCTCCGAGTGCCCGACGATCACGCCCCGGCAGCCCGCGTCCACCAGCATCTTCGTCGAGATTGCGCCCGTAAACGCTCCCTGAGGCTCCCAGTGAACGTCCTGCGCCGCAATCGTGGCGGCACAGCCCTCCGCACTCTGCGCCGCAGCGACGAGCGACGTAAACGGAGGCGCAATCACGATCTCGCAGTGCCTCGACTCGGCCACCAGCGGCTTCAGCGCCTCGAAAAACGCGCGCGTCTCCCCCTGCGTCTTGAACATCTTCCAGTTCCCAGCAATCACCGGCCTTCGCAAGCAATCCTCCTTCAGAGGCAACCTCCGCACCCCAGCGCGCGGAACAAAAATGGGCGTTTGATAGCGTACCAGATGAGGAGTCTTGCACGCACACCAAGCCGGGCGCGGAAATCGCGAGAGGCAATTCAGTGATGCTTCGGCTGATCGCGGCCTAGGCGCGCGCTTCGTACACGATGTTAAACGGAGTCTCCGTCGCGCGCCGGAAGCGTGTGAATCCCGCCGACTTCGCTACGTCCGCAATCCGCGCCTCGCCGGCCTGCGCGCCCAGGCACGCCGCCACTTCCTGCGAGCGCGAGCACGGCGTACAGAGCAGAGTCGAGAATCCGTAATAGACGCGGCCGACGGGATTCAGATTGTCCTTGAGATCGTCATTCGCAAATGGCTCGACGATCATCCACGTGCCGTCCTTGGCGAGCGACTGTTTTACGTGCTTCGCGGCTCCCACCGGATCTCCCATGTCGTGCAGGCAGTCGAAGACGGCAACAAAATCGTAGTCCTTGCCCGGGAACGATTTCGCTGGCGCGACCTCGAATGTGACGCGGTCCGCCACGCCCTCGCGCGTGGCCGCTTCACGGGCGGCCTCGATGGACTTGTCGTGATAATCGAACCCATGAAACTTCGATTTCGGAAACGCCTTCGCCATCAAAATCGTCGAGGAGCCCTTTCCGCAGCCCACGTCTGCAACCTTCGCCCCGCGCTCGAGCTTCTCCCTTACACCATCGAGCGCAGGAATCCACGCGCTTACCAGGTTCGCCGCATAGCCCGGCCGGAAGAATTTCTCGCAGCCGTGAAACACACCGTCCGCATGTTCGTGCCATCCCATGCCGGCGCCGCTGCGAAACGACTCCGTGATGCGCGGCACCGCTTCCAGTGACGCCAGCGCGAGCTCGAACGCGCCAGGCAAATACGCAGGGCTATCGTCCTTCGCCAGGACGAAAGCTTGCTCCTCCGTCAGGCTGAATTTTTTTGTCGCGGCATCGTAGGTGATGTAGCCACCCGCCGCTTGCGAGGAAAGCCATTCGCGAAGGTAGCGCTCGTCGGTTTTCGTTTTTGCGGCAAGCTCAGCTGACGTGGCGGGCCCAGTGGCGAGCGCGCGATACAGCCCAAGCCGTTCTCCAATCACCACCATGCCTGTGTGGACGGCGGCGCCAAGATCGTTTACGAATTGCCCCAGGAAGGCATTCAACTTGTCCATGTCGAGCGGACGAGGTGCAGTGCTCATGCGTATTCTCCTTTTGAGGTTGCGCCATGGAAGTTTCCAACCTGAACGTGCTCAATAACTGAGCCGGGAAGCGTTGCCGGGATTCTGCGCCGCCTCGCTGCGCGAAGTCAAGCGAGCGGAAAGCGAGTAGATGCCCGCGCCGATGCGAATCTGTTTTGCTTGAAACGTGCAATGAAGGTCGTTCCAGCCGGCGATGGCTATGGCTTATCAGTCAGCGCGGCCACGCCCGGCAGTTCGTCGCCCGCAAGAAACTCCAGCGAAGCCCCACCACCCGTGGAAATATGCGAAATCTGCGACGCTACTCCCGCCTGCTCCACCGCCGCCACCGAATCTCCCCCGCCGATGATCGACGTCGCGCCCTTCGAAGTTGCGGCCGCAACCGCTTTCGCGATCTCCAGCGTGCCTTTCGCAAATGCCGGCTTCTCAAACATTCCCAGCGGTCCATTCCACACAATCGTCTGCGCCGTGGCGATTTCTTTGCTGAATTCTTCGATCGTCTTCGGCCCAATATCGAGTCCCATCCATCCCTCCGGCGTCGACGCTATGTCCGTCACCTTCGTCGCGGTCGAGTCCGGCGATTCAGCGATCACATGATCCACCGGCAGCCGCAGGCGGAAGTTGCGCGACTCCGCTTCGTGCAGCAGATCGCGCGCGAGATCGAGCTTGTCGTTTTCCACAAGCGACTTCCCTACCGGCTTGCCTTGCGATTTCAAAAACGTATACGCCATCGCGCCGCCGATCAGCATCGCGTCCGATATTTTCATCAGGTTCCGCACAACCTCGATCTTGTCTGACACCTTCGCGCCGCCCAGCACCGCCACCAGCGGCCTATCCGGATTCGAAATCGCTTTCCCGAGGTACGCGAGTTCCTTCTCCATCAGCAATCCAGCCGCGGCCTGCTTCACGAATTTCGTAATCCCCACCACCGACGCATGCGCGCGATGCGCCGATCCGAACGCGTCGCAAACAAATAGTCCGTCGCACAGCGCCGCCAATTGCTTCGAAAATTCCGGATCGTTCTTCTCTTCCTCCGCGTGATAACGCACGTTTTCGAGCAACAGCACGCCACCATCCGCAAGGGACTTGCTCTTCGCTTCCGCCTCCGGACCCACGCAATCCGGCGCAAAATCCACCGGCTGCCCGAGCAACTCGCTCAGCCGCGCCGCCACCGGCTTCAAGCTGTACTTGGGATCCGGCTTCCCTTTCGGCCGCCCCAGATGCGACGCCAACACCAGCCGCGCCCCGCGCTCCTGCGCGAACTTGATCGTCGGCAGCGTCGCGCGAATCCTCGTGTCCTCGGTCACCTTCCCGTTTTCGAGCGGCACATTGAAATCCACGCGAATGAAGACGCGCTTCCCCTTCATGTCCAGATCGCGAATCGAAAGTTTGTTCATGGCGATAGCTCGGGAAAGGGGCGCCCGCAAAACGACGACGCCCCTTGAGATTTTTGCAGCTTAAAGTTTCGCAGCGAATAGTTTAATGAGGTCGCGGCAGCGGCATGAATAGGCCCATTCGTTGTCGTACCACGCCAGCACCTTCACGCAGTTCGTCCCGACTACCCGCGTATAGCCCGAGTCCACAATCGAAGAGTGCGGATTGCCGCGGAAATCGATCGACACCAATTCCTCTTCCGTGTAGTCGAGAATTCCCTTCAGTGGCCCTTCCGCCGCGCGCTTCAGCGCCGCGTTTACGGTCTCAGCCGTCGCGGGTTTCTCGGTAATCACCGTGAGGTCCACCACGCTGACGTTCGGCGTCGGCACGCGCATCGCATAACCGTCGAGCTTGCCTTTCAGCTCGGGGATCACGAGGTGCAACGCCTTCGCCGCGCCGGTCGAAGTCGGAATCATCGAAAGCGCCGCGGCGCGCGCGCGACGCAAATCCTTGTGCGGCAGGTCGAGCAGCTTCTGATCGTTCGTGTACGAGTGAATCGTCGTCATCGTCCCGATCGTGATGCCGAAGGTATCCTGCAACACCTTCGCCACGGGCGCGAGGCAGTTCGTCGTGCACGACGCGTTCGACACCACATTGTGCTTCGACGAATCGTACGCTTTGTCATTCACGCCCAGCACCACCGTCAGATCCACTTCCGTCGCCGGCGCCGAAATGATCACTTTCTTCACCGGCCCGCGCATGTGCTTCGCGGCGTCCGGCCCCTTCGTGAAGATTCCCGTCGACTCCACCACGATCGACGCACCCACCGACGCCCAATCCAGCTCCGCCGGGTCTTTCGTACGGAAAACTTTGAAGCTCTTGCCGTCCACCGCGATCGTATCGTCTGTGTGCGTCACTTTGTTCGGCAGGTTGCCGAGAATCGAGTCGTACTTCAACAGGTGGGCCAGCGTCTTCGAATCCGTGATGTCGTTCACCGCCACGATTTCGATCGCCGGATCGCCCAGCGCCGCGCGGTAAATGTTCCTTCCGATGCGCCCAAACCCGTTTATTCCTACCTTGACTGCCATGCTCGCCTCCCGGCTTTAGAATAAGTGCGTTCGATGCACTGCTCGCGATTCCCTGCCACCAGACAACACCGCTGCTCGCCTACTGCACTCACATCCTGCAGGTCTGCCTGTTTCACGCCTGTGACACGAGTCACAATCCTCTGTGACATCACGGCGAACTGCTCGGTAATGCCTTGAAGCTTCCTGCGCGAAGGGTTTGCAGGCGTTCGGTGGAACTAAAAATGGTAGGTTACGCGCCCAGGAAAGTCAACGCGTCGCACAGTAGCGTGACGTCGAACGAATCTTCGCCGGGCGCCCGTCCTCTCGCATGCGGCAGGAATTGACGGTCAACACGAGCAGCACTTGATTCGAGTCCGAGAAGTTGAAGCGCCTGTGGCGCGACACTTAGCTAGCCCACCCGCGTACGCGGTGGGTAAAGCGACCAATCAGGTTTTACCGAGCGCCCCGGGCGCGACACGCGAACGTCAAGCGCCGGCGCACCTTGTGACTCGGACGCCGCCGCGCGGCCACCACTTACCAATTGCCAATCACCACTCATGCCTTTCCCTCGCCACTAGCCACTTGACACTCGGCGCGAATCACTGTTTAGAGGCTCTCTCGCCTCCACCCTGCACCCTACCCCCTAAACTCTGCCTCACTCGTATCGCAGCGCCACCATCGGATCCACCCGCATCGCCCTCCGCGCCGGAATCCAGCACGCCACCAAGGCAACCGCGCCCAGCAACACCGGCACGGCGATAAACGTCATCGGGTCCGCGGGTTTCACGCCAAAAAGTAGAGTCGCGAGGTAGCGCGTCAGCCAAAAACTAGCGACGGTGCCCACCAAACACCCAATCGCCACAAGCACGAATCCACTTCCGAGCACCAGCCGCACGATATCGCGCCGCTGTGCGCCCAGCGCCATGCGAATGCCGATCTCGCGCGTCCGCCGCGCCAATTCGTAGGAAAGCAAGCCGTAAAGGCCGATGCACGCGAGCACCAGCGCGAGCGCGCCAAAGAAGCCGGATAGCCTGGAGAGCAGCCGCTCCTGAAACAGCGTGTCCTCCACTTGCTCGGTCTGCGTCCGTAGATCGCTAAGCGGCAAGTTGCTGCCCGCCTGTGCCACGATCGCGCGCACCATCGTCACCACGCTCGTTGGATTTCCCGCCGTCCGCAGTTCGAAAGACGCGCTGTTACTCACCTGCGGCTGATACACCGTCGGCTCGATTTCGCGCCGCAGATAGGCGTACTTCGTGTCTCCCGCTACTCCCACGATCACGAAGCCGGGCCCGCGCGCCGCCGTAGCGTTCGGGTCTTCGGTCTCCGGCTCACCTACGTGCTGGCCCACGGGATTCTGATTCGCGAAGTATGTCCGCGCGAACGACTCATTGACGATCACCGGCACGGGCAATGCACGTGCAAGGTCTGCACGTGCCTTCGCAGCAGCCGCATCAGGCAGGGCGGTGTCCCGTGCCGCGGCACCATTGTTCGCCGCCTCCGCCGCTTTGTGAGCCTCTCTGTTTTTCGCCGCGGCCTCAAAGTCCATTGCCGTAAAGGTACGCCCCGCGAGCAACGGAATTCGCATCGTCGGGAGAAAATCGGGCCCCACGCTCAGCACCGACGCGCTTATATTTTGCTTTGGCGGCGCGCCGTCCAGATGGAAGTCGTCATCCGACCAGTTTCCGCTCAAAAGCGCGTTCTGCGAGTAACTCGCCGAAATCACTCCGGGAACTGCCTCAAGCCGCCGCTGCAATTCGCTGTAGAGCCGCTGCGTCTCTCGATCTGAATATCCCGCGAGCGCGGGCTCGAGCCCGAAGAGCAGCACGTTCCGCGTATCGAAACCCGGATCGATGCTGTGAAGGTTTTGCAGCGTGCGAATCAATAGGCCTGCCCCAGTCAGAACCACGATCGAGAGGGCCACTTGGGCCACCACAAGCGCATCGCCCAACCGTAGCTTTCGCCCCGCCTGCGCCGCTCGTCCCCGCGGCGAACTCGCCGGCTCTTTGAGAGCCGGCGTGAGATCGGCACGCGAGCCCCTCAGCGCTGGCGCCAACCCAAACAGCACTCCTGTCACCACCGTCACGCCGATCGTGAATGCCAGCACCCGCCAGTCCGGTGCAAGCACAAACAGAAATGGCCGGTCCGCGCCTCCGGGAAACAGCCGCACAATCGCATCTGCACCCCACACCGCCAAAAGAGCGCCGAGCGCACCGCCCGCGAGCGACAGCAGCAAGCTCTCCGTCAGAAGTTGGCGAATAATTCGCGCGCGCCCCGCTCCCAGCGATAGGCGCACCGCCATCTCCCGCTGCCGCGTCGCCGAACGCGCCAGCATTAGCCCCGCCACGTTTGCGCACGCAATCAGCAAAATCATTCCGACA
>Ga0210383_10002789_pt1 | contig 15750 bp, 15 predicted proteins | sample IncBWC14OmetaG_FD_160072 | JGI IMG/M metagenome (GOLD analysis project Ga0210383, IMG submission 160072) | Forest soil microbial communities from Barre Woods Harvard Forest LTER site, Petersham, Massachusetts, United States - Inc-BW-C-14-O ...
TAAGCGGCGTGAGGCTCGCGCAAGTCCCGCGCATAATGAGTCACGTGCGGGTCTTGGTGGTCGACGACGATTCGGCGGTGCGCCGATCGCTGTCCACCGCGCTGGGGCGTGACGGCTATGAGGTGCTGCCCGCAGAAGGCGGCAACGCGGCGCTGGACCACCTCGTAGCCGCCAGCGTCGACGCGATCGTGCTCGACGTGGCCATGCCCGAGCCGAACGGGCTGGAGGTGTGCCGGCGGCTCCGCGCCCGTGGCGACAGGACGCCGATCTTGATGCTCACCGCCCGCGACCTGGTCGATGATCGCGTCGCCGGGCTCGACGCGGGCGCCGATGACTACCTGGCCAAGCCGTTCGCGCTGGCCGAGTTGCGCGCCCGCCTGCGCGCGCTGCTGCGCCGCAACGCCGCCAGCGCCGAACAGCTCAGCTACGCCGACCTGGTGCTGGATCTTGCTGCGGCACGGGTAACCCGGGGCGGGCGTGAGGTTGCCCTCACCCGCACCGAGTACCTGCTCCTCGAGCTGTTCCTGCGCAACCCTGGCCGGGTGCTCAGCCACCCGCAGATCTTCCAGGCGGTGTGGGGTTATGACTTCGGCCTGCGCTCGGACAACCTGTGGGTGTACATGGGCTATCTGCGCACCAAGCTCGAGGCGGCCGGCGAGCCGCGCATTCTGCACACCGTGCGCGGGCTCGGCTACGTCCTGCGGGATGCACCGTGACGCTGCGGAACCGGGTCTCGGTAGCGGCAGCAGTCGGGGTGCTGATCGTCGTCGCCGCGGTCAGCAGCGTGCTGTACTTCTCTTACGCCGCGAGCCTGCATTCCCGCGTCGACGCAACCCTCGTCGACGCCGCCCAGCAAGCCTCGGCGATCGCATCGCGCATCCAGCAGTCGGTGACCAGCGGCAGGGAACCAAAGTCCGACATCGGCGAGCCGGTCACCGTCGGGAGCGTAGCAGTCCAGCTGTTCCCCGGCGTGGTGGCGGCCGGTCAGCCCACCCTGTTCGGGCCGCTCGACAGCCGCGATATCGCGGTTGCCGAGCAAGCCCAGCCTGCGTACTTTGCCGACGCGCGCCACGACGGTCAGCACTTTCGGGTTTATACCGCCGCCTGGCCCGGCAACTCCGGTGGGCTGGTACGCACCAGCCGGGCGGCGGACGCCGATGACGGTGCGCTGCGCAATGCGGCCCTGCTCCTGGCCGGACTCACCGTCGCGGCCGCCGGCATCACCTACGGCGCGGCGCGGCTGACCGCAGGCCGCATCCTCCGGCCCATCGCCGAGCTCACCGCGGCCGCCGAGCACGTCGCCCAGACCGGCGACCTCGCCGCCCGCCTCCGCTCCACCGGAACCAGCGATGAGGTGGGCCGGCTCGCCTCGTCCTTTGACACCATGCTGGCCGCGCTGTACGAATCACTCACAGCGCAACGCCAGCTCGTCGCCGACGCGTCACACGAGCTGCGCACCCCGCTGACCAGCCTCACCACCAACCTCGACCTTCTCGAGGACGGCGCCGGACTGGCGGACCCGCACGCCCCCGCCCTCGTGCGAATAGCCCGCGAACAGGCCGGCGAGCTGGACCAGCTGATCACCGACCTGCTCGACCTCGCGCGCTACCACGAGTCCACGCCACACCGCGAGACCGTATGCCTGGACCTGCTCACCGACCAGGCGGTACGCCGCCTGCGGCAGCGCGTGCCCCACGCGGCCATCGACACCGAGCTGCATCCGTGCCTGGTGCATGTCGACCCCGCTGCGGTCGAACACGCCGTCAGCAACCTGGTCGGCAACGCCCTCAAATGGACGCCGCCAGACGCCGCGGTGCGCGTAATCGTCGAGAACGGCCGGATGTCGGTCACCGATCACGGCCCGGGCATCGCCGACGAGGACCTCCCCCACATCTTCGAACGCTTCTACCGAGCTCCCGCCGCACGAGGCATGCCAGGCGCAGGGCTCGGGCTAGCGATCGTCGGAGGCGTCGCGCAAGCCAACAACGGCACCGTCGCGGTGCAGACCGGGCCACACGGGTCGACATTCACGCTCGCGTTTCATTCACTCCCGAGCGCTGTCGAAGTCTCGACCGGCCAGGAAGAATAAGCGCGCCGCATCGACATCGGAACGTAGTGGGGCAATCGCATGCCGCCGTTGGCAAGAAACATGCAGGGCTGCGTATGCTTATGCATCGATCAGGATCTGACACCGGTGCGGGTCCGCCGTTATCGTGAGCCTGGCAGCGCACCGATCATTTCATCGGCACGGGCGGTGACACGGTTCATGCCGGCCGTGGGGCGGTACAGGCGGGAGTGTGCGCTCTGCTCAGGTCGAGGACCAATAACGTCGCTTGAGCAGAGCATCTGACCGCCGCGTTTCCGGTCGTTGCTGAATGCCGCGCATGACCTATTGGGCCATCCTCGTGGAGACCGAAAGCGCGTGCCTGCCCCCGACGGCGGTGCCGATGGTCCACATTGGCCTGCGGAGGAGTTCCTCACAGGCTGGGCGGTTGACTGATTCGTTCAGCGCGCCTGCCCGGCGTTTCCGGCCCGGCGGACGCTAGGGCCGTGTCTAGGGAGGCGTGCGCGGGCTGAACCAGGTGCGCAGGGCCGTGTTCATCCCGGCGGCCGAGTCGGGCGTGCCGGGTCCGGTAGCCCAGGCGACGCGGCCGTCGGGCCGGATGAGCAGCGCTGCGGCCGGAGCGGGCTCGGTCAGGCAGCGTGCGGTGATGACGGTGATCAGGTCGGTCTGGTCCGGGGGTGTCGCCTCGGCGACTGCGGAATCGGCGGTGAGGTCGAGCAGGACGCCCTGGGCCGCGTGCATGAGCTCGGCGACCCGAGTGCGGCCGTGACGGGTTTCCAGCTGGAGATCCGGCGCGAGCTTCCCGACCAGCGGGTGCGGCTGGGCGTCGCTGGCCGGCATCGGGTACCGGACATCGGAGCCCTCGATCAGCTCGCCGATGTGACGCGGCTGCCCGGGCTCGCGGAGCAGTTCGCGGATATGTTGCAGCGGCTCGGGGTGGTCGAGTACGTCGCCGAACAGCTCGCGTACCGCTTCGGCCCCCTCCGGGCTCACCTTGGCGACCTCGTCCGTCCCGCCTTGGCCGATGGTGGTCAGGGCCCCCTGCGCGCGGGCTTGCAGGATGGCGTGCTGTCCGGCGAGGTGCCGCTCGGCGTGGTAGGACTCCAGCAGGCCGTCCGGTGCCCGGCCCTGGACCTGCGCGGCGAGCTTCCAGCCGAGGTTGACCGCGTCGAGCAGGCCGGTGTTCAGCGATACTCCGAAGACGTGGGCGGCGTCGCCGGCCAGCAGGATGCGGCCAGCCTGGTAGCGGTCGGCTTGCCGGGTGTTCGCGACAAGCCGGGTCAGCCGCTGCGGATCGGTCATCGGCAGGTCGCCGCCGAGGACCCGCCGGACGCTGGCGCGCAGTTCGTCGAGGGTCATCGGAGCGCTCAGGTCGGCGGTGGGGTCGTCCTCGCCGGTGTAGACGATGAAGACACCGGCAGCAGCGTTCTTGTCGAGTACGGTCAGCGGGGAGAGCGAGTAGGTGCCTCGCGGGGTGCGGACTTGCCCCATGAGCTTCAGGCGGCCGATCCCCGGTATCTTCACCATGCCGCCGCGCCACGTGAGCTTCGCCGTCGGCAGCCGCACCGTGCCGATGCGGGATATCTCCGGCGAGGTGGTGCCGGGGAAGCCGATCCCGGCCTGCTTGCGTACCAGGCTGTGCGCGCCGTCGCAGCCCGCGAGGTAGCTTGCGCGCAGCCGGTAGTCGCCGCCGGGACCGCGGACGTCGAGGGTGATCGCGTCGTCATGCGGGGACAGCGCCGTCAGTTCGTGCCCGCGCCGGACGGTCCCGCCGAGTTCAGTGAGCCGCGCCTCCAGCACCTTCTCCAGCCGGCGTTGCGGCACCGCCAGGATGTGCACCGGGCTGGTGCCGAGCCTGGAGAAGTCCAGCTCCAGCGGACCGAACGAGAAGCGCGGTACCGGCCCGGCAAAGGTGGCCTCCTCGCGGAGCCGATCGAGCAGGCCGCGGTAGTCCAGCATCGGCACGATCTGGCCCACCAGGCCGTTGCCCTTGGGGGTCTCGTCGATCCCGGGCAGTTGCTCCAGCACGATCGGGTCGGTGCCGCTCAGCCGGAGCTCGCAGGCCAGCATGAGTCCGACCGGTCCGCCGCCGGCGATGACGATGTCTGCTTGGCCGGCGCGTGCCGACGGTTGCGCGGGCATGGCTAGAGCCGCCCGAAGACGTCGCGCAGCCGGGCCGCGAACGGCGCCGGGAGTTCCATCGGAGCCAGGTGACCGCCGGGGAACTCGGCGAACTCGGCGCCCAGCCGGGCAGCGATCGCGGTGCACGGGCGGTGGAAGTAGCTGGCGGCCTTGACGATGCTCGTGATCATGCTTGTTTCGCGGTGCCCGGAAGTCATGCCAGCAACAATACACAATCTTGCCTTAGAGGCAAGATTGCCTGTTTGGCAAGATACGCCCCGCTACGTGTCGTGACCGACGACAGCACGCTCCTCGGCAGGCGGGAACGTAAGAAGCTCGCGACCCGTCACGCGCTAAGCTCGGCCGCACTCCAGCTGGCTGTGGAACGCGGGCTGGAGAACGTCACCATCGAGGACATCACCGCCCGGGCCGACGTATCCCTACGGACCTTCAGGAACTACTTCGCCAGCAAGTACGAGGCGATTTGCGCGATCGCGGCGGACCGGGCCCGGCACATCGGTGCGTCGCTGCTTGAGCGGCCGGCCAGCGGGCCGCTGTGGGATGCCATCGTCAACGCGGTGCTGCAGCACTACCAGGAGGCACGGCAGGCGCTTGACCTGGCACCAGTGCAGAATAACCATTCGGTGACAGAGCGGGCAGCTGCAGCGGAAACGGCCGTGCGTTCAATTGGATATTTCTCGACAGCTCGCGAGCTCGGCGGAATGCAGAGCGTGACGTAAGAGGCAGCGTGACTCTGATACGACGCGCCGACTCCGCACGCCTGGCTGTGCCGTGGGCGTAGGTGCACTTAGAGCACGAATCGCCCAATTATGGGTGCCTCGGACTGCCATCCGCGGCCCGTGCTGGAACTCGTGCGGGAGGCGAGCCCGGGAGGAAAAGGGCGCGACTGTCTCATTGCCGTCGGTTTGTCCACACCGAGACGTGGGCGGGCTCCAGGGCCGTCTGTACGACGCGGGCCAGGTCCCCGCGCACGGTGTCCAGGTCCACCGCGTCTTTCAGCCGGGCCGCGAACGCGGCCACGGTCTGGTCGGCGTCATACCGGGCCCGGTTGAACCGCCGGTCCACTTGCCGCTGCACCCGGCGCCGCACCGGGCTGAACAGGGCCGCAGCGGCCAGGGTGGCTGCGGCGACGGCCACCGGAGTGTGCACGCGGAACCCCTGGGTCGCCAGCAGCACCAGCCCGGCGTAGACCCCGGCCAGCACGCCGGTGACGATCGCGTAGGCCAGCGTCCGAGAGATGACCCGGTCGATGTCATAAAGCCGGTACTTCAAGATCGCGATCGCGATGGCGGCGTACCAGCACACCAGCGCCAGGCAGAACACCACCTTCAGCGTGGACACCGCCGCCCTCGTGGCCGCCGGGCTCAATCCGGTCTGCGGGGCGAGCGCGAGCGGGATGATCGCGGCGACCACGAGCACGGCAGCCGCCACAAACCACTTCAGCTGCAGCCTCTCTGCCCCCGATGACCCGGCAAACCGGACCACCACCGCGGCGGCGCTGGCCAGCAGGGCGGCGGGCACCAAAATGAGGATCGCGGTACGGAGCCCCGGATACCACCCGCTACTGAGAGCAGTGAACGGGTTCGCCCAGACGTGGCAGGCGCGTGCCACCTCGGCGGCCGCATCCAGCGTGAACGCGGCGGCCACGAACCACGCGGCGGGGCGCCATCGGCGCGAGTGCAGCCGCCCGTCCGGGAACAGCAGGAGTATGTAGGCCAGCCCCGCAGCCGGAATCGTCGTCCAGGCCCAGTTCGCGAACCACGCGGCCACCCGGGCCGCCGGCAGCGACCCCGGAGCCGCGACCAGTCCGCCCCGCCCGTACCGGTCGCAGAAAAAGCCCAGGCCGACCACCAGACCCGCGCCCAGGAAAATCCAGCCGACCCTGTTTCCAGGCCGCTTCGATGTCAAGATGAACCCCACCACCGGGACGGCGATGAACGTGGCCTCCTCGAACACGTCGGAGAAGTCCCAGCGGCTCAGGGGGCCCATGTGCCGGTCGGCGTATGACAGCGCGATCCCGGCAACCAGCAGCGCAACAGATACCGCCGCGACGCAGCCCGTCGCCCATCGCAGAATCCGGACCGTGATCAGCGTCCCCAGCGCGAGCTGGGGGCGCTGGCCGGCCCGCACCGGCCACGCACGCCGCAACGCTGCCCGGGGCATGTCTCACCTCTTGAGCGACCATGCACGGATGCCCTCAAAGGCCAGGTTAAGGACCACGCGTTACCGCAACGTTACGGCAACAGCTCATCCGGGACGCCTGCGCCATGAGAACGACCCTGACAATGCCTGCCTTCCCCACCGAGCCACTGCACATCAGCTGAACCGAGGCGACGGCCCGCGAGTGCAGCGTGGGCGAGAGAAGAACGCAGACAAAGGCCTCGGGAGCGGGTAGCGTGGCCGCTTCCCGCTGACGCCGGGGCTCGTCGGCGTGCAGCGATATGGCCAGGGCAGCGTCGGCCACAGAGCACCGTTCTGGCGGGTCCATGCCGCAAAACTGCGCGGCTCCCGCGCAGGAAGTGCGCGCCGCCGCACTGCCGAACTCGGGCTTCGATGGATCAGGGCGTCGCCTCCGACGGCGCTGCCGCCGACCACATCTGGGCGGTCCATGAGCTATGGGACCCGTATTCAGGGGGCCTTCCTCGGGTCGAAGTTGGACCAGCGTTCGCGCACGGCTGCCACGACCTTGGCGACCTGGGCGTCGAAAGCGTCAAGCTGCTCAGTTTCGGCAGCGCTCGCGACGAAGGCGCGTCGATCGCAGCCTGTACCCGCGCGCCATATCCGCTCGATCGCGCGTGTTGCGGTGATGTCCGTCAACGGGTTACCGGACACGAGAACCAGGTCCGCGCGCTGCCCGGCCGCGACACGTCCTCGGTCGGCGAGGCCGAACACTCGTGCCGGCTCGGTTGTGGCAGCGGCCAGGGCCTGCGCCGGGCTGATGCCGCACCGGACAAGGAGTTCCAGCTCCCGGTGCAGGCTTGCTCCGAACACGGTCCCTGGGTTCGGGGCGTCGGTGCCCGCCAGCAGAGTGACCCCCGCATCGGCCAGTCGCCGCACGTTGTCCTCGGCCCGCGAGTAGGGCGGCATTCCCCGGCCACGCCATCCCGCGGCACCCGAGGTCAACCGGCGTGCCCAGGCGTCCCCGAGCACCTCAGCGAGCCGCGGGTCCCCTACCACTGCTGCGCCACCCGGTTCACCGAGGGTGCTCTCGATGGTGGCCAGCGTCGGCCCGACCACGATTCCGGCCTCGGCCATGCGTTCGACCAGGGCCTTGTCCAGCTCGGCGTCCGCGGGGACGTGGGCCACCACATCGACACCGGCGGACACGACCTCCTCAACACCGGCCGTCGAGCTCACGTGAGCGACGACGACCAAACCGCGGGCGTGCGCGGCAGCGACCAGTGCCTTGATGGTGTCGGAGTCCAGCGACGGCCATTGACCCCCGGTGCCGGAGATGATCTTCAGATAGTCCGAGCCCTCCGCGATCCGTTCCGCGACGAACTGCTCGGCCTGGTCAGCGGCGGTCAACGTCGGGAACGGGGCGTACATCATCGACGGGTGCCCGCCGGGCGCGGTGGCACCGACACCCGATGAACGCACGTCGGCCACGTCCGGACGGGAGCCGGCCTGCTCCTTGGCCCCGGCCACCAGGTCGGGTTTGCTGAACATGTCGAGAACGGTGGTAACGCCGAAGGTCAACGATTGCGCGAGGGCGCCGGGCACGAGGTGCACGTGCGCGTCGATCAGACCGGGAAGCACAGTCCCGCCCGCCGCGTCGATCACTTCGTCGCCTTCTTGGGCGGCCGAGGCGACCGAGCACTCGGTTACCAGCCCGTCAGCGAACCGGACCGAGGTCCAGTCCTGCGACTTCGTCCCGTCGAATACCTTCGCGTTCACGATCGTTGTTGCCGCGGCCACGGCGTCCTCCCCAAGGGATCCTGAACAACCCGGGCAGTAGAGGTTCACCCTACGTGGGGGTCCCCCTGGAGGTCCTCGACCTCGCGAGCGGGAAAGCCACCCCTCTACGCAGGGATTCGGTTTCCAAGCCCACCGCCCTAAGGGAGGACACGGTCGGGTGCGTATCACACGGTCAGGTGAATGGGGCCACCGACCTGTACCGCACCCTTTAACCTGGTCAGGCTTGCTCGGTCCGGCGAAGGCTCTCAAGCGTAAGCCAGACTCTGGTGGCCAGGTGGAGGTCCAGCCGGGTCGATCCGTCGTTCAGATCCTGACCGAGCAGCTCCCGGACTCGCTTCAGGCGGTACTTCAGCGTGCTCCGGTGTATGGAGAGCATCGCTGCCGCCTGGTCGATATTGCAGCCACTGTCAAAGTACTGCGCGAGCGTGGCGAGAAGGTCGGAGCGATGGCGCTTGTCGTAGTCGAGCAGCGTGCCGAGCTGGGCATTCATGAAAGCTTCGATTCCGGCGGGGTCAGTGGCCGAGGAGAGCATTCGGTACACGCCCAGGGAGTCGAACAGCAGGACCGGCCCGGCGGGATGGCCGACGGCCGGTGAGGACAGGTTGACTACGAACTGTGCCTCGCGGTAACTCGCGGCGACCTGCCATGCGTTGGGGTAGCGAGAACCCACAGCGAGCCGGCACGTACCACCTGGCAGGTGGCTGGTGATGTCAGCCTGCAGCTTGGACCAGTCGGCCTCGCGGTAGGCGATGATCACGATGTAGTTGGCCCGGCCCACGATCAGTGTGGCCACGTCGAGGCGGCGCACCTCACGGACGACGGCCTGGAAGAATTGCTCGTCAAGGCCGTCGCGTGGCCGCCCGGTGGCGACGATGACGCGGTGGGGCCGCTCGGGGTCGTACCCCAGAGCATGCGCGGAAGCCTTGACTGTGGGTTCGTCCGTGCCCGCGAGCAACTCCTCGGCGAAATCGCGCTGGGTGCGCATTTCCGCTTCGGCGACGCTCTGCAGCCGGGAGAGTTCCACGCTCAGCACGGTCGCGGCGTATTCGAGCGCGGCCAGGTCAGTCTGGTTCGCCGTGCGCGCGGGGTCGACAAGCGCGATGACGCCGAGGACGCCCGGCCGTGGGTTGGCCAGGACCAGCCAGGTCCCGCGGTGGAAGAGCGCCTGGCGGGTGATCTGCAGCTGGCGGATGAGCTCTTGCCGCTTTTCGGGCGGCCCTTTGGCACGTCGATGGCTCGGCACATCACCGGCGGCCGCGCGGGTATTGCCGTGCACGTCCTGGATGAGGACCGGGAACCTGGTGAGCTGGTGCAGGGTCTTGGCGATGCCGGCCTCCCCGGCATTCGCGACGATCTCGTTGAGCTGCCGGTGGGTCTCCATGATCTTCGTGAGGGTCGAGACGGTCGACGCGAGATCGGCGTTGAGACTGGCCACCCGCTCGGTGTTCGCTCGCTCCGCTGCGAGCAGCTCTAGCTTGGCGATCACGGTGCCGCACAGCTGCGCCAGGACCGAGAGCAGAAATTTCTCCTGGCCGGATAGGGGGTCGGCGCCGGCGACGACCAGGAAGATCGGGTTTTGCGCCAGGGCAGGCGCAAACGGGAACGCCCACCAGGAGGAAGAATCGTTCATCTCAAGCCGGCCCGGCGCAGTGATCCTGGTCAGCGCGTTGCTGATGCCGTCCGGGGCGCGCTCGTAATAATCTCCCGGCCTGTTCGGATGCCAGGTCAGGACCTTATGGCAGGACACAATCGAGGGCACCGCAGTGGTGAGCAGGCGGACGGCCTGCCGTGGCGATTTCGCCTGGGTGAGGATCAGCGACAAGGTGAAGACCGCGTTGACCGACGACAGCGTCCCGTTGGCGTCCTGTTCCGAGTGCGCCGCACTCGATCCATCACGAGCGGCTGAAGTCATGGGCTGCCCAAGAACTGACGAATCAGGATGTAGTGCGAATTCGGGATGGCGTCGTCTTCCGCGAGGAACGGCAGAACGCCCTCGCGCGTCATGGGCTGGAAGGCCCGAACGTAGCCACTGACGTGGTGCCCGAAGCCAGTGATGCCCGCTGCCTGCACGTTCACCCCGCACCTCCAGCCAGGGAGTGCCGCCAGTCTACGCCGGCGATGGTCCAGACGGACAAACCGGTGCCCCGAGTTGGTCCAAAGTGGCCAACGACTGAGCGAAGCCACGGGACGACAGTAGCGACAAGGCCGCTCGCGGATCAGTGCGTCAGATGAACCCCATAAGGAGGGACTATGTCCACGCCAACCAAGCCGAGCATCGTGTTCTGTCACGGGATCTGGGCCGATGGCTCGTGCTGGAACAAGCTGATCCCGCCGCTTCAGGCGGAGGGATATGAGGTGATTTCCGCGCAGTACGGCCTCGACACCAACGAGGCCGACGTCGCCGCGACGCGGCGCACCCTGGGACGGGTCCACAGCCCGGCCATCCTGGTCGGTCACTCCTACGGCGGCGCCGTCATCACCGGCGCGGGCATCGATGACCGAGTGGCCGGGCTGGTGTACGTCGCCGCCCTAGGCCCCGACGAGACCGAGACCTCCCAGAGCGAGCAGGAGAAGTTCCCCCAAACGCCGCTCTTCGGCCAGATCGAGGTCGCCGACGGGCGGATCTGGATGCTCCCCTCCGGCGCCGAATTCTTCTGCGGGGACCTGCCCGAGGAAGAGCAGAAGCTGGTGTGGGCGACCGCCTACCCCCCGTCCGTCGAGCTGTTCAGCCGCAACGCTCAGGGCGTGGGCTGGAGGACGAAGCCGAGCTGGTACATCGTGGCCAACAACGACCAGGCCGTCCACCCCGATCTGGAGCGGGCTGCGGCCAAGCGGATGGGTGCCATCACCTACGACATAGACAGCAGCCACGTCCCCATGCTGTCCCACCCCGACTACGTCCTCGACGTCATCCGCACCGCCGCAGCAGGCGTTTAAGTCCGCGCCGCTTTCTGAGTCCCTGCTCGTCGACCGGGCGAGCAGGGCACAGAAACAGCGAGCTCAAAGGGGAAACCCACCACAGGGTGCGGCGGAGGTCGGCGGCGCCTGCAGCATTGAGTTGGTCTCCCGCGCCACGTCATCGCTGATCCGGGTGGCCGCTGCGCTCGCATCGAGCGGTACGGGCGCCTCGGCGGCGGTCCCGGCGAGGGCTTCCAAGGCCCGGGAAGCGAGAGGGCTCCACTTCTCGATCCAGCCGGAGAGCACCTCGGCGTTCGCGGGGGTGTCGTCGATGAGGTGCCTCAGCAGCGCTGTGGTCCATGCGCGATGCCAGCGCGCGTCCTCGTCGAGCGAGAAGTGGATACTGGTCAAGATCGGGTCGCCGTTCGCTGTGGCGAGCGTACCTGCGATCTCGTGGTTCACGAGCCGGTCGAACCGGGGCTTGATGACAAGGTTGGTTACCGTGAACGCTTCGCCCCAGTCGTAAGCGACCAGGGCCCGTTCGACAAGTTCGCGCAGTGGCTGGAACGCCGCGGCGTCCTCCCAGGCCGCCTGCTGTCGCCGCGCTGCCCCAGCGTCCAGCGGCGGGCCGCTGAGCTGCACGGTGCGGTACGCGATCCGCTGGACGCGGCGCAGCTCGTCGGCCGACTGGAACGCGGCGCAATTGGTGACCCGGGAAGCGGGCGCCATTTGCGCGACGTAGGCGGCCAGCATCTGCAGCCCGTGCACCGGAAAGCGCAGCGGCGAGTACCAGCGGTCGAGGAACCGCACCCACTCTTCGTCGAGGTCCCGGTCGTACCCGGTGTCATCGATCTCCCGGAGGAGGCCGTCGATGACGTCTTCACGACCGTCCTGCAGCTGGGTGTAACCGCGGTAAGTCGTGCGGCGCGGGTCGGAGAACTGCTTCCAGTCGCGGGCTTGCAGCGCGGAGCCCTCGCGGTAGCGGTAGTACCAGGCGACTACCGGGTTGGCGGCCGACAACTCGAATCGCATCGGGTGGTTGTAGTGCAGATCGGTGCTGACCAGCTCGTACTCGGGCAGGATGCGCCGGCCCGCCGCCAGCCGCGTGTAGGTCTTGCGGCCCGGCGGCCGTCCGGCTGGCGTGGTCATCGGCCACCCGCCAGCGGAGGGGCCGTTTCCGCCGATGGCTCGCGCTCGAGCCGCCAGACGGCACTGTCTTCGGTCAGCCGTATGACACCCGTGAACGACGACATCACAGCCTCGAGGTCACCGGGGAACCGGATGGCCAAGCCCGTTGCGGCCTCGAGCCCTGCCCGCGACAGCCGGCAGACCCTGGGGACCAGTACGCGCAGGTATGCCCCCTCGTCCCGGACGAGCACGTGCGTGTTCTCCTCCTCGATGACCGAGACGACTGACCGCGCGAACGGCGTGGCGTGCAGAACCGGGCCCACCCCGTAGCCGGCGTCACCGGATGTGCTCACTCGTCCTCCTCGACGCTCACGAAGATCCGTTCGCCGTCGAGTCGCACCGGGTAGCGGTGCAGGCATGCGCTGGCCGGGTTCACCCCGCGACCGGTGCGCGCATCGAACTCCCACTCGTGCGCGGCACAGGTCAGGACGCCGTCAGCCAGGACGCCTTCGGAGAGCGGGTTCGCCAGGTGCGGGCACCGGTTCTGGTAGGCGGCCAGCGTCCCGTCGAGGTTGCACAGCAGGACGTCGACGGCGCCGAGGTTCACGGCGTGCATCTCGCCCTCCCAGATGTCGTCCAGCGACCCGGCGTACCGCCACATGGCCATGGTGCTGTCACCGTCGCTCGACCTTGAAGATGTCACCATTTCCGAGCCCAGCCGCTTTGATGGTCGCGGCGGGATCGAGGATGTCGCCGGCCTCGTTGCGCACCGTGAGAGGTCCACCCCGCTCGGGCGCCTGGCCCCAGGCCACCAGCTGTCCGGCCAGCTGGCCCACGGTGCGGTCGTCCGGGGTGACGATGACACGGCCCAGGAAATCGTCGCTCGCGAAGCCGAACAGGTACAGCCGCATCGCCCGCGTCCTCAAGCCGTCGGAACGGGGTCGAGGCGCCACGGGTCAAGGCCGCGGCGCAGGTCCTTGCCGGTCTCGACAGGCGCTTCGAGTCCCATCCACCGGTGCAGGTCGGTGAGCTTGCCGGGCACCTGTCCGGCGACGATGCGGTCGACCACGCTGTTGTGATCGGCGAACCGCGAGCTCTCCTGCTTGAAGATCCAGCGGCACGGCTCGGAGCAGAACAGGTGGCGGCGCCCGTCCATCTCCAGGGTGCAGGCCGTGTTCCGCCCGGGCCTGATGAACAACGCGGGCAGCTGGCACAGGTTGCACAGCGCCGGGAGTCCGTAGGACAGTGTGCCGGCCTCGCCGCCGGCCTCCCAGCGCAGCTCAAGCTCCTCCCATAGCGCGCCGTAGGTCTCCTCCCACCGTGGGTACTTCGCGTTCAGCCACTCGCGCTCGGCGCGGTCGGGCATCGCGACGTCGAACCACAGCGTGGTCCGGTAGGTGTACAGGCCGAGCTGGAGGCTGTGGTGTGCGTAGTCGAGCTCTTCTATGAACAGGTCCCAGAACCAGGGCTTTTCGAGGTCGAACTCGGCGAGGTTCTTCATGAACTGTTCGGTCACCCACTCGGTCATGAACTCCTTGAACGAGCGCGTCCGCGCGCTGAGCGGGGCGAGGTACTCCATGGCGGTTCCGCTCAGCGCGAGGAACAGCCGCCAGCATCGCCACCACATCTTGTCGACGAGGTACTGGGCCCGCTCGCGTGAGCCGTTCTCGATCAGCGTCCGCAGCACGGGATGGCCGATCTGGGCGTGGCGTGCCTCGTCGGTCTGGATGCTCGCCACGGTCTTCTCGAACAGGTGGTGGTGGGCGCGGTCGGCCATGGCCGCCATGGCCATGAACTGCAGGTTGGTGAAACCGGTCTCGAACACGAAGTTGAGCTGGATCGCGAGGTCGATGGCGTCGGCGGCGAGGAACATGTCGTCGAACAGGTGGCGTGCGGCGAGAATGAGCCACTGGTTGGTGTGGAACGCCTTGTGGGTCCAGTCGAAGTTGCCGTCGTGGGCCAGCAGGTCGTGGCCGATCAGCAACGGGATCTGGGTGTGGCGGATCTCATCCAGCGCGCCCAGGCTCGCCATCGTCCGCCAGGCGCTGTCGCGTCCGAAGCGGGCCATCCGCAGCTCAGCCACCGCGCCTGCGTACTCCGCCAGGGCTACCGCGCCGTTGTGGAACTTGACCAGCTGAACCCATCCGGCGTCGAGGTCGTCGAACAGGCGGGGCTTGCTGAGCGCCGCGCGCACGCCGAGCACAGCAGCGTCCTTATCCCGCTGATTCGCGACGTACTCACGGTAGGTCGTGCGGTAGGCCTCGTTCCAGTCGCGCCACGCGTCGTGCGCCAGCCAGGGGCGGCCGCTGATCTCCTCCGGGAACAGCTCCCGCTCGTCGACATACCGAGGGGTCCAGTCGACCTTGCGAGCTAGATCGAGCCAGTCATCACGTCGGAGAACCATTCTTCTGCTTCCTCGGTTACGGGAGACGCAGCGGCGACATCGCGGTGCGCCGTCTTGGCCAGGACTTCATCGGGTGTCAAGAGGTACGGGTTCTCGATGACCACTCCGCCCACCAGCATCCGGGGATGGGTCATGACCAGATTCATGAGGGCACCGCCCCCGAACCGGTCTACGTCGTAAAGGCACACGATGACCTGCGGGTAGAGGGGCAGGTACCGGTTCATCGCGGACTCGAGGACCAAAAGCTCGTTCATGTCGGGTAGGACATCGCGCCGCGACCACGTCTCCACCGCACGCACGACGTCGAACTGCCCGGCGTACATCGCGTCGGATATCGCGGCCTTCCAGCTCGCGATCACCTCATCGGCCGAGAAGCGGCCGGACCGCAAGTACAGGTCAGACGCCCCGATGACCTCCAGCTGCTTGCCGGTCGTCAACGCCGCGGCTTCGCCAGCCGGCCCGAGGGCCGCGACAATCTCTCCTGGAGCGGTGCCATCAACCACGCAGATGCACTTGTCGCCGGACGCCAGACCGGCTTGCAGGAACGGGATCAGGACCTGATCCCGTTCCATCTCGCCGGAGAACACCCCGCAGATGTGATCGCCGGGCTCGGCTTCGAGCCCTCCGACGCCCAAGGCAACACGGTCCGGCACCGCATCACCACCAATCGCAAGAGACTGTTCGAGTCCAGATCGGCCAGGGACTGGTCAGCACCAGCACCGGATGCAGGAGCCGTCGCTTCCGGCAAATCGGATCTGCAGTCCATCCACGGTCCGAACCGATCCACATTTCACGGCACACCGTCACCTCCGGTCTCGGTAGGAGCCCTTTGGGCCAAGACCAGCATCCGCCGGCGGGCCTCCCGCCCACATCACGCGATCGTGCTATTTGTTTCGTCCCTGTCCCGTCGGCGTGCGGTAGCCCGTGAAAACTGTTCCTACATCTCGGGCTTGCTGCGACATTCCCCGCAAGGCAGTTGACAATAGGACAGGTGAAGCTGTGGACCGTTCAGGCACCTGAAGTCGCGGCACAGCTGGCCCGCGGTTCTAACTACAGCGCTAGCTGGGAACGGGTACAACCGTCGTGGGTTGGCGCCTACGAGGTGATGACGGTAGAAATGACCGCACGAGGCGTCGACTGTCAGGGGGCGCCGCCGGTGTGGGCATGGCCGGGCTGGGCCAGCCCGAAGCAGGCA
>Ga0210383_10002792_pt1 | contig 15736 bp, 8 predicted proteins | sample IncBWC14OmetaG_FD_160072 | JGI IMG/M metagenome (GOLD analysis project Ga0210383, IMG submission 160072) | Forest soil microbial communities from Barre Woods Harvard Forest LTER site, Petersham, Massachusetts, United States - Inc-BW-C-14-O ...
GGATTCGCTGCTCCCTGCAGATCCATTGGAACTCGCCTCTTCCAGGCCTGGTTCGATAAATCCGCGTTCGCGCAGCCAATCTACAATTTTGCGCGCGTTCTGCTCGGGCGTGGAATGGACTGTTTCTAAAGTCACGTCGGGATTTTGCGGTGGTTCGTATGGATCGTCCACCCCGGTAAAACCCTTGAGCTCACCCGCTCTGGCCTTGGCGTAGAAACCCTTCACGTCGCGCCGCTCACAAACTTCCGGGGCCGTGTTGACGTAGACCAGTGCAAAATTCTCTTCGCCAGCCATGGCGCGGACCTGATTGCGAGTAGAGTTGAACGGGCTCACCGCCGCGCAGATGACGGTACCGTTGTGACGGGCGATCTCGGCCGCCACAAAGCCAATGCGCCGAACGTTCACATCGCGATCCTCGCGCGTGAACCCCAGGCCTTTGGAAAGATGCGTGCGTACCACGTCGCCATCCAGCATGGTGATCCGGCGTCCGTGTTCGGTGAGCAGAATCGCCAGGATCTCCGCAATGGTCGATTTCCCCGAACTGGGCAAACCGGTAAGCCAGATGCAGACTCCTTGACGGCATCGCGGCGGGAAAGTTCTAGCTAATATGGCAGCCGTTTCCGGACGCGTGAACCAGGAGGGCAGCAGCTTCCCCTTGGCGAGATAATCGTTGCGAACCTGGGTAGCGGAAATCGAGAGCGTCTTCGCTTTTTCGGGAACGCGGGTTATCTGTTCATAACGGTCCTCGGTGGGAATATAGACCAAATCGTCATAGAGGGCGGGCTGCACGCCTATTTCTTGGCTGTAACGCGAAAGCAGTTCGTGGGCCTCATAGGGGCCATAGAAGGGTTGCCCCTGGGAGTTGTTATCCGGACTGGCATAATCGCGCCCGACGATCAAATGATTGGCGCCGAAGTTCCTGCGGACGATCGCATGCCAGAGGGCTTCTCGCGGGCCGGCCATTCGCATGGCCAGAGGCAACAAACCCAACAGCGTGCTGTTCGAATCGTAATAACGATCGATCAGCATTTTATAAACTTGCACGCGCGTGAAGTGATCGATATCGCCAGGCCGCGTTACTCCCACCACGGGGTGAACCAGCAGGCTGCCGCCCAGTGCTTCCTTGGCCCGTTTAGTAAGCACTTCCTGCGCACGATGCATGGGCTTGTGCGTCTGGAACGCGACTACATCGCGATTTCCCATTTGCTCCAGCCGGTCCCGCACCTGCGCCGGCGTAAGGCGCAGTTCAGGGAAATCGTAATGCTGGGGCAATTCCAGGACCTTCAATGAACCGCTCAGATAGTATTTTCCCCAGGTGCGCATCTCCGCCACCAGACTGTGATCTTCACTAGAGGTTCCACACACCATCTGCGGCTCCAATTCCATCTCGCGCTCGAAAATCTCTTCAATTTCCATGATCGCGATCAAGTGATTACTGGGGCTGCGCAGGCCGATCCGCTTCCCTGTTAACCCGGCGGTATTATCCACCGGCAGTGTAATTGGAATGGGCCACAGCGTTCCGGCCGGTAGCCGCATGTGCTCTAAAACAGAAAGATATTCAGCCCGATTCATGAAGCGGCGCAACGGCGAAAAGGCGCCTACGGCCAGCAGTTCCAAGTCGCACAAGGAGCGGGGAGACAGTTGCAGCGAGGAAAGTTCCGTGGCTTCCTGGGCCAGTTCGGCGCGCTCCCGGGGCTCGACCACGAGATCGACCAGGGCGCCGCCGTAAGGGGGGACTAACAACTTAGGTTCGGGATCAATATGTTTATGTTTTTGCATATCAGCCTTCCTTGAACGCGGCTAGGAACCGGTCTCCGCTCCAACGGCGAGTTCGCCCTGCCGTCTTCTTGCTCGCCACGCCTTTAATAATGAAAGAGGCGCCCAACAATAAATCCACACTACGGTTGCATCTAGCCGGCGAAGAAGCCAGAACAACAGACGATCGCGCAGCCTTTCCAACAAGCGCGGTTTGCGCGCATTTTCCGCATCCGCAGAAGCATAAAGGGGGAATGTCCCAAAAGATTGCTCCCGCCAGAGGGCAACGTACCGGTCGGCCTTTTCCTTGAACTTCTTGGGCAGATTTTCCGGGCGCTTCTGGGATGGAACGATGTGATCGCTCTTCACCAGTGAATGGTGCTGGCCCGCGTAGATCGACATACGGTCCGCATCTTCGAGCGTGATCATGCGAGATTCCAGCGGAATATCAAGAAAGCCGCATATCTCCTGCAGCGTTGCGGCTGGATCCCGGACCAGCTCTTCATAGTGCAGTTCATGCAGCGGTACCCCGCGCGCTACCAGACGATCGCGCTGCTGCTTTAGCTTTTCGCACGCCAGCAACGTTCGCAGCAGCATTCCGCGTTTCGCGAAATACGGCTCGCTTTTTCCCGCCGACCTCACGCTGCGGCATATGGCCAGCGGATTTCGCCAGAGTATGATGAAACGCGCGAAGGGGAAAGTCTTCGACAACCAGTCGAGCGAATCCCAATAGTTGGGCGATTTTTCACCAAAGATCACCGCTCCGCTTCGCTGCGCATAGCTGCGATAGACTATTTCGGCCGCGCTTCTGAGGTGGCTGGATCGTGGCAGAACGGCACGCGGTTCAATCCGGTGACGCGTGAGGGCGCTATTCCAGAAGTCCCACCGTTCCTGCCAGTCAGCTTTCGCGGCGCCGCCTGCAAAAAGCGGCTTCAATAGCGGAAGCTCAGCCTCATACATCAGGCCGATCTGCGAGTGTTGGTTCAGCAGCGTTTGCAGCAGCGAGGTTCCGGAGCGCCAGACCCCCACCAGAAACAGCGGCCCTGTAGCCTCGTTCATTTGCAAACCTCCGCGGTAGGTCCATAGACATCCAGCCGCCCCGCGGTATTCGTCTCGTCCGACGGATCCATCGTTCCGATGAAGACTCTGCCATTGGCGACAGTCGGCACTGCGAACTTCGTTGCGTTTCCGGCTTGATCTCGCGTGGGGCATTGCGAGCTATTCCACAAAAGCGGAATCGTGCTCGGTGCCAAGATGTGTTCGGCATCGTAGGCAAAAAGCGTGGCCGGTATAGGCGTCACTTTTGCATTGCCGTTCGGCCAACCATTTCCATTGATGGCCCAAACTATGGCGGTACCGGTCTGGTCGCCATTCGAAGAGACTACCGGAACCGTGCCATATCGAAATTTGGTTTCGGTGGTGGCCGCCGGGCCTTTACACACTGGACCGGGGCTGCAGGCTGTGCCGCTGATCCCGTACCTCTGTATAGGTGAAGTGTTGGCGGCGGAATAGAGATTCTGGCTCCAGTATGCGCCGGTGCTATAAAAATCATTAGCCGACGCCTGGATGGTTTCAAGATTCAAATTCGCGCCTGCGGGCTTCGGGCAGACATTCCCGGCCGGGCCCGCATAGCCACCCGGAATGGTCCGATCCATCACGTAGAGGTTGCCATCCTTGCCATTCGCGATCCCAAACACCATAGTGCTGGAACCCACCATGTTGGGAATCAACATCACTCCACCCGATCCAAGATCGCCATCGCCAACTTCGTCGCAGTATTGCCTGTACGGGGTGAAGTAGCTGCTCACCGTCAGGTTGGTGGTTAACTTTACAAAGCTGTCTCCGTAGTTCGATCCGCCGTCTTCGGCGTCAAACGTTCCGTCTCCGGTGGAAACATAGAGATACGGGGCATCGCCAGGCCCATAGTCGATGCCGGCCGCGAGACCTGCACCACTCATCCACACGCCGCCGCCTTCACCGGTCGGTGTGGAAGTCCAAGCCAACGGCGGGGCCGAAAGATTCAGTGCATTAAAGCCGAACACCCAGCCATTTGGGACGCTCTTGCCGACCGTGCCGGCTCCGTCCATCCCCGAGAAACCAACATATATTTCTTCGTCCAGGTTTCCTGGGATATTTTGCAAGAAAAGCAAACCAGGTCTTTGAATATGATTGAAGGAAGTAAATTTGTTGTTTCCAATGGTGACGCTTGGGATGACCACCGGGCCGTTGTACCTTTCCAATCCCGTGCTGATGTCGAGAGCGTGCAGGCGGTGAACGAAGCAGGCTGGAGCTTTGGTGGTAGCACAAGTGCCGGCGGTCGATTCGGTCCACGTGACCAGGTACATGGTGTTGGTGACGTAGTTGATTACTGGGGTACCAAGGATACCGACCCGCGGATCAAACGTCGCACAGTTCTTCTGGCCGATGTCATTGCACGAAACGGCTTTCTCATGTGGTTGTAGCAGGCTGATTTTTTGGATCACCGCGCAGTCCGTACTGCCGCCATCGATGAAATAAACCGTGTCGTTCATGGTTGCCACATAAACCACCTGGCTATACCCTTTAATTCCGTCAGCCACCACAAGAGGTTCGGCGAAGATTTGGCCATCGATGACGCCCGGCCTGGTGGAACAGATTTTGCCGAACGTTTTCTTCGAGACAGTCGCTTGGGTGAGAGTGGTTTCGGTGCTGTTCAGCCCGTCGCGCAGATTATTGTTGTGCCATGTCAACACGCTGGTCTGTGCGGAGAGCACACCGGCGCTCAAAATTATCAAAGGCAAGAAAGAATGCCATCGCGATAAAAGGTTGCGAGTCAAAGTTCCTCCGGGTGTCGTTAAGCGGGCAGTGGCGAATATCATATGTTTAAGGAAGCAAGCCGTAGACGTCCAGTTCTGTTTGAGTGCCCACGTATACTTTGCCGTTCACCACTGTGGGAACGGCGAACTTGTTGGCAGGAGCGGCCGCGTCCCGGGTCGGTTTCATGTTGCTGTTATACAGCTCGGTGGCGATGTTTCGAGCGTCGTAGGCGTGCAAAATGGCGGGATGGGTTGAAATAGGGGGTTCCAATTTGTCCGTTCGTTCTATTGCCCACACAATCCCGTTGCTGGCGCCGTTAGCAGAAACCGACGGTGTCGTTCCCACCACGAATGGTTCGGGACTTTCAGCGATAGATGTCACCGGGTCGATGGTGCCCTTGATCAGGGAATATTGGCGAAGATAGTCGCCTTGGCCACCGCTAAAAATCAGGCCGCCGTAGTAGATGAACCTCCTGCCGGAGGCAGCTTCCCAATAAGCGGGCGTAGCGAAGTAGCCATTGATCGATCCTTGGACGCTCTGCACCTGCCCACCCAGTTTTCCCATGTTCTGTGTGTTGACGAGTTCGATAGGGCTTGCGCTATCGCACCTCGGATTCCCTTTGCCGGCGGCCAATAATTCGTGCAGCACCGGACCAGTCTGCTGCGGCAATACCATCACGCCGCCCGAGCCTAGATCCGCGTCGTTTTCCGATCTGCATTCCTGGTCGGATGGCGTGAAGTAGTCTTCAACAGTAAACTGGAACGTGCCCTTGGTTGCGCCGGGCGTCAGATTCAGCCTTACCACGCTATCCCCATAGTTGGCGCCGCCCGTACCGGCATCCCAATATCCATCGCCGACCACGACGAAGATATTGCCCGCATCGCCGGCGGCCACTGCATTGCCGCTGGCCCATAATCCACCCGACACCCTTACATCCTTGGCGTTGTGTTCCGGATTGGGGACCGAAGTCCAACTTGCCAGCTGTTTTAGCGTGGAGGCATCATAGGCCAACAACATTCCCGCATTGACGAAGGCTATATAAACCACGCCTTCAGCCGTACCGGTCTGCGGAAGCAAAAGCAGCGCGGGCCTTTGATTTCCCGTCACCGTGTTCAATCTGCCCGCGCCGATAACGCAGCCGGTGTTGGGAGAAGTGACCCCGCAAATTACCGAGGGGCTGCCGGGCTTCTCGACGCCGCTCGTGATGTCGAGTGCGTGCAGACGGTAGTAGTAACTCAGTTTTCCAGCGGTCGTGGTTTCCTGCGTCCGGGCCACTAAGTAGATGGTCTTCGTCGCAGTGGAAATAACGGGCGTCCCCGTGATCCCTTGGGTAGGTTGAATCGTGCACGAGCTGGTATCGCAGTCGGACGGAACCGGCACCACCTTGGGTGGTTTGGCGAAACTTACGTACCACAAAGGAGCGGGATTCGCCGACGCGTTGTCGGCATCGAATGCATAAACACTATCGGATTCGGTGGTCACATAAACGACGTTGTGCACACCCTTACCCGGAATCGTTACCCCCGGCACATAGAGCGGTTGCGCATACAACTGGCCGTCCACTGAGTATGAGAAGAGCTTGCCGAATTGAGTGGGATTCACGTTGGCCAGCGTAAGAATCTTTTCTTGCAGATTCTGACCTGTCCGTTGTGGATCGTTGTGGAATGTAACAACCGAAGGAATAGTCGCCTGGGCGAATGCGGTTTCCGCCGGGCGGATACATACGAAGAAGGCCGTGCACGCCAGGCAAACGGCAAGGCTTAACTTATCACCGACGATCATTATTGGTTCACCTTAAATAAGTGCATGGCATTGTTTCCAGAAAATCTACTTGATGTCGTCGTCATCGTCGTCCGGAGGCGTCGGTGGACGAGTGTCGTTCAGGAAGAAGGTAATTGTCTTGGTCGTTTTGATCTGAGTGAAGGATCGAGGGACGGCTGAAAGGTTGTAGAACTTGTGCAGGTCGCCACTTGCGCGTTTATCGGCGAACTGGAGGGCGCCCTCCTGGATGCCAAAGTTGTGCTCAACGAAGCGCAGCATGCTTCCGAAATCCTGGTGGTCATTATTGATGTAGCCGGACGGTGTGTAGGCCGAGATGAACAGTAAGGGGACGCGGAAACCGTATTGATAGTCGCCCTGCGGTTCCGGCAATATAGTGGGCGCCACATGATCGTACCAGCCGCCCCAATCGTCCCAGGTAACGAGAATGGCGGTGTCGTTCCAGTAACCATCACCGTTATCGCAGTCTGTGTTGGCGCCGATGGCGTTAACGACAGTCGCCACCCAGGATGGCCCTCCGCCGTCGTTACTGATCGGATGGTCGGAGTTCTGGCCGGTGGGGATCACCCAGCTCAGGTTGGTGAGTTTGCAAGCGGCTATGTCATTGAGCACACCCGCCGTGGTGAGATCGACATTCGCCGTCCATTCCGGGCCAACGCATTTTCCACCCGGGCCAGTGGATTGGCAGATGTGTTGAATCGCGTTGGGCGCGGTCCAAATAGAGCCAGGCAGGGGAGCGTAGTAGCGCCAGCTATAGGATCTGAGCAAGTCGGGCATGGTCTGATGTTCGAAGCAAGGATAGATCTTGTTGTTCGGAAGCTCACCGGCAGGTGTGATCTCCTGGATCACGGTACCGGCGAGAGCTAAGCAGCCAGCCTGTATACTCTCCGGCGTGTTCTCGGCGTCGAAGATGCCGTTTGCATCGTCACTCGCACTGGCAGCGGAGGTGCCTCCGAACAGAAACTGGTGGGCGGGAAAACTGGAACCCTGGTTGGTTTGAAACATGTAGTTGGCGAAGCCGTACTGCGTGGCTAAATCCAGGTAAGGATTTATGAGGCCTTTCGAATTGTTGACGTACCCGAATTGTGACCTCGCAGGGCAGGTTCCTTTGCAGCCGGCGTTAGCGGCGCCGTCCATCTTGCACGCTTTCAAAGTGGAGGAGAAATCGCATTGGGCAACGAACGCCAGGTTGTTGTTTTGCGGAACGTAGTTGGACGACATCGGGACGGCGTTGGGTTGAGTGACACCGGTTGAGGACGTCTTGTCGAGCCAGTTCTTGGTTTGGATGTTGTACTGCGTAGCGGATGGATTTGTGCTGCAACTAGCGGCTGTCCCGTAGGGTGCACTGCACAATCCCTGGAAAAGATTGTCGGGAGTGCGGTTTTCCTGAACCATAATAATGACGTGCTTGAAGTGCGTAATTTGCGCGCACGCTGGCAGGATCAGGAGGGGCGCGAGTAGTTGGACTCTATACAGGAGTTTCATTCTGGGGTTCTTCTTTAAAAGAGCGCTGTTGCCGATGTCGCCATCTGGACGACCACAGGTGCCTTGCTTGAGGTGCTTGCTACTGAAGGCAGCAGGCCGTAGACCACCACCGCGTTGTTAAAGGTTGCCATATAGACTTTGCCATTCACGACCAACGGAGGAACGTATTTTCCGAACGTCCCCACCGAGTCGCGGGCCGGCACGTCCTGGCTGTTCCAGATCTCCTCCAAAGTCTCGGCGTTCAGGGCCCGGAGGATGCCGGGCACTACGGCGCTATCCGCGCTCGCGTTGATCGGCATGGAGGCCCACACAATCCCGGTGCTCGGGTTTTCCTGGTTGGCGGACAACGCCAGGATGGCTCCTGGAGAACCAAAAGAGGCATTGATAGTGCCCGTCAGTATAGGGGCTGTACCGAACGTGCTCCCGTTAAAGTGAAACGCCACCAGGAAAGACTTCTCGTCCCAGGTGTAGACAAGGCGGCCAAGCTTTGAGCTGTCCCAATAGACGGGGCCACCTTTTATTTTGTGTCCTTTAGAGACCGTAAAGACCTGCGGGATCTGCGGGTTGCCGGTCTCCTCGTGTCCAAGATTGGCGCTGTCCAGCAGATAAAACACTCCCTGCTTTCCGCCTCCCACCAGCAAATTGGTGTTGGGAAGTAAGGTAAGGCCGGAAGAGCCCACGTCTGTGTCGTTCACATCCAGCGCGGGGCCGTCGTCCGGAGTGAACCAGTCCACCAACTGGAGCTGTTGTCCGGTAGTCGAGAACTTCAAGGCGGATTCGCCGAAATCGACACCGAAATTGGGATCCTCCGTGGTGGCCGCACTATTGCCCACTAGGAAATAAACGTTGCCCCCTGCGTCCACTACTGGGGCGCGGCCAGACTGCCAGATACCACCGCGGCCGCCGTCCGGGGTAGTGCAAAATACCCCGGCCTGTTGCAGGCTACTTTCGCTATAAGCCATGACCCAGCCGTGAAAGGGATTAAAGTCTTGTTGAGAACTCCAGGCGATAACCACCAGGTTGTTGGCCAGTGCCAGGCCGGCGCGCTGCAATTCCATTTTCGGATTGAAGCTGATCTCACCACTCACGCTGCCCACGCCGGTACCGGGGACGGTTGCGGTGATCTTAACCGATTTAATCAAAGCGCCTGTCCTGATGTCGACGGAGTGCAGCCTATAGACGAAAACATTCTTTTCGATGGTTCTGGCCACAACGAAGATGGCGTTTTTAGCCACGTTGATAACCGGAGTGCTCATGATGCCCACTGTGCCGTTGACGTTTCCATTCGCCGACCCGGTAATCTGTTTCCATGTAGGCGCCACGACATCAGGTGGATTGGTAAGGTTCAGCGTCCATAAAGGCGACGCATTGGCTCCCGTATTTGAGTCGGCGTCGAAAGCATAAATAATGTCCTCCATGGTGCAAACATAGAGCACATTATGGACACCCTTGCCTGGGATGGTTACTCCTGACACATAAAGTGGTTGGGCATATACGGAACCACTTACGGTAAGACTGAACAAAGCGCCGAAGGTCGAGCTGTTCACGTTGCTGACGTTTAGCGTCGTTTCGCTGATGTTGGCCCCGGTTCGTGAATTGTTATAGCGATTCGTTACCACGTTCTCCGCTCTTGCAGTGAAAGCTGAAGCAGTCAAAAAAGTCGCCAGACCAAAGACCATGCAATGTCGGTTGAGTATAAGAGTCATTTCTCGTTTCTCAATTTTGGCCGGACTTCCGGATTTCTTCAGCCGCGGCTATTTTCTGTTTGGGAAATGCCCTGGCGTCCGCAGGCAGAAGGCCATATACGACGACTGCGTTATTAAAGGTTGCCATGTACACTTTGCCGTTCACGACGAATGGAGGGACGAATTTCGCGTATGTCCCAACTGAGTCGCGGGATGCTACTTGCTGGCTGTTCCAGATTTCATCCAAAGTTACGGCGTTGAGCGCGCGGACAATGCCGGGCACCACAGCGTTGCCTGGGCTTCCCGATAGCGGCATCGAAGCCCATATGATGCCTGTGTTCGGGTCTCCGCTATTAGCCGACAAAGTCACAATCCCACCCGCCATGTCGGCCTGCACTGCGCCGGTCAATACCGGAGTGGTATCGAAGGTAGAGCCGTTGAAGTGATAAGCCTCCAGGTAAGAAGACTCGTTCCACGTATAGATCAAAGGCCCGAGTGTCGAGCTTTCCCAATAAACTGGACCGCCTTTGGTTCGTAGTCCGGGAGATACCGAAAGAACCTGCGGGATCTGGCCGTTACCGGTTTGCTCATGCCCCAGGTTGGCACTGTTCAGTAAATAGAAAACTCCCTGCTTTCCACCACCCACCAGTAAGTCCGTATTGGGAATCAACGTAAGCCCAGAGGAGCCTACGTCTGTGTCGGTTGAATCCAGCGCGGGACCATTGTCAGGTTCGAACCAATCCTCCAGCCGGAGTTGTTGGCCGGCGGTGGAAAACTTCAACGCCGCTTCACCGAAATCCACACCGAAATTAGGGTTCTCCATGGTGGCCTCACTATTGCCAACCAAGAAATACACATTGCTCGCCGCGTCCACGGCAGGGGCGCGTCCGGCTTGCCAAATGCCGCCGCGGCTTCCATCCGGAGTGGTGCAAAATACGCCGGCCTGGTGCAGGTTGTCTTCGCGATAAGCCATCACCCAGCCGTGATACGGGTCCGTGTCCTGCTGAGAACTCCACGCGATCACGACCAGCCCGCTATTGGTTACCGCCAGTCCGGGGCGCTGCATTTCCTGTTTCGGATCGAACGCGATCTCGCCGCCCACGCTGGCGGCGCCAGTGCCCGGTATGGTGGCGCTAATCTCCACGGAATTCATGTCGACGCCCGAAGCAAAGTTGATGGAGTGAAGCCGGTAAACAAACTTTCCGCTTTCAAGAGTTCTGGCGAGGACAAACATGATGCCCTTGGGAAAGTTAATCACCGGGGTGCTCATGATGCCCACAGTGCCGGTGACGTTTCCAATCGCCGAGCCCGTGATTTGTTTCCAGGTGGGAGCGACCACTTGAGGCGGATTTGTAAGGTTCAGCTTCCACAAAGGCGACTTGTTGCCACCCGTGTTTGAGTCGGCATCGAAGGCATAAATAATGTCGGCCATGGTGCAAACGTAGAGCACATTGTGAACACCCTTGCCTGGGATCGTTACTCCTGGAACATAGAGGGGCTGGGCATAAACAGAACCGCTGACGGCAAGGCTGAACAAAGCGCCGAAAGTAGCGCTGTTCACATTGCTGACATTCAACGTCGTCTCACTAATGTTGGCGCCGGTCCGTGCCTCGTTATAACGACTCGTCAGTACGTGAATTGGGCCGGCGGTGAGCGTAGACATGGTCAGAAAGAGCACAGCGCACGGCGCCAGGCACGGCCCGCTGAAGTTAGCCCTGAGTGAACCCATGTGCTCAGGGCAGTAATCCATACACATCCAGCTCTGATTGAGTGCCGATGTACACCTTCCCGTTCACCACCGTAGGCACGTTGAATTTAGCGGCGTTGCCGGCTTTATCCCGAGTGGGATTCATCCCGCTGTTATAAAGTTCCAACGCGACGTTCCGGGCGTCATAAGCATGCAGAATGGCGGGCGCGGTTGAAATGGAAGCGTTCAACCATTGCGTTCGCTCTATCGCCCAGACAATCCCGTTGGTGGTTCCGTTGGCGGAGATCGACGGCGTGGCGCCAACCCCGAATTTCTCCGGAGTTTCAGCGATCGAAGTTACCGGCTCAATAGCGCCCTGAACCAACGCGTACTGTCGAAGATAGTCGCCTAGATGGCCGAAATTCAGTCCGGCATAATAGATGTATCGTTTGGCTGGAGCTGCTTCCCAATATGCCGGCGACCCCCAGTATCCATTGGGCGCGCCTTGGACGCTTTGCACCTGGCCGCCCAGCTTACCCATGTTTTGCGTGTTGACCACTTCGATGGGGCTGGCACTGTCGCAAATGAGGGCGCCTTTACCCGCGATCACCAGTTCATGCTGCACGGCACCAGGCTGCTGCGGCAATATCATCGGACCGCCCGAACCGAGATCGACATCGTTTTCAGCCCTGCAAGCCTGATCTGACGGCGTAAAATAATCTTGCACCGCTAACTGAAAAGTTCCTTTGGTTGCGCCCGCTACCAGACGAAGCCTGACCACGCTGTCCCCGTAATTTACGCCTCCGGTGCCGGCATCCCAATATCCATCCCCAACCGATACGAATATGTTGCCGGCATCGCCCGCCGCCAGGCCGCCCCCGCTGCCCCAAATCCCGCCCGACACCTTCAAATTCAAAACGTTCACCTCTGGATTGGGAACAGAGGTCCAGGTGGCCAGTTGTTTGAGACTGGCGGCATCATAGGCCAAAAGGCTTCCGGCATTGACAAAACCGATGTAAACAACGCCCGCGGACGTTCCGGTCTGTGGGAGCAACAGCAGCCCGGGCCGTTGATTGCCCGTAACCGCGTTCAGTCTTCCCGCTCCGATAAGGCAGCCCGTACTGGGAGAAGTGACGCCGCAAATCACCACGGGGCTGCCGGGCTTTTCGGCGCCGCTGGTAATGTCGAGCGCATGCAAGCGGTAGTAGTAACTCACTTTGCCGGTGCTAGCCGAAGTTTCCTGAGTTCTTGCCACTAAATAAATGGACTGCGTTGCCGTGGAAATTACCGGTGTTCCCGTGATCCCTTGGGTGGGAGCAATGGTGCAGGCACTGTTCGCGCAGTTCGAGGGCACGGCAACCACATTAGGCGGATTCGTAAAGCTGGTGTACCAAAGAGGAGTTGGATTCGCTGTGGCGTTGTCGGCATCGAACGCGTAAACACTGTCCGCCTCGGTGGCGACATACACCACGTTGTGGACGCCTTGCCCTTGGATCGTTACTCCAGGCACATAAAGAGGCTGCGCGTAAATTTGCCCGTTTACCTTATACGAAAAGAGCTTTCCGAACTGGGTGGCGTTCACATTAGCCGGTGTGAGAATTGTTTCCTGCAGATTCTGCCCCGTGCGGAATTGATCGTTGTGCCACGTCAGCACCGATGGAATCACCGGCTGCGCCAATGCATCGAGCGCCAAGCCGGATACCAGCAGGAATGCCGATGCAACGCGAAGAACCGTTCCTAATCTGTCTTGCAGGGGTTTAGCGGGGTGTTTCATTATGTTCCTCAATTGCCAGCGTCCATTTTTAATTTCCATCATTCCTCCGGCCGTACCGGTGTGAGTGTAAGTTGAATACGGCCGGATGCGAGGATTCGCTATTCTCAGGAAGCCACGGTCATGGAGTGAGCCATGCTTCCCTTAGCTTCCAACTGCTCGTGGATCCAGAAGTAGGTCTTCGCCAAGCCTTCTTCGAGCGAGATGGAAGGTTCCCATCCGAGCACTTTACGCAGCAGCGAGTTATCGCTATTGCGGCCGCGCACTCCCTGCGGCTTCGAGACGTCGTGGATCCGGCCGATCTTCTTGCCCGCGATCTGCGCCACCATGTCGACCAGTTCGTTAATCGAGATCATGCGGTCTTGGCCGAGATTCAGCGGCTGATTGAAATTCGATTGCATCAGCCGGAAAATTCCTTCCACGCAATCGTCCACGTAGCAATAGGAACGGGTCTGATTTCCGTCGCCCCACACTTCGATGGAATCGACGCTGTCCGCCATGGCGATCTTGCGGCAGATGGCTGCGGGAGATTTTTCACGCCCGCCGTCGTAAGTGCCCAGCGGTCCAAAGATGTTGTGAAAGCGAACCACGCGCGTATCGAGTCCAAAATCCTCGGTGTAGTGACGGCAGACACGCTCGGCGTACAACTTTTCCCAACCGTAGCCGTCTTCGGCGTCGGCCGGATAAGCGTCCGTCTCTTTGAGCGGAGCGATATCGGTTTCCTTTTGCAGGTAGCCCGGATAGATGCAGGCGCTGGAGGTATAAAGATACCGTTCCGCGCTGTTGATCCTGGCTGCCTCGATGGTGTGAAGATTGATCAGCGTGTTGTTCCGGACGATAATGCCCTTGTTGGATTCGATGAATCCAATCCCGCCCATGTCGGCCGCCAGCGCGTAAACATGCGAGATCCCGCGAGTGGCTATGAGCGCGTTGTCGAAACGCCGCAGGTCCAATAGTTCGAACTCGTGCGCGTCGGTGGGCGCGTATTCGGGTTCCTTGATATCCACGCCACGCACCCAATAGCCGTGCTTGACCAAGTAGGTGGTGAGGTAGTGGCCGATGAATCCACCGGCGCCTGTAACGAGTACTTTACCTTTGTAAGTTTGCATGATAATTTCCTCCAAATAAGATCTCGTCCGTCGGGTCTTCCCGCCGGTCGATTAGTGACAATTCGGCAACTTGAACGAAACTAGTTCTGTAGACCAGTCGTAAACACCGGGCGCAGGTTGGTATTGACCGGTAAACCAGAACGTGCACTGATCCACCGGATCGATCGCCATGCCCGCAACCGCGCCCCAGCGTTCGATCTTTGGCGTAACTGGAGGATTCGGAACCTCCACACTTACTCCCGGGAAGACGATCTGCTCGGTAAGTAGCGTGCCGAGCGGCGAGGAGGGGCTGGTGGCATCAATCGCCAGGCCGGGCAGTCCACTGTAATACGAAGTGGCCGCCGCACCCGAAATGCTATAGCCCATGGCGATGTTCCCGACGTTATCCTCAGCTGCGGCGCTCATCCAACGGCTGAAACCATCCGGCGTGGTTGAGCTGTTGGCCGCTTGTAAGAACCCGCTCTGGTAAATGGTTGGAGTGGTCGAGAGATTACGCAGCTCATACCATCGGACTCCGACGGGGCTGGTGGCGGATGTCTGTGCAGCCTGCGATAACACCAGCGATTCATAGGTTCCAAAATTCCTATAAGCCGCGCGGCCCATCAGATATCCACCCACCGAATCCAGCGGCGTTGTCGCTGGTGCAGGCTGTGGCACGCAATTGGAATTGCCTGCGCCGCAGGCCGGCATCAGATTTGCGAAAGCATTAGTATCCACCTGGAAAGGCCCGGTGAGCGTGCTCGCCGATGGTGTGGCGTAGTTCACATGGAACTCGTAGCGGTAAAGATGATACTGAGGGACTGCCGGCGGCACAGTAACGGGTTTAGCAAAGGTGAAAATATGGTTCGGCGACCCGGCCGGAGGCGGCGCCGCGGCGTCCATGTCTGCGGGAAGCAAGTGGAAGAAGCCGGTGTTGTTGTTGTATTGGGTTGTGAAACAGATGATTTCTGGATTGGACGCACCCATGATCATGGCGGATCGTTCTAACGCGCAGACCACGGAGTACTCGGGAGGATAGCCGAGGATGTTCGTGTTCAGCATATCGAACACCAGGTAATAACCATCGGACCAGACACCCAGCTTTGGGTAATCCATCTGGTACTCCGGATGTGCGGAATCGACATATGTCACGGCGTACTCGTTGTATTGCTGCGTCGCGTCGGAGCTTTGCGAAACGGCGATGCATTCCGTGTTCGATCCAGTCCGCATACCCACCACCCAGAGCGATGCCATTTTGTCGAACTGGACCGTTCCGTCCGCTGCCACCCCAAAGGTGCACGGACTGTTCCCGGACCAGAAGGCGGTGCCTTGGACGCCCGTAAGCGGCTGGCCGCTCTTGTTGTAGACTTGCAGACCGAAATCCGCCCACTGCATCACTTGCGTAGTGCCAACGGCGAGAGTGGCATCGGAATCTATTGCTTGTGTTCCGAAGGTGGGCGCCGAAAGTCCCGGCATCACCAAGAGATTCACCGGGGCGATCTGCCCCAAAGCCGGAGTCGTGGTCGGCGCCTGATTGGACGATGCGGGCACCGGCGGGTTATAGGGATGGGTTAGCGCGGTAGCAGATAGCGCGGGCGTCAATCCCGAATAGGAGAGCGTCCCATTCGGCGGCGGCGCCGGATCCCCCGGAGGGTTCATATTCTCAAACAGGATCGGCTTCGCGCCAATC
>Ga0210383_10002795_pt1 | contig 15720 bp, 13 predicted proteins | sample IncBWC14OmetaG_FD_160072 | JGI IMG/M metagenome (GOLD analysis project Ga0210383, IMG submission 160072) | Forest soil microbial communities from Barre Woods Harvard Forest LTER site, Petersham, Massachusetts, United States - Inc-BW-C-14-O ...
ATATCTGCACCATCTACGAAACAGGAGAACACGAAGGCCGGCCTTTTATCGCCATGGAGTACCTGGATGGTCGGACCCTCAAGCATGTGATCGGCGGGCGGGCGATGGAAATCGGGAAACTGCTGCAGCTTGCCGTCGAGATCGCAGATGCGCTGGAGGCGGCCCACGCCGAAGGCATTATCCATCGCGATCTTAAGCCTGCAAACCTGTTCGTCACTCAGCGCGGCCACGCTAAGGTTCTGGATTTCGGTTTGGCCAAGCTTCAATCGCGAGAGCGGATGGGGGAAGGCTCCCCCCGAGTTCCGCCGCGTGTACCCCAGCCCACAATGGCGACCGGACCGCCCGGAGCGGATTCGGAAGATAGCGCGCCTAATCTAACCGGCCCGGGAACGGCGATCGGAACCGTTTCCTACATGAGCCCCGAGCAAGCTCGAGGAGATGAGCTCGACGCTCGCAGCGACTTGTTCAGCTTCGGCGCAGTGCTCTACGAAATGGCGACGGGCCAGCAAGCGTTCAGCGGAAAAACTACCGCGGTCATCTTTCATGCTCTTCTAGGGGAGGAGCCCACACCCGCAGGACAATTGAACCCGGCTCTCCCACGCGGACTCCAACGCGTCATCAGCAAAGCACTCCAGAAGGCGCCAGCGGAGCGTTACCAATCGGCAACTGAGATCCTCGCCGACTTGAAAACCGTCGGCACACCCCGCGTGCCGTGGCGAATGTTTGCGTCCGCAGCGGTCGTGCTCCTGATCCCGTCCTTGCTGGCCGTGCGTTCTCACAATCGGCAGCAATCCCGCAGACTGACCGAACAAGACACCCTGGTGCTGGCCGACTTCGCAAACCCTACCGGCGACACGGTCTTCAACGAAACTCTCAAGCAGGGGCTGGCGGTGGAGTTGGAGCAGTCGCCATTTCTGAATATTCTTTCCGATGAAAAAGTTGTTCAGCAGCTTCGTTACATGGGACGCCCCGCCAATGAGCCCTTAACCGGCGAAGTGGCCAAGGAAGTTTGCCTGCGCGCCGGCAGCAAGGCCGTGCTGCTTGGGTCGATTTCAACCGTGGGAAGCCACTACGCCATCGGCCTCAAGGCTGTCAACTGCCAAAGCGGAGACGTATTAGGCGAGGAACTGGTCGAAGCCAAGCGGCGCGAGGATGTCCTGACCAAGCTGCATGAAGCCGGAACCAAGATGCGCGAAAAGCTCGGCGAGTCGCTGGCCTCAATCCAGAAGTACGATACTCCCGTCGAGCAAGCCACAACTCCATCCCTGGAAGCTTTGCAAGCCTACAGCCGGGCGGTCGGAAACCGTTCCGCGAAAGGCGATCCGGCGGCGCTGCCTTCGCTCAAGCGGGCGGTTGAACTGGATCCAAATTTCGCCATGGCGTATGTGGCACTGGGAACGGTCTACTTCAATCTCGGGGAGGAGGCTCAGGCGGTCGCGGCAACCCAGAAAGCGTATGCGCTCCGCGATCGAGTCACCGAGCGGGAAAAGTTCTACATTGATTCCGGTTACTACGGCATCGCCCTTGGGGACCTGGAAAAAGAAGTTTCGATTTACGAGCAATGGAAAGAAATCTATCCCCGGGATCAAACTCCATACCAACACCTTGCCCTTTACGAAGGTTATCTGGGGCGCTATGAAAAAGCATTGGAAGGATATCGCGAGGCCGCGCGGCTGGAGCCGAACGACGCCGTCAACTATGTGAACCTGGCCGGCACGTACATCAACCTGAATCGCTTCGATGACGCCAGGGCCGCTCTCGATACAACGCAAAGTCGAAAGCTTGAGCACGAACTTGTGCCCTGGATTTCCTATCTGGTCGCATTCCTGCGGAACGACTCCAGGGAAATGGATAAAGCCGTGCCCGCATCTTCCGCAGAAGGGATTGAGGACTTCATGCTCCTCAGCCAGTCCGACACCGAAGCTTTCCACGGACGCCTGCGGAACGCGCGGGACTTCTCCCGCAGAGCGTTGGACGTGGCCCTTCGCGATGGAGCGAAAGATCGGGCCGCGGCTTGGCAGGCGCACACCGCCTTGCGAGAAGCAGACTTCGGAAATTCGGTTCAGGCCAGGCAGCAGGCAGTCGCGGCGCTCGCTCTGACTTCAGCCAAGGATGTCCAAGACGTCGCAGCCCTGGCGCTTGCGCGCGCCGGAGATGCAGCCAAGGCTGCGGCCATGATTAAGGATCTCAACCGGCGGTTTCCGACCGATACTCTGTTGAACCGGTATTGGCTGCCCACGATTCAGGCGGCGGTTGAGCTTGACCGCAACAACCCCGGGCGCGCCATCGAGATACTGCAGACAACAACCCCGTACGAACTGGGAGGCGAACCCATCCAGCTAGACACTCTCTATCCGGTATATCTGCGCGGGCTCGCTTATCTCATGCAGCGACAGGGTAGCGCTGCGACTGCCGAGTTTCAGAAGATTCTCGACCACAGCGGGCGCGTCACTAACTGTTCCCTGGGTGCGTTGGTCCATCTTCAATTGGCGAGGAGCTACGGTGTTGCGGGAGATAAGACAAAAGCGCAAGCCGCTTTCCAAGACTTTCAGGCGCTCTGGAACGATGGCGATCCCGACGCTATTCGCACCGTGGCAAGCCAATATCGCATACCCTGAATTGCATCGATTTAGGTCAGACAAAATAGATGGCTGATGCGATCCGCAACAAAAGCTCTCAGCTTCAAGCTTTCGCTCGCCCTCTAACCTCTAGTGTCGGCAGCATCCATACGCATCAAAGCCCTGATTAGGTGGTGCACTTGGGCTACCCAGCGAGGCCGGCGCGTAATCGCCTATGATTTCGAGCTTGTCGTTAAGACCGAATGCTCGCGTCGTGCCCGTGAGAGACTTCGGGTCATTGAACGAGTGGTACCCGCCCCTGACGAAGAGCGCACCATGTTCCTGCCCCGATGCGTCGACGTAAGTGTAGACCCTATCCGCCGCGTCCGTCGAAATCGGATTGTTCAACCCGTGGATAAGACTGTCGGTTACGACCAAGCCGGGGATTTTGACATTCACGTTGTTATAGGTTCTACCATTGCTGGTCAGAAATGAATCGTAGTGACCGCTGCTGTTTACTGCGTAAATCGAGATCAATCCTTTGTTATTGATTGACCATGCGGTAGGAGCGGAGTGCTGAGGTACGTCGAGCGTGAGGAGCTTCCCTGCGGCCAGCCTAAATCCATGCTGCAGACCGGCTTCATCGAAGTAAGAGCCCACCACTTCACCAAGGTCGTTGATTCCCTGAGCCTGAATAGAAACGGCACCTTGAAAAGTAAGTGTGGTAAACCGTCCGTGGTTGTACTCGAACGCTACGTCGGTTCCCACGGTCGTATCGAAGCACCATCCGACCGCTACCTGTTTGCTCGTCAAACCGAACAGCGTAATGGCGCCGGGACCGGGAGCCGTCAGGCAACCTTGACGATCGACAGTAGTCAGGGTTTTCCCGTTGAGGATCATGCCGTGCTGGACGTCGTTGGTGTCCACGAAATCTCCGGCGATGACGCCAGAGTTGTTCACCGCGTAGGTATCCGTCTCTAGTGCGCCGGGGGCGTTCACATCCATGTATCTGGAAACGCCGTTTGGCTCCTGGGCTGTGATGCTGGTAGAGACGATTGCCACAAACAACGCGGATAGGCGCAGAATGAGTTTTCGGCTGGGCATTGGGTCCTCCCTGACAGCGAGCATTCTACCCCTTTTTACAGCGGTATCGATGACTTCCACGGACCTGACATCGGCCACCGGTCTGGGCGGCAGGATGCTCCAGCTGTCATCTATTAAGCGGGATCGCCACGCAAATACTGTCATCAGGCCAGGATATTTTTCGGGTCACGACGGAGGCGTTTCCACGAGCCAGCGCATGCACAACGGCCATGACAGCAAATTTCTCCGGATCTCGCTATTGCTAGTGGCGGCCAGAAAGGCCACAAAGGAGGAGGAATCATGAAAAGGAATATGCAAAATCGGACTAGTGAAATTCTTACGTTCCGAAAAGAACAACTCAATTCAAGTTCGTATCGAACCAGCACCCGGCTGTTCGTATTTGTTTTGGGGCTCACGCTTGCACTGTGCACCGTGCCCGCATTTGGCCAACACGTTCATCAACTCTATTACAACAACAGCACTTGGACCGACACCGACCTGACCTCTCTGGCAGGCGGCCCGTCTCCCGCACAGGTTGGGATCACTGCCTTCAACACGACTCCCAACAATGATCTGCACGTTTTCTACGTTTCAAATTCCGATTCCCACATCCACCAGCTCTACTACAACGGCTCTTCGTGGACAGACTCAGACATGACTGCGGCGACCGGGGGAGTAACGGCTATTACGAATACGTTTTCAGCACCTAGCAGCGGGTTCGCCCTTGGCAACGCCCAGTATCTCTACTTCTGTGGAAGCGACAATGCCGTGCATGAGTACTCCTACGGCGATGGCGGCAACTGGAACTGGGTTGACCGGAACCTGAACGCGCTGGTGGTCGGAGGGGGCGCGCCCAACTGTTCCGCGTTTTCTAATGGGCTGGTAGCATATGCCACCCCGGGAAACAGTCAGCGGCACATCTTCTATCAGCCGTCCTCTAGTTCCAGCGACATCTATCAGATCGTGCTGAAAGGCGCGGCCTGGTATGGGGAAGATGAGACGGTGATGACCCACGGAGCCAAGGGAGATGGCACCTGGATGGCGGGTTTCGCCATCGGAAATGCTCAATACGCGTTCTTCGAGGATGTTAAAGGACGCATTCACGAATACTCCTACGGCGCCGGAGGCAATTGGAACTGGGTAGACAAGAACCTGACGGGGCTGACGAAAGGAGGAAAGAGCGACACGTCCTCTCTCACCGGCGTGGCTGCCTTTGTGATCCCAGGCACGTCGCGAATAGAAGTGTATTACGGCACGAGCTACATTGACGTGCACCAGATGACGTACCAGAATCACAAGTGGACGGATGCGGACATTGGCGGTCCGGGCCCGGTTTATCAGAGCCAGATCGTCGGCTTCGCCACCACACCCAACGATCAGTTCCACGTGTACCACGAGTCTGAGCCGGGAGGATACTACGGGATCTACCAACAGTACTTCAACGGGAGCTGGTCGAGTCAGGAGTTGGCCAGTTGGTTCACAATAGGCGGAATGTCAGGCTTTGCGATAGACAACATGCAATATGTCTACTACATAACCTTTGACTAACTCAGCAAACGGGGCCGTAGCCAAGGCGGCCCCGATTTTCAGAAGCTGGCTCGGCTCTCGGGATTGGTCCTCGCGCTAAGCAGATTCGCTCGTGCTACAACGATCACCCTATCGTGGTGGTCGCCGCCGTTCTGATATGTGTAGCAACGGAATCCTTACGACGATTGCTCCGCAATGTGCGACGCAGATCAACGAGACCAAAGGACCTTAGTGCCGCTTGAAATATTGCACGGCACGCTCGTGAGCTTCTGCGGCTTGCCTGGTATTGAAAGTGCCCAGGTTGCGACGGCGGCCGGTTTTTGGGTTCTTCTTGCGCGAATATAGTCGGTATTCGCCGGACTTCAGCTTCCGAATCATCGGCATTTCTCTCGATAAGCTTTGATGCAGGGGCGGCGGAAGCCGTTAACGGCGAAACCTTCGAATCTTTGATTCGGAATTTGTAGCGCGCGGTTAGAGACAACATTCGCGTGACCGAGCACATGGAAAACGGAGGCTTCGCAACCGAGCCAGATAACCCGCCGAGGAGGGGTCTCGGCGGGTGGGAGATGAAACCTGGCGCTTTCAAACGCCTAGTTCCTTTTGAGAATCATTGTGCCTCACCCGTTCGAAAAAGGTAACTGCCACAGATGGCGAATGTATAGCGAGCTGGTTTAGATGTGTTTTACGTTCGTAGCAAGGGACCTTACAAAGGTTTAGGCGGCGTACTCGCGATTCCTAGTTTCTGAGCCATCCTGACTAATTCGGGTAACGAATCCGCACCCATTTTACGCATCAGTTGACCGCGATGAACCTTGACTGTGGTTTCGCTGGTTCCAATCGCGGTGGCAATTTGCTTATTAGGAAGGCCGGAAACTACCAGCGGCAACACCTCTCGCTCACGAGGCGTCAGCCATTCGTAGCGGTCCCGCAGGGTTGTAATTTCCGCCTCTTGTTGGCGTCTTAACCGGTCGCGCTCGAGGGCGAGTTGAATAGCATCCAACAGTTCCTGATCGCGGAATGGCTTGGTTAGGAACTCCACCGCCCCCGCCTTCATCGCTCGGACTGACATCGGAATGTCACCGTGTCCGGTAATGAAGATAATCGGAATCGAAATGTTGGCCTCCGTTAACTTGCGCTGGAAATCGAGTCCGCTGATTCCCGGCAATCGGATATCGAGGACCAGACAACTGGGCACATCCGGCCGCTTGGTTTGGAGCAACTCTTGCGCCGATGCGAAGAGTTCGACCGGTAAACCCACCGAGCGGATCAGGCTCTTGAGTGCGTTGCGGATTGATGCATCGTCATCGACGACGAACACCATGGATCGCAGTTCAGTCATGCGCTACGCTGCTTTCGGCAGGACTACTTGAAAAAGTGCTCCGTGTGGACATGCTGGGCTTGCAATAAGCTGACCGCCATGAGCCTCTACAATGGAACGGCTGATCGATAGTCCCATCCCGATACCGTCGGGCTTGGTGGTAAAGAATGAATCGAAGATGCGAGATACTTGCTCCGGATCGAGTCCCTTCCCTGAATCCTGAACCTCGACCACCACATCTTCGACGTCCTGTACTGACTTGATGGCCAGAGTCCTGGGCCGGTCGGTGACTGCAGCCATGGCGTCCATCGCGTTCATGATCAGATTCAGCACGACCTGCTGCAATTGAACCCGATCACCGATCACGGCAACGTCGGGCGCCAGGGCAAGCTGGACAGAAACACCGCTCGCCGTTAGCTCGCTGTCGGCCAGCGACAGCACTTCTCGAATCACGTCATTCACATTCAGGATGCGAAGTTCAGGCGACGCCTTCTTGAGCAACGTTCGAACTCTATCGATTACGCGGCTGGCCCGCTGTGCTTCCTGCATCGCGCCAGTCATAGCCTCGCGCGCTTCAGCCAGATTGGGTGGTTGAACGGCCAGCCAGTGTAGCGAGGCACTTGCATTGGTGGCCACCGCCGCCAGGGGTTGGTTGATCTCATGCGCGATCGATGCGGTCAGTTCTCCCATGGTCACAATTCGACTTACGCGTGCGGTTTCTGCCTGCGATTCCCGCAGAGCCTGTTCCGCCAACTTGCGTGCCGTGATGTCTTCAGCGAGGCCCGCAAGTCGGTAAACCCGTCCCTCCGAATCGCGAACTGGGAACCCGCGGTCGAGGATCCAGCGCACGCCTCCGTCAGGACGAACGATTCTGTATTCGTGCATGAAGGGTTCGTGATTAAAGTAAGAGCGCGAGGCATTCTCGCGGTCATCGGGATGAATCGCGTCCAGGAAAGAATAGGGAGCTTCGTATAGACTCTGGCGAGTGCGACCCCACACCTGTTCATATGCCGGGCTGACATAGAACAGCTGCAGTTTCTGTGCGTCCCTCAGGTAGAACACTTCGCGAATATTCTCTGCCAGTTGGCGGAAAAGTTCCTCACTGGCGCGCAATTCTTTTTCCGTCTGCATGCGCTCGGTGATGTCATGCGCCACGCCGCGCACGACGGGTGCAGGAACTCCCTCCGTGCGAAGCGTGTTGTTATATTCCCAGATCCTGCACTTGCCGGTCCGTGTGAGCACGGCCAAGAGACCCTTATCCTTGCCGACGTTCTTCATGCGCGCCAGGTATGCGTCGAATTGGTCGCGATATTCGGGGGCAATGATCTCTCGCATTGGGATCTTCAGCAGTTCCGCAACTTCGTATCCCAAAATCCGCGCCGGAGCCGGATTCGCCGACAGTAAGTTCCCCTGCAAGTCGTGGGTGCACAGCAGATCCTGACTGTGTTCGACCAGATCGCGATACCGGTCTTCGCTTTCGCGCAGCGCTTCTTCCGCTCGCTTGCGCTGGGTGATGTCGACGAAAACTCCCACTGCTCCGCGCACATTGCCTTCGTGATCCAGGAGCGGCGCCGCATTGCCGAATACCTCGCGTGAGCTCCCGTCATTAAATTGCAATGTCAGCTCGGACTCGCGAACCTCTTGCTTGGTGGCTGCGGCTTTCTGAAGCGGCAACTCGCCGGGAGAAAGTTCCTGGCCGTCCCTAAGTGCGCGGAAGTTCAAAGGCGTGCTCCCGTCTGGCGCGGACTTGGAAATGTTCGCGCCATAAGGCAACTGCAGCAACTCATATGCGGCGCGGCTCCCGGTGATGGTATTGGCGGCGGCATCTCGGGCAATCAGAGCCATTCCCGGCACCGCATCCAAAATCACCTTCAATTCTTCAGCTCTGGCTCTGGCCTCGGCTTCACTCCGCTGCATAGCTTCGTCCACCCGCTTGCGCTCGGAGATATCGCGAGCAATTTTGGAAGCGCCCACGACCCGGCCTTCCGAATCCTTCATTGGAGAAATGGTCAACGAAAAATTGAGCCTTCTCCCTTGCTTCGTTACCCGGATGGTTTCGTAGTGTTGAATGTGCTCGCCATTCCGCAACAGCTGCAGAATGTGGGTCTCTTCCGGCAGCAGATCGGGAGGGATGATGATCGTGATCGGACGTCCAACCGCTTCTGCTTCCGTGTATCCGAAGGTGCGCTCGGCGGCTGCATTCCAGCTGGTGATGACTCCGTTCAGGTCCTTCGAGATGATCGCGTCGTCGGACGATTCCACAATGGCTGCGAGTCTGGCTAGCGCCACTTCCGTCCGTTTGCGCTCGGTGACGTCCTGGCAAACGCCGGCCAGACGGTAAATATTTTCCTGTGAGTCGCGTACGGGAAATCCGTGTGTCTCCAGCCATCGAACAGCGCCGTCGGGACGGACGATGCGAAACTCCTCGTCGAACTTGCCAGTTCTCTGCGTCTCGTCCAACTGGCTTAATACCCGCGTCCGGTCGTCGCTGTGGATGATTTCGCGATAGGAAAGGGGATCGTCCTGCAGGCTGGAAGCTGTGCGGCCGGTGATTTGTTCAAACGCCGGATTTACGTAAATCGCACGCTTCGAAGCTGCATCCACCATCCAGAAAATCTCCTGGATGTTATCCGCTATTTGATGGAATTTTTCATCGCGTTCCAGTAACGCTTCCTGCGCTCGTTTCCGCTCGGCTTCCGCAGCTTCCGAAGCTTTCGCGCTTTGAATCAGAGACAACACTTGTGGAACAGTGAAGGGCAGCAAGACGGCCGTGACTACCGAAACTAAGCCCGTGACGATCTTGAGGCCTGCGGAAAGCACATAAACTGGAACCCAGACGGTGACGACCTCCATGAAATGCGTGCCGCCACAAGCAACGATGAACGCGCCAAACGCCAGGAACATCCAGTGAAAAGGTATTTCGTGGCGTCCCTTCTGAACCAGATAAACCAGCGTTCCAGAAATCATGACGTACGACAGGTCGATAAACGAGTCGGCAATTACATGAGTCCACACCAATCCCGGTTTGCCCAGGTAACAATAGAGATGGGGTAGGAAATTTGCAGCCAGAATCCGGCTGGCCAGGGTCGGCCAGATCAGAAATGGAATCAGCGCAATTGCCAACGCTGCGCCTATCCCGTAAAAGACCTGGCGCATCGGGAATTGCGGCGGTTCAAACGGTCCAGAGGTGATTGTGGGCGTAGCCATACGAGCTCCTGCCAAAGAATTCCCAGGGCTTCCGCGCCGCCACCAGTTCACAGGGCAAAAATTGGCGAGAACGATTAGGTTGTGGATGGGGCGCGAGATCAAGCGCGGCGTAAGACGCGGACAAGGCCATCGACACGAAGAGTGTGACCTGAACCTGATGGTAGGAACCGGTCATCCGCGCGCTCGTGGAGATTGTCACGAAAATCTCCCGGGCCGGGTTGGATGCGACCTTAAACTTCGAGTACGAACCAACGGACCGGAGTCTCTGGAACGCTTCATCCTGCCGAGAGGCTCAACCTGAGACGACCGACAGCATCGGTCCCCGGTGGAGCTGATCTGCCAACCTTCAGCTCTTTCGCAGCCAATCACAGAGCAAGCGATGAAGCTTCCCGTACAGTTCCATGTGTCCGCACTCTTCACAAACCCCGACCGAGACCGCCCCTGAGTACGTAGGACCGTCGGGAGCGTCCTGGCGGGCAAAGTCTAACCGCACCAGACCTCTGACCCTCTTAGAATGCTGGCACTGTTCCGCCGCCATTCTCCCCCTCACGGCAACCGGGCAGCAAGGCATAAACAAATCAATTGGTTGCCTGCAGAATGTGCCGCTAATCTACACCTAAAGCTTGAGTTGTCAAGAGTTTCTAACCGTTGTCCCTGGTTCGAAGTTGACCGTGTCGGCGTTGGTCATATAACAGCGCAACGCGCCCGTGGCAGCAGAAACCCATGTGAGACCAAACTCAAGCTAGGTGTGGGAGTTGCCGGCGCCTAAACCTTCGTAAAGCCACCCTTTGCAAACGTAGCACCAGCCCGCACCAACGCAGAATGGTTTCGTCTCCATCCCCGATGCTACCCTCCCGATTGAATTGCGAGACTCTTGGTTCAAAACGTCTTGGTTCAAAACGTCATGGCGCATAACGAAGCAATCATTTCCTGGGGAGAAACACTGCGAGGGATGAATCCATCAATGGGAGACAAATGCTCGGACATTGGCTTTCAGGAGATCGTGGGTGAAAGCCGCGCTCTGAAGCACTTGCTGCGGTTGGGAATGAAAGCTGCTGGAAACGATGCTCCATTGTTGATTCTCGGTGAGGCAGGATCGGGTAAGGAATCGATTGCCCGAGCTATCCACCGAATAAGCCGCAGGGGAAAAGAGAGCTTCGTGAAGGTAAACTGTGCCGTCGCTGCCGAATGGTTGGGGGTAGAGCTATTTGGAGACCTGACCGAAGCCCGGGATTGCGGAAAGAGCGGTTGCCTGGAAAAGGCACACCAGGGAGTACTCTTTCTAGATGAAATCGCACATGTTCCGTCAGACCTTCAGGCCAGGTTGCTTCGGTTGCTGGTGCACCAGGAATTTGAGCGCTTGGACGGCAATCCTGGCATTCGGGTCAACGTTCGTCTGATCGCGAGCACCATGTACGATCTGGGAGAGCAGGTCGGAGAACAAACGTTTCTCGCCGATCTGTATGACCGGCTAAATGTGTTCCCCATCCGGGTTCCGTCGTTGCGCGAACGACGCGAAGACATTCCGTTACTGGCCCGCTATTTCATGCAGATGTTCGCTCGCCGCATGAATAAACAGATTGAGAGTATCCCAGCTGAGACAATGAGCTTCCTCATGAATTCTGATTGGCCAGGCAACATCAGGCAACTGGAAAATCTGATCGAGCAGTCGGTCATTTCGACGGACGGCCCCGCACTGCAAGTTCCACTCACCTGACCGCTCTATACCCCGAGCGAGCTGCCCCTCGCACGTTGCACCCTGCGCTATTTAGGATGGTCCAGGCTGGATTCGGCTGCTCGATGTTCGCGCATAGTCCGCGGGATGGTTATCGAAGGAACCGTCGCGGACGCTGCGTGAACCAGACGACCATCCAGGAATCTGCGTTATAATCCACGCTCGCGTCGACGCCATGGTTGGGCGCAGAAACTCTTCATATAGCCCTCCGAAACTTTTTGGGGGAAACGAGTACAACTTGGGGCGCAAATGACGGAAAGTCCTAAGGCGAACAGTTGTTGAAAGCGAGCCAGGCCGATCTCCAGAAAGATCCGCGGCCTGCTTTCCGCAAGCCGCAGAGGCCTTTGGCGCACTGACGTCGGACTGTGAGCCGCGCCGAGCCCGTATAGAAATGGCGGACAGGAATTGCGTTGTCCGCCGTTTGCGAAAACACAGCCACGGCAAAAACAAACTGTTATTTGATGATGTGCAACAGTGTTCCCGCCGTGTTGTAGACGATAATGGAGTTCTCGGATCCGCTGTACGGAACCCGGTGGTAAGGGTAAATGTCATTAGGACAGCGAAGAATGTGCCAGCCTCGCTTTTCGGGGCGATGTCCAATCAGTCACCCAGCCAGGATCCCAGCCCACGCAGCGAATCGATGTAATCGCAGATAATCTTGGTTGCTGCCACTAGCGGAACCGCCAATATCAGCCCCATAGCTCCCCAAATCCAAGCCCAGAACAGCAGGGCCAGAGTCACGGCGAGGGGATTCAACCGCAACTGCTTACCCACGATTTTGGGAAAGATGACATTGATGGTGACAATATGGAGTCCGACTACGGTGAGAAAAACGATCAGAATTCCGGTTTTGTCCAAAATCCCTACTCCGCCCGCCAACGGCGGCAACAGGGCCAGGAAGACGCCTAAGGCTGGGATTAGACTGGCGAAGGCGCTGATCGCGCCCAGAAAGTAGAAGTACGGAATACCCAGTCTCCAGAACACCGCGCTGCTGATCACGGCACTCGCCACGCCCACAGCGACATTGCCGACTATAAAACTGCGGATCATCGCGGATATTCTTCCCACCGTGCGGTGCGCCACCAGCCTATGCTCCTTAGGGAAGATGCGGACGGTAGTGGAATGCGCATGGTCCTTCCACGTCAGCATGAAGTACACGAGAAACGGCATAAAGCTCATGGCTAGCAGTACGTCGCCCACGGTTCCGCTGCCCGTCGAAATGACGCGCGACAAACCGGGTGACTCTTGTATCTCAACCGGGACTGGCTGCTTTTCCAACCTGGGCGACGAAATCACCGAACGTGTGCTGTCTTCAATCTTCCTGGTTTGTGCCCGAAAAGCTGCGACCTCAGAATGGATCTTGCCTGAATATTTTGGCAATTCAGTAGCGAAGTCGACCGCACGACTGTAGAAGAAATGCGTCAAGCCGCCAGCCAATGCCATCATCAACAACACTGCGAACAGGGCTCCGACCGACCGCGGGATGTGGATCCGGCAGAACTGGTTTACTAAGGGCTCCAGTACGAATGCCAACAGCATGGCCGTAAGAGTGGTTACAAAGACGATTTTCAAGACATAAATCAGACCGACTACGGCGACTACCGCGACCACAATTTGCGCGACGGAACCGGCTTTAATAGATGCGTGTAGAATGTCCGCTTCTTCGACGTGAGTCGAGGTCGCAACTGCGCCGGCTTTGGCAGGTCCATCACTCGTGATTTGACTCCTGACGTTCCACTCTCCCGCCGGAGGGGCCGCTTTCGTCACCGAGGACATCGTTGCCAGCCCGGATTCAATGACATCAGGAGTATAAGACGGCTTCGGTGAACCGTTGCCTTCGCCTCCGACCGCGATTGGTACAAGCGCGGATATCTCCTTCACAGACCTGATGCCTCTTCCTTCCCATGCTGGACCATCGCGGATCGGAATGCCTTTCCCATTCAGCTATCGATTCTTCCAAACGTCCCACAAATCTATATGCGTGCCTCGGGGTTGCAAATAGGGCAAACCCCGAGAGTCGACGCAAAATGATTGTAGAGAGAACAACAAAGGCAGTTCTTGCCCTCGCGAGAGTGGCTTCTCCAGATGCCGGTCGCGAATCTCTTTCGAAGCCGACGCACAATGAACATCACCACAAGAGCGGCGAAAGCGAGCGGAAGAAAATAGTATGCCATCTCCAATTCAAGATTGTTCTTTGTTCCCAAGATTGGCAAAAGCGAGCCAGATCCATTGCGCATTGCTTATCGATATGCTCGCGCTATGACTCGCAAAGCCCTCGCTCTTTCCATGGCACCCCTGCTTCTTACACTCACGCTATTTACGAGCAAGACTGACGCGCAGAAAGCAGCCGACCAACAGCTCGTAGGAACCTGGACCCTCGTTTTAGTTGACAACGTGCTTCCGGATGGCAGCAGGGTCCAGCTTTACGGGCCCAATCCGCAGGGCATCTTGATGTTCGATGCAAATGGCCGTTACTCCATGCAAATCCTGCGCGATGGCCGCCCCAAATTTGCAGCCAACGATAAGAGCAAGGGTACGCCGGAGGAGTATAAAGCCGCCGTGCAAGGGAGCAACTCGCACTTTGGCACTTATGCCGTCAGTGACACGGATCACGCCATCACTTTTCACATTGAACATGCTTCGTTTCCAAATTGGGAAGGAACTGAGCGGAAATCCACTTTCACTCTCACGGACGACAAGTTTGAGTACAGCGTCGCAAACCCCACCACCGGCGGAGCCAACGTAACCGGCGAAGTAGCGTGGAAACGCATCCATTGACGACGGGGATAGCACCAATCCGCCCGGAAGATCCTGGCATAAGAGCCTCTGTGTTGTAGTGTATAGCTATGACCTTCCTGAGCCGCGTCGTAATGCTCTCGCGCAGCCACAAGTTTGGGCGGTATCAAGAGGCCCAATGGGCGCATTGCGCCTTTGGGACGATTCAAGCGTCCATCGCTTTGCTGATGCTGTTGTTCCTGGTGCATCCATCGCGGGCCTTGGCGGCGAACCCTGACCTGCAGACTGTGCTGACTGGCTCGCGCCAGCGTATTGAGAAATTGGACTACCGCGCGACCGGGAGACTCACACGAGTGGAAGGCGACGGCAAGCGCACGAGCTACAAGTTTGTCGCCAAGGCTCACTGGTTTCCCGATGGTCTGAGTCTGTTATTTGAGATCTCGGGGCCTGGCTCGGAGAAGACGAGCCTTCTTCTGCGTATGAGCGTGAGTGGGCACGTAACCATCGAGGCCGTGCTCCCGGGACAGAAGGCCGCTAGCGCGTTGCCATTCGAACGTTGGAACGACCCACTCGTTGGAACAGACTTCTCCTATGAAGACATGGTAGAGAGCTATTTCTTCTGGAAGAATCAGGAACTCCTCACCCCCGAAAAATATGGCGTACGGGACTGCTTTGTCCTTAAGAGCATGTCCGGCTCTCAGGACCGGACTTACTACGATTCGGTGACATCGTGGATTGACCGCAGCATTTTGTTCCCAGTGCATGTGGTGAAGACGCTTCGCGGGGCGGGACAGCAGAAGGAATTCATTTACTATGGGCTGCGGCAGGTCGACGGCGCCTGGTCCGCAACCCAAGTGGAGGCAAAGCTGCAGGGCAAGCCCGGTTCCTCGATTCTTGTAATCGAAGGAGGCTCAGGCAAGGCAAATCTTGGACGCAAGGACTTTGATATCAGCCAGTCCAACGCTCAAGCAGAGAAAGTGAAATAAATCGCATTGCTTGATCAGCTCTTTCAAGAACGTGCGCTGTCATGCGCTCGAGTATCGATGTTCGCCGTCATGAGATAAGCTCCTTTTCAGGCGTCGCAGGGGCGGCCCCATGTAAGCCAAAGGGCCACCAATTCCAGTCGCCGGCAAGTTGCAACAGTGCCGGACCCACGATCATCCGCACCACTGTAGCATCGATGAACACCGCTACGGCGAGCGTGAAGCCCAGCATTTGGACGACCAGAAAGCTTCCCACGGTGAATGCTGCGAAGACAGCAATCATGATTGCCGCGGCGCTCGTGATGAGCCCGGCCGTCCGCGCCAGGCCCTCGACCACCGCTGATCTCTCGGATAGGCCGCGCCGCCGTTCTTCAAGGACTCGGGCGACCAGGAAGACCTCATAGTCCATGCTCAATCCGAAGACGATGGCAAACGCGAGAATCGGCACGATCGGGTATACGGTTCCGGTCGGTCCGTCGAGCCCAAGGAGTTTGCCACCGTGGCCCTCCTGAAAAACCAGAACTAACGCACCGAAGGAAGCGCCAACCGAGAGCAGATTGAGCAGAATTGCTT
>Ga0210383_10002796_pt1 | contig 15720 bp, 10 predicted proteins | sample IncBWC14OmetaG_FD_160072 | JGI IMG/M metagenome (GOLD analysis project Ga0210383, IMG submission 160072) | Forest soil microbial communities from Barre Woods Harvard Forest LTER site, Petersham, Massachusetts, United States - Inc-BW-C-14-O ...
TGCGACTGTTGCTTACTTAACTAACAGAGTCCCGGTCATGTTGTTCATGTGCATATGCGCGCTGCAGTGGTACGGGTATAGTCCCGGCCTGTCGAAGGTCAACGTGAACGTGTCGCCCTTCGCCAGCTGCTGCGAGTTCATCGGTGGGTAGTAGGAATGCTCTGGGTGCTGGTCGGTGTTCACGTAATGAATGACATCGTCCTCATTTTTCCAGGTAACCGTTGTCCCCTTGCTCACCATGACATACCTCGGGTCGAAGGAAATATGTTTCATGGTGATGGTGACCGCTTTTTGCCCTCGCAGGTCCGTGAAGGTGCTCGCTTTCGACCGGTCGATGGCGAACTGGAACGTGCCATCGTTGCAGCTTCCGTTGAAGGTTCCGTTAAGCTGGCACGAAGTATATTTTACTGTGTATATGCCATCGGGGGCGTCAGAAGTCATGTTCCGCCGTATATGCAGATTACTGAGGCCGTCGATCGTCGAATCACCTATACCGTAGTCTTTGCCGTCTTTCAGGATGGCTATTTTGGACCCCGGACCCCGGTCGTAGTTGAAATCGACGACCACGTTAATGGGCGCGTCTGCCAGCACGGCGCCGTGCAAGGGCGTATGAGCCGTCAGTTGCGGGACATCTTTCGGAGGGCTAAACCGTCGGTCTGTGGCCTGCCCATCGGCGATGTTCCCGGCCTTTTGAATGGCGAACTGGTACTGTCCTGGGTGGCACTCACCGTCGTCCGCGCAGAGTTCATAGTTCACCGTGTAAACGCCGTTGGGCGCGTGCGGGTCTACGCTGCGGGTCACGGATCGCTTGTCACTGCTGAGGACTGTTACCCCCATGCCGTACTCTTTGCCATCCTTCAACATGGTGATTTGGTCCCCTGGCCCCACGAAGAAGTCAACAACGAGCTTTATCTCTGAGGGTACGGAGGTTAAGACTGCACCCGCTGCTGGCGTACTATCCTTCAAGTGCGGTTCCTTGATGGGCGTGGAGAAGTGGTAGCTCATGCCGGACTGCTGAGCAAAGCTTATCGTGCTAGACGCCAGCAGGCTGGCGCCAACGGTTAGCAGAACTGACAGCACAATTGCTGTATGCCTGATTGAGTTTTTCATGTACAAACCTCCTTTTCCCCGCTTTTGCCAGTGCACCAAAACCTTCAAAAACTCGGGCTGGTCAGGGGCCCAGCGTTCATGGGGCCGCCTGCCGCACTGACGATCAGTCGTGCTGCCACTGGCCGACGAATTGATGAGCTGGCCTTCTACGACTAGTCGGCGCTGACTGCCGTCGTCTGCAACGGCGATGTTTAAAATCTGTTTACTCATCTTGCGACCAGAGTAATGGTCCACGACAGAATCCAGCCATCGCACTTTGGTATGAGATGGTGGGTCATACAACAACGGCGGCACCGTTCGGAACGCCCACTCTCGGAGAACCACAAATGCCACTGCTGGCATTGAACGACGCCCGGATCAGTTTCTGCAGACAAGCGTTTTCCACCGCTCGGCGAGCCTGGGGTTGCTCCAGCCAGGCGTAGTAGCCGCTGGGCGTAACCTCGAGCACCCGGCACATCAGTCGGGCGTCAAACTCGTTGCGGTGTGCCCGCATGAACTTATAGATCTTCCGTGTTCCACGTGTCCACGAAAGGTTGGGAAGTCCATATCGACCAATACCATCGTGTGATCGATTGCCTTCCGTAACCCTTGTTTAATTGCAATAGGGCTATCTGATTAAGGTCAGTTTCCCTACGAAGAGCGCACTGAGTGTTGGCAATCGCGCTGTGGACTTGTTGAGTAAAGAATGAAGGAGGTTCAGACCAAAATCTGAATCGCGATGAGCTGTTGTCAAAGGAGAAGCGCCATGCTCGATTACAAGCAATTCACGATCGACCACTCCAGACCCGGACTGTGGACGATCGCCTTCATCAATCCGCCGATCAACATGTTTCTTCCCACAACGATCGTCGAATTGGGAGCACTAATGACCGAGCTCGAGGCGGACCCCTCGGTGAAGGTCGTAGTGTTCCAATCGGAGAATCCAGAGTTTTTCGTCGCCCATCTCGATGTCGCCAAGGCAGCTGAAAGGCCAGAAGTCCTGGACCTTTGGCGCGACTTTGTGCTGCGCCTCTCGTCCGCGCCAGTCGTGAGCATCGCCAAGATTCGCGGCCGCACGCGCGGCATCGGTAACGAGTTCGTGCTGGCCTGCGACATGCGCTTCGCCAGCCGGCAAAACGCCCTATTCGGCAATCCCGAGGTCGGCGTCGGACTGGTTCCGGGCGGCGGCGCGCTTGAATGGCTCCCGCGTTTGGTCGGCCGCTCGCGCGCACTTGAGATCGTCCTCAGCGGTGACGATTTCGATGCTGATATCGCCGAGCGCTACGGCTGGGTGAACCGCACGCTGGACGATGCCAACCTCGACTCGTTTGTCGATGCGCTCGTTGGGCGTCTGGCCTCGTTCGACCGTGAAACGCTTACCGCGGCGAAGGCCCAGATCAATCGATTCGGGACGCCGACAGCTGCCGAGATTCAGTCGAGCAACGACTTGTTCTTCCCATTGCTGGCCTTGCCCAGTGCACAGGCGCGCCGCGCCAAGATCCGCGACATCGGTTACGGCGTGGCGAGCGACTTCGAATTGAACTTCGGCCGGTACCTCCCTGCGCTCGGTTCGCCGCCGAGTGAGTCGTCCGTTCCGGCCGACCATTTTTACTCGAAATGACTGATTAAGGAGAGAACGAAAATGTTGAACGAAATTAATCACAAAAGCGGTACACAGCAAGCGGGCCTTGAAACACTCTCAGCGCATGGGGTGAGTGATCACCACATGAAGCGCACCTATTTCCCCGGCATCACTGACATCGTCGTCGTCACAGATCCGGCAGAGATCCGGAAAATTTCGAACGATTTAAGATTTGACCGCGACTTTCTAGGACATGGTCCTGTTCGCAACGTGCAGCTTCTTCGGAAGGTGGCCCGCGCTTTCTCACTCAATGGCAGATTATACCCGCCTCTGCTGCCGCGCACCGACCCCAGCCGAGCCGCCGCGCAGGAAGAACTGCGGTCGAGGCTAAACGTCAAGGCCGATGAGGTGAAACACGGACCCGCTGAATTGGAGCGCCTGGCCGAATGGGTCAGAGGGACAGGAACTGCGGAGGAACTCGGAATGCTTGTGCAGCAGAGCATAGGAAGATTATTCGTGGAATCGTTCACGGCCACTGAGGAGAGTTTGGCAGCGGCTCGTCTGGTGCTTGAGGCTGCAAGCTCTTCTAATGTCCTGAGAATGCTGTGGTGGCGCATCAGCGGTAGACTGCAGCGGGCCAAAACGCTCCTTGCTTCCATGGTGAATGGCGATCTGATTGGCACTATCGCGCTGAGTACGGCGCGGCAACTCATTGATGATGGCCTGCATAAAATGCGGCAACTTGCTGCCGACCCGGCGCTTCGATCTTCAATGACGACGGATGCTGTGGTGGACGAATGCCTCTTTGCACCCCCAATCGTTTTACGCCAGGCAAAAACCTCCGGCGAGGTCGGAGGTTGTCCCTTTAGAAGAGGCTCGCTCTTCATCCTTGAGGTGGGAAGCGCGAGCAAAGGCGCTGCGAATCGTGACATCGTCTTCCTCAGTCAGAGTTGGAGCCGCTGTGCCGCCGAAAAGTGGGTGCCTGCGCTATTGCAAGGTGTGTGGACGCGCGTCTCAGCTACGTTGGACGGCCCTTCCTGACCATGGTGCTCTGCATCGGTGAGCCACGGTGGCCGGCTTGACGCTGTCTACATCAAGGACGGGGCCCCCCGGAATTTGGTGGCAACGGGCGCCTCGGGCAGCGCCCATCTCCCTTCCTCACATTTAGGGACGGGGTTTACATTTGCAGTTGCAGTTTCAAGCCGAACTCGTTGGGCGAAGTGCCGAGGTTCTGATCCTTCTGATTCAGGTAGTAGAAACCGACACGGGCGCTGAAACTTTTGATGATGTAGTTCAGGTTCACTTCAGTGGTCTTTAGCTTGTCGTTCACGGGCAGCGTGTCGATGGTCTTCTTACTGTACTTGCCCAGTATCTGGAACTTGCCGTTGCCGACCGCGAACGGAAACACATAGGCCGCAAGACCGTACCAGCCATCGCTGGAGGTGGCGGAGGTCAGTCCGTTATCGCGGTTGTATTCGGTTTCGATGGTGACGACTCCGAGATTGGGCAGCTTCTTTTCCATGAGCGCATCGATGCTCGCAGTGGTTTTGCCGTCCTGGCTTTGCGCGGCGACTCCGAGCGCCAGCACATTCTTGTCGCCGTAGTAGGTGCCGTTGAGATAGTAGCCGGTCTCCTTATCCCAGAAATCCATGGTCAGGCGGCCGGCGTATACGAGCTTGCTCTTGTCGGCTACGGCGCTGTTGACGGTCTCGCCATCGAACACACCGGCCTGCACCTTGAGCATGCCGAAATCGCCCCAGTAGGCCACGCCATTGTCGCGGCCCAGGGCGACATCTGGATAGAAGCCCGCCACGCCATCGGCGTACGGTGCCCAGTCGTTGGCGTAATATGGCCCATACAGATTGGCGCGATCGCTGGGCGTCAAAAAGCGGCCGGCCCAGATGTTGAAATAGTTGTTGTATTCGAACCGGCCGATCGCATCCATCACTTCGAGCTTGTTGTCGCCGGGGCCGCTGCCGCTGCCCGTGTACTCAGTGTTGAAAGTCAATTTGAGCGTATTGGTCACGTTGCCGTCAATGTACAGACGGATACTGTCCACGGCGATGCCCTGAACGCTGTTGTCACCGGCCGAGACGGTACTGGGGCTATAAATGCAGCTCTTGTCGCAGTCGTAGATGCTGGTCTGCAATCCCACGCCTACCGAGATGGGCGGCAGCGCCGGTGTGGGCTGCACCGTCTCATCGGTGGCGGCGCCGCTCACGCGCGCGGCGAGCAGCATGGCACTCACGGCAACGGCCGGCGCTATCCGAGCCGTTAGGCTACCAGTAGTTCGATTGGAGTCCACGACACATTCCTTTTTCGGCAGCGAATCGCGCCCGATGCGAACGCGATCGCGGATTTTGCAGTGAAAGAACTCATAACGATTCTCCGCGTTGAATGAGTGGAAAGTAGCGGGACTCATCTCACTAGATTTACAGTCCCGGATCGATCGTACGAACGTACGATCGTACGATCGTATGAGTCGCCGTGGTCGGGAGTACTGCGGGTTCAACGTCGGATGTTTAGGCGCGAGCCGCGCTCGAGGTCACTGTGCCGAGACGTCGATCACAACCTTAGTGCGATGGAGGCGATTCAGCGTTCGCGGCCTAACCGAATGCGGGTGTTGTTACCCGGATATCAGGCGCCTTCACGTAGGTGGATAAAGCGGGCATCCGTGGTATGGCTATGTGCGCAGCGGCCTGAATCCCGCGCGCACCTCCTCGCAGAAGAGCTGTGGCTGTTCCCAGGCTGCAAAGTGCCCGCCTTTGTCGAGCTTGTTGTGGTAGACGAGTTTAGGATATGCCTGCTCTGACCAACTCTTCGGAGCTGGATAGAGCTCATCGGGAAAGACGCTGACGGCTGCCGGAACGGAGACGCCTTTCACACCAAAGAAAGAATACTGTGCAGCGAAGTCCTCCCAATAGAGGCGCGCCCCGGAAATGAAGGTGTCGGTCAACCAAGTAAGGGTGACGTTGTCCAGGACATCATCTCGTGTAAGGCCTTCGGGCTGCCCGTCGAACACACGTGAGATCATTGCCAGGCTACGCGCGTCGTGGTCGAGAAAGTAACCCGCTATCCCGACGGGCGAATCCGCGATCCCGTAAAGCGCCTGCGGGCGCAACCCCATCTGGTATCCGTAGCCGATGCCCTTCGCATAGACCCCGGCCACCCGCTCGTAACAGAGTTTCTCGTCAGCGGTGAGACCGGTCGGCGTCGGAGAGCCGGTACGGGCAGCACCATCAATAGCGACGGGAATCACGCCTGGCATGTTGGAATGAATGCCCAGCAGTTCCGGATGCCCCTGTGTGCCCATCACGTCTACGATGACCGCGCCCCAATCGCCGCCTTGTGCCGCGAATTTCGTGTATCCAAGACGCTTCATCAGCACGACCCACGCACGTGCGATATGGGCAGGGCCCCAGCCTGTAGTAGTTGGTCTGCCGGAAAACCCGTAGCCCGGCATCGACGGAATCACCAGGTCAAAGGCGTCTGCCGCAGTAGCGCCATGTGCCGTCGGATTGGTCAGCGGATCGACAATCTTCAGCTGTTCGATGACCGAGCCCGGCCAGCCGTGCGTGACGATGAGCGGCAACGCGTTCTTATGTTTTGAACGAACATGAATAAAATGAATGTCAAGACCGTCGATCTCGGTGATGAAATTCGGTAGGGCATTCAGTCTGGCCTCGACCTTGCGCCAGTCGTACTCCTTCTCCCAATAGCGCGCGAGTTTCTGCAATGTCGCGAGCTGCGGGCCTTGTGATTGATCCGCGACGGTTTCTCGGTCAGGCCACCGCGTTGCCTTTATGCGCTTGCGCATTTCGGTAAGTTCGGCTTCTGAAACACTTATTTGAAACGGGCGGATCGCCGTACTATCGCTGCCTTTCGTCTGTACGTTTGCATTCATAGCTGTGCTCCATGGGGAAAAAAGAAGACTGGAAAGACCAAATGGGCTCGCAGCAACGGTCGCCGCTGCGGCTCCGCAAAAATCACGGCGATTGAGGCCGCGCGCGCTTCTCATGGCGACCTCTTCGGCAACTGCGACTGTGGCGACCAGGCTCCATTGTGAGTTCCTACGGACGCTAATACCGAGCGATGACTTGCTCGCTTGAATTGGAAGAAACTCATGAGTGGATTCGGCCGCATTGATTGAGTGGAAGGGTGCGGGAGCCATCTCACTAGTTTCATCATGCCGCGTCGATCACACCATAGTATGAGTCGCAGTAGTAGTGAGCGCTGGCCGCAACCGCCAGCAGACCGAATTGTCTGACGAGTTCGCTGGTGCGAATGGCGATTTGAAGTCGATCTTCGGCGTATGTTCCCGGCGCGTCGCGTAATGGAACGGCGGGCCTCGCAGCACGGCCTCAGGGACCAGAGCCGGTGGCCGCAGTCAGCCGCGTCGAGATCAGCCCTGGCCCGCGGTCGCAAAGCCGAGACGGGCGGCAATCGTCACGAGCTCCGGTAGCGATCGCACACGCATCTTGTGCATCATCCGTCCACGGTGCTGCTTAACGGTGATTTCGCTGATACCGAGCTCCCCGCTGACTTGCTTGTTCAACAGGCCGCAAACCACCATCGCCATTACTTCCCGCTCGCGATGGCTGAGGGCTTGGTAGCGAGCACGGAGTGCCTGGAGTTTCGCCTCCTCTTCGAGGTACGTACGGCTGCGTTCCAGAGCGATTTGGATTGCGCGCAAGAGCACGGCGGGCGTAAAGGGTTTGGTCAGAAACTCAATCGCGCCGGCCTTCATTGCCTGAACTGTCATCGGGATATCGCCGCGACCGCTGATAAAGATAATCGGCATATCTGCGCGTTCACTCGCGATCCGCTGCTGAAGCTCGAGACCATTGAGGTCCGGCAAACCGACATCAAGAACCAAACAACTCGGGGACGGTGGTCGCGGACTGGCAAGAAACTCCGTTGCGCTGGCGAAAAGTGCGACGCGCCAGCCAGAATTCGCGATGAGATCCCCTAATGAAGCGCGTAACGCGATGTCATCGTCGACAACGAGCACGAGGGGTTTGGCTGCCGCCATGGAGCACGATCTTGACGTTACACCAAAGTTTATCGGCGTATCCATATTTGTTACCCCCCCAATGCGCTCTGCAAACATACCTTCCTGAATCAGGTTCCTAAGAGCCGCATCGAGCGCTGCGCTTAGGTCCGCCCCGCTTAACGGCTTGAACAGGCACTTGACGCTGCCCTGTTGGAGGAGATCAGGAGGAATGCTGTCCCTCGACCGAGCGGTGACAAGAATCGTCGGATGCGCCATCAGCATCATCTTGTGGTCATACATTGGTTTGGGTTCCTGCTGGATGTATCGCAGTCGGGCCCGCAGGGGATCGACAGCGAGAATGTGGCGCCCGGCCCATTGTTAGCAGTGGCCCAAAGGCGTCCCTTATGGCTCTCGATAATTGAGCGGCTGATCGAAAGACCGACACCCATTCCATTGGGCTTGGTCGTGAAGAATGCGTCGAAGAGCTTGTCGAGGTGCTGTGGATCGATGCCGGCCCCGGAGTCACGCACCGATAGCCGAACCCAGTTCGCGTCTTCCAGCGCGGTGACGATCAGGAGATTGCGCGGACGATCATCGACCGTCCTCATTGCATCGGCGGCGTTGAGGATTAGATTCAAAATGACCTGCTGGATCTGGATGCGATCAGCGCTGACAGGAGGCAAGTCTGCATCGAAGTCGGTTCGGAGAATGGCCCGACTAACCTGCAGCTCGTTCGATGAGAGGGCGAGCACATCGCTCGCGGCTTCATTCAGATCAAAGGACTCATTCGTGGCATGCTTGCGCGCGAACATGGCGCGTAAGCGTGTGATCACTTCGGAGGCGCGGTTTCCGTCACACAGCGCGCGCTGCAGCGTCGCGCGAGCACCGTCTATGTTGGGCGGATTGGCGGCGAGCATGCTCAGGCAGGTTGTTGCGTTTATAATGATGCCCGAGAGCGGTTGGTTGACCTCATGAGCGATGGACGCGGTCAACGCGCCCAACGTCATGACCCGCTCGACATGGGCTAGGTCGCTGAGCGCGAACTCGATACCTCGCTCGTTCATTGCCCCGCCGGGCGCAATATGTTCTGGCGACTCTGGAGCTTTCATTGGCATCGGGCTCATTGCCTCACAGCCGCGCCGAAAAACTGACGCCGTAGGTCGCCGGCTGGCCGATGAACCGGGCGATCGCATCGCCATTGGTGAAAACGTTAGTCCAGCAGTATCCATCAGTGACGTCCTTCCCCCAGACCCAGCCGCGACGGTGACCGTTACTGAGCTCGAGGCCCGCGCGCAGATCCAGCAACGTGAAGCTCCAATTAGCCTAACGTGCCGACGGTACTCCTCCTCGGTTGAATGATCTTTCAAACCCCCTCAAGCAAACGTGAAACGTCATGAAATGGCGCACAGGCCGGCCGCCGCACAACTGGGGTTCGTCGTGGCCTGCGCGACATGGCCGGCCATGGCCGGGCCCGCAGCCGTCATTCCCATACCGCAGTCAACTGGGTTGCGCCTAGACCACACGCAGCCGTCGCAGTGACTGGCCGCTGGATCCACCATTCCGGAACACGGTGAATGGCTGGCACTCGGGTGGCCGTTTACTCGGTCTCGAAGCTTCGTACCTTTAAGAATGTCTGAAAGTCTTGTAAAGAACTTTAGAAACAGGCGTTACGGTATACTTTCGGCCCTTTTGATGCCTCTTTCGGGATGGCGGCTAATGGACGAGCGTCCTCAGGCGGTCTGGCGGATCGGGAACTGGCAAGTCAGTCCGGACTTGGGCGAGATTGCACGCGACGGCCGCAACAAAAAGCTCGATCCCCGCGCTATGCGGCTTTTGATGTTCTTAGCGGAGCGGCCCGGCCAAGTCGTCGCGGTCAGGGATCTGCTTGAGGGCGTGTGGGGCAACGCGATGGTAACGCCCCACTCCGTCTACGAAGCGATTGCCGCACTGCGGCAGGCGCTTGAAGACTCCTCCGACACATCCGAGTACATCGTGACACTACCGCGCCGGGGCTATCGCCTCATCGCACCGGTGGAAACCGCCCCGCCACAAAAGCCGAGCGACACCGCAAGTGCCAACCCCATCGACGCGCCCGCGAAGGGCGCGGTGCTGGCGCCCAGCCACCGGCGACGCACGGCGGTCGTTCTGAGCGGCGCTGCGTTTGCGATGGCGGTGATCGGGACAGTCGCTTGGTTTGGCTACGGTGCGCACACGCCTTCTGTACGGGTGCAGGTCGACAAGTCGATCGCAGTGCTGCCCTTCCTCGATCTAAGCGAGAAACAGGATCAAGCGTACTTCGCAGATGGACTTGCCGAGGAGTTGCTCGACGTCCTTGCAAACTTGCCCGGGCTCCGCGTCATCGGGCACACTTCCTCGTTTCAGTTCAAGAACAAGAACGAAGATGTCCAAAGCATAGGTGCGAAGCTCGGAGCCTCGTACGTGGTCGAGGGTAGCGTACGTCGTGCCGGGGACCACGTGAGGGTTGCCGCTCAGCTGATTCGCGCTGCAGACGGTGCTCACCAGTGGTCCGAGACCTACGATCGAAACGTCAGCGACGTACTGCGGCTGGAGGCTGAGCTCGCCGCATCTCTTGGGAGGGCCTTAGAGCTTTCGGTCACGAGCAGCCTGGCGTCGACTCACGTCGACACGAGCAATCCCGAGGCCAACGATCACTATCTGCGAGGCCTACACGCACTCGATACGTACACTCGCGCCGGTACGGAGGAAGCAGCCAATCAATTCCAAGCCGCGATTGCGATCGATCCCCAATTTACGGCCGCCTACATATCCCTAGGACAAGCACACTACGTCGATGCCGCATTCAGCTTTGTACCTCCCGACGTTGGCTTTCCCCAAGTGCGCGAGAATGCGCAGACGGCATTGAAACTCAATCCCCGGTCCGCGACTGCCCACGCTCTGCTCGCTCGTGTGGCTACGCTCTATACCTGGGACTGGCAAGAAGCGCAGCGGGAGTCCGACGCCGGGCTTGCTTTAGAACCGCAAAACCCGTTCGCGCTATTCGCCGCGGGAGATCTCGCCAACGTCGTCGGAGATTTCAAACGATCTGAGCGGCTTTTCAGAGCGTCGCTGGTATCGGACCCGCTCAATCCTGAAACGCATTTTATGCTCGGGGTTGCGTTGCTCGCGGTCGGGCGGCCTGAAGAAGCGGAGACCGCGGTGCGTCATTGCCTGGCAATAAGTCCCGCATACGCTTTCGGTCATTTCTTACTAGCCGAGATTCTGTCGGGGCAAGGGCGAGAGGAATCAGTCGCCGAGTGCAGGTTGGAAGTCCCGAGGGGAAATCAGCTCACGTGCCTCGCAGGGGCATATGAGAGGCTGGGGCGTAGGAAGGAAGCCGACTCCGCGCTCGAAGCGGCCATGAAAGAGCACGGCGGCAGCGAGGCCTTCTGGATAGCGAGCGTGTTTGCCGACCGCCACCAAAACACGCGGAGCTTCGAGTGGCTCGATCGCGCGTACCGTCAAAAGGAACCTGTCGTCGAGTACATAAAAGTGACGCGTGACTTCGATTCTCTCAAAGGTGATCCGCGATACAAGGCTTTCATGGAAAGGATGCATCTACCCGAGTGATCCCCCAGCGTTGGCACGAGTCGTCGCGCAGTAAAGGGAAGACAGGCCGACACAGTATCTGTTCCGGCAACGATACGTTTCGAAGATCGATCGATCGGAGAGTGTTGTGATCGATTACCGATCGCTGATGTTACCAGTTTGCACGCTGCGCGCCGCGCTGGTCGCGTGCACTCTGGTTCCCAGCCTCCTACACGCTGAGCCGACTTCCTACACGGACCCAGCGATGACTTCAAGGGCAAGCCTGGAAGAGATCACCGTCACCGCACGCAAGAAGGATGAAACGGCGCTTACCGTTCCGGTCAGTATCACGGCGCTCACCGAGGCGGACTTCGAGAAGCTGGGCATTAAATCCTTCACCGACTACGCCACCAAGGTCCCAAATCTGTCTTTCTCGTATGGTACCGGTAATCTTGGATATATTGATTCGCGCACAGTCGCAATCCGCGGCATCGAAGGCAGCGGGACGACCGGCATCTACATCGACGAGACGCCGATACCGGGCTCGCTCGACCCGCGGCTGCTTGATATCCAGCGTATCGAGATCCTGAAAGGGCCGCAGGGTACCTTGTTCGGCCAGGGCTCGCTCGGTGGTACCGTGCGCCTGATTACCGTACAACCAACACCCGGTGAGGACGATGTGCACTACACCGCGAGCTTCGGCGGAACATCCGGTGCCGGATCTCCCGACTTTGGCGTTAGTTTCGCCGCCTCTCATACCGTCACCGATAACCTGGTCCTTCGCGCCGTCGGCTTTTTTGATCACGAAGGCGGCTATTTGCACCGCCTCGCGGTCGACCCTAACACCGGTGAGACGTTGGCCAATGTGAACAACTATGGCGCCGAGAAATCACATGGTGGATCGCTCGCCTTGCGCTGGATCGCCGCCGAACGGGTTGATGTCGGATTGCGCATCATGGCACAGGAGCAGAATTGGGACGGCTGGGCGGCCCCGTATGCGCCGAACCCACCGTTCGAGGTTCAGAGCCTCACACTGAACCGCACCAACAACATCCAGGAAGTGGCCCGCGATCGGTTCTACCTGCCGGCACTCACGATTGAGTACAGAGGTGGCGGCTACACGCTACACGAGTCCTTGAGTTACTTCGATCGGCGTGCAACGCAGATCGAGGACGGTAGCGAAGGCACCCGCGATGCCCTTGCCGCCCTATGGGCAGCAGCAGATCCAGGCATCCTTGGGGTGTATGCCGACAATCAGGGATTTGCGTGGTCGGAAATCGTCAGTCAGCGCGAGACGGTCAGCGAGACGCGTCTGAGCTTCGATAAGACCTCATTCGGATTCTCGGGCGTCGCGGGTGTCTACCTATCGCGCTCGTTCTCCGACACGCAGTTCGACTCCGGCAGCATTCCGCTGATACAGCAGCTGGGTCTTAACACCAATGCAGCCGTCGGCATCATTCCGGGTGTGGGTGGCTATTGCAGGAATCCTAACAACTACAACGACACCAGTTGCCCGAGCTATGGCAGCGGTCTCGGTTGGTTTTCGTACGAGCCGGCTTACACGAAGAATCAGGCTCTGTTTGGTGAGCTGTACTACGACTTCGCGCAGTTCGAGCTGACACTCGGCGGCCGCTACTACCACCAAACCCAGAACGGTCAGGAATTGCTAGAGGGCGCTCTCAACCTCGCGTACCTCAATTTTTCGCTGCCGCAGACCGAACAGAGCGGTTTCGATCCCAAGCTCGCGATCAAGTACCAGATTGATCCGATGGCGATGGTTTACGCCTCTTACTCGAAGGGGTTTCGTTCCGGAGGGGCCGGAGTGCCGCTCCCCGTCGGACCGCCGTCATTCTTCAGCGCAATCCATCAGACGCCAGGAACACCAACCACGTACACGTCTGACACGGTCGACAACTACGAGTTCGGCGGAAAGATCGCAGAGTTCGACAACAAGGTCATTCTGACCGGCGCTGTATTTCAGATGAACTGGAACAACATTCAACAAGCGATCATCGCGCCGGTCAGTTACATCAGTCTCATCGTCAATGCCGGAGACGCTCGCGTGCGCGGCGGTGAGTTCGCGCTCGAGGCGAAGCCGAACTCATATGTTGATTTGCAGGCAGGCGTCGGTTATGAGGATGCCGTTATTACGCACGGCGTGCTTTACTGGCAGCCGACCGGTTCACGCGTCTATCAGGTACCGGACGTGACCGCAAACGCGAGCGTGACATTCACCATTCCGGTTAACGACAGGCTTTCAAGTTTCCTAACTATCGATAGCAGCTACACGGGTAGCAGTGTGTCCGGCACGATGGGCTGCCAGCTCAACGCGGGGCCGGGCGTAATCCCGGAGTATCCCAAGGGAGTACAGTTCTTTCCGTGCCCATCGGTGAGTCCCACCAACCCTGCTGGGTATGCACCGACGCGCGCAGGCTATTCCGTACTGAATGCGCGGATCGGGCTTGACTGGGCCAAGTCGCAGCTCGCGCTCTACGCAAATAATCTCACCAATGCGCGGCCGAACCTGGGCGACATCAATCCGGAGTCCTATGCCAAGCACAGCATGGACTCGGCCGATTTCGATCCGGTGTTTGGTGCCGGGTACATCGTCCCGCGCGTCGCCACGCTACGGCCGTTTAGCGTGGGCCTGGAGTTTAGCCAAAGATTTTAAGGTTCAACTGCGGTGACTCAAGGCTCCAGCGGTGAGCCGACGTAACCAACGAATCGACCACCAGCGTCGAAGTTGCACGCCAAGGTCGAGAATCCGGCGGTACTTACCCGTCATGGCTGCGAAGGCGGAACTCGATCTGGGAAGAAGATGTCCCGACTGTCGAGGCCGTCCTCTTTTCGGGTTGCCCTAGCGACCCGCCGTGCCTCGACCATGGATGACGTACTCAAAGCCCGGTCCGGGACCAAGTTCGATCGAGCGCAGTGTGACGGCAACCGGTCCCTATTTGGCATCTACCCCATTGGCTTGAAAACGCCGGTCCGCGCGCAGTCGTTGGCTCGCCATTCTCGTCGAGCATCCGCGAGGGCTACTTCATGACGAACGCTTCCACAATACAACGTTTCGCCAAAAGCGCTGCAGGCCGTCGACGCCGCCCCACGTCGAAGCCCAGGCCGTCGCATCGCAAATCAACAGACGACCGGGAAATAAATCGGGTTTCGACTGCAGCAAGGCATCGAAATCGAGCCGCCCTCCCGCGGTAAAGGGATGCGGCGGGGCGCCTGGATCGATTGCCTGACGGGCCAGCACGTCCAGCTTCCCGGTGCTGTCGCCCAACCTTTCGAAATGGGGCAGGTGCGGATGGAGATTGAAGGTTGTAGCGCCTTCCAGCAACCCGGCCCGGTCAAGTTCCGCGACGATTCGAAGCGGCGTCGGCGACCCATCCTGCATTTTCGCCGGACGCAGGCCGAAGCGGTTCCTCACTGATAGGCCCAGGCCCTCCAGAAGCGAAACGCCGAAGTCGCTGAAGCACTGTCTGGCCGGGATGGCTGGATCGCCATGGTGGTGGAATTCGAGTTCCAGTCGCGCAAGCCGTTCGCCCTCGGGCGCCCCATCCGTGTTACCGATGCTGTGATGGGGGCATACGAAGATCGTGTGGTCCGGATCATCGAGAAACGCCCGGATCGCGCCGATTTCTGCATCACTCGCCCGCTGCTGCGTCCGTGACGAGTCGAGGCTGATGATTATGAGGGTATCGACACCGCGGAGAAATTCCGCGTCGAGAACACGCAGACCCGCATCCGTTCGGCGCTCAGCGCGCCGGACGGGATTTCCTGTCCAGGAGGCTGCCAAGTCAGCAAACAGCTTGAAACTCGCCAGCTGGAAGTTGTCCAGCAAACCTCCGACGCCCTGATCGAATTTCATCGGATCGGCGAACTGCTCCAGCTGCGGCCAGCGCAATCGGCGAAGCTCGAACAGCGCAGGAAACCGATCCTCCAGGATGCCAAGCGGTGCCGCGGCCTCATCCGGGCGGCTCCAGGCGAAATACAGAGCAATTTGCCGCGCGGATGCCGTGACTGAGCAAGCGTGCGCAGACGTAGCGAGGGCGAGCTCGGCGGTCGCAATGGTCATGATCGCGCTGCCCAAAAGGCGGCGGCGATCCGCATTAACTTCGTCAGAGATGTGTCGTCTCCTGTCGAATGGTGAAGTTCGGAAACCAAATACGCGATCCGACCAGAGGTGCAGGGATGATTCCATCGCACGATGGTATTGGTCGGCAAAGCTTGAATCACGCCCGAATCTGCCGTTCAATGGGTTCTCCAACGGTCTCTAAGACCTTAATTGGCGACACAAGGAACGGACGCATGCAACGAGAGATCATCCGGGTCGAGCCGATTGACAGCAATTTCGAGAAGTGGGGCGCGCCGGTGTCCACCTGCACCCGCGCCGGCAACATGGTGTTCGTTTCGGGCATGCCACCCTTCGATCCTGAGACCGGCGAGATCCTCGTCCACGCCCCGTTCGAGCGCCAGGTTGAGTTGATTCTGGAGCAGGTGCAGAAAG
>Ga0210383_10002798_pt1 | contig 15710 bp, 11 predicted proteins | sample IncBWC14OmetaG_FD_160072 | JGI IMG/M metagenome (GOLD analysis project Ga0210383, IMG submission 160072) | Forest soil microbial communities from Barre Woods Harvard Forest LTER site, Petersham, Massachusetts, United States - Inc-BW-C-14-O ...
AAAGTCGAGAGGCATGCCTCAGCCGCGTATGCAAAAAGGATACTCAGCGGAAGGGAAGTAAGGTTTTGTAAGCTTTCAGGAGAGGTAACCACACGCAAAGCCGTTCCGCCGTCTGGATTTTTCGGCCCACGGAACAGGGGCCACGAGTCACAGCCTACGTTCGCTGGTCGATCGGCGCGTAACTCCGCGTATCGTATCCAAGATAAATCTGCCGAGGCCGCGCAATTTTCTGCTCCGCATCCAGCAGCAGCTCTTCCCACTGCGCGATCCACCCGGACATCCGCGGAATCGCGAAGAGAACAGGGAACATCGTCGTCGGAAATCCCATCGACTGGTAAATCAGCCCAGTATAGAAGTCCACGTTCGGATACAGCTTCCGCTTAATGAAGTATTCGTCCTCCAGCGCGATGCGCTCGCACTCCAGCGCAATCTCCAGCAGCGGATTCTTTCCCATCAGGTCGAACACTTCGTACGCCACGCGCTTGATAATCCGCGCGCGGGGGTCGTAATTCTTATATACGCGGTGTCCGAAGCCCATCAGCTTCGTCTCGCCCGCCTTCACCCGCTTGATAAACTCCGGCACCTTCTGCACCGATCCGATCTCGTGCAGCATCCGCACCACTTCTTCGTTGGCCCCGCCGTGCAGTGGCCCGTAAAGCGCCGCAATCGCTGCCGCCGTCGCCGAATAGGGATCCACGTGCGAACTACCCACGCCGCGCACCGTGTTCGTCGAACAGTTCTGCTCGTGGTCGGCATGCAGAATAAACAGAATGTCCAGCGCCCGCTCCAGCGTCGGATTCGGTCGGTAGCGTGCCTCCGTCGTCCGGAACAGCATGTTCAGGAAATTCCCGGGATAGCTCAGATCGTTGTCCGGATAAACGTACGGCATCCCCAGCGTGTGTCGGTAAGCGAACGCCGCAATCGTCGGCATCTTCCCGATCAGCCGGTAGGTCTGCTTCCTCCGCGAACCCTCGTTGAAAATATCTTTCGCGTCATTGTAAAAAGTCGAAAGCGCCGCGATCGTCGAAATCACCATCCCCATCGGGTGCGCGTCGTAATGAAAGCCGTCCAGGAATTTCTTGATACTCTCGTGAATGAACGTATGGTGGGTGACGTTGTACTGCCAGTCCTTCAGCTGCGCTTCCGTCGGCAGTTCCCCGCGCAAAATCAGATACGCGGTCTCCAGGTACGTGGATTTTTCCGCCAGCTCTTCGATCGAATAGCCCCGGTAGCGCAGGATCCCCTTGTCCCCGTCAATATAGGTGATCCGGCTGATGCACGATGCCGTGTTGTTGTACGCGGGGTCGTAGCTGATCATCCCGAAATCATCGGGATTCACCTTGATCTGCCGCAGGTCCATCGCCTTGATGGTGTCGTGCGTGATGGGCAGCTCGTAGCTCTTGCCGGTGCGGTTGTCCGTGATGGTTACCGTCTCGCGGCGGCTGGCGCCGGTTTCGGAAGTCTTGGGTTGCGTCGTCGGAAGAGCCGAGTCCATACACAGTACCTCACCAGAAAGCGGCGAGCCATCCGCCGCATTGCCTATCACTTTACACCAAAGCAGGAAGCCGGGGAAATGAAGCGCGCAGGGGCCAGTCCGGCGGCCCAAACGCGGGGCCGCTTCCGCAAGAAATCGCAAAAGCCTCAAGACAAAGGATATAGGGGCAGGAGAATGCGCTGCGGACTACCCTCTTGACAATAGTCGTTATAACGAGTATTATTACCTCGTCAGTCAAGGAGACATCCCATGATTCAGATCCGTAAAAGCGATACCCGCGGCCACGCCAACCTCGGCTGGCTCGATTCCCGTTTCAGCTTTTCCTTTGCCGAATATTTCGACCCGCAACATGTCGAATTCCGCACCCTGCGCGTGATGAACGACGACCGCGTCGCCGGCGGCGGCGGTTTTCCCACTCATCCGCACCGCGACATGGAAATCGTCACCTACGTCCTCGACGGCGAACTCGCCCACAAAGACAGCATGGGCAACGGCTCCGTCATCAAGCCGGGCGACGTGCAGTACATGAGCGCCGGCACAGGCGTGGCGCACAGCGAATTCAACGCCTCAGACAAAATTCCCGTGCACATGTATCAGATCTGGATGTTTCCGGACAAACAGGGCCACACGCCGACGTACGACCAGAAGCATTTCAGCGCAGCCGAGAAGCAGGGCAAGCTGCGCCTCGTAGTTTCCCCTGATGGCCGCGAAGGCTCCGTGAAGATTCGCCAGGGCAACGAACTGTACGCCACCGTACTCGCTCCCGGCGAAAGCGTGAAGCACGTGCTAAAGCCGGAACGCCACGCGTATGTGCAGGTGGCGCGCGGCAGCGTCACGCTCAATGGCACGAAGCTCGCCGCCGGCGATGGCGCAGCCATCTCGCAAGAGAAGGCGCTAGAACTCACCGGCGTCGAGGACACGGAAGTCCTGCTCTTCGATCTGGTTTGAGCGAGGAAAATAATCAGTACTCAGTTAGAGGAACGGGCGGGAGAAATCCCGCCCGTTTTGTTTTTTCCGGCTTCGGCGGATAGCTGTCGACTGTTGACTGTCGACTTCCTTCCTCATGCTGATTTTGATTTGGAGAATGTGGAGGCGGAGGCGAGCAGGCCGAGGACGATGACGGCTCCGAGGACGAGCAGAGATGACGCAAAACTGTCGGGCTTGGCCGTCATGAGATAGACGATGCCGAGAGCGAGCAGGGCGCGAACGCGGATCAGCGTGGGCAAGCCGGGGGCGCGGAGAAGCGCGGTGGCGTTTACCGGCAAGGTGGCGCTGCCTTCGGGCAGGGCGGCGCGGATGGCCTTCACGCGCGGCAGGATGAACACGAAGCCGATTATGAGCGCGAGCACGATCACCAGCATCGAAACCGACATCCAGCCGTTTTTCATCGCGCCGGAAACTTGCGCAAGATAGGCGCCGCTCAGAATCAGCACCAGCAGGCCGGGGCCGGAAACCGGCAGGGAAGTGCGATAGACGCGGAGCCACGCGCGAACCTGGTCCGTGGTGGTGGCGCCGCGCAGGAACGCGGAGACGATCCACTCGACTCCGTAGCCGATGAAGAGCATGACGAGGCCGAGGAAGTGAAAGAAGAGAGCGAGCGAGTAATAGGTCATAGTCTTAGCAGTCTACCGGACTACTTTCAGAAAAACCCGCACCCTTAAAGACCAAGGGTGCGGCACCCGGCAGTGTAACCGACTCCCACGCTTGTCATCCCGAATGCCGCGCCTTTTGCGGGTGAGGGATCCGCTTTTTCTCCCGAGCTCCACTAGCGAAAAGCAGATTCCTCGCTTCGCTCGGAATGACAGGTTATGCGCCTCGCGGCTCAGCCTCGCGCGCGATGAAACTCCTTCATGAAATGCGTCAGCGCTTCGACGGCGTCCTGACCCACCGCGTTATAGAGCGAGATGCGCATGCCACCCACCGAGCGGTGCCCGGGCGTGCCTACCAGGTTCGCGGCCGCGGCCTGCTTGGCGAATTCCTTCTCTAAATTCTCATCACCCACTTGGTTAGGACTACCTCCTACACGAAACACTACGTTCATCAGCGAACGCGAAGATTTCTCCACCGGGCAGGTGTAGAAGCCGCCGCTCGCTTCGATCGTGTCATAGAGCAGCTTGGACTTCGCTTCATTGCGTTTTTGGATTCCCACAAGCCCGCCTTCCGCGGCGATCCATTCGGTGACCAGCGCCAGCGTGTAAACGGCAAACGTCGGCGGCGTGTGGTACAGCGACTTTTCCTTGATGTGCGTGCGGTATTGCAGCGTGGTGGGCAGATTCTTGTCGGCGCGTTCGGCCAGATCCTTGCGCACGATCACCAGCGTAACGCCGCTGGGCCCCAGATTTTTCTGCGCGCCGGCAAAAATCAGCCCGAATTTCGCCACGTCCACCGGGCGCGAAGCGATGTCCGAAGACATGTCCGCCACCAGCGGCGCGGCGGAGGAGGGCAGCGCGTGATACTGCGTGCCTTCGATGGTGTTGTTGGTGCAGATGTGGGTGTAGGAAGCGTCTGCGGAAAGTTTGATCTCGTCGGCGCGGGGCACGCGGGAGAATTTCGCGGCTTCGGTGGACGCGGCGATGTTGTGCCCCGATCCATTGGTAAAAGGGCCCTTCTTGAGTTCGGAGATGGCCTTCGCCGTCCACGCGCCGGTGTGCAGCACGTCCACCGGCTTGCCAGGCAGCGCCAGGTTCATCGGCACCATGGTGAACTGCATGCTGCCGCCGCCTTGCACAAAAATCACCGCGTAGTCGTCGGGGATCGCCAGCAGCTTCCGCAGGTTTTCCTCGGCGGCGTTGTTGATGGCTTCAAATTCGGGCGAACGGTGGGACATCTCCATCACGGACATACCGGTGCCGCGGTAATCCAGCAGCTCTTCGCGAATGCGCTCCAGCACAGGCAGCGGCAGCGCCGCCGGCCCCGCATTGAAATTGAAAGCCCGCTTGGCAGCGCGGGGAGAAGCAGTAGTCGTGCTCACGGTAGGAAAACCCTCCGGTGCATAGGATAGCAGACGCGGGTGGCGCGCACTTTCATCGGCATCCCAAATCCATTAAGCTGGGATACCACTTTATAAAATAACCGAAAAGTAATAGAAGGCTAAAAAGTGGGTGGCCTACCCTTTGCGGGTTTGGCAAAGGGTGGGTCCCCTCTTCTCTTCACTCTTATGCCCACAAATCTCAGACGTGTGACAGGTCACGGCGACTTCCACTTCATCACTTTTTGTTGCTACCAGCGGCGCGCACTGCTGGCATCGCCCCAAGCCCGAAACTTCGCCGTACAGATCCTCGCCGAAGTCCGAGCCAAATACGGCTTCGCTCTGCTCGGCTATGTCATCATGCCTGAACATGTGCACTTTCTGATCGGCGAGAGCCCAACACTGTTTCCTGCAGCTGTGGTGCAAGTCTTCAAGCAACGTGTCTCGCGAACCATGCGTGCGCAGTCTACAAATGGCAACGCCCAACTGCGCCAGTTCTGGCAGCGGCGCTACTACGACTTCAACGTCTACAAGCGCGAAAAAGTGAAGGAAAAGTTGCAGTACATGCATGCAAATCCGGTGGCAGAGAAACTCGTGGCCCATCCTCGCGATTGGCCCTGGAGCAGTTGGTCGTTCTACGCAACAGGAAAGGGATTACTAAAGATGAATGCGATCTGAGGAACCGAAAACGGCGAAGGACCGGAAAGCGCGAAGAGCAAGAGCGGACCCACCCTTTGCAAACTACACAAAGGGTAGGCCACCCAGGGGAAGTCAACCCACAAAGGATGAGCCACTCGCCCACCGTGTGAACCGTGTCCAGCCATCTTTGTAGGCGCAGTTCTACCCCGCTTTCCCGGGTCGGGTGGCCTACTCTTTCGCCTCGCGCCTTTTGCGAGACGAAAGGGTGGGTCCGCTCTTGCACTTGCTCTTGTAGGGGCGGCGTTTTATCCCGCCCTTTTGGGTCGGGTGGCCTACTCTTTCGCCTCGCGTCTTTTGCGAGCGAAAGGGTGGGTCCGCTCCGGCAATCTCCAATGAACTCGTATCATGGGCATCAAGTACTCATTGGGTGAAAACAGTGTGATAGACTCCTGCTCGCAGCAATCGTAAATTGTTGAAATACCATGAAACGGGCCACCCTCATAGCGACCTTCTGCATGTTCGTCTCTGGCTGCGGTTCCGATTCGAAATCCGAGAAAGGAGAAGGGCACGCTCAAGCGTGCACAGAGCCTGAAAATCCTTATTCTCAGGGGACAGGGCACTATGCTGGTTACAAATGGGCTGAAGAACACGGCGGAAATTGCAATTCGCACTCACCCTCATTCAATGAGGGGTGCGAGGAATATGAAGAGCAAGAAGCTGAATATGAAGATTGCCAGGGCAAAACACGGTAAGCAAATGCATGACTGAACCCGGGCCACTCGCCCGATAGGGGCGTAGAATAATGAAAACCATCCAAACACAATCCACTTCGAGGAGTTCCGCCGGCTGTAATCCAATTGTCCTTCGCGAAGGGGAACAAGTTCGGTTGGTGTTCCTTCCCACTCTCGTCGACAACCCAACAAACCCCAAGGCAAGCGTGGACGGCTGCTTTGTCTACCAAAGGAAGGCGAGGAGTGGCCGCTGGTATCCTGTGCCTACGATGCCTCTCTCCTCGATAAAAGCCGGGGAGCAGTTTAAACTGACAATCCACGCGCAAGAGCTCCGCACACTCCTTGAAGGTCTTGTACCCCTTTACAAACTTTATGAACAGCAGGGTGTGCCCCTGGGTCAGAAAACCTTTGTTCAGGTCGATCGCAATATTGCCAACTTTCTGAGACTTGGGCAAACAGAACTTACAGAATTCCTTGACTCACACCGGGAAGATGCAACAAGTCTATTGCTTAAATTAGTGAAATGGTTAGCGACTTCGACCGGGCGACGCGAAGCTGCCACACAACTCGTATCCCTTGCTCCGGAGCAGATGCCTGCCTTCACGGCTCTCTTGGGGTTAGCTGCAATAAAGGACGCGTTGACTTATTGGCGTTCGAACAAGACGAATGGCGCTGAAGAGTTCTGGCAGCAGTCTCTTTCCGAGCGTGTCTATGTCTTGAAGCAAATCTTTCCCTATCCTGTCGTCTTATTCCGTACGAAAGCTTACGTTGGGGGAAAGCAGATCGATAACAAAGGAGGCAAGGAGGTCGATTTCCTAATCGGAATTGAAACTACGGACGCAGTTATCCTAGTCGAAATTAAGACACCGCAAACTCCCTTGCTCGGTTCGGAGTATCGGGATGGTGTTTATCCGCTCTCGCGAGATCTTTCGGGGGCCATCTCTCAGATCCTTAATTACCGTCAAAGTCTGCTACGGAGATTCGATGGCATCACTTCGGAGGATTCACGGCGCCCCACCCTCGGAGAGCCGCGATGTATTGTCATTGCGGGTAATACAGAGCAGCTTGCCAGCCCTATCACGCGAGAAAATTTTGAGCTTCAGCGTGAACGATTGAGAGGAGTCACCATTCTTACCTTTGACGAGCTATTTCTCAGACTGGAACATCTGGTAAAACTGCTAGAGGAGCCTTTCTAGTTCTTGCTGGCTGGTAGCTCGGATTTCAGACTTTTCCCTCGTGCAGCTTCACTTGTTCGAACGAGCAACTGTCGCCACCTCAACCACAACGACACGGAGGGTGCCCTAGGTTCCGCTTTTTGGCACCTGGGTCTTGGGGTTTCCTTCCTCGCTTCGCGATTACAGATAGCTGATTGCCGAACTATCTGATCATTCGAATTGAATACCGAATAATTAACTATTGACTAAGTTACTGAAACCATGTTATGATCGCCCATGACAGTTGGGCTTAAGCCCGTCCGAACCCTTCCGGGAGCCATTTATCCCGCCTCTCCCCTTCCGTTCTTCTCCAGGATCTCAACTAAGTCTCTTGTTTCCCCTACATGCAAAACTTCCGCCGGTAACTCCTTTCTTTCCCCTACTTGCACAAAAACAGGGGGGTATACCCCCACGCAAAAATGTCGGCGCGCCGACATTGGTTATTCACTGTCGACTGTCAGCGGCTGGCCCTCTGGCATTTCTTCTCCGCTAAGTTCTTTCACTGCGTCTCTTACGCGAAAACAGGGGGGTAGGGGGTGCTGGTCCGCAAACCCAAGAGGGCTGAGCAAGCTCAGCCCCTACAAGTTCCGAAATGGGACATTGGTGGAGCCGACACAAATGAGTCGCGGTGGAAAGCGGCATGGCCGCGGATGGCTGCTCAAATGCTCCTTTGTTTTGCCGATAGAGGAGGGTATGAGCGGAGCTACGTCAGAGCCACGGACGGCGGTGATGATCTTGGTGGAGGCGTCGTGGCTGGACAGCGCGGGGACGCTGCGGTCGGTGACTGCTCGAATGGAGAACCGGTCGGCGCATGGGGCGTGCATCCGGATGAAGGTGAAGGTGGGAGTGGGGGTGCGGCTGTACATCCGGTCGCACCGGGAACAGTTTTCGGGGATTGCCAGGCATTGCCGGATGGATGGGAAAGAGTTTCTGGTGGGGATAGAAAAGGACGCGGTGAATTGGCCAATGCCGAAGGGGCCGGTTCCGGCGAATGATCCGAGCCGGGAAGCGGAAAGGTCAGCGGGACGAGCGGAATTCGCAGAATCACGGACTACGCAGGGACAAGCGAAGGCCAGCGCACCATTTAAGAATAAGAGCGCGGCGCGGGGACCGGAGAATCTGGCAAGAACGGGTAGTGCGACTACTGCGAGTAGTGCGACTACTGCGAGTAGTGCAACTCGGGACGCGGAGTGGATGGCGCAGAGATCGGCTGAGCCGGAGCGAGACAGTGTTCGACTTCGGTTCACTGAGCCAAGTGGGGGCACAGCGTCCGAGGTGGCGATGGAGTTCATCGCGCGAGTTGAGGAGCCGATTGCGGCGCGGTTGATGGAGCACGATGTGCAGCGGACAGAGAGTCCCCCCGGAGAGGCGCCCGGAAGCGCGCCGCCGGTAGCTGCGGCGAATGTGGCACAACAAGTTTCAGCGGGAAACGGTATCGAGAAAAAGAAAGAGAAGAAGGCAACGAAGAAGGGGAGAGGAATTATGAAACTCAAATGGTTTGCGGGAGACGAGGAAGCGATGCTCGGGACGAACGGAAGCAATAACGCTCCAAACGAGCCGGCGCAGAGGGCGCCGGAGGCTGCTCTTCGTTCGGAACGTGGATTGGAACGGGCGACGGAGCGCGCCGCGGCGGCAAAACCGCCGGCGATGCCAGCGGGTCCTTCGGGGGAGAGCGCGGGAGGGTTCGAAGCCGAGCTTTTGCCGGTGGAGGATATTTATCGCGCCGCGGGGATTACCAGTCCTCGGCGCGGGTACAGCATCGGCAAAGTGGTGGAGATGCTGCGCAGCGAACATTTGCGCGGGGCGTCCAGAGAGTTGCGGCGCGCGACGGTGCTGATGGCGCTGGACGCGGCGGGCGTGACGGTGGATGAAGTGCTGCAGGACGCGAAGGTGAGGCAAGAGGCGGTGGACGCGTACGCGGCGGAGCAGCGGAAGCACGCGGAGGCGCAGTGGGCGCGCAAGGCGGAAGAGAATCTGCAGATCCAGGCGGAACTGGAGCTGGTGAAGGCGCACTATGGCGAGCGCATCCGGCGGAACCTGGATGGCGTGGCGCGCGAGAAGGCGACGTTTGGAAGCTGGCTGAAAGCGAAGGAGCAGGAAACGCAGGGAATGGCGGAGGCGGTGGAGCAGGTGTTGAAGGCGCCGGCGCCGAGCGAGGCTGCGGTGGATCCGCTGTTGTCGGTGACGGTGTCGAGCGTGACGGGGAAACCGGTGTGAGTGGGAGAAGTTGAGAGTTGGGAAGTTTAAGAGTTCAAGGGGAAGAGTGCGCGCGTTACGGTTTTGCTCGCACCCAATTCACGATTTGGTTGAGATCTTGCCATGGTCCCTCTCTGCGGCCCGCAAACGGCGCGGGCCTTCGCTCGGGATGACAGAGTTTAGGAACGGACCCACCCTTTCAAAAACCGAAAGGGTAGGCCACCCAGAAGAGAATCAGGACGAGGCGAGGGCGAATTCGACGCGGCGGCGGATGGGGTCGATGCGTTCGGCGCGGACGCGGATGCGGTCACCGAGTTTCCAGGTGAGTTGCAGGGTGGACTTGCGGCGGGAGGAGCGGCGGCCTCGGCCGGAATCGCCGCCGGAGACGGCCACGATGGCGTGGTCGCGTTCGCGATAGACGCAGCGGGCATCGGCAGCCTCTTCAATCGCGGTGATGGGCAGCAGGCCTTCGACAAAAACTTCAAAGAGTTCCACGAAGCAGCCGTATTTCTGCACGGAAATAATCAGCGCGTCGTATTCATCGCCCAGATGCTGCTCCATGAACTGCGCTGTTTTCCAACTGACGAGTTCGCGTTCGGCTCCGGCAGCGCGGCGTTCGGTTTCGGAAGTTTCAGCGGCGATTTCCTCCAGATGCTTCAGCGAGTAGACGGCGGCTTCCACGCCGATCGCGGGCTTGATGTGCGTGGGCGCGGGGGCTTTTGGATTGGCGAGCGCCCATTTGAGGATGCGATGGACGATCAGGTCGGGATAGCGGCGAATCGGCGAGGTGAAGTGCGTGTATTCGTCGAAGCCGAGGGCGAAGTGGCCGAGGGTTTCGGCGGAGTAGCGGGCTTGCTTGAGAGAGCGGAGCATCAGGTAAGAGAGGATGCGTTCTTCAGGCTTGCCGGAGAGTTTTTTGACCAGGCGCTGGTAGTGCTGCGGGGTGAGGTTGATGTCTGAGGCGGGAAGGACGGCGAGCATCTGTCGCTCGCGACCGTGGCCGCGCGAGTCGGGGCGTCCGGCTTTCGCGGGTGAAGGAACTTTGCCATGGCGGACGGCAACTTCGCGTTGGTGGAGATCTTCAACGCCAAGCGAGTAGCCAAAAGCGCGAGCGAGTTCCTCGAACTCCAAAACTTTGCGGCCGTCGGGCTTTTCGTGGACGCGATGAAGCGCGTGCAGCCCGCGCTGGATGAGATAGTGCGCAACGGCGCGATTCGCGGCCAGCATGAACTCTTCGATCAGGCGATGGGCGATGTTGCGTTCGCTGCGGCCTATGTTGGTCATCTGCTGCTGGTCGTCGAACTCGATGACGGGTTCGGGGAGATCGAAATCGATGGAGCCGTTTTCCGCGCGGCGGGCGTTGAGAAGCAGCGCGAGGCCCTTCATGGCGCGGAAGTGATGATTCAGGTGGGCGTAGCGGGCGGACATTTCGGCGTCGCCTTCGAGGACCTTGTTGACGTTAGTGTAGGTCATGCGCTCGGCGGAGCGGATGATGCCGGCAGTCATCAAGGAATTGAGCATCCGGCCGGAGGAATCGAACTGCATGATGGCGCTAAGGACGAGGCGCTCTTCGCGGGGCTTGAGCGAGCACATGCCGTTGGAGAGCGCTTCGGGAAGCATGGGGACGGCGCGATCGAGGAAGTAGACGGAGTTGCCGCGGAGGCGGGCTTCGCGGTCGAGAGGAGATTCGGGCGTCACATAGTGCGCGACATCGGCGATGTGGACTTGCAGCAGCCAGCCGCCGTCTTCGCGGCGCTCGACATAAACGGCGTCGTCGAAGTCGCGGGCGGTTTCGCCGTCGATGGTGACGATGGGGAGGCTGCGGAAATCCTCGCGACCGGCGAGATCGGATTCGGTGACGGGGCGGGCGAGTTGTTCGGCTTCGTGCGAAACTTCGCTGGGAAACGTGTGCGGCAGGTGGTGCTTGCGGATGATGATTTCGGTGTCCACGCCAAGATCGCCGGGGCGGCCCAGGATTTCAATGACGCGGCCGATCGGAGCGGTGCCTTCGCGGCCGTAGCGGATCAGTTCGGCGTTGACGACGGCGCCGTCGAGCTTCGGAATGTGCGGCAGGCGCACGCGTTTGCCGGAGCGATCTTTTTCGCCGGGAAGAAGTTGCTCGCGAAGAGCGGAAGAAAGTTCTTCGCCGGCTGGAAGCTCGATGTCGTGCTGAACGCGGGGATCGTAGGGAACGACGACGCAGCCGCGTGAAGTGTAGCGGAACAGGCCGACGACGGAGGGATGCGCTCGCGAGACGACGCGAAGGATGCGGCCTTCGGCGCGGCGGGCGCCGGGCACGCCGCTGAGACGGGAAATTTTGGCGATGACGTGGTCGCCGTGCATGGCGTCTTCGACAAAATCACGGGGGATGAAGAGATCGCCGTCGAGATTCGGAATGGCAACGTCGGGGACGACGAAGCCGTAGCCGTCCTGGTGAAGGACCAGGCGGCCTTTGATTTCGTCGCGCGAAAAGGCTTTCTGTTGCGGGAATTTTTCGGCGGGCGACTCTTGCGCGGGGCGCGGCTTGAAGGAAGGCTGTTGCTGGGGGCGGGAAGCCTGGCGAAGAAGGAAGCGGCCCTGGGAAAGTTCTTCAACCAGTCCGCGTTTCTTCAGCTTGGCAAGCATCTGGAGGAGCGCGCGGCGGCTGGAGCGGCGGACCTGGAGAGAGCGAGAGATGTCTTCGAGGGCGGCAGGGCCGTTTCTAAGTTGCAGGAAACGCAGGATGTTATCCGGCCTAAGCTGGGACTGCCGAGACATCAATGGACCCCTTTCCGGGGAGCGAGGGAACGCGTATAGATTCTAGTCATTTTTCTTAAAATCGCTGTAACTTTTTTCGCGTTTCAGGAGTTTCATACGCAAGCCAACACACGACCGATTAGCCGCCCTCCGTCAGGCTAATCGGATTCCCCGAAAGGGGAATAACAGGGAGGCGAGAAGACCTGGCTCGCCTCCTTTCCTTTTTTACAATCCATTTGAAGGAAGAATCTCCCGAGCCAATGGCAATTCTAGGGGCGGCTTTATGCCGCCTTGCGACTTTTGAGTGCGGGAGCAACGCTCCCGCTTTTACGGACTGAACCCAACCGACCAAATCTGCCATACGTGCGGCTGTCGGAAAAGTTGTGTCGCCTCCGGTGATTGGCAAAAGATTGGCGAGGGATAGGATGTGGGCAGGCGGTTCCAGCCCGCCCCTTCCATTGCCCCCACCCCTGCCCTGTGCTAGCATCCCCCCGTTAAGAAGAGCGGACCAGGGATTTACTCTTTTCTCCTTCGCCCCGCTTGCGGGACCCAGGTAGGGCCGCGCTCTCCTTCAAACCAAAACTCTCACCAGGCGCCGGCCCGCGCCTGTTTCTTCGCTCGGCGGACCATCGCCCGGTGACCTCGTTTGGTCACACCTACGCGGAGGTTTGTCATGAAAATCTATCAAACCAAGGACATCAGAAACGTCGGCATTGTAGGCCACGGCGGCACCGGAAAAACGCAACTGGTGTCGTCGTTACTGTATTCCGCCGGAGTCACGCCACGCTTCGGCAAAGTTGCGGAAGGAACCACCACCACCGATTGGGACGAAGAAGAAATCGCCCGCAAAATCTCCATTCAAACCGGCATCGCCAACGCCGAATGGGCCTGCACCCTTTGCGCCGGCAATACCGTAAAAATCAATTTCCTCGATCTCCCCGGCTATTCCACCTTCATTACCGAAACAAAAGCCTCGCTCATCGCCGCCGACGCCGCCCTCATCACCGTTGACGCCCACGTCGGCTCGCAAGTAACCACGGAAAAAGTATGGGACTATTGCGCCGAGTACGACATCCCCCGCGCCTTCGTCCTCACCTGGATGGATCGCGATCTTTCCAGCTTTGAGCGCTCCCTCGAATCCCTCGTCCAGGTTTTTGGCCGCACCGTTGTCCCGCTCCAGATGCCCATCGGTGCTGAAAAAGGTTTCCGTGGCGTGATCGATCTCGTCTCCATGAAAGCCCACATGTACACGCCTGACGGCGACGGCAAAGCCACCATCGAAAATATTCCCGATGCGCTGAAGGACGAAGCTGAAGAAGCCCACGAACGCCTGGTCGAAATGATCGCCGAAGGCGACGATGAAATGATGGAGGAATTTTTCCGCGAGGGCACCATTCCCATCCAGGACCTGATCCCCGCGGTCCGCAAAGCCATCGTCGCGGAAAAAATCGTGCCGGTCCTGATGATTTCCTCCACGCGCAACGTCGGCAACTCCAGCCTGCTCACCTTTCTCGCCGATGTTTTCCCGCATCCCGACGAGCACTCCCAGTTCGGTTTCAAGGATCTCGGCGGAAAGGGTGACCGCATCGACCGCAAATACGACGCCGCACAGCCACTTTCTGTCTTTGCCTTCAAAACCCTCGCCGACGCCTTCTCCGGCCGCATCAACTATTTCAAGGTAAAAAGCGGCGTTCTCAAGAACGACGCCACGCTTCACAATTTCAATCGCAATATTCCGGAGCGCTTCCAGCACACCATGGTCGTCCAGGGCAAACAGCTCACCGAAATTCAGGAGCTGTATGCCGGCGACATCGGCGCCATCACCAAGCTGAAGGAAACCATCACCGGCGACACTCTCGGCGACAAAGCCGCTCCGATCTATTACGCGCCCGCCAAGCTGCCAGAGCCTTCGATCACCTTCGCCGTCGAACCGAAAACCCGCGCCGACGAAGACAAAATCGGCGTTGCCATTCACAAAATCATGGAAGAAGATCCCGCGCTTCGTTTCTCACGCGATCCGCAAACGAAGGAATTCCTGCTCGCCGGCAGTGGTCAGCAGCACATCGAAGTCGTCGTCGCCAAAATGCAAAAGCGCTACAACGTGAACCTCACGCTGAAGCCGCCCAAGGTTCCCTACCGCGAGACCATCCGCGGCAAGGCCGACGCCGAAGGCAAGCACAAGAAACAGTCCGGCGGCCACGGCCAGTTCGGTGTCTGCCGCGTCAAATTCGAGCCTCTCGAACGCGGCAAAGGCGTTGAATTTGTCGACGACGTTTTCGGCGGCGCCATTCCCAAAAACTGGATTCCCTCCGTCGAGCGCGGCATTCGTGAAGCGGCAGCCCGCGGCTTCCTCGCAGGCTTCCCGGTCACCGATTTCCGCGCCACGCTCTACGACGGCAAATACCACGACGTCGACTCTTCCGACATGGCCTTCCGCATCGCCGGCTCGCTCGCCTTCAAGGAAGCGATGAAGACGTCGCGCCCCTCGCTCCTCGAACCCGTCATGCACGTCGAAGTCTACGCGCCGGATCAATATTCGGGCGACCTGATGGGCGACCTCAGCTCCCGCCGCGGCCGCATAGCAGGCAGCGAATCCCGCGGCCACAACGTCATCGTCCGCGCGCAGGTTCCGTTCTCCGAAATGCTTTCCTACGCCACCGACCTGACCTCCATGACCCAGGGCCGCGCCACATATTCCATGGAGTTTTCCCACTACGACTATGTCCCCGGCGACCAAGCCGACAAAGTAATCGCCGCGCACAAAGCCCTGCACGGCGAAGCCCTCGTCGAAGAAGAAGCCTGAGGCGTCTGGCTTACATACTGACTCAGCACGCTTGAGCATTCACAAATTGAAAGAGAGTGCGGTAGCATGCAACGATGTATCGCGTTTCTCTCTCGTTCTTTGTTCTTCTTGCTGCTCTCCTTTTAGTAGGGTGCAGCAAGTCCGCAAGCACGGAAGAATCCCGAGTAGAAGAGACTTATCTGCCCGATTCTGGTTCCGTTGCTTTTGACATCGCTCCGCTGGGAGCCAGCAACGGTTCAACCCAGTGGATGGCGATTTATACCTCTCAGGGAAAGACTGCGAAATTCAGGATTGAATTTGGTCCAGAAAAAGCCGCACCGACAAAAGATCCGAAAGCTGTTCCAGTAAGTTTCGGAACGGGCCGTATTTTGGCAGAACCTGGTTCTGATTCAGGTGCGTTGCTTCCGGACTTGGCAAAAGCACTTGAGGCTAAACACGCACCCGCGAGGGTAAAGCGGGTCAGCTTCCTCCCTTTTACATTTGTAAATATTGGTACAGACCTGTCACAAGCACCCGGGGGCGGATTCAATGCCAAGCCATCTGGTCATTGGATCGCAACAAAGATATTTATTGGAGAGGATGATCAAGAAGGCCAATTTTTCCTCAACATTAATCCCGCCACAAATAGAGGTCAGTTCTCGATCAAAGACGCCGACTACGGAGATATCGTAATCTCCAGATTGGCCCAGGTGCTTTAGCTGGCTACCACCGTCTATTGCTCGCTTGGCAGGCAATTCCTGCTAACAAAGTGGACGAATACTTAAAAATGGGGCGCGATCAGGCCGGCAAAACTTTCCCCTTCGTCTCATGCCCGAAAGGCAACAAAAACAATCCCACCGCAAACGCGATCGCCGTAAACGCCACCGGCTTCCCAATCGTGTGATAATGCGCCACGCCCGCGCCCACTAGAAACGTAAATCCCGCGCCC
>Ga0210383_10002800_pt1 | contig 15707 bp, 9 predicted proteins | sample IncBWC14OmetaG_FD_160072 | JGI IMG/M metagenome (GOLD analysis project Ga0210383, IMG submission 160072) | Forest soil microbial communities from Barre Woods Harvard Forest LTER site, Petersham, Massachusetts, United States - Inc-BW-C-14-O ...
GCCGCAGGCGCGGTAATGACCTTAATTGACCCTGATACGGGCCATATCCCTCGTGCCATGGTCCCCCTAATGATTGGCGTCCCTAGCGCGGTGTTCGGAGGGCTGGCGGGTTTACTTTTTGCACTGATCGTTCTGGACAGCACTGATTGATTTGCCTCTATTTCTCTTGCATCGCGTTCGTGCCGAACACACGCTCAATTCAATTCTAGACTCTCGACGACCGCCAGGCACTTCGGCCAATTACCGGCCGGATTGCTTAGGGTAGCGAAGGCAAACCAGGGCGTCCGCCGTCCTGCGGGCACGAGCACCATGAACTGCGTGATATGACTATTAGGGTCTCACGCGTTGAACATTCGCGGACACGAGACGTGCGAGCGAGGCGAGCCAGTGTTCGTAGTAATGGGAACCGTCGTCAGGTTCCCCGCGACCGGAAGCGAACTTGAGCTCTTCGGCCAAAGTTGTGGCCCATTCTTTCCAGGTGAAATGACCCTGCTCTGAGAGCTTTACGGCCAGCGCGAACGCCTGCGCCTCCCAGGGCTCCGCGAAGACGGTCCCCCCGCATCGCGCGGGAGTTCCGGTACTGCGTCAAGCTAGTCAGATCCTGGCATGGAACTAGGGCTGCCTCCAGGTAGTCGTCCCACATATCAACATACACGCAATCTCTCTCCGCAGCCTGCGCACCCCAGAGTTCGCGCGCCGCAAAGCACACCGAGTTGCCTGCTGGGGGCGCATCTTGAGCTTCATCACCCATCACGCTTTTCTAAGTGGCCGGACCGTGTTGCGAGTCTGAGAGGCGGATTGTAACTCCGGGCGGGATACGGCAAAGCGCGGTATTAGACGGCAAATCGATGGTGCAGCGGGGATTCCGCGCCTTGCTGTTTGACACAACGCGCCTCCTTGTCGGATGGTGGCGAGCATCGCCTACATTGGGCCAACGGAGGAAACATGAACCGGTTGCGGAAGAGTATCGCAAATGCGTCGCTGTGGAGCGCCGTATTCTGGATTTCGTTTGGCGGAGCGGCAGCGAGCACGGCGCGAGCGGACGAGTGGCAGGTTAAAGCCGGGGCGGAGGCGCCGGACATGGGACCGCAGGCGCTTGCTTTCCTTCCCAATGAGTTATGGATTCACGCCGGCGATACTGTGCGGTTTGTATTTACGACCCACGAGCGACACACAGCGACATTTCTGAAACCGGGCCAGGTACGGCCGCCAAACTTTGGTCCGGTATTCGGAATCGAGGTAGGGTGCCCCGGGAGCACGCCGGATGGAGCGAGCTTTGACGGTTCGTCGTGTGTGAATTCCAACATATTGCTCTTGAACGAGACGAGCGGGCCAGGACCGCTGACGTATAGCGTGTTTTTCCCGTCGCCGGGGAATTTCAAGATGGTTTGCCTGGTGCACCCGGATATGACGGGAGTGGTCCATGTTGTGGACCCAACGGCGGCGCTTCCGCACGATCATGACTTCTATGAGGATGAAGGGAAGAAGGTAGAGGGATTGTTGCTTGCGGACGCCGCGCGGCTGAAGGGTGAGGTAAACCATGGAGACGACGAGCGATGGCAGAGTGGGCCGGTGGCGGCTGGTGTGGGGCAAGTGGTGACGACGACGGGAGCGGGGTCACAAACGGCATCGCTGATGCGGTTTGTGCGGGAGATCGTTGTGGCGAGAGTTGGAGACACAGTGGAGTGGACGAGCCTCGATCCATCGATCAATCACACAGTGACGTTTGGAACGGAGCCGGACGATCCGCGGCCGGCGTTGAATGCGACGACTACATCGGATGGCGCGCGGCAGGCCATCATCAGCTCGCCGTCGGACAGCGTGAATTCGGGCTTCTTGTCTCCAGCTCCGCAAGACCGGGCAAACCTTGCGCAATCGAATCCAGGAGTGACGCGGTTTCGCGTGACGTTCATGGCTCCGGGTGTTTTCCATTACATCTGCGCGATTCACGACGAGGAAGGAATGAAAGGGACGGTGATCGTTCATCCCTAGGAACGGAACATGACGTTGCGGTTTGTGCGGATGTGCGTAGCCGCAGTTTTGTTGGCTGATCAGCGCGGCGTTGCACCGGCGGCGCAGCAGGCCAACGGTGACGTTAGTAAGGCCGAGCGCGGCGCAGTTATGTACCGGGGCGGTCTGGTCGCGCCGCCCCTACCCAAACCTCGATTTGTTCTCACGGATAGTTCAGGCGCCCCATTCGATTTCCGGCAACGGACGGACGGTAAGGTGACACTGCTGTTTTTCGGATACACGTACTGTCCTGACGAGTGTCCGGTGCACATGGCCAACCTTGGATCAGCGTTGAAGGGATTGCCAGCGAGCGTGAGCGACGAGGTGAAGCTGGTGTTCGTGAGCACGGATCCGAAGAGGGATACACCGACGCGATTGCGGGGGTGGCTGGCTAATTTCGATAGACGTTTCGTGGGCCTGACCGGAAGCGAAGCGGCGATTGAAGCAGCGGAGCGAGCGGCGGGGGTGCCGGTGGCGCAGAAAACAGAGCTGCGCGGCGGGAATTATGGAATGGCGCACGCCAACTTTGTCGTTGCATACACGAAAGACAATTTAGGACACGTGGTTTATCCCGGCGGGGTCAGTAAAAATGATTGGATTCATGATCTGCCGCTCCTGGTTGAGGCGAGGTGGGCGGAGCGGTGAGGCCCTCACATCTTGGCCCACTGACAGGCAACTTTCTTAGAGCCCGGCTCGCCACGGATAACAGTGTGGAGGATGCGGCACAGATTCAATAGTCGTTGATTACGCCGCCGAAGTGCCACGAGGCTCTGCCAGAGCACCAATAGCAACCGCCAGTACAAGAACCGCGACTCCCCTTACCGCTCACCATAAGTTCTTTGTCTTCATTGGGAACCTCAAGGTTCGAGTTTGCCCACCGAGTCCGAAAGCATTCATCTCGGCAATACGATCTCGCTAGTAAGGAATTTGAAAGCCTGCAGGACCATTTCGGTTTGGGATGGGTCTACCGCGAAAAGAAGATGTATCCGGAGGCTATCGCCGCTCTACAAAGGAGTTTAATCGATTCAGGGCGGGGCCCGACTAATGTCGCGAGTCTCGCGGACGTTTATGCTCTTGTCGGAAGGAGGAGCGAGGCACTCAAGTTGATCGCCGAGTTGAACGAGCGGGCCCGCCGGCACTATGTCTCCGAGGTTCTCTTGGCCGAGGCCTACGGTGGCCTAGGTGAAAGAGACCAAGCACTCGCATGCCTGAACCGGGCTTACGAAAATCGCGACCAATGGATGGTCTTCATTGCCTCCTACCCCGGTATGGATCCCTTGCGCCCCGACCCCCGCTTCCAGGCCCTGCTGCGCCGCATGAATTTCCCGAACTAAGTCAGATATGGTCAGCCATCCGGGCAACTATTGACCTCAACTCCCGATTAGTGCCAGGAACTTGTCTACACAGATTTGTTGATTTGAAAGGATTTATTCAACAAGTTCCTGGAGAGTCGGCTTGTGGGAAGTGATCCTCCCGCTTGGCATCGATTCTGGACAGATGACGAGCAACCCGGAAGTTATAGGTTCGTACGCCGGATTAGTACCGAGAAACGCGCTTATATCCATCAATGGAGTAAGTCGCAGATTGTCGCTAGCCTTGAGCGGAAACGCCGCAGCCGAGGAGTGGTTTCGAAGACAAAGAAGTACATCCCTCTACTCACCATTTCCGCCCATTCTATTAATCGAAAAAGCCTCGGATGGGCCCCCAAGGCCAAGTGCGTTGACCAATCGAGGGAACGGGGTAATCTTGGTGCACAGTTGGTGCACAACACAATCGGTTGCAAATAGGGTGCAAATAGGGTGATTCTGCGCAAATGAGCGCACTCTAAGTGATTCGAAACAAATGAAACGTGGGTGTGTACGAACAGGGCAGGTAGATTTAGCAAACCGCGGCCTTGATGTCAGCCCTGAGCGAATTGCGCAGAATCGATTGCTGAAATTGGGGTCCAAACCGGGGTCCAACTTGCCCGTTTTTGGTGGCCGATCTCGGGGTTAAACGGTGCAGAATCAACGTTTCGTCTGAGAATTAACAGCTGAATGCTCTACCATTGAGCTACCGGGGAAGCGTTGAGGCGGGACCTTTTCGATCCGACAATTTTAGTCTAACGAACCGCGCCGCGGAGTGTCAACGAAACGCTGCATCGCTCAGCGTTTGCGTTTGCAAGAACAAAAAAACGAGCGCCCTGGCTGCTGTCAACGATCGGTTCCGAACTCCGCCCGCAGTTGATTCTTGCGTTTGACACTGCCTCATCGCGAGACCTATAGTTGCCCCCATTTTCCCAGGGGTAAATCCCGCTTGCTCCAGCGCTTGTTCCACCTCGACGAAAACCAAACCACTGTTCGCCGCGAGCTTCTCGCCGGCCTGACCACATTCATGACCATGGCCTATGTGGTCGTGGTGAATCCGCGCATCCTGGCCGAAGCCGGCATGCCTGTCGAAGGCGTCCTGTTCGCCACCTGCATTTCGGCCGCGATCGCCACGCTCATCATGGGGTTTTGGGCCAATTACCCCATCGCGCTCGCTCCGGGCATGTCTCTCAACGCCTACTTTACCTACTCCATCGTCGTCGGGCGCGGCATCCCGTGGCAGACCGCGTTGGGCGTCGTCTTCCTTTCCGGCCTGCTTTTCCTCCTCCTCACGCTCACGAACGTCCGCGAGCAAATCGTCAACGGGATACCCGATTGCCTCAAGCACGGCACGGCCGCGGGCATCGGCCTGTTCATCGCGTTTATCGGTCTGCGCAACGCGAAAATTATCGTCGCCAATCCCGCAACTTTTGTTGGCCTCGGCAAAGCGTTGGACCCGCAAGTTCTCCTAGCTGCTGCCGGCCTGATTCTGATCGCCATCCTCATGGCCCGACGCATCGGCAGCGCAATCCTCATCGGCATCGTGGCCATCGCTCTTGCCGGCATCCCCCTGGGTCTCGACCACTGGCCCGAGCATCTCTTCTCGCTCCCGCATCCAGGCGGCACCTTCTTCAAACTCGATTTCCGCGCCGCCGCAAAAATCGGCCTTGGCGAGCTCATCTTCGTATTTTTCTTCGTCGACCTCTTCGACAATGTCGGCACGCTCGTCGGCGTTTGCGAACAAGGCGGCTTCCTGCGCGACGGCAAACTCCCGCGCGCCAGCCGCGCTTTGCTTGCCGACGCCTTCGGCACGATGATCGGCGCCTTAACCGGGACCTCCACGGTCACCAGCTACATTGAGAGCGCAGCCGGTGTTGCTGCGGGAGCCCGCACCGGCCTCGGCAACGTCGTCATCGCCGGTTTTTTCGTGGTCGCCATGTTCTGCGCTCCGCTGGTGGCCGCTATTCCCGCCTACGCCACGGCTCCCGCGCTGATCCTGGTCGGTGCGCTGATGTGCGGCGCGGTCGCCCGCGTCCGCTGGGATGACTTCAGCGAAGCCTTCCCCGCCTTCCTGACCCTCGTCGCCACTCCCTTGACGTTCAGCATCGCCACCGGCCTCAGCCTCGGCATGCTCTCCTTCACTTTTATTAAGGTAGGCACTGGCAAGTACCGCGAAATCAGCCCGCTCATCTGGATCCTCTCCGTCCTCTTCCTCCTCCGTTACGCCTTCCTTGGTGCCGAATGATCAGACGCCATAGCCGCAGGAATTCGCTAGTCCGCGCAATGTAGGGGCGGGCTTCAGCCCGTCCCGGCGACAACTTCAAGCAAGAAGCATCAAAGAGCACTAGGTGTAAGGCGAAAGCTTGTCATATCAGTGTCCCTGAACTCTCGTCGACGTTAGATCCGCTACGACAATCACCCGATTACCCTTCAAGGACGCTTCGCCGCACGATTTCTTGTTCGGCCCTGAAAAACCCGCTATCTTGGCCTTATCTTCAGCACCGATAGGTTATCCATGCGGAAGTTCGGCAAAACTCGCGACGCGCAGCGTTCGCATCTACCCGCGGAGAGGGAACGAAAAGCTCACGATGTCGCCGGACGCCAGCCCCAAGCCAACTCTGAAGCTCTACTCCGCGTTGATTGTGCTGACCTCTATCGCCATTTCGGCGATGCTGCTCGTACGCCTCGTTCTTAATTTCCGCCATCAATATTTCCTGACGCACGTCGAAGGCGTCTGGCTGGCCTCCGCCTACGACTTCATCCACGGCATCTTTTACCGCCCGCTATTTAGTTCACTCGGCTATGGCGGCACGCGATATTTTCCGCTGTATTTCGTCTTGACTGGTGCGTTATCGAAACCTCTGGGGTCTCTGGAGACCGCGGGGATCGCCCTTTCTGTAGCGGGCGTCGTCGTGGCGCTCGGCGCCGTCTATACATTGTTGCGGCGCTTGAGAGTTAGCCTCCTGTTGTGCGTGGCTGCCGTTACCTCCGTCCTCGCCGTTGCAACCACGCAGCAAGCTCTGCTGGGCGCGAAAGGCGACAGTCTTGCCGCCGCCTTGAATCTCTGGGGCGTCGTGCTCTGCGTTGGCTCGGCAACTCGCCGTATTGCTCTCTATTGCGCCGCCTTGCTTTTCACCCTTGCCTTCGCCACAAAAATAACCACGGTATTCGGGGTCGGCGCGGTTTTTGTCGCGTGGATTCTCGCTCGCCGCTACAAAGAGGCGATACAACTCGCCTTAGCCACGGCGTGCGGCTACATTCTCGTTCTCCTGTCCATGTACGTGGCCAGTGGTGGTCGCGTATTCGCGATTTTTCGCGCCTGCGCTGGGGGAGGCGGCTCCCTTTTCTACACGCTGCAGGCGCCGCTGCACCTGCTCTCGAAAGCCCTCGACGTTGATCCCGTGTTCTTGCTCTTCCTGGTCCCTGCCGCCGTTTTCGGTCTGCATTATTTCCACGAGAGTCGGACCGATATTCTGCCCATCTACTTCGTGCTGGTGCTACTGGTAACCACGGTCATCTTTGGCTCTCTCGGCATCGGCATAAACCATCTCTTCGACTTGCAGATCGCCGCCGTCCTTCTGCTGGTCACGTCAATTTCACGTGCTCCCGGGTTGGCAGCGCCGGCATCCTTGCCGGCTCCGGCCCTCGCCGTAGCCGGCACCGGCTTGCTCGCCTTTGCCTTGGTCGTCGCCCTCATCCCGACATCGCAGAGTCTCCACGGCGACTTGACCAGGCCGTCCTTTCCCGCCGACACCGCTGAAGTGCTGAAGCGCCTCCCTGCGGACGAACGTCCCGTTCTGGCGGAGAATCCGCTCATCGTCATCAATTCCAATAGGGCGCCTTATCTTCTGGACCCGTTTATGTTCCGCATCCTCGCCATGAAACATCCGGAGCTGGCCGCGGATCTCTGGGGGAGAATGGAACATCAGGGATTCGCGGCAATCGTCCTCGAGCGGGACCCGGCGACTTCGGAAGGAAAAACCTGGTACACGGACACTCATTTTGGGGGCGAATTTCTGCGCGATCTGGATGCGCATTACGCTTTTAGCTTCGCCACCACAAGATCTTACGTGTACACACCGAAGGTAGTGCAACCTTAAGAGTGAGCGAGAGAGCAATGATTTTGGTGAGGCGCTTCCACAAAGAGTGATGGTTTGCGTGGACGGAGAAATGTTAGCGATGGCTTCATTACAGACGTGTCCCAGCGGTCCCTTGGTGATCGCTGCGGCCAGCGCCGACTCGCGTGTAGACGTGTCGCTGGTCCTTCCCACGTACAACGAGGGCAAAAACATCGCCGCGATGATCGCACAGCTTGTTCCTGTTCTCGATTCCGTTCCAAACCTTCAATACGAGATTATCGTTGTCGATGACGACAGTCCCGACCGCACCTGGGAAATCGCCCTCGCGCTGACGGACCGATTTCCGCGATTGCGCGTGATTCGCAGGCAAGGGCAGCGCGGCCTTTCTACCGCCGTAATTCGCGGTTGGCAAATTGCCCAGGGAAGCATTCTTGCCGTCATGGACGCCGACCTGCAGCATCCGCCCGAAGTCGTCGCCAAATTGTGCAAGGAAATGCTGCGCGGCGCGGATCTGGGAATCGCCAGCCGCCACGTGGAAGGTGGGGGCGTCAGCGATTGGAGCCTCGCCCGCCGCATCATTTCCCGCGGGGCGCAAATGATTGGATTCATGCTGCTGCCCGAGGTGATCGGGCGCATCAGCGATCCGATGAGCGGCTTCTTCATGATTCGTCGCTCGGCCATCCAGGACCGCACGCTTAGTCCGCTGGGCTACAAGATCTTGGTCGAAGTGCTGGGCCGCGGCAAAGTGGGCTGGATCAGCGAAGTTCCTTATACCTTCCGCGAGCGCGTCGAAGGCTCGAGCAAGCTCACCAATCGCATTTATCTCGAATATTTCCAGCACCTGTTTCGCTTGCGCCTCTACTTGCTTCACATCTCGAGCTTCTTCCGCTTCTGTGTCGTTGGGGCCAGCGGCGTGGTCATCGATATGTCTTTCCTTTTTCTTCTGAGCGACCCGAAAATGCTCGGCTGGGGATTGACGCGCAGCAAGATCCTCGCCGCCGAGGCCGCGTTGCTCAACAACTTCATCTGGAATGACCTCTGGACGTTCGGCGATATCTCCAAACATCAGAATACGTTCGGCCAGCGCGTAAAGCGCTTCCTGAAATTCAACGCCATCTGTTCGCTCGGCATCTTTTTCAATGTCGTCATCATCAACATCGAATTCAATCTTCTCCACATGGACCGCTACCTGGCCAATCTAATTGCCATTGGCCTTGTGACCCTGTGGAACTACAAGTCCAACAAAGAATTCAGCTGGCGGGTCACAGCAAAGACCTGACCCAGCCTCCGACACGGTTAGATCGATCTCCCCGCCTGATGGAGCTTCGCGCCTGGATGGAAATCCGCGCGTGAATCGAACTCCCTTGCATTGAAGTCCGTATTCCGGATTGAACCCGCGTTTTCCCCTGTAGGGGCGGGGCTTGCCCCGCCCGGCGTCAACGCAAGGCACAGTTTCCAGTCTTCGCGCTTCAATGCTCTCTATCGCCGTCCGCCCTCAGATTATCTTCGCTCGATATATACTATATAGTTATGTAACTTTTCTTCATTAGACTGAGCCGTATATATCGAAATTCGGCAGAATGAACACTTACGGAAAAGCGAGGGGGAGGGATGGTTAGGGTTAACCAACGACAAGGGTCACAGACCATGCCCGTCAGCGGATGAGGCCGGCTCCTTGACCCGCCGCGCGCGCGCTTCTTAGCCCAGTTTTTCCTGGAGGGCTTGCAGCAGTGCATGCTGTTTTTCGGGGCCGAGTTTTTTGCCTTGCTCGGTGAGGTAGAAGACGTCGATGGCCTTCTGGCCCTCTGTGTCAATCAGGGCGACTTCGATGTTGCACCACAGGCGGGCCAGCGTTGAGCCGATGTCGTACAGTAGGCCGGGGCGGTCCTGGGCGACGATTTCGAGGAGCGTGCTGTGCTCCGACGTGTCATCGTCGAAGGCGAATTTGGTTTCGATGGCTACCTTTGGAGGGCGTTCGCGGCTGGCTTTGTCGCGGCCCTGGAGGAGCGGTTGGAGCGGAGCCTTGCCGTTGACGACGTCGGCCAGGCTGCGGCGGAACCTTTCGATCTCCGTGGGGTTCAGCTCCAGGGTGCGGTGCAGGTCCGCAAAGTGAAAGGTATCGAGCACGACGCCGGCCGCGTTCGCGAAGGCGTCCGCCTTGATGATGTTCATGCCCCATCCGGCGAGCACCCCGGCGATGGTTGCGAAAAGCGCGGGGCGATCGGCGGTCAGCAGAGTCAACGAAAACGCATGGCCCGTCGAATGCAATTCGGTCTGCACCGGCTGGGTCGCCAATTTTTGATACATGGCCAACTGCGCGGCAATTTCGGGCGCGGAATGTACCGCCAGGTAGCGGCGCGGGAAGCCCTCCAGGAAGCGTTCGATCTGTTCGGTGGTCGCGGTGGAGATTTGCGCGCGCACCTGTTCTAGCAGCGAAACTTCGTCGTGAGCGTGCAGGCGATCGCGATCCAACGTGCGGCTGAAGTAATTGGAAGTGGCGACGAAAAGCTGCCACAGCATGTCAGCCTTCCAGGGCGTCAGAGCTTCGGGATTGACGGCGTGAATGTCGGCGTAGGTGAGCAGGCAGAGGCGCTGCAAGCGTTCCTGGTTGACGACGGAGGCGGCAAAGGAGGAGATGGTGGACGGATCGAAAATGTCACGGCGCTGCACGGTGGCGGACATTTCCAGGTGATGCTCGATCAAAAAGTGGACCTCGGCGGTTTCTTCTTCGGAGAGTTGCAGGCGGCCGGCGGCGCTGGCAAGAGCTTCCAGGCTGCCCGCGACATGATTTTCGACGGGCATGCCTTTGCCGACGTCGTGCAGGAGGAGCGAAAAAATAAGCAGGTCGCGGCGATCTACGGTTCGCCACAGCGGTTCAAAATGAGCGCCTTGCTCGTCGGGAGGAGCGGCCAATTCCTGCAAATGCTCGATGGTGCGGAGCGAGTGTTCGTCCACGGTGTAGCGATGATAGAAATCGCGCACGACCAGTGAATCGATGCGGCTGAATTCGGGCAGGATCTGGGTGAGCAGGCCGAGACGTTGCATCGGACGGAGCGCGATGCCCGGGTAGTTGGCGGCCAGAATCTCGCGAAAGGTCGGCCAGGCGATTTCCGCGTTGCGCACGGGAAGTTCGGGATGCTGCATGATGTAGGCGATGCAGCGCTCCGCCTGGCGGCTTAGGGGTACACCGCTGCGGGCCGCTTCGGTGAACAGAGAAAAAACCTGCGCGCGATCCGATAGCGCCTGCTGATCCAGCACTTCAAACAGGCCATCGCGCACGCCGAAGGGCTTGCCGTTACTGGGCTCCACTTTGGGGCCGCGAGCGACGCTGAACAGTCGCTGCCGCAGCGTTTGCGGAACGAGCGCTTTCTGTTCGAGATAGCGGAGCAACAAGCGATTGAGAGTGCGCGCATGGCGGAAATAGAGACGCATCCATTCCGCGGCGTTTCGCGGTATCTGGTCCGCAACCCCGAGCGAGCGCTCCGCGGCCGCGGCCTGGAGTTCGTAGGTCAATGTATTGTCGTTGCGACCGTTGTTGTAGTGCAGGAAGCAGCGGATCGCGCTGAGGAAATCGACAGCGCCTGACGCGAGTTCCTCTTCGGCGGCGCTGCTGTTCAGTAATTCTTTTCTTTCACCGGCGATCTGGCGCAACCACACTGCCGCTTGATAGTCGCGGAGTCCCCCGGGCGCTTCCTTCACGTTGGGTTCGAGGTGAAAAATGGTGTTGCCATAGCGGGCCAGGCGGTCTTTGGTGAGTTGGTGGAGTTGTGCAAGAAGGAAGGGGCGGGCTTGCTTTTCGGAGGTGGGGAGAACCTTGGTATTCAGCCGGTCGAAAAGCTCGGCGTCGCCGGCCAGAAAGCGGCGATCCAGCAGTGCCAAGTGAAATTCGACGTTATCTTCTTCAATGCGTTTACATTCTTCGAGCGTGCGGCCGGCGGAGCTGACGCGAAAACCGAGGTCCCAGAGCGTGCGAGAAAAGTCGGAAATGAGCGGCCGGAAAGTTTGCTCGGCTTTTTCGCTGCCGAAAAGAAACAAGATGTCGAGGTCGGAGTAAGGAAAAAGAAGGCGGCGCCCATATCCGCCCAACGCCACCAAACACAATCCCTCGGAAGGAGTGCTGTGAACGCGGAGAACTTCGCTAAAAACCTGCTGAACATTGTTGTCCGCTAGCGCGCACAGAGCGAGCACCGTTTCCCGCGCGCTGACACCCGACTCGAACTGTTTCTGAATGCGTTGGCGTTCGTCGTCGGCTTGCGGGCCGAGAACGGACAGGGGAGTAAGAGCGTCTTGCATTTTCATAGCGGGCGGATGGGCCGAATGGAGACCGGGACGGGCTGCGGTCGTCATCAGAGAGCGTTTTCGCCGCGCTCTTCGTTGCGAATCCGAATCGCTTCATCAACCTTCGACAAAAATATTTTACCGTCGCCGATCTTTCCTGTCTTCGCGGTCTTCAGTATGGTGTCCACAACGGTATTCACGAGCTTATCCGGCAGCACCATCTCCAGCTTGATTTTGGGTAGGAGATCGACGGTGTATTCGCGGCCACGGTAAACCTCGGTGTGGCCCTTTTGGCGGCCATGGCCGCGGACTTCGGTGACGGTCATGCCTTCGATGCCAACTTCGCGCAAGGCATCTTTGACGGATTCAAATCGCGAGGGCTGAATAATGGCCTCAAGTTTCATCATGAAAATTTGCGCTCCCGCGTTACCCCTTATCGTTCCGCGGTTTTGCAAATCCGCGGCGCGGCCCGAGCACTGCGTGCGACGCTCGAGCCCTTCCAGTCTACTTAGAGTTCCAGGTTGTAAGCCTCTTCGCCGTGTTGCGAAATGTCCAAACCTTCAATCTCCTGCTCCTGGGTGACGCGCAGGCCGGTAATCATGTCGGTGATTTTCAGGAGGATGATGGTGCCGACCAATGCGAAGCCCCAGGCGATCAGTACGCCGACAACCTGATTGCCGACCTGGCTCCAGTGGCCGTCGAGGCCACCCACCGGTTTGCCCGCGCCGAATATAGGGTTGACGATTTGCTGCGCAAAGATGCCGGTCAGCAGAGCGCCGATGGTGCCGCCTGCGCCATGTACGCCGAAAGCATCGAGGGCGTCGTCGTAGCCGAAGATGGATTTAATTTTCGTGACCATGAAATAGCAGACCAGGCCGGCGATGAATCCGATCGCCAAGGCGGGCATGGGTGCTACGAAGCCTGCGGCGGGCGTAATGGCTACCAACCCAGCGACCGCACCGGAAATCGCGCCCAGCGCGCTGGCGCGTCCGTTCTTAAGCCACTCCGCCAGGCTCCAACTAATGGCGGCGGCGGCGGTGGCAAAATGCGTAGCTACGAATGCGCTGGTGGCCAGGGAACTTGCTGCGAGGGCACTTCCGGCGTTGAAGCCGAACCAGCCTACCCACAGTAAGCACGCGCCTACAAAACTGAGAGTTAAACTGTGGGGCGGCATGGGTTGTTTGGGGAAGCCGACGCGCTTGCCAAGATACAAAGCGCAAACCAAAGCGGAAACGCCGGAACTGATGTGGACGACGGTGCCTCCGGCGAAATCCAGCGTGGGAAATTTTCCGCCAAGCGCGGCGTTGAGCAAGCCACCCTTGCCCCAGACCATGTGAGCCAGCGGGGCGTAGACGACGAGAAACCAGAGGATGAGGAAGAGAACGGTGCCGCTGAACTTCATTCGTTCGGCAGTCGCGCCGGTGATCAGTGCCGGAGTAATGATGGCAAACATCAGCTGATAGATCATGAAGGTGGCTTGCGGAATGGTGCCAGCGTAATCGGGATTCGGGTCGGCGCCGACGCCGCGGAGAAAAGCGTGCTCGAATCCGCCGATCACCGGGCCGTTTCCGCCGAAGGCCAGGCTGTAGCCGACCAGGGCCCAGAGGACCGAGATCACCGCCATGAGCATGAAACTTTGCATCATGATGGCGAGCATGTTCTTGCGGCGGACCAAGCCGCCATAGAAAAGCGCCAGGCCTGGGCCGGTCATTAACAGGACGAGAGCGGCGCTCACCAGCATCCAGGCGTTGTCCCCGGCCGATTGCGCGGCGGTGACGCGCTGATCGAGTTGCGCGAGCTTGTCGTTGAGGGCTTTAGAGGAGTCGACGGACGAGGAAGAAGTTGCAGGCGCGGCGGGGGTTTGGTGTGCGAGAAGCGGAATTGTTGGGAGCAGGAGCAGCATGGCGAAGATACAACAGCACTTCAAGACCACCACCTGCTTCATAGTTTATGTCCGCTCCGCTGCGAGAATTGACGGCTTCCAGGTCACACAAAAAGTGACCGCTTCCCTGGTAAGAAAGCCGCTTATTGGGGACCAAATGCCTAATCGAAGCGAAATTATACGCGGCGCGCGGGGAAGAGATACTTTGAAATTTGCATCTACCAAATTGATTTTTCTGATAGAGAGCGTTGCGCGCGAAGGCAAATCTAGGATTTCGGGGTCTCTTCGACGGGTTCTTTCGGTTTGCTGATCTTTTGCGAGTCGTCCACCGAAAACAGCAAGAACTGGCTGAAGGTGTGACGCCGGTGGTATCGCTGTCCCGACAAAGAGGAGTACCAATCCGCGCTTTTCGGCAGCCAGAGGCGCATGGTGTTATTTCGGAAGTCGACTGGTCCGTATTCGATAAGTTGGTGATCGCGCATCAAGCGGATCTCGGGCACCGGGCGCATCGTATCGGTTTCGATGGCGAGGATTTGAGAATTCGTGGTGTCAATCCACGCTCGGCCTTTCAACCCCACCGCATAGGTCTTGCCGCCAACGCGATAGACGAGCATTGCGCTTTTACGGTCCGTTCGTTGCTGAAAATGAACCAGCCAGGCAGGCTTGCCGCGCCACGCTCCGCGGCCCTCGCAGGAAAATTCATATTTCTCCTGGTAGTAAGGGTGAAAAACGAGAGCAACCGTGGGAAGACCGATGGTGCCGATATGCCCCGGGAATTGCTGCGCGGAAACCGATCCGTTGCGGTATTCCTGAACATCGAGATCGTGATCGCCGAACTGGCGAATTTCGACCATGTAATCAAACTTCCTGCTTTCCTTGGAGATTTGCAGACCAAGCGGGCTGAGGCTGTAATGGTCTACTTTTTCTGTGGCGGTGAAACGGTCAACATCTTGAACGAGTTCCTTTACGCGATCGCCGGTAGCCTGGATTACATCGTCCAGTTGGCAGGCGGCGCCGGGGTCCAGAACCAGTTTTTCCTGATCGACATCGGGCGGGATCCAGTTGGTTTCGGTGACGGGTGTAATCGCCGCCAGGTCCAGCAGTGTATTGGCTGATATTTTGTAACCGGCGAGGTCGGCAGCGGAGGACTTAGCTTCTCCCGCGGTTCCCCCTACTTTAGACGGAGCCGACTCACGCATGCGGGCGATCAGCTCTTGCGCAGTGGCCGCTTGCGGGCCGCGCGGTTGTTCGCGGAGGGATTGTTCGAGCGCGTCGGTGGCGTGCGCAAAATCCCGCTGAAGATATGCGGCCTCGCCCAATGCCAGCAATGCGGGTGCATGGTTGGGGGCCAGGTCCACGGCCTTTTGCAGATACGTTCGTGCTTTCGCGGAATCGTTCCGCCGCAGAAGGAGTACACCCATCAAATAGTTGCCGTCGGCGAAATTCGGTGCGATGGTGAGCGCGCGCGTCAAGTGCGTTTGAGTTTCGTCGAGCTTCCCGACCTGCAAGGCGTGAAGACCTTTTTCGGTTTCCTTGATCGCTTTGGGAGGCACCACACCGCCTGATGACGCGCGCGACAGGGACACGGAGCCTTCCGGGATCATCGCCGCCACGACAGTTCGGACTTGTCCACTGCTGTCGATGGAGACGTTCTCGCGCACGGTGCTATATCCCGCGGCACTAACCTCGACCAGGTATTGGCCGACAGGGATGGCGGTAAAGGCGGTCTGCCCGGCTTGGTTGTAGCTGCCTGACAGATCGACCTTCATATCTATGGAGCGCAGCGAAACCGTGAAGGGACTGTTAAATGGTGAACCGGTGTCTTGTTGTACGCGCACGTTGACTTGGCCAGTGATGGCCGAGGGCGCGGACTCAGGTAGGAGTGTCGGTACCGCAATACGCTGTGCCCGAAGAACGTCGGCCTGCGCGAGCGAAAGAACGCCAGCGACAATGGCTAGTGCTTTTAACGGAAGGAATGGAATGTTGCGGCGCAAGTCCCGGACCCGTTTCGACGGCCACCCTAGGACGTTATTTTGGGTCCAACCCGAGCATGTGTCAATGGGTCCCTCAGGTGACCGGGTGGCTCCCCACTCAGGTAAGGATACGCGCAAG